>Ga0265306_10000260_pt1 | contig 23899 bp, 18 predicted proteins | sample Helome_3_FD_192493 | JGI IMG/M metagenome (GOLD analysis project Ga0265306, IMG submission 192493) | Marine sediment microbial communities from subtidal zone of North Sea - Hel_20160420 (Illumina Assembly) | ecosystem: Environmental > Aquatic > Marine > Subtidal zone > Sediment ... | reverse complement strand
TGCGAGCGGTAATTAACGTGGTGCAGAATCAGCTCGAACAGGCACTCACCGATGCGAACCAGGCCGTGGCATTGAATCCGGACAGTGCCGCTACCTATATCGCACTGTCCTACGCACAGCAGGCCGGCTTCCAGATCGCCGAAGCACGCGACACGCTGTTACAGGCGGTGGCGAAACAGCCCGAAGATGCGCTGGCATGGGCGCGACTGGCGGAACTGCAACTGATGCTGGGTAACCGGCAGCAGGCGTCCGCAGCGGCGCAAAAGGCGGTGGCACTGGCGCCCGAGCTGGGACGGACACAGATCACGCTGGGTTTTGCGGCTCTCGCCGAGTTTCTTGCTGAAGATGCCCGCACCGCGTTCGAAAAGGCGATCATGCTCGATTCCGCCGACCCCCTGCCCCATCTCGGCCTCGGCCTGGCCAGAATCAGCATGGGCGAACTCGAACAGGGTCGCAGCGAGATAGAGGTGGCGGTAGGCCTCGGTTCGAACAATGCCCTGCTGCGCGCCTACCTCGGCAAGGCCTACTTCGAGGAAAAACGTGCCCCGCTCGACAGAGAGCAGTTTGCCATTGCCAGCCAGCTCGACCCGATGGACCCTACACCGTATCTATACGCCGGCATTGCCAAGCAGACCGAGAACCGGCCGGTCGAAGCGGCAGAGGCACTGGGTAAGTCGGTCGAACTCAATGACAACCGTGCTACGTATCGCGGGCGGTTGTTACTGGACAAGGATCGGGCGGCACGAGGCACCAGCCTGGCGAGGGCGTACAACGACCTGGGTTTTGAGCAACTGGGGGTCAACGAGTCGACAAAATCAATGACAGTGGATCCTGCGAATGCGTCTGCGCACCGGTTTATGTCAGACAGCTACCGCAATGTTCGTCGCCGCGAGATATCCCGCGTCAGCGAGTTGCTGCAGGCACAGATGTTACAGGACAACAATATCAATCCGATCCAGCCCAGTGTCAATTCGACCAACCTGAATATCATAACCGCGGGAGGTCCGGCAGAAGCAGGCTTCAGCGAATTTACCCCGTTGTTTGAACGTGACAAGACCCAGTTCAACGTCAGTGGCTTTGGCGGCAGCGACGATACCAGTGGTGGCGAGATGGTGGTGTCGAGCGTATTCGATCGTTACTCGTTTAGCGCTGGCGCATTCGATTACGATACTGACGGTTTCCGCGACAATAACGATCTGAACCATGAGATCTATAACGTATACGGGCAGGTGGCGATTACGTCAAAGCTTAATGTGCAGGCCGAATATGATCACAGGCAGACTGACAGTGGCGACCTTGCACAGAATTTTGGCGAGGACGATTTCGATCCAAGCTTCGATCGAGACTTTGATGAAAAATCCGCTCGCTTGGGCCTGCGTTACACGCCCAACGCCAGGTCGAACCTGTTGTTTTCCGCGATCTACAGTGACCGGGACCAGGACACAAAAGGCCTCGAGACTCAGTCGTCGGCTTCGGTACCGGTGGTTATCCCTCCCCCGCCACCACCACCCTTCCTGCCGCCAACGATCATTTTCGTTCCGGTAGCGATCGATACCTCGCAGCGAACCAGTACCGATGAAATCTCGCGGCAGTTCGAGGCCCAGCACATCTATCAGGGCGAGAGCCTGAATCTCATCACCGGCCTGACCTATGCCAATGTCGACCAGGAATACGAGATCACCAATAACATTACATTTACACCTCCAGGCGTCATCGGGCCACCTGGCGGGGTGATTGATAACACCTTCAAGGTCAAGCCTGATATCAAAGATTCGCGTGGTTATGTCTACGGTAACTTTAAAATGCCAACCCCGGTTACGTGGACACTGGGTATGAGCTACCACGACTATGACGAGGACGATATCGACTTTGATCGTTTCAATCCAAAGGTCGGCCTGCAGTGGGCGGTGACCGATTCACTTCAACTCAGGGCAGCCTGGTTCAAGGTCGTGAAGCCAGCGCTGGCGAGTAACCGCACCCTGGAACCGACGCAGGTGGCCGGCTTCAACCAGTATTTCGACGACACCAATGCGACGCGCTCGGAACGTATCGGCGCCGCGGTAGACTGGAAAGTGAGTCAGAATGTCTATCTGGGCACCGAGTTAACTCGACGTGAGCTGAAGACGCCCGAGTTTTCCTTTGGTCCCGGCAGTACCACCGACTGGGATGTCGATTATTTGAATTGGGACGAATGGACGCACCGGGTTTACACCTACTGGACTCCGGCCGAGCGCTGGAGTTTCAGCGCGGAGGTGGTGTATGACAAGTTCGAAGGCGACTCGGCGACGACAAATAATAACCTGCCGCACAAGGTGCGCACCTATAGCCTGCCGCTGCAGCTGCGGTATTTTTACCCGAATGGTTTCTTTACCGGTTTCGGCACTACCTTTGTAAAACAGAAAGTCAATCGCACCGACGTGGCGACCTACTCAGAGGGTGAAAGTGATTTCAGCGTATACGATGCGTCTATCGGCTATCGCTTCCCGAAACGCAGGGGTATCGCCAGCTTGACGGTGCAGAATCTGACGGACAGGGAATTCGAGTACCAGGATGACAGTTTCCGCGAATTCCAGGATGCGCCTTCAACGGGTCCGTTCATCCCCGAACGGAATGTCATGGCTCGATTTACGCTGAGTTTTTAAGGTAATGAAGAAAGTAAAATTTTTGATGCAAAATATGGTTAGTTTAGAGCCTGCCGAGAACAGGCCAATTTGAGAATGTAGTACCAGGAGGTTAATTAAATGAACAATACGATTTGTAATTTAGTGAAGTTTTTTGCCGGTGCCCTGATAGTCTTTGGACTGTCGGGTAACGCTGCACTTGCAAACAATAATTGTGACAGCGATTCGATGACGTTTAGTACCAGTATTGGTGCCACGACGAGTTGTGCAAATTACAATATGTCTGGCTGCATAATCGGTGCCGGAGGCACGGAATGCAGTTTTGGCGACGAAAGCTGCGGTTTTACAGTAATAGCGAACCCCGGGGTAGGCCAAAGTGGCGATAAATCAACCACCTACTCCCTGGGCCTGGGCAGCGTGACGGGAGGCTGCCGTCCAAGGGTGGCCATTACCCAGGGTAACCAGGGTGCAAGCTATTGTTCCTATTTCTACCCTGATGGTATTGAAGATGGGGGAGACAGTCTAGATACCACGAGTAAACAGGGATCGGGGAAAGCGATTGCACACAAGCAACTGGAAATCTGCACCGACGGGCAAGTGCAGGCCCCGACCCTGTCACCGCCTGTGATCAGCCTCGAGAAGACGGTTGGCAGGGAAGAGGAAGACGGATCATTCAACTGCACCAACGCGTTCGATGAAATTAGCGTGATCGCCGGCGATCCCTCGACGAACGGCACCGAAGTGATCTATTGCTACACCGTCCGCAACGATGGCCTGAGCCCAATCGATGGCCTGGTGATTAAGGATGACTTTGGAACACCTGGTTTCGAGACCCTGGATGTCGAGTGCATAGACATCCTGGGAGAAGCAGTAACATCCTTGGCCTACACAGATTCTTGCGTGGCGAAAAGCGAACCTGTAACGATCCCAAATACCGTGGAACTCGTTGTTAACACGGCAATGGTAGAAGGCACTTTCAATAGTGAACCCACCCCATGCCCCACCTGTACCGACAGCGATACGGCCACCGTGAATGTCGTGGTGCAGTGTGATGCTGATACCCAGCAGGAGGCGGATGACACTGATACGGTGGTGGAGAGACGCGGCCTTCTAGGCACCACTCGTTGTGGGCCTAGAGCAGATGATACCGTCGATCAAGGCGTCGGCTTGCTGTGCGACGGTACCTGCGAACTAAAGCCTGACTGCGCCGCAACTACCGGAGTATTACCCGCTCATTGCGTGCAGCCCTGCAAACCTTCGGGTAACTGGAATACCTTTGACGACGACGGAAATCCGGTCGAAGGCGATCCATCACCCGGCAATCTGCCGCGGTGCCAGGAAGTGCTGACGAACCCGGGCAACGATCCTCCTTCGTTAGGAGTAGGAGGCACTGTCACCGAACCGTCCTTTTTGCGCAGCGATGGTCACAGTGCTGCTTTTAGGCAAAATCCGTTCCTGTATTACTTCCCGGCGTCGGGAGGCGGTAACAGTGTCGGTACGATTTACTGTATCCTCTATCCAGGTGAGACAAGCGCCGATTGTCCTACTGGTTCAATCGTGTACTAGCATCCGGAGTGTTACAAGGGCGCCCCTGTCGAGGGGCGCCCGTTTCTCTAGCCTGCAAATAGTCGCTCGTAAACAAAGGGGTCGGTGACAACTGATAATCATTCGCGTTTGTCACCGACCCCTTTAAGTCCGTGAATTGTTGGTCTGACAGCCTTCGAAGATTACTTTTCTGTCATGTATACAACGTGAGGATTTTCCGGCTATGCCCTACTCTTCCTGTTCGGCCTGGATGCGGTTGTAGATTTCTTCGCGATGTACCGCGATTTCCTCGGGCGCATTTATACCAATGCGGATTTGATTACCTTTGATTCCCAGTACGGTGACCTGAACCTCGTCACCTACCATGATTGTTTCCCCAACCCTTCGCGTTAATATCAACATTACAATTCTCCGTGAAATAGTGTCGCGGATTTTAGGGTGATAATGGAGCGAAGGGTATATTGTGATCACAATTTGGCGCGACAGGATAATCTAAAGGCGCGCAAAGCCCAGTTTTCGTGCATACCCGCAGGCCTGGTGAATACGAATCTGTATCCGGTGGCGGTGTTAACTAACGCCCTCAGTTCTGTTTTCCGTCACCGCTAATAAGCGCAACTGCGGCCTCGAGTAGATCACGCTCGGTGACAATACCCAGTAACTGACCACTAGCGACCACCAGTAGACAGCCGCTATCAGTTTGGAGTATCCGTACAAACGCTTCCTCCAGCGAAACATCTGGCGAGATGGTGAGCGGATCGGGCTGCATCAGCGTAGAAACCGGGATCGGCTGATCCGGTGCTTCGGTTTCAGTGGAATGCAGGCGCAGCAGTTCGCGTGTCGATAACAGGCCGACCAGTTCGCCTGCGGCATTTTCGACCGGGACATGCCTCACGTGCCTCCATGCCATCGTGCTGGTAGCCAGGTCGAGCAGGTCTTGCGGACGCACCGTGAAGAGATTAGTCGTCATTACATCGCTCACCTTTACGTTGGCTTTCATTTCGTCAGCTCCGGTGTTCGGCACTATTAGCTCCCAGGCGTGCACGGGTAAAGCACGACCCTGGCGTTCGAGCATAATATTCACTGCATCTCTACACACTCCCTCACGCTCCTCAGCCGGCACATTTTCCAGGCTGTCCAGCAACCACCGCGCGCCGGTACGTCCACTGTTTGTGCGCGCTTCGATAATGCCGAGGTAGTAGTCGATATCTGTGTTCGGCACCTGCAATGCCTCGAGCCCGTTTCGCGCAATCGGGATCAACTCCTGCAACAACAGTTCGCGTGCGTCCAGCTGAAACCCATCGAGCCAGGTAAACCGGGCATCGAGTCCATGCCGGGCGGCCGAGAAAAAATTAAGCCTGGCATCCTCGAAGGCGATACGCTGTGGAATCTTCGCAGCCTCCGTCTCGAGTCCCTGTATCAAGCCGTAGAAAAGCGCAGCGTTGGCAACCTGGTCGATGATGGTCGGACCAGCCGGCAGCGCGCGATTTTCGATGCGAAGATGGGGCTTGCCATCGGTGATCCCGTAGCAGAGTCGGTTCCAGCGCCACACGGTACCGTTGTGCAGCGCCAGTGCACTCAGGTCCGGAATCCGCCCCTCGCGGAGTAACTGCAAGGAATCGTCAACTGGGTCACTTACCATGATGACGTGATGGCGCATCGCGTTCTCACGAAAGATATCCAGCACCGAGTCACCTATCCAGGCTTCTCCGAAGCCGACGCGTGTGGGAACATTGCGTGCAAGCTCCGGGGTCGAGCGATATTCAAAGGTGCGCTCGAACAGGGCCACCCGGGTCTCATGCCATACCCGGCGGTTGAGCAATACGGGTGCGTTTGCCGCTACTGCAAGTAAAGGTGCGGTGATTAGCTGGGCGAGATTATACAGTGGCCCTGCCGCTTCGGGCGCCACCTGGAAATGAAGCTGAAAACTCGTGTTGGCTCCCTCGATAACGGCACAGGTATGGCTGAATTCAAAGCGGTCCACGCCGTCGATTTCCAACTTGATGGTGCCGTCACGGGCCGCCATACAGGTATCATTCAGGCACTTGTAACGAACTTCAGGTGTCAGGTTATCCAGCGAGACGTGTTCGTCACGGAGCGTGGGCAAAATACCGGTAAGCACAATCTGCGCACCGATATGGTTGGCGGCGTTACTCGCCTGTCTGAGCACTTCGTCGAGGCTGCGTTTCATGGAGCGCAGAAAGTCTCCGCCGATCGGTTGCGGGTCGAGATTCGCCTCGAGATTGAAGCGTGCCAGTTCGGTGGTAAATCGGTGGTCGGCGAGACGCTCAAGTAGCTGGTCCGAGACGGGGGCTGGATAACCCCCGGCATCGACGATATACATTTCCTGTTCGACACCCACACGGCGTATATCGCGCTCGATGAGGTCTTGTTCAATTAAAACCTCAAGCGCCTGTATGTCATTGAGCATCGCACGCACGAAAACCCGCGTGCGCTGCTCGTCCGACGTGTCATGCACCCTGTGCTCGCCCATTCAGAAAGCTTAACATCTTGATTCACCGTGGAATTGAGCCAGATCAACGCGGCATGCTGCGGAGGCCACCATACTGGAACCAAGAAATAAGCTGGAATAACTATCTTTGCCACGCACTTCGAATTCAAAAGATGAGTAAGGTCACGATTGCCGCCGGCAGCCAGATAACTGCTGAAGCCGGTGCCATGGTTGCAGAACAAGGTGGAAACGCAGTCGATGCCGCGATTGCGGCCGCCGTCGTTTCGATCTGCACCGACACCGGGATCATGTCCCCCGGCTGCGGGGGGTTTATTACTATCTGGCCATCCGATGATGAACCCGTCGTCATCGATGGTTATGCAGAGATGCCCGGCCGGGGGCTCGAGGGTAAACACTTTGGAGATGCCACGCACGAGGTCGTATTCGATTATGGCGGCGAAACTCACCAGCGTGTCGGCTACGGCACGATCGCTACTCCGGGTGGGTTTGCGGGGCTGGCGCTTGCCTCGCATCGGTTCGGGCGGCTGCCCTGGAGCAACCTGTTGGAGCCGGCTATTGACTGGGCCAAACGAGGTTTTCCACTCACGGGTGGCGCCGCGGAATACCTCGGTTTTACCCACGCCGCGATCTACTCGTGGCACCCGGACAGCTACCGGATATTGCATCATGAGGACGGCAGTCCACTGAGCGAAGGCGACATTGTACGTATCCCTTACCTGGCCGACACCCTGAGTTCGATCGCCCGTGACCCGGCCTCTCTCTACGGTGGCGAACTTGGGCAGCACATTGCTGCCGGCGTAAGAGCGAACGAGGGTTTGCTCGGTATCGAAGACTTACAGGACTATGCAGCGGTGGAGCGCATACCGGTTCGCGCAAGTATCGGAGACTGGGGGGTTGCCACCAATCCACCCCCTGCAGTTGGCGGGTCTTGCCTGGCCGCCATGTTGCTCTTGCTCGAACGATTGGGACCGGGCGACAGTCTGGCCGAGTCGGTACGGCATATGGTTGCCGCACAGTATGCCGTTCTCGGCTACCGGGCCGATCGCCTCGACGGTGCACATGAAGCACTGCCGGATGAAGTGGAGCGACTACTCGCGCTGGCTGATCTCGCTGATCCTACCTTGCTCAGCGCGCCATCGACGAGCCACATTTCAGCCGTCGACTCTGACGGACTGGCGTGCGCAATTACGGCCTCGGCCGGTTATGGCTCGGGCGCCATGGTTGAGGGCACCGGTTTCTGGTTGAACAATTCGCTCGGTGAGCTGGACCTGCTGACAAAAGGGTTGAGCGGCCTGGCACCAGGCACTCGACTCGCTTCCAACATGGCGCCCACCATAGCGAGGCGTCAGAGTGACGGGGCTGTACTCGCGATTGGATCGCCGGGGGCATCCCGGATAACCACGGCTATCGCACAGGTGCTGGCAAACTTTGCCGGCAAAAACATGAACCTTGCAGATGCAGTCAGGCACCCGCGTTTACATGTCGAACTCGGCGCGGATCAGGGAACAATTGCCTTCGAGCCTGACCTGCCGGTCAGCTTGATGCAAAACCTGAAACCGAGACCTTTCAGTGGACCATCTATGTACTTCGGTGGGGTACAGGCAGTATATGGATCACCCCGGGAAGGCCTGCATGGAATTGCCGATGCACGGCGGGGTGGAAGTGTCGCCAGCACGTAACCAAAATGCATCTTTTGCCGCTTCCGCGGGGATGACCCTGATCGATGTCCGTTGCTGGAGGCAGATCGCCTGTGAACTCTACATTTCGAGTGTCAGCTAACGGGAAAGCAGACCTTTAGCACCTAGTTGTTATCAACTTGTTTAGCCGTCTCCCACGGCCATCGTCCCTCGACCTCAAAATGTAGTGTGAAACTCAGAAAAGTGCGTATCAGGATAATCAGCCCTAATATGGTTACATTTGTTAACGTATCTGCGACGATCACTGTTCGAATGATATCTCCAGCGATGAGAAATTCCAGGCCAAGGATTATTGAACGCCCTAAATGTCGCCGAAATACTCCATATGCAATTCCTTCCGCTTCCTTTCGGAAATGCGATAAAAACCGAAATGATGACACGGCTGATCCTGCAATTATTACCAGAACCCCGATTGTCTCAATCCCATAACCTGCGATAGAAATCAGTTCTTTAAAATCCATGATATTAAGTTTCCAGTATCTTCATATTGGTAGAGTATATGTTTCTGTAGCAATGTCCGCTATCTCGCCGCCCTCCTAGCCACAGAAAGCAGCTTATCAGTGTCAGCTTTGGAGAATAATACTCCCAATTTTTACTAATAAGTTAAGGTTCTCATGAATTGGTTGTGTTAAGAATGGGGTGTTTACAATTCCAGCTATAGGCAAAGTTGAGGGGATTTACAAATGCAGGCTTTCAACCACGAGGTAGCCTCAAAACTGCGTGAAATCGCGCAGCTATTGAGAACGCAACAGGCCAACCCATTTCGCGTTAACGCCTACCTGCACGCCGCCGATACGCTCGACAACCTCGGCAGAAACGTCGCAGAGCTCATGCAGGCGAAGGGTATCAAGGGTCTGGTCGCGCTGCCCGGCATCGGTGAAGGCATTGCGCGCTCGATTTACGAGTATGTCGCCACCGGGCGCATGTCGCGCCTCGAAAACCTCAGGGGCGCTGCTGATCCAGTCGAGCTTTTCCGTTCGATTCCAACCGTCGGCGGAGTGCTGGCTGAGCGCATTCATGACCAGTTGCACGTCGATAGCCTCGAAGCGCTGGAAAACGCGGTACGCGACGGTCAGCTGCACAAGGTAGAAGGCCTCGGCAGCAAGCGCCGCGAAGCGATCGAGGCCTGGCTGCAAAAACACCTCGACGAGCAGCGCCGGCAGTTCAGACCAGTCGCTCGAGCCAGCGGCGTCCCGCCAATCGAACTGATTCTACGCGTGGATAAAGAGTACCGGCAAAAAGCCGCGGCTGACAAACTGCCGCGGATTACGCCGAAACGTTTCAATCCTGAAAACAAGGCCTGGTTACCGATTTTACATACGACTCATGATCACTGGCATTTCACCGCGCTCTACTCCAATACGGCGCGTGCACATCAACTCGGGCACACTACAGACTGGGTCGTGATTTACTTTTATGACGACCATCACCGCGAAGGACAGCACACCGTGGTCACCGAGACGCATGGCAGCCTGCAGGGCTGGCGGGTGGTGCGTGGGCGCGAAACGGAATGCCTGCAGTATTACGCAACAGCGAGCTGAATAATAGGTCTCAGACCACGTAGATATTGAGAATGAAATAAGCCTCATGAGCAGAAAATTACGGGCGAGTGCTGCTGGCCGAAGATTGCCGCCAGGCAGGGTTTTATGAGCGTCTCCTTTGGGGAAATCAGACCCTGAAAATCTCTACAACAGCAGCCGAGCCCGGTTCAATTTGTAATCTATGACCAACTGCTACCTGGCCAGTCTGGTTTTATCCGAACTGATTTAGATTTATCACCCTGCGAAATATGATCTTTATCACTGGAAAGAAAAGTGCCGCTCAGATGTGGTGACTGAACTCACCGCGCTCGGCCGGTGCCATCAGTTCATGAAACTGCACACCACTCATCCGCACCAGACTCTGGTGATCACCCGCCTCGAAGAAGACTTCATCCTGTTTGCCAAGGCTGGATTTCGGGTCCCAAATTGTCTTTATCCCGTAGGCCATACCGATGGGCGGCACTGCTCCCAGTTCACAGTCACTGAATACCTCCTCCAGGGTAGCTTCATCCACCATCGCTACCTCCTGCTGCAGCAACTTGTGCAGGGATTCAAGTTCAATGTGGTAGTCGGCAGGCAAAACCACCAGGAGGTAGCCGTCGTCATCCTTTACCAGCACCCCCTTGGCCAGGGCATCACCGGGAACATGGGCCTTTTCAGCAGTCCCCATGCTGTATTCACTGTGCGGATGAGTCACCACCTTGTACTTAACCTCTCGCTGGCGCAGATAATTTTCCAATTTCGATGCTATTGTCATGATACCTCCTGATTCCATGTTGCTAATATGTTGAGCATCTCGCAAAACAATTTGTAAATAACTGAGAGATAAGGCTACTAGGTAATTAATATTTGATCTTGATATAGATCAGCGGAGATTAAGTTCTACCTCAGCAGCCTTGTTCGGTCCGCAGCAGATGTGGATTTAGGGGTAAGTTAACCTAAATGGGTGATGCGCCGCGAATCCCCAGTGGTTAGAATTGCTGGATTAGCTATTCGGCACACTGCCTCGGATCAGGGCTTGTACGCCGCAGAAAGCACAACTAAAAAAAGATAAGGTGTCATTAAACTTGAAGCCATCTCACTGAGGTGGCTTTTTTTATGTTTACCCAGGTGTCTGAAAGTGGTCAAAGATTGCCTCCTGCCAGGATTGTTTCAAAGGTCTGCTATTGAGAAAGCAGACGCTCAAACCCGGTCAGCCAGCGGCGAGGATCAACCTGGAAATAGCATAATACTAAAGATTAAGTATTGGCTGTAAGTCTTTGATTATAAATGGTGCCCGGGGCCGGAATCGAACCGGCACGGTGTTTCCACCGAGGGATTTTCTTACCAACTACAGCTTTCGCTGCAACAAGAATAAAACTTGTTTTTGTGGTCTGGACTTTCTCTTTGCCATACCATTAAACTCATAACTTAGGCAGGAGCCGTCAAGTCTCTACACTTTCATTAATACGGATATTGCATGAAGTTGTATAAATACACAGAGCGCATCACTCCGACATAGTGGAGTAAAAAACCGTAAAAAAGCTTAGCTCGGGATTGCCACCATCTTGCTGCTGAGGTTTCCCCGAATTTGACTCCATTCACATCGGCGGTTTCCCGACCGAGTGCTCAATATTGCTTAAGTCCCTTGCGTCTACCAATTTCGCCACCCGGGCAGGATAGTGTCACTAAGTAAAGCGGGTGCATAATACAATATAGATAAGTGGAGGTACACATAGATTTGGAGGCTGAGGGCGGAATCGAACCGCCGTACACGGCTTTGCAGGCCGCTGCATGACCACTCTGCCACCCAGCCATTACAAGGGGCATTTTTCTACTAAGCGTTTTTTTCCGCGATTGCGGTGTCGGTGCGCCGCCCCGATGCGTCGGACCGGCTGGCACTCGCGAAAAAATTCGGCTTACTAGAAACGCTTTTGATATCTTACTGTATTCGTATTCGATGGCCAAAAAAAGCCCCGATCGAATCGAGGCATGAAAACTGGAGCGGGAAACGAGATTCGAACTCGCGACCCCAACCTTGGCAAGGTTGTGCTCTACCAGCTGAGCTATTCCCGCAAAAGAGCCGCTATTCTATCGATTCGACCTGACCTGTCAAGCCAAGTCAGCGCTGATCCGGCTAACCATGGTGGTTAATTACCGGCCAGGCGGCGCGCAGGTAAACAACCATGGATACGATAGTCAACAAGGCTGCGAAATAGAAGATCGAGATGCCGATTGCAAAGATCGGCAGACCCATCAAAGGTTCCGCATATATCATGAATCCCAGGGCCCACATTTGCGCAACTGTCTTGGTTTTGCCGATAAACGAAACCTGTAGCGTGGTGGTACTGCCGAGTTGCGCCATCCACTCACGCAAGGCCGAAATGGATAATTCCCGCGCGACTATAATCACCGCTGGCAATGCGATGTAAATACTTGGATGGGCTTCGACCAGCAGGATGATAACTACAACGACCATCAGCTTGTCCGCTACCGGATCGAGGAATGCCCCGAAAGATGATTCCTGCTGCATCGTGCGCGCAAGATAACCATCCACCCAGTCGCTGACGCCAGCGACAAAAAAGATCGAAGTCGCCGCCACGTTTGCCCAGCTGAAAGGTAAATAAAACACCACGATGAAGAGCGGGATAAGCGCAATTCGAAACAGGGTAATAGCGGTGGGCAGGGTTATTTTCATTGCTGTATAACGGCGGATTTACGCGTGAAAACTATCATATATCACCTGCGCGGTCTCGCGATTAATTCCCTTTATTTGCATCAACTCTTCGACCCCGGCCGCCTGTATACCCTGCAGCCCACCAAAGGTGTTCAACAGTAGTTGTCGCTTTTTAACACCGATACCTGGAATTTCCTCGAGGCGGGATTTGCGGCGGGCCTTAGCGCGAGCCTGACGGTGGCCGGTGATGGCAAATCGATGTGCCTCGTCGCGAATCTGCTGGATCAGCAGAAGTGCTGGCGAATCCATTGGAAAATTCAGTGCCGTCATTTCCTCATCGATGATTTCTTCATACCCGGCACGCCGCTCAACGCCCTTGGCTACCCCGAAAATGCGCAAGTTTTCCTTGACTGTCAGGATGTTGAGCTCTTCCAGAACGTCCAGCGCGACTCCCAGCTGGCCTTTGCCCCCGTCGATCAGGATCAGGTCAGGTAGTTGCTCGGGTGTGTTCTGTCGTTTGCGATAACGGCGATCCAGTACCTGGCGCATCGCCGCGTAATCGTCACCGGGTTGAATGTCATTAATGTTATAGCGGCGATACTCATTCTTTACCGCACCTTCCTTACCAAACACGACGCATGAAGCCTTAGTCGCCTCCCCCATGGTGTGACTGATATCGAAACATTCAATGCGTTCCGGCGGGTTTTCCAGGTGTAACAATTCGACCAGGTTTTGCAAGCGCTTGCTCAGCAGGCTCGCCGATAACAGGTAACTTTCCAGCGCCTGCCTGGCATTGTTGATTGCGTTTTCCAACGCATGTCGACGTTTGTTACGTACATTGTGTGTGATCCTGATGCGCGACTGGTTGAGCTGGTGTAGTGACTCGGTCAACACATCAACATTCTCGAGATCATGGCTGACAATAATTTCTCTCGGTGCCGGATGATTGGAATAATGCTGGATGATGAAAGATTCGATCAGACCAGCCGCATCGGTATCGAGTTTGACGCGATTGAAAAACGGCTTGTTACCCAGCGAAGTGCCGTTACGGATCATGAACAGTTGAATGCAGCTGAAGTCCTGGCGCAGTTCACAGGCAATGATGTCGATATCGCCGTCGAAATCGGTGACAAATTGCTTTTCGGTGACTCGTCGCAGGGTTTCTATGCGGTCCCTGATTTGCGCCGCCTGCTCGTAATCGAGCTCGGCAGAGCATTTTTCCATTAACTTGATTTGCTGATCAATCAATTCGCTACTTTGACCTTCGAGAAACATTTGCGCCTGATCGATCTGTAACTGGTAATTTTCTTTGTCGGTATGTCCGACGCAGGGACCGGTGCAACGCTTGATCTGGTACTGCAGGCAGGCGCGGGTGCGGTTCGACATGGCCGAGTCTTCACAGTTACGCAACTGGAACATGCGTTGCACGTGATTAATGGTATAGCGGATCGAGCCCGCGCTTGGGAACGGCCCGAAGAAAATGCCTTTGCGTTTATCGGGTTTGCCACGAAAAATCTTGAGACGTGGGAAATCGTGCTTGCTCAGGCAAACATAGGGATAACTCTTGTCATCACGAAACAGAATGTTGTAACGCGGGTTCAAATTTTTGATCAGATCATTTTCCAGCAATAACGCCTCACTCTCGGTGCGCGTATTGATCACCTCGATCTTGTTGATGTTATTCACCAGGGACATGATGCGGGTCGATAAGCCTGTTTTACGAAAATAGCTGGCCAGGCGTTTCTTTAAATTCTTGGCCTTACCGACATAGATAACCTTATCCTGTTTATCGATCATCCGGTAAACGCCGGGTTTACCATTAACCGTCGCGAGGAAGCTTTTGTGGTCGAAGGCCGGCTGCGGACTCATGTCAACAACTGCCTGGCGCGATGGAAAACCTGCTCAAACATGGGCTGGTTCAGGCGGCCGGTATTGAAGTTGTAGCGGCTACAGTGGTATGAATCGAGTAACCTGAACTGGTTGCTTAAGCGGTGTTCAGCCAGGTGGGCAAAACGCATGAGCGATTGTTGAAGGTCGAGGGCTTTCAATATGCTGTTGTGGGCGATGGTACCCAGGGCCAGTATCACCGAACCATCACGTAAACTTGAAATTTCTGTGCGCAGGTAGGAATTGCAACGTCTTATTTCGTCTCCATTCGGCCGGTTCTGCGGGGGCACGCATTTGACCGCGTTGGTGACCCTGCAATCGATAAGGCGCATATTGTCCTGCTCCGAGCGTGAATTTGCCTGGCTCGCAAAACCATACTTGTGCAGGGTTGCAAAAAGCATGTCTCCCGAAGCGTCACCGGTAAAAGGCCTGCCGCTGGCATTGGCGCCGTGCAATCCCGGCGCCAGCCCGACGATCAGCAACTTCGCGTTAGTGGCGCCGAATCCCTCGACCGGCAAACAATGATACTCGGGAAACATCAGCTTTTGCTTTTTCCGGTAGTCGGTCAGACGCGGGCAGCGCTGGCATTTTTGCAGGTCGCTCACGCCGGGCTAGTCCGATTGAATAAACTCAACCATCCCCTGCTCTACCGCGATTTTAATCAGATCAACTTCGTTTTGAGCGCCCAGCTTTTCCAGCAGGCGTAAACGATAGGTGCTGATTGTTTTGGGACTCAGGCAAAGCTTGTCAGAAATTTCAGCATTGGTTAGGCCGTGTGAAATCATCAGCATCACCTGGAATTCACGGCGTGACAAACGGTCGATAGGATTGAATTCGTTGCCCGGCAGTAATGATAAAGCCAGTTGCTGGGCGATGCTGGGAGCTATATAAGCTCCACCATTGTTTACCTGCCTGATTGCCAGCAGCATTTCGTCGACGCCGCACTCCTTGGTGAGATAACCCTTGGCGCCGATTTCGAGCATGCGTTTGGGGAAGGTTTGTTCGTTGTGAATCGTCAACACGATTATTTTCTGGCTGGGATCACGTTGTAAAATTCGACGGCAGGCTTCGACACCGCCAATACCCGGCATGTTGACATCCATCAGTATTACATCGGGATCAAGCTGCTGAGCAAGCGTTATACTGTCTTCGCCACAATCGGCTTCACCGACTATTTTGATCTGCTTGCTGTCCTCCAGCAGACGACGAATACCGGTACGCACCAGTACATGGTCGTCGGTTAATAATACGCTTATCATTACGTGGTACCAGGCAATCTGCCGGCATCATATCACAGCTATCCTACTGTATGTAGTCCAGCGTCCGGGCAACTAGTAACGCAGTAACACGGAGCCCCAGGTAAACCCGCCACCAAAGGCTTCCAGCATTACCAGCTCATTTTTCTTGATACGACCGTCGCGTACCGCTACGTCCAGCGCCAGTGGAACTGAAGCGGCCGAGGTGTTGCCATGCTTGTTAACCGTAACAACCACCTGGTCCATGGACATTTTCAGTTTCTTGGCAGTCGCTGAAATAATGCGGGTATTTGCCTGGTGTGGCACCAGCCAGTCGATGTCGGATTTCATCATGCGATTGGCTGCCAGAGTTTCGTCAACGATGCGTCCCAGGGTATTGACCGCCATCTTAAAAACTTCGTTGCCGCGCATCTCCACGTAGGCCTTGCCCTTTTTTACTTCTTCAAATCCATCGGCGATGCCATGGGGTACCAACAGCAGGTCTTCATATTGCCCGTCGGCATGAATATGGGTGGACAGAATTCCTGTTTCCTTGCTGGCTTCCAGGATTACGGCACCCGCACCATCGCCGAACAATACACAGGTTTTACGGTCTTTCCAGTTAAGAATTCGAGAAAAAACTTCGGCGCCAACAACCAGCGCTTTTTTTGCACTGCCGGTTTTGATGAATTTTTCGGCAACGGTTAAGGCGTAGACAAACCCTGTACAGACCGCCTGGATATCGAAAGCGGGACAGCCGTGAATATCCAGCCGTGCCTGTAAAATACAGGCCGAGCTGGGAAATATCTTGTCTGGTGTAGAGGTTGCAAGCACAATCAAATCTATTTCGGACGGGTCAATTCCAGCAGCTTCTATCGCCATTCGCGATGCTTTTTCAGCCAGGTCAACCGTGGTTTCGTTGTCGCCCGCAATATGGCGCTGTTCGATACCTGTGCGTTCCCGGATCCACTGATCGGAGGTTTCAACAATTTTCTCCAGGTCCTTGTTGGTGACGACATTTTCAGGCAGGTAACCACCGGTGCCAGTTATGCGAGCATAGATCATGTCACTGCTTCCTCGGCCTGGCTGAAATGAATCTCTATAGCGCTCGAGATGCGCTGTGGAACATCGTTCTCGATCTCGATAGCGGCAATCTTGATGGCGTTTAAAAATGAACTGGTGTCGGCGCTACCGTGACTTTTTATTACGATTCCATTCAGTCCTAACAAGCTGGCTCCATTATATTGGCGCGGGTCCAGTTTGCGGCGCAGGGAATTGAGTACAGGTAAAGCGACTATCGCCGCCAGTTTGGTTAGCCAGTTACGCTTAAATTCATTACGTAGGACGTGATTGACCAGGGCCGCCAGTCCTTCGCCGGTTTTTAATGATACGTTGCCCACAAAACCGTCGGTTACAATCACGTTAACGGTGCCCTTGTAAATATCATCACCTTCGACAAAGCCATAATAATTCAATCTGCTTGCGGCGATTAATTGACTGGCCTGTTTTACTGAATCGCTGCCCTTTACTTCTTCGGAGCCGATGTTGAGTAAGCCGATGGTGGGGCTTTCGATGCCCTCAACCGACTGTGCCAGCACCGATCCCATCAACGCAAACTCGGCCAGGTTCTGAGGCGTACATTCCAGGTTGGCACCCAGGTCGAGCATATGAGTATGACCTTTTATGCCAGGCAGTATGGTACAAATCGCAGGTCGGCTAATGCCACGGATAGTTTTCAGTACAAACTTGCTGGTAGCCATCAATGCACCTGTATTACCGGCGCTGATACAGGCCTGGACCGAGCCTTCCTTGACCAGGTTGATCGCCACTCGCATCGACGAGTCTTTCTTCTTTTTGAGCGCGACAACGGGTAGATCGTCCATGCCGACGACTTCCGAGGCATGATGAATGCTGACGCGATTATCCTTATCCAGTCGTAGCTTCTCGAGTTCGGCGGCAAGTTGATTTTGATCGCCAACCAGCACCAGTTCCAGCCCGGAAATTTCATCGAGGGCCAATTTTGCCGCGCCCACGGTTACAGGAGGGCCGTAGTCGCCCCCCATGGCGTCGAGTGCAATAATTTTTCGTCCCATTTTTACGGGGAATCTTAAATGAATACGGGCGGTTATTGCCGCCCGTATTTAAGTGACATCCCGCTCGGTTCTACTCGTCGTCGTCTTCGATGACTTTGTCCGCTATCACCTGACGACCTTTGTAGTAACCATCGGCGCTGATATGGTGCCGACGATGGGTTTCACCGGTAGTAGGCTCAACCGACAGGGTTGCGCTTCCCAGTGCATCATGCGACCGTCTCATATTTCGTCTGGACGGGGTTTTACGACTTTTCTGAACAGCCATTGGTATCTCCAGTAAACTTAATCTGTCGTTTTCAGTTGCTGTAGAACTGCAAACGGATTGTCTTTAATGGTAGTTTCGGATTCCGAAACCTGCCAGTTTTCGTTGCACGCAGTATCTTCGTGCATTGCCACCAGTGGAATAGCAAGCATCAACTCGTCCTCTACCACCTCGACAATATCGATAAATCCATCTTCGCTATACAATGTATCTATACTGCTATCCCTGACCAGTTCGTCACTGGCGTCGATCATTAAACTGAAATCAAACGTCATCGGCCATGCCAATGCTTTGAGGCAACGTTGACATTCCAGTTCGAGGCTGGTTTCCAGATGCCCGACTAACATTGGGATTTCATATTCGTTGCGTACAAACTCGAATTTCAGGGCAATCTTTCGACCTTCCAGGTCGGACTTCCCGGGATGCAGCAACTCGCGCACGCGCCCTAGTTCCGCTAACGGGATTTCACCCTCGAAATAGCCTTTCTGGCCCATTTCCTTTTGAACCTGGTAGCGCCTACGCAACTTGTCCCGCATAAGGCGGCGATTCTACATGCTTGTGGATAACATTGTCTATTCAATTCGCGGTAAAAATTCGACCTGATTATGTAATCCGGTCATGCTTGTAATATACTGCGCCACCGTTACCAGACAGGGCTGGAAGTATGATCGGCGCCGTCAGCAAAACTTGGGATTTCACCTAGTGCAAACAAAAATTATCCTGGCCAGCAGCTCACCGTTTCGCCGCCAGCTGCTGGACCGACTGCAGCTGGCTTACGAGTCCCATGCCCCCGATATTGACGAGACGATCAATCCGGGTGAAGACGCCTGTGCCTATGTCTGTCGTCTGGCCGAATCGAAAGCCCGTCATGTGGCGCAAAACCATCCCGATGCAATCGTAATCGGTTCGGATCAATGTGCTTTGCTGGAGGCAAAAATCCTGGGTAAGCCGGGTTCACATGAAAACGCGTTACGGCAGCTGCGCGAAGCACAGGGAAGAACCGTGGTTTTCCATACCGGGGTGTGCGTGCTGAACCTGTCTACAGGATTCTGCGCGGTCGAAGATGTTCCTTTCGAGGTTGATTTCCGGGTTTTGAGCGATCGCCAGCTTGAACATTATTTGCAAGTCGAGCAACCCTATCAGTGCGCCGGCAGTTTCAAAGCGGAGGGATATGGTTCCTGCCTGTTCAGCAAGATGCGTGGCGACGATCCCAGCGCGCTGATCGGTCTGCCCCTGCTCAGACTGATAGCGATGCTGGAAAGCGCTGGTGTCGAAGTAGTCTAAACCCGTTCTCGATCCGGGAGGCTTCTAGTTCAGGTTGAAATTGCCAAGTAAATACTGACTGATACCACGCCCGATACTACTGCCGAGAAGATTAGCCAGGTCTTCCAGCAAATCGGTCTGCGGCGTAAAATCAATGACGCGTTCCGCTTCCAGTTCCCGGGCAACGCTGCGCGTGGTGCCGTAAGCATCCACGAGACCCAGGCCCAGGGCCTTTTCACCACTCCAGATCAACCCGCTAAAAGTATCTTCGTTCACCACCAGGCGCTCACCTCTGCCCTGTTTGACCGCATTGATGAAGTGGCTATGGACTTCGTTGAGCATGGATTGCAAATGGGCTTTTTGATCGCTCTGCTCGGGCAGAAAAGGATCGAACAGACCCTTGTTTTCACCGGCGACGAGGAGGCGTCTTTCGACACCGATTTTTTTCATCATTTCGACAAAGCCGAAAGCATCCATACGCACCCCGATCGAACCTACCAGGCTGGACTGATTGACGTAGATCCTGTCGGCTGCGGCGGCGACGAAGTAGCCTCCCGAAGCAGCGATATCTGCAACCACCGCATATACGGGTATCGAGTCGTGTTCCTCTTTCAAACGCATGATTTCATCGAATATGTAGGCTGACTGGACCGGAGAGCCGCCGGGAGAATTGATTTCGATGACGATACCCGCGGTGTCATCGTGTTCAAACGCGGCTTTAAGCCCGGTGATAATGTTATCTGCGCCGGCCGCTTCTCCACTGGCGATGACTCCCGCCAGTTTCACTACAGCGGTGTGCCTTTCTCCATCTGCCTGCTCGTCGTCACCCTGGCCGGTGAACAGCATTGTCGTAATTACGCTCAGGTAGACGATGAAAAACAGCATGAAACCCACGCGCCAGCGACGCGCTCGGGTTTGCTCCCTGAGTGCGGCAAAGACCAGGCGGTCGACTACCGATTGAGCCTGCTTGCCGGAGCCGCTTGCGGATTGATTGGTGTCGGTTTCTACATCAGCCATGTTATTCCCTGTGTTAATTAATGTACGTTGCTATTAGTTGTAGTCGATACTGTCGAATAATTGTTCGAATTCGGCCGGTAATGGTGCATTGATAACGACTTCGGGCGTGTATTTACCAGGTGGCAGTTCGAGGCTGGAGGCATGCAGCATCAGGCGCCGAACACCAAGCTTGCGCATGGCGCGATTAAACCCGCTATCGCCATATTTATCATCCCCTGCGATTGGGTGGCCCTCGACCTGACAGTGTACCCTGATTTGATGGGTGCGACCGGTGACAAGTTCCACCTGAATGAGGCTAAATAGCTCACTCCCGTGCAGCAATTTGATCCGACTCAATGCCTGTTTGCCAGCAGCGTCTGCCCGCATGCGCCTTTCCCCGTTCGAGAGATGTATTTTTTTCAGCGCGTGGCTGATTTCGGTAAGGTCCCGCGGCCAGTTGCCCTTTACCGCAGCGTTATACTTTTTAGCAATCGATTTGTCCTGCAGAATCACCTGCATTGCCAGTAGCGCCTGCCGGTGCCTGGCCAATAGCAGGCAACCACTGGTATCGCGGTCGAGGCGGTGCACCAGTTCAATGTCATCCGTCGGGCGTAGCAGGCGCATCGCGTCGATAACACCATAATCGACTCCCGAACCGGCGTGTACCGCTAAACCAGCTGGCTTGTTGATTACCAGGATATGATTATTTTCGAAAATTATTGCCTGCTCCAGGCTTGCCAGCAGGTGTTTCGGGGGTTTTGACTTCTCCTCCTGACCGGACTCCAGGCGCACCGGCGGGATTCTGACCTGATCTCCGATCTGCAGCTTGTAATCGGGTTTGCTGCGCTTTTTGTTTACCCGCACCTCGCCCTTTCTGATGATCCGATAAATACGGCTGCGTGGTATCTTCCCGAGCTGTTTAAGCAGAAAGTTGTCGAGCCGTTGGTCAACCTGGGCGGCAGTTATCTCAACCAGGCGTACGGCGGATTTTTGTGGCCTTATTGTATTCAATGGATGGCAGCAGGGAGAAACTATGGTATATTCACAGCCGTAGCATTGTACTGCCTATTTTCCAGGCAAAACACTACCATGACAGTTTTTTAACGGAAAGCAAACCGTCGTAACGGCTGTTTTCCAGATGAATTAGTCCGCATCAGGCGGCGTATTTGCGCTTGATTTCAGGACTCTAAATACACACAGGCCAATGTACTACCTCATACATAGTATTGTTCTGCTCAAAAATTTCCTCATCATAACCGGTTCACAGGGAACCGCCTGGATGGGCCTGCCGCCCATGCACAATCAAATGGAAATCGAACTGACAGAACAGACAAATCGCAGTACCCGGCCGTTTATGCAAGGCAATAATTCTAATGAAACGTATATTAATCAACGCCACTCAGAGCGAAGAGCTGAGAGTGGCCATGGTCAATGGCCAGAAACTTTACGACCTCGATATTGAAATACCATCCCGGGAGCAGAAGAAGTCCAATATTTATAAGGGTAAAATAACCCGCGTCGAACCCAGTCTCGAGGCAGCATTTGTTAATTATGGCGCCGAACGCCATGGTTTCCTGCCCTTCAAAGAAATCGCCAAACAGTATTTCGGCGACGCCCCGCGCGATAACAACGGCAAACCAATTCTCAAAGACGCGCTTAAAGTCGATCAGGAAATTGTAGTCCAGGTCGAAAAAGAGGAGCGTGGAAACAAAGGTGCAGCACTCACCAGCTTTATCAGCCTGGCGGGCAGATTCCTGGTTGCGATGCCGCAAAATCCCAGAGCTGGGGGGGTATCTCGACGCATCGAAGGTGAAGATCGGGACGAACTGAAAAAGGTGCTGTCTGAACTGACCATGCCCGAGGGCATGGGGGTGATCGTGCGTACCGCCGGCGTGGGTCGCTCCACCGAGGAAATGCAATGGGACCTCGACTACCTTACCCAGGTCTGGACAGCCATCGAAAAAGCATCGGGCGAGAAAAAAGCACCTTTCCTGATTTATCAGGAATCCGATATCGTAATCCGTGCACTGCGCGATCACTATCGTAACGACGTCGGGGAAATACTGATTGATTCCGCAGAGGCCTTCAAGCAGGCCCACGACTTCATGACGATGGTAATGCCGGGTTCTATCAATAAGCTCAAACGCTTTGAAGACAAACTACCGCTGTTTAATCGCTTCCAGATTGAAAACCAGATCGAATCGGCATTTTCACGGGAAGTTACACTGCCTTCCGGCGGCGCAATTGTTATCGATCATACCGAGGCGCTGACCTCGATCGATGTCAACTCTGCGCGGGCTACCCGTGGTAGCGATATCGAAGATACCGCGAAAATGACTAACCTCGAAGCTGCCGACGAAATTGCCCGCCAGTTGAGAATCCGCGATCTTGGCGGACTGATCGTGATCGATTTTATCGATATGATGCAAAACAAAAATCAGCGCGAAGTCGAGACCAGGTTACGTAACGCTGTCTATGATGATCGTGCAAGAGTGCAAATTGGACGCATATCGCGTTTCGGGTTGCTCGAAATGTCGCGTCAGCGACTACGCCCGTCACTGGAAGAATCGAGTCAGATTGTCTGTCCGCGTTGCAGCGGGCAAGGCACTATTCGTGACATCGAATCGCTCTCGCTCGCCGTATTACGTTTACTTGAAGACGAAGCACTGAAAGATAACACCGGCAAGATTCTGACCAAGATCCCGGTTGAATGCGCAACTTACCTGCTCAATGAAAAACGCGACAAGATCGACTCCCTCGAACAGCGGCGGGGTGTGCATATCGTAGTCATCCCCGATCCCAAGCTGGAGACGCCACATTACGAAATCGAACGCGTCAAGGACAATGACACGCATCGCCATGAATCGAATTACAAAAAATCTTACGAGCTGACAACCGAAGAAGAAGCCGTAGATCATCTGGAAATGGCAAGCAGTACTACTCCTGCTATCGAGCGGCCCGCGGTACAAAGCATTACACCCCCTGTACCGAGACCTTCCGCACCCGTCGCTCCTGTCGCAACGCCTGCAGCCGATGAAAGCGGTGGTTTCCTGAGCAAGATAGTTAGTCTCCTGGTTGGTAATAAGGAGACAGCAGAGGTTAAAGATAAAGAGGAAGAGCCACAGGCTAAGACTGATACCCGCAGGAATCGGGGGGGGAATCGGAGTCGCCGGGGCAAGTATCGTGGTGGACAAAATCGGCAACGCGGCAATAGCGCAGCAAAAAGTGGTGATGCTAACCAGGCAGCAAGCGCGCAGGATAAAGATCAAGGCGGCGCTGAGAAATCCGATTCTACAGAAACGAAACGGGCTAACCAGTCGCGCCCGGCACGTTCGCGTGGTGGAAATCGTGGTGGAAACCGGGGAAACAGATCCCGACAGCAGGAGAGCAAGCCCCGGTCAGAGAGCAAGCCTCAGTCAGAGAGCAAGCCTCAGTCAGAGAGCAAGCCTCAGTCAGAGAGCAAGCCTCAGTCAGAGCGCAAGCCTCAGTCAGAGAGCAAGCCTCAGTCAGAGAGCAAGCCTCAGTCAGAGAGCAAGCCTCAGTCAGAGAGCAAGCCTCAGTCAGAGCGCAAGCCTCAGTCAGAGAGCAAGCCTCAGTCAGAGAGCAAGCCTCAGTCAGAGCGCAAGCCCCGGC
>Ga0265306_10000258_pt1 | contig 24012 bp, 30 predicted proteins | sample Helome_3_FD_192493 | JGI IMG/M metagenome (GOLD analysis project Ga0265306, IMG submission 192493) | Marine sediment microbial communities from subtidal zone of North Sea - Hel_20160420 (Illumina Assembly) | ecosystem: Environmental > Aquatic > Marine > Subtidal zone > Sediment ... | reverse complement strand
GGCGGTCGTGGTTAAAGCCGTGGTCGATGTGTCGGCCTCGATGCGCTTCGGTACCGGGCAAAGCAAACTCGCCGTGGTTGCAGATTTTCTGTATGCGTTAGGCTACAGTGCGCACCGCTCCGGCGATTCAGTCAGCCTGATGGCGTTTGACCATGCGTTCCGCGACGATCTTTACATGCCGGCGCGTTCCGGTCGGGGTATAGGTGATTTCATGGCGAAATCGATAAACGCCAGCACCGCCAGCAGCACAGCTAGCCACTCCCAATACCGTTCCCCGGACAATCTTGCTGGACTGGCCGAATGTGTCGAGCGCATAGCTGGCACCAGCGGACTGGCGTTCCTGGTCAGCGACTTTCATTACCGGCTGGAGCATCTTGCACCCATCCTCGAGCGACTGGGCGACCAGCTCGTGGTACCCCTGGTGGTGTGGGACAAGGCGGAGATCGAACCGCCTGCACAAGGCGGCCTGTTATCGCTTGGTGACGCCGAGTCGGGGCAGGTTCGCCGCATGTGGTTGACCAACAAGCTACGCCGGCAGTGGCGGGACAACGTGACGCGTCGGCGTGACGAGATTGGTACGCTGTTTGCAGCAAACAATATGCGTGTGCTGCACCTCGAAGCCGGGTTTGATCCCGAGATTCTGTCCAGGCACTTTCTGGAGCAGGTAGTTTGAACCGTCGCCTCGAAATGCTGCTGGGTATATTGTTGCTAAGTCCGCTTGCCGTCGATGCCGCCGCGCTAGTTGAGCAGCCGTCGAGAACTTTTGGCTATTTTATCGGCGATATACTCGAGCAACGTATTCTAATGGAACTGGACGGAACAGCACTCGAACTGAAGGCACTGCCGGCCAGTGAGCGAGTCGGAGCATGGTTGCAGCGACTCCCGTCAAAACTGGTCGCTGATAAACGGGGACAGCGTTGGCTGGAGTTGAAGTACCAGTTAATCAACGCGCCCACCGAACTGCAGGCGGTATCGCTGCCCGCTATGCAGCTGGCGGTCGTCAGTGGCACTCCGCTGGCGATAGAATCCTGGTCCTTCAGCGTTGCCCCGCTAACCGCCGCGGTGTTGTCTGCGGACGCGGGCCCGGTCCTGATGCGACCGGATCGGCAACCCGTCCTGGTCGACGATCAGCTTGCAGCCAAACGCTTAATTCTTACCAGCCTGGCGCTCGTGGTGACGCTGCTGCTATGGCTGGGATGGTGGCTGTGGAGGCGTAATGCCGATACCAGTCGACTGCCGTTTGCACAGGCCTGGCACCAGCTGAACAAGCTGGACCCGAACCAGTTGGATGATGATCCCCAGGCCTGGTTGGTAATGCATCACGCCTTTAATAATGCCGCGGGTAGAACCATTAACAGGACGACCATCCAGGCTTTAATTCGGCAAGATGCGTGGCTGGAGTCGTACGCAGCGCGCATTGACGAGTTTTATCTGGCTTCCTCGGCGCGATTTTTCGAACAGGCGATGCAGCCCCAGCCATTCGCGTTGCTTGAACTCTGCAAGACCTTGTATCTGGTTGAAAAGCGGCATTCCGGCGGTTCCCGCCAGGCGCACGGGTAGCCGTCGCTAATGCCATCCATCGACTTTGCCATACCGCTATTGCTGCTGTTGTTGCCGGTGGCCTTGATTCCATTGCTGCGCCGTCGCCGCGACAGTCTGCCATTTCCCTGGATCGAATGGCTGCCCGATGACCCACTCGGGCGCCTGGTGCATCTGGCCTGGCAGTTGATAGCAATGCTGACACTTGCTTTTATCATATTGGGACTGGCCATGCCGGGGCGCTCGGAAACTCGTATCGAGCGTATAGGCCGCGGTGCGGAAATATCGATACTGATGGATCGCAGTTCCAGCATGGATGCAACCATCCGCCGTAACGCCCCCAAACTCGGCGAACAGGCGCAGGCCAGTCGGTCGAAAAACGATGTGGCACGCCAGGCACTTTCGTGGCTGCTTAACCAACGCCCGCAGAATCGCTTTGCGCTGACGCTGTTCAATACTGCACCCATCCGCGTTGCACCCTTTACCGACGATGTGGCTCTGGTGCAGGCTGGCCTCGATGCCAGCGATATCGGACGTGGCTCCAACGAGACCAACATGGGCCTGGGATTATTGGCGGCAATCGATGGCTTCAACGGACGCAGCTACACCGGTAGTCGCGCCATTTTGCTGGTGTCGGATGGTGGCGCCAAGCTTGACGAAGAGTTACGCCTGCAAATTCAGAAAGGGCTCGAACGCAACCGCATCAGTCTTTATTTCGTTTACATTCAAAGTAGCCCGAATAGCCCGAATCTCGAGTTGGTGGGTACCGACGCTGACGCCAGTCTCGAAGAAGTCGCCCTGCACGTGTTTTTTGAAAGCCTTGCTAGCGAATACCGCGTCTTCCAGGCGGACGATCCTGTATCGATGGCCGCTGCGATTACCGAGATCGACCAACTGCAAAACCTGCCGCTTACTTATTACGAGCGCGTACCGCGGGTTGACTACAGTCGCGCCTGTTTTATCGCAGCCCTGGGTTGCTGTATTTTACTGGCAGGATTCACCGCCACCAGAGTGGAGCGACTGGCTTGAAACGAAAAACGGTTCATAGTGGATTTATTGCGATTACGCTTGGTCTTGGCGTGCTGGCGGCGAATTATTGGCTGGAGCTGAATGCGGGTCGTGCGATGTCTAGCACCATAACCGAAATTCCGACAGCATTGTCGGCGAATGACACCTCGTTCCAGTCACACCAGGCCCTGCGTTATCCCGAGACCAGGTTGGCCCTGGCCAACGCCTATTCTGAAAAAGGAAGCTTCGCAGCCGCCGAAGCGGCATTCAACGGGCTGATTCGCGATAAAAGCTCGGCCGCAACGGTACGGGCGGCCCAGTTCAATCTTGCCAATGCCTACCTGCGCCAGGGAATGCGAGGGGATCTCGAAGAAAATCAACGTGGCCCGATGCTGGAACTTGCCAAGCAACGCTACCGCGATCTCCTGCGACTTTATCCCGCCGACTGGGATGTTCGTTACAACCTGGAACTGGCCTTGCGCCTGGCGCCAGAAAATGACAAGGCGTTGGCCGAAGATAAAATCAAACCCATCAAGAGTGTCAGAGTCATCGTGCCGGATTTTAAACTCAAAGACTTGCCGTGATCAGATTCGTGTTCCTGTGGCGCCTGCTTAAACCTCACAACCTGCCGGTTTTGTGCGCTTTGTTACTGTTGCAGGTATCAGTGTCGATGTCGCCGCTAGATATCGCGCAACCAGTGCATGATGTTCAGGTTACATTTGATATTTCACAAAGCATGAACGGGGAGGATGTGGTGCTGGATCAGTCGGCCACCAGTCGTTTGACCCTGGCCAAGGCAGCGGCGCGAACTTTGTTGCTGACCCTGCCCTGTGGCTCGCGAGTGGGGTGGGGTGTTTTTTCGGGGCACCGTGTAATCACCTTGATCACCCCGGTGGAGGTGTGTTCGCATTACGCCGGGCTACTAGCGTCACTCGAAAAAATTGACGGTCGTATGCGCTGGGTAGAGGCGAGCAATATCGGTAAGGGTTTACATCAGGGAATACGTGCCGCGCAGACCCTGGGCGACGGAGTCAATGTTGTATTTGTCAGCGACGGCCACGAAGCGCCGCCATTGCCCGAGGGCAAAACAGGCATGCCCGCTACCAGGGGCTTTAACCTGGACGGGCTGGTCGTCGGTGTCGGCGGCGATACGCCGGCGCCCATTCCAAAGACGGACGCCGCTGGAAAGGTAACAGGCTTCTGGCAAGCGGAGGAAGTCGTTCAGCAGTCGAATATGCTGACGGGGCAGAGTCGCGAGGAATTGTCCCGATTGCACGCTGACCATTTGATCAGGCTGGCGCAACTGGCAAATCTGACCTATGTGGAACTGGATTCGGTGCATGCGATTGCCCGGGCAATAGAGAATACCGGGATTTCAAATACCCAATCGGTTCCACTCGATTTACGCTGGCTACCTGCTTGCCTGGCCTTGCTGGCCCTGTGCTGGCGTTTCTTACCGCTTAGTGGGAGAACATTCGGTAGCAGCTAAACGCTGCCTATACTCTAAGGCAGCAAGCGCCATGTGCTCAGCGGCACGGTGAAATGCAGTTTTTTATGCGCAATAAAACAGGCGCCTCAATGCTAGCACCGTCAGGTGTTTGAGGAAATTTGCCTAGAATACAGGTTGATTGATCTACCGAAAAGACCGATGGCATGATCGAGTTTTACTGGCCAGGATTTACTGACCTGTTCTGGAAATCTAGAGTTCTGCGCAAACGTAGCAGTTAATTTCCATGCCTACTGCAATTTCAACAACAATTGGTTTTTTCCAGGTACGCATAGTTTAGTCTCTCTTTATTTTGTGATAAATTTTTAATACACATCTCGATACACACAACGCCATGTTGCTCTTTTGGTGTACCGATCAGTGATTATACTCCATCGACCCACTAACGCAAACCAGTCAAAAGCGAGGTAAATAACTCAACCAGATAAAACTAATGTGCCAGCTGTCCTGGCAAGGCGACTTGAGCCGTCGAATCTGCCGCTCCTGTACTCGGGTATGCCTGTTCGATACCGTATTCACTAACCCGGAACTCTTGCGAATAAATAGATTCTATAGCTGGCAAAGAATTTTATTGGCGCTTAATTTCCTGCTGGATATAATGAGGAGTCGGGAGAAACGGGGCTCCTGACCACATCGTTATAATAGTGCTCACTCCGCTGGTTATCGGAGCCTTTCTGATCGACGTCAATGGTGGTGGGTAAACTGCCCGTTGATCCAGCAAGGCGTTTAATGCAGAAACCAGGCAGCTGCATGGATCTTCCACACCACGGTCGCGACCTGCGTTACGCGGCTAATATAACATCGAGGAGAGACTACCAATGACTGTAACAATACATCCACAGATAGATGCTGGCAGTAAACCAGCTAGAGAGGGCTTTTCAGGTGGCACACTTTCCTGCAGGTGTTCGACCAATCCGGTAACGGTAAAAGTAGGTGCTCAGAGCGCGCATAATCATGTCTGCGGCTGCACTCAATGCTGGAAACCTGAGGGAGCACTGTTCTCGCAGGTGGCTGTCGTTCCACGGGACCAGGTCAGTGTGACCGCAAATCAGGACAAGTTGGCGATCATTGATCCGAGTGCCGGTATCCAACGACACGCCTGCAAGGAGTGTGGTACTCACATGTTTGGCCGCATCGAAGATGATTCTCATCCATTTTTCGGACTGGATTTCATCCACACGGAATTGTCGGATGAGGAAGGTTGGTCGCCGCCAGAATTCGCGGCGTTTGTATCTTCGCTCATTGAGTGCGGTTCGAGCCCGGATAGTATGGATGCCGTGAGGGCAAGGCTTCGCGAATTAGGCCTCGAGCCTTATGACTGCCTGTCACCGGCTTTGATGGATGCTATCGCCACACACACAGCCAAAGCTTCGGGTGCACTATAGATAATAAATAAAAGCGCACGATTTTTTTTGTAGCGATCCTCAGGATCGCCTCGTCCGGCGGATTGACAGCGATAGACATTCAAATTGGTTTGCGCTGAAAATCTGGCTGGATTAAATGTATGGCAACTCAATGCGCTGGGTCATCGACTTCTCCATCACCCATAGTACCGCCATTGAGTCGCAGCTCTGACCGGGTAAATAATGGGCTTACCCATTGCTGGGTAATCGCGGGCCTGTCTTTTAAGCCGCTGGATCCAGTGCCATACTAGTGCCCCCGGCCAGTTTCAATGTAGCCAGAACGAAAGTTATCCTTGTTCGGCATCTGCATTGACGACAGTACTGCTGCATCGACTCGTTGACCTGAATCGATTAATTTATTGAGTTCGAGCAAGCGTGCAATTACGGAATAGAGCTCGTCATCGCTGAGAGAATACGGCTTGTCTGGCGGCATCGCTCTTTTTATATATTCAAACAGAGTCGGTGCATAGGGCCAGTAAACGGCAATACCACGATCCGGATATTCTGTTCCCAGCAACGACCGGTCCCCCACGAGTTCCATAGCGCTTCCTCCCTGCCCTTCATTGCCATGGCAACCGGCACAGAGAGAGGCATAAATTTCCCTCCCCTGCTCGGTGTCGCCACTGCCCTGCGGCAAGCCGCGGCCATCCGCAAACACGTGCTTCGTCAATGCAGCAAGCTCGCTGGCGTCCGGCATTCGTCCGAGACCAGGTAACGGATTGGCGGCAACGGCGCTCTGACTCAGCAAGAATGCCACCAGCAAACAAACCGATGCCCCCGCAAGCAAAGCTCCTCGGCGAAAATATGCTTCAGGTATAAATATGGTGAATAGACCCATCGGAATTAACAGACCAACTAACAATCGCGTTGTAATGGTAATATACATTGCTACCTTTATTGGCAAGTAAAACCTCTCTTTCGGGCTGCACCTGGCCATGACTATCATAGGCCCGGCTTTTTAATATCGCCTTATTTCCGTCCCAGTGCCAGGGAGCGCGGAATCGCGTCAACGCTTTATCCAGCACCGGTTCCTGAAGCGCCGCTTCGTTCCAGGTTTTACCCCCATCGGCACTCACCTCAACCCGCGCGACGAGCCCATTGCCGGTCCAGGCGAGACCCCGAAGCTCATGAAATCCCGGTCCGCTCAGCGTTTGCCCGGGCGAAGGCGAAGTAATTAACGACTTGATGCCCATTTCGAAGGTAAATCGCTCGGCTTGACCACCTTTTAATAAATCGGTGTAACTGACCGTATCGAAGCGTGACATCAATGGTCGATCGCTTAACTGAAAACTGTGCAGCCATTTGACATTGACTATACCCTCCCATCCGGGCACCAGCAATCGCGCCGGAAATCCATTTTCCGGACGCACCGGCTCACCATTTTGATAGAGCGCTACTAGGGTATCGTCCATGACCTTTTTAATCGGTATGCTAACGGTTACACCGGCGGCATCGAGACCATCAGCAACCAGCCATAGGGCGTCTGGCTTGAGACCTGCCTCTTCCAGCAATAGTGACAGCCGTACGCCGCTCCACTCGCTGCAAGACACCAGGCCATGCACATAACCTGCCGGTGCCTGCGACGGCTTCGAATGCCACAAAGAATTACTGTTACCACCACATTCGATGAAGGCAATTTTTGATGTCATCGGGTAACGATGCAACGCGTTCAGATCGAACACCAGTGGTTTATCAACCTGTCCATAGATGGTCAATTCCCAGGTATCAGGATCAATATCTGGCACGCCGTTGTGGTGTCTTTCGAAATGTAAGCCATTGGGCGTTATTATTCCCTCAAGATCGTGCAGTGGTGTCCAGGACACACCGGCTCCCGGCACCGATCTATCGGCCGAAATCCAGCGTATCGGGCTGTCACGGGAGTCTCTGGGCTGACCGTAGTTACTGAAACCATTGCCCGGGACCAGCCAGCTTGCAGGCGTTTCGCTCCCGGCAGACGCGGAACCTGGCATGGTTCCCGCCGCCAACACACCGGCTACGCCGCTGACGCCTTTCTGAATAAACCGGCGCCTGGTGAAACGCGTGTTACTTTTTTTCATATTCTTCAAGAATAGCCCTTAATTGTCACCCGTAGGCATCGCAGTCCTGTCAACCTGTCCTGCAACCCAGGCGCAGTTCGAATTATTATGGCATGAATCAAACTCATTCTTCACGATGGCTGCTCAGCGGGGGTATCAGGGAAGGTACTGGCTCAGCTCCCTCAGTACTGCACTCAGTTTTTCTTCCAGCTCGACAGGGCGCTCGCACAGTGACTGGATCGAGCGCTCGCGCTGATCGTAAACCCGCTGATGCCAGCGCAGTGTCTCTTCAATTTCAGCTTGCCTGGTTACACTCTCCGGGCCAACTTGCGCCTCCAGCTCGACCAGCTGATTCAGCGTAGCTTCAATCTGTTCCGCAATGGATATCTGCTGACGGGTATAACGTTTGATTCCCGTTATATACCGTGTTCTTCGTCGATTTGACAAGGTGACTATGCCATCAGCCAACATGTTGAGGGTGTCAGTACGAGAATCTTGCGAAACAGATTCGGCAAAAACGGCAATCAACTGTCGTTCGGAATCGGTAAATTCATCCAGATCACTTAATTTTTGGACCATTGCAGCCAGAGACTCGTCTTCCTCCCAGGCACCAACTAATGATTCGTCAATCACCTCTGGCCAGACAACAGCCGAAACAATTTCCGGAACCAGCACTTGTACACACGGCCATTCGGGGTCGGCTACTTGCGCAGGCGCCGTAACGCTTACGAGAAGCAGCAAAAATAAATAATGTCTAGCCTGCATTTTTTCTGGACATGTAGCCACGTAAGGGATCATAACCGATAACCGCCACTCCCAAAAACACCAGAGTGCAGGTGCTGACGATTAATAACGAGACCCATTGCACCTGGCCATACAACGCGAAGCGAATTAATTCTACGGCGTGAGTGAACGGATTGAACTGACAGATCCAGTACAATGGAACACTGGAATCACGGATTTTCCACAGCGGATACAATGCGGACGACGCGAAAAACATTGGAAAGATTACAAAATTCATCACGCCGGCAAAATTCTCCAGCTGCTTGATTAAAGAAGACAGCAACAGACCGAGCGCCCCCACCATCAAGCCCGCCAATACCAGTGCCGGAAAAACAAGTATATATCCTGCTACGGGCGGATAGATTTCCCAGAACCATGCAATCAAAAGAAATACGTAGACCTGCAACATGGCAACAAAAACCCCGGACAGTAGCTTGCAGAGTAAAAGATACCAACGCGGCAGCGGGCTAATCAGTAATACCCGCATACTGCCCATCTCGCGGTCATAGACCATGGACAACGAACTCTGCATTCCATTAAACAACAGGATCATGGCCAGCAATCCGGGCGTTATATATTCCTCGTACAGAATATAGGTTTCATACGGAGGAATGATAGATACTCCGAGAACCGAACGAAATCCTGCTGCAAAGATAAACAACCAGACCAATGGCCTGACCAACGCCGACAAAAATCGGACGCGTTGGTTGACGAAACGCAATCCTTCTCGGACGATTACGCCTCGCAGGCAGCGGTAGGCATATTTAGGCGTCATCATTCCGGCTTCGTAATCAGGCTATTGAACAACTCGGTAATATCGTCAACGCCATGATTTTGCAGCAGGGCGTCAAGCTCTCCTGCGGCGATAATATCTCCATGATCCATAATGAACACCATATCGCCGGATTCGACTTCATCCATTAAGTGAGTCGCCCATAACACCCCGGTGCCCTGCTCGCTACACAAACTTCTTACATGGGCGATGAAATTGGCGCGACTTTGCAAATCCAGGCCGACCGTAGGTTCATCCAGCAACAACAGACTGGGCTTGTGTAGCAGGGCTCTAGCCAGTTCCACTCGCCGACGTTGACCGCCGCTTAGCGATGCCACCTTACGCGCACCAAGGTCAGACAGGCCATGTTGTTGCAACCCTTCGGCAATTCGGCGTTTGGCCTCACGTCGTTCAATGCCGTGCAATGCAGCCGAGTAATGCAGGTTTTGATTGATGGTGAGGTCCATATCGAGGGTCGAGCGCTGGAAGACGACGCCCATGGACGCCAATGCCTGCAGCGTATTCGAGCGCAGATCATGACCCATCACCGAAATGGAACCCTGGTGCGCTGCATACAAACCGGTGACGATCGAGAAAAAGGTTGTTTTTCCGGCGCCGTTAGCACCGATTAACGCGACAAATCTTCCGCCGGGAACCTGGACGGATACTTTTTTTAAAACCGGATGACGACCATAACTGAACTCCAGCGCGCTGACACTGAGCGCAGGTAATTCGACGGTGGCTTCCGCGATTACTTCATGAGACATGGCGCTTCTCAGGTTTGAATTCAAGGAGTTACGACGATACCCCAGGGCAGACGACCTACCTTGATTGACTTGATAACTCGCTGCCTTTCAAGATCAATGACAGAAACATCACCGCTGACGCCATTGGTTGTAAATAATCTTTTCTGATCAGGAGAAAACTCCAGATTCCATACCCGCAATCCTACCAGGAGGTATTTCTCGACTTCGAATGTGGTAGTGTCAACCACCGCTATTCGCGCCGAGGGCCCTAAGGCAATGTACGCCTTGTTGGAACCGTCGGAGGCTATCTTGACGCCAACCGGCTGGATCGACTCTGGCCGCAGTCCGGATACTTCGAACTCTATTTTATGTTTGATGTTACGGGTCTCGGCATCGATTATCGCAACCGTACCTCCAATTTCGGAGGACACCCATACTTCTTTTCCGTCCGGTGTATATTGCGCGACACGGGGACGCGCATCAACTAAAACATTGGCTACAATTTCAAGCGATTCGGTATCGATAAAATGCGCCATATTTGTCGTCTCGGAGGTACTGACTAACCACTTGCCGTCCGGACTGAGGCCGATGCCTTCGGGCTCGATGCCAACCGGAATTTCGATCACTTTACTGCGCTGGATCGTGTCGACAACAGTCACCATGTTGTCATCTTCATTGGCGACAAACAACAGGCTGCCGTCCGCACTCAGCGACATTAACTCGGGATCGGGTCCTGACGGCAGGTTATATACGATCTGCCTGCTCGACAGATCTAGCACTTCGATATGATCATCATCACTGGCGCATATGTAGAGATACCTGCCATCTTTACTGAGAACAATCCCGCGTGGGCGCTCACCCACACTGATGGTTTCAACCAATTCCAGCGTATTTCCATCGATCACGGAAATGGTATTGTCTTTTTCGTTGGATACGTAGACGGTGTAGGCTAATACCGGTTGCATACTGCCCAGGATTGTGCAGAGAATCACGAAACAGATTTTACTTAGGCAAGTATTTAACATGGATTTCCTGGAAGCGACCTGGCTTGTTAATTCGAACTAGAAGCTGTGACAGCCAGATTCCTGTTTATCATACCCAAGCGTATCAAGCTCAGAGCGTTCGTGCAAAAAACCCTTTTGGGGTGATACCGTAACCAGCATTCTCGGGCCAACCACCAGGATTGGCTGCCGTAGCTGCCCATTCCAGTCGCGGAAGGTCAGGGCTACTCCCTTGAAACCGGCCAGTTTGAATTTCTCCGATAACAAATATTCTCTTAAGATCCCCGGATCTTCGCTGCCGGTATTAGTCACGGCTTCACCGAAGCTGCGCACAGCCGCCCAGGCGGCATAGTCGAGTTCGGTCATCGACCTGCCGGCGAGCCTGGAAAAACGCCGCTGTATTTGTGTTGCGCCCCATTGCTCCTGCGTCCGATGCCACGAAGTCGGATGAAGCCCCTGGGTACCGGCTACCAGCCGCGCGTTTGTTGTCCGGTAAGGCAGGTATTCACCAAACTCGTCCTGCTCGTCTGCCACCAGCAACACGTCGTGGTCTTCGAACTGGGTGAACGCCGGCACCTCCTGCTGCAGCGAATGATGTCCCGAATCGGTCCGACGCGCGCCCGGAATTGATGTCCAGTTTTTTTCCTCAACTATTTTCAGCCCAAAGCGTTTAGCCGCTCTCTTTAACGCCGCGGCATAAGCCTTATCACCGACATGTCGACCGGTGACCAGCACTAGCCTGGTCCAGCGCTTCCACGCCAGGTATTGGGCCAGTGCATCGGCGAGCATGGCCCGGCTTGGCGGAATGTGTAAAACATTTGAACGGCAGGCTTCGTTTCTGAGAATATCGTCTCTGGCTCTAATGCTGAATATCAGGACATCTTTCTCGATATCTGCAATTGATTGTATATCCTGCGCATTTAAATCGGCGATAAACAACTTGCTGCCTTTGGAAACCAGCTCACGGTAGGTGGCAATCAGATCCGCCGTCTCGTCAACAATGACATGTTTCATGTTATAAAACTGATTGAGAAAACTGCCGGTTGTTTGTGTATCTTTCAGACCCAACACACTACCCGGAATGCCATTATCCGCAATTGGCTTATCCAGCAGCGACAACGGTCGCAACGGCTGCTCCGATCGGCCTAGATAAATAATGTCGACCTCAAGTTTTGTCTGTGCAAAGGAAAGACCGCAAACCAGTATTGCCGCAAGCGCGCAGCCGGATTTCATCAAAGGCAACAAACAAATCTTTTTCATAGCACTATATCCTTGCTACACCCGTCGTCACTTTCTATTAACCCGGAAAGCAATTGTGGATGTCTTTTAAGCAGATCAAGTCGCAACATTTCGATTTCTTCTCCTTCCGGTGCCCGGGGACGAGGGATATCGACGACATGATCCAGCACGATTTTTCCAGGACGACTGGAAACGAACAATACCCTGTCCGCCAAAAACAGGGCTTCACGAAAATCATGGGTAACAAATAATACTGTAGAGGAACGCCTCTCGCAGACCTCGATCAATAATTGACGCAGACGATTAGCGACCGGGGCATCGAGCGACAAAAAGGGCTCGTCCAGTAACAGCAGGGGCGGCTCTGTGATAATTGCGCGGGCTAGCGCTACACGACGGCGCATACCGCCGGAAAGGTGGTTCGGATAAACATCGGCGAAATCTTCCAGCCCTATTTCGCGCAACAGGTCGAGGACTGTTGATTCCGGCTCATCCCCAACCTGCACGAGTTCGACATTTTCCCGTACCGTGAGCCAGGGCATCAACCGCGAGGACTGGAACATGTAGCCGGGGGTCGGTCCGACCGATGGTGCCCCCCCATCGATAGTAACCAAACCTTCGAAATCTTTATCGAGACCACTGATTAAATTCAGCAAGGTTGTCTTACCGCATCCCGACGGACCAACGACGCCACAAAATTCGCCAGGCTTGACTTCGAACTGGATATCACTCAGAACGTTCAAGGAAGATTGCTGGTAATCTTGCCGGTAGGTCTTGGAAGAAATATCGATTCGAATCATTATCTATGATCGCCATGCCATTAAACGTCGGTCGATCGGTAATATCAGCAGGTATTCTATCGCCATAACCACGACAATGAATGCAAAGCTATAGGCGAGGATGCTGGTGATATCAAAAAATTGAAAAAATATTCCTAGCTGGAAACCTACGCCATTGCTACGTCCCAAAAGCTCAACGACTAATACAATTTTCCATACCAGTGCCAAACCGGATCTCGCTGACAGTAATAAATAGGGGTATAGCTGCGGCAGGTAAACTCGAAATAAACGTTTCCGCCAATCCAGTCGAAAGACCGTTGCAACCTGCAGCAGGTTCTGATCAACCGCGCGTGCACCCTGGCGCATATTGACGACTACAACCGGGAATTTATTGATAGTTACGGCGAGTATTGCCGCAAATTCCCCCAATCCAAACCACAGATAACACAGAATGATAACTACCAGCGCAGGCAGGTTGAGGGCTAGAACAAGAATGCCATCGAGCGCATTATCCCATATCTTATATCTCCCCATGACTATTCCAAGAGCAACGCCAATCGACATAGCCAGGAAAAAACTAATCGCTACACGGGTAAGCGTTACGCCCACATGGAATAATAATTCACCGTCCTGAAGATGAAGCAGCAGGCTCGATAAAACCTGGTATGGTGCTGGAAAAGTATCGGTATCTGCATAGACTGCAGATAGCTGCCATATCAACAGAAACATGACTGGCGAGAATACATGGATCCAGGGCGAGGAATTACCTTGAACAAATTTGGGCATATTCTGGAAACTGGAAACTAGTAGCGAAATCCAGACCAGAAGGTACCCGGTGCGAGCGAGGCGCTGTCGCCCACCAAATTTCTGCCGCCATATTTCGCCAGTGTCGAGAACAACTGTTCGGCCGCGACTATGTCACCATCACCAAAGCTTTCCGGAATTCCAGCTCGATAGGAATCCCGGAGCGCGACAAATGTTTCTTCGCTGCTGGCTTTAGTCAGCGGGCGTATCCGCTCCCACTCACTATCCGATGACGCCAGTATTTTTTTGGCGGCAAGCAGAGAACGCAGAAAACCTTTCGCGGTATCGGTATTGGAAGCTGCCCATTTATCACTAAATACCCAGCCGATTAAAGGTGGTCGACCCTCAACGCCGAGTGCAGGAAGCATTTCATTGACACTGACTAGTTCCATCATTCCTGCAGCTTTCAAACGCGCGGTATAATGCCAGAAATTCAATACCGCTGGTATGTCCCCTTTGAGCATAATTCTATTAAGCAACGGCGGTGCGGCAAATGTCGGTTCAACTATATCATTGAGATCAACCCCGATCTTCTTTTTCGCGAACGCTCTCAACATCAACCAGCTTTTGTCCACCGGTCCTCCGGCAATACCAATTTTGCGACCACGCAAATCGTCGAGAGACTTGATCCCGGCATCGGGTCGAACCATGAGTCCTCCCACCGCTACCGAATGGGGCACGAAGGTGAAATCGGCACCCGAGCTTCGCTGTCGTGAAACCCAAATCCAGTCGGTAACGATGACGTCAACAGCCCCACCCTGCAATGCTATCGCACTGGCATTTTTCCCTGCCAATTTGGTGATCACCAGTTCAACCCCTTCGGCCTGATCGAGACCATGGTGTGCGACGGTATCAAGCTCCCAGATAACGGTGCCATAGGCGAGAACGCCGACTCTGATTTTCTTTGTCGCCACCTGAGCAGAACCATCAGTAGTGATGATGACAAAAATGGCCGCCATGATTATGCGTAGGAAATTAATTTGCAAATCAGCCACCAAATCTAGCCTCCGGGAATTCCTTCTGATTTTTCAAAAAACTCTATTCTCTTATTCTTTGCTTAATCCATTGGCAGTTGTCTGGCAGGTGCAATACACTCAAATCGACATCATGTCAGGCGCAACTATAATTCTCTATGGAAATCAGTCTTGAATGGAATTCAGCTCCCGGGTCCGCTTTTACGGCTCATCATTTCCAGTGTTGGACACAGCCGTAACTAGTTGCGCCGAGCAAGACGATCAACGCCGCTATTCCATATCCGTAGGTTCCCATATCGGACCGCTCGTAAAGCGCAAAGCGTACCAGTTCAATGGTACTAGTAAAAGGGTTAAAACACTTAGCGGGCAGGGAAAAGGTCGCAGGTGTAGTGACAAATTCATCGCGAGCGAAATTGCACGGGGCTTGATGCTCAATCCAGGATTGCCTTTACTCGATGAACAGACGCTGGGATTAGATACGCGCCTGTCCGGTGACATATTGTCGCGCACGTTCATCGCATGGCGCGAGAGCAAAATATCGCTGATGCATTTTGCGCTTACTGTCTTTCTCGGTGCTGCAATTTATGCCTACGATCCGGCACGCGGTATTATGAGCCATAAGGGCACACCTGGCGGCTGAGATAGATTGATATCGCCCGGTTGCCAGGTTGAACTACGAATACCCGCTTCAACTGCTATTAAATATGGCCGCCACTGATCGCTCAGGATGCCAGAAAAGCACGATAGTCCTCGAGTATATCGGCCACACTGGCCTTGAATAAACGCTCGCCCGCGTCCACCGTTGCCAGTGCCGGGTTCGAGCCAATGCGTCCATCGGCGAACTGGGCGCGGTAATCATCCGCGTCACGAACCACCCCGGTTGGCGCCAGTGTCGGTGACAGGGTGGCGGTTTTTACTTCATTCGGGTAAGCATAGAAGGTCAGTGAAACCTCCGATGGTGTCGCATGGCTGCCTTCCTGATCACCGTAGAGTTGTTTCGATAGACGCCCGACGCCTGCACTCATGTACCAGTTGCTCAGCTTAAGGCGTAGATCAGACAGGTCGGCATCGCCGTAGCTCGACAGTGCGTAAATCTCCTGAAACGCAGCGTTCACTGTTGCTATATTGCCGCCGTGTCCATTGAGAAAATATACATGGCGAAAGCCTTGACGATAAAGCGAGCGCACGACGTCGACCAGTACCGCCATAAGAGTACTGGGGCGCAAGGCAATAGTTCCCGGGAAATCCAGGTGATGATGGGCCTGGCCGATCGAAATTGTCGGTGCAATCAGTGCTTCCATACTCTCGGCCACACCGAAAGCTACGGTCTCAGGGCAAATTGCGTCGGTACCTAGCATGCCATTTGGGCCATGTTGTTCAGTGGATCCGATGGGCACGATAATACCACTCGAACGCTCAAGATAGGCTTCAACTTCAGGCCAGGTTGCGGTTTGTAAACGCATATAAATTCTCCGAAAAATTGATATCCAGGGTGATAATAGGATACTGTCAAGTTAACCAACAAAAGCAAAATTATCCGCACAAATGGGCTCTTTCCCATTTAATAGACGCACGTTACCTGCTGCCACGTTTCAAATTATCGATTTCTCAACATCCGGTAGTTGGCAGCCTGATGAGATGTCGACCGACACGATATAGATACTCACACCCGTTCTCGACGAAACTGGTAATAGCTGACAGGCATCTGCCAGTGAGCGCGGGGACATGCACCCGCTGACTACGAATAAACCGACCCCAACATGAGATGTTTACTCTTTTGGTTTCGAGTCAACGGGTGCGCTTGAGATCGATAACGAATACTCAGGGCTCGCCGTAACACCGGCTCACCTATATTGGCTTCGAAGATCTCAGGCTGCATGCCCCACACATGCAATTTAACATATTGGGGGGTTGTCATGAATGAGCAAGAAGCGATCGGCTACAGTGTCTATGTGGGTATTGATTGGGCGGACTCGAAGCACGATTTTTGTATTCAGTCGAAGTTCTCAGATAAACGTGAGTTTGCAGTTATTCGTCACCGCACCGAAGCGATAGATGCCTGGGTGAAGGACTAGTACCAGCGATACGGCGGTTGCATCGCGGTCGCGGTCGAACTGACCAAAGGACCGATTGTCTCGGCCTTGCAGAAGTATGACTTTATCGACATCTTTCCGGTGAACCCGGCCCCTCTGGCCAAGTATCGGGAAGCCTCCCAGCCCAGCCAAGGACGACCCAACCGACGCCGAACTTGCGGTAGACATGTTGCTGCGTCACCCGGAGCACTTCAAGGTACTGAAGCCCCAGAGCGTTGAGATGCGTGCACTGGCGACGATGGTGGAACAACGCAGGCGCCTGGTCAACGATCGGGGCCGGATCACCAATCGGCTGCGCAGTGCACTGAAACAGTGCTATCCGCAGGTGCTGGTTTCTGTGATTTCCAGGTCAAGTTCTTCAAGAATACGTTTACGCGATATCCCCTGTACACGCATTTTGAGATAGCGCGCAATAACGGGCGCATCTTTAGTTTACTATCCGCGAAAGATATTCCGATTGAAAAGATCGTCTCTGGTTCGGCTGCTTCCCTACATCACGCGTATAGTTTCGATGCCCTTGATACGACGCGCGCTTTCACGCAGTTGTTGAGACATGCGTATCACTAGCAATTTATTGGCAAATTTACCGTACGAAGAATAATCTTCGCTGACTGCGATATGAATGACTACGAGTCTTTCCTGTGAGACATGCGAATATACCAATAGGCCGGCAATATATCCCCATCAAACGCAAACAGCGTCTGAGCTTCATCAAGCTTTCTCACATTGACTCGTAAACGCTCGCCATCATTCTCCACGAATGGCTCACCAAACATTTCAATAGAATCCATTATTGCTGAGTGCGCTGCATGCTGACCTGAATTGAAAAACAGCAATTGTTCAAGCTCTTTGCCGTATTCCGGCCTCAAATTCGAAGTGTAACGACACATTTTATCCTTATTCAGTTTGAAAAAGCAGTACAACGGGAAAACTAGCCTAATAGACTCATAACGTAAAATTAAGGAAGGATTGGTATCTATCCCACTTCCCGAAAAAGCTTGTTAATAATCCAATAATCAGTTTTCAATGATTGGGTAAACACATAATATTGCGTTTATCGATACGTGTATAAGTATACTGGTAAAGATTGAAGCCTATTTATAATAACTGAATCGAATTGCATAAATGAATTCGTGCAAAAATACACAACGAACACACTCGTGGTCACTTATTCTATGAGCGTCTTTACTAAGACGTTAGATTACTATGAAAAAAATGGCCTGAGCAAAACCCTTCAGAAAGCGTTGACAACCGTATATTTTGACCTGTTCGTCAACAGATTGAAATATTTTGGCTTGACTTATGTGCCCAGCAGATACGGCTTTTCTTTCAAAAAAAATTGGGACGATTTTACCTTCAGGTTATATATCAATGCCGCTTACGGTTTTTTCCTGTTCGATTACCTTGCAGAACGCGATAGCGCCTATGTTTTTTTTGACATCGGCGCCAACCAGGGTATTTATACATTGGCGGCGGAGAAAAACCAGCATTGTCAGAAGGTCTATGCTTTTGAACCCGTTTCAAAAACCTACAGTTTTTTAAGCTCAAACGTCGTAAAAAACGTAACCAGCGACAAGGTTAACCTCGTGAACGCGGCGATATCAGATAATCATGGCACTTGCAAAATCGTCTTTCAAGAGGACCACAGTGGCGGTGCCACTATCGCGGAGCAGAACGCAACGAGCGGACAGGCCGAGAAGATAAAAATGATTAATTCAGAAGAACTGAACAAATTCAGCATACCTAGGAATACTGACATCGTGGTAAAAATCGATGTAGAAGGCCATGAGCAAGTCGTTATTGAAGAGCTGACAAAGTTAAGATACTGGCCCCGGATAGTTGCGATCTTTTATGAGGTTGACAAGCGTTGGTCCGAGTCATCACAGATTGAGCAGGTATTACGAGACAACGGGTTCAACAACTTTGAAAGTATCGGTGATGATAAAAACCACTATGACGTACTTGCTTCGAGGCCGTCAGACCCAGCAATTGGATCATAAGTTGGGCATGAATAAACAGGCGATACCGAGAAAACGCTGAGCCTGACCGTTACCTGGTTAACGCTTCCAGCCGCTCTATCGCCTGCGGATTAGAATCGAAGTAACATTGTATTTCCCGTAAAGGTGCCCGTAAAGGGACACACGCTTTTGCTACGGCCATCGATCGACACCGAATCGTATAGTTGAATCGCCCCGGGTATTCCGGAGACTCGGTGGTCATTAAGAAGATCCTGACGTACCTGGAAGAAAAATCGCTAACGCAAGCCGTGCTCCTGCTGCCGGACAGTCGAGCGCCGCCGCAGTCCAGCCTATTCGGCTGATTCACAAGTTCCTAAAGCCAAGGTTGCAGCCACGAGAATGTCGGTGAGGGCCAGAGACAGGAATTGGCAGAGGGAAGGGCAATTGACCGACGTCTCTTCATGTCAGAGCGGTCAGCGTTAATTCAGACTATACTCACATTTTACCGTGCAACATCTTCAAACAAGGCAAGCTCCTCATTCATTCTCCTCTCTAGCGGGAAGTCTCTTAAGACCCGAGCTCTAGCTGCCGTCCCGAGATGCAATCGCAGTCCAGCGTCCTGGCAGCAGCGAGAAAGGGCGTCTGTCCAAGACGCCACATCCCCGGGTTCAATTAGTAGCCCCTCCTGCTGATCCACCATGAGTTCAGGGATTCCACCGACCTTGGAGGCTAAGACGCAGCACCCGCTCGCCATACCCTCTACTACCGTATGCCCAAATGCTTCTTCCCACACTGCGGGATGAGCAAAAATGTCGGCCTCTCTCAACAAACGGTCGACGTCGTCTCGGAGGCCGAGAAACTCTACTCGATTCTCAATTCCTAAATTGTTCGCTAATTCGCATAAGTTAGGTCCCTCAGGGCCCTCGCCGACAATAGTGAGGTACCATCTTTCCGAAGTAACATCCGCGATAGCCTTTAAGAGGACGTCCATGCCTTTCTCAGGAATCAAAGATCCGACACATAGGATCTTAATCTCGTTCCGATTCTGGGGCGGTCTCACGGGTGAGTGAAACCGCGTCGTGTCGATCCCATTGTAAAGTACGCGAGTCTTGTTGAGTGACAGACCAAACCTCTTCTCCCCTCTCGCCCTAACATACTCAGAAACTCCTGCAAATCGATTGACGCGTAACATGGTAATTCGATCCAATGCTCTCGACGCCCAGTTTGCACGCGTGTCTTCTCCTTCAGGTGGACCGGAGACTCTATCAATGAATATCACTGAACAAGGCCATGCTGCGTATGCTGCTAGTGCGATGGGAGACCGGGGCGCAATTAGATTGAGTTCCACTACATCGAATGAGTGCCGAAAGAGATTCGAAGCCTGTAAAGGCCGTCGCTCAAGCTCCGTAAGAGACTGTATATTAGCTCCCGTTCGATGGAACTCCTTCTGCACTATCGGATGGATAGGCTCATGACAAAATAGAGTCCAGGAGTGACCTCGCTCCGTTGCAGCCTTTGCGAAAGATACAAAAGCATCTTCGCCCGATCCCAACTTATGTGGACTAAAGGCCGCTAAGGTAGCGAGGCGCAGTCGGCTGGCTGAATGTTTTATTGGTGTGTTCAAGGACTAAGCGCTCGTGGGGGGTGTAGGAAGAATAAACGCCATTTTTAACCAAGTCCAGCGGTTGAAGTGGTCTGATACATCCGGGCACTTAAACAGCAAGTTACCTTTTTCAACCCACTGATTGGCTCGTCGATTAAAAGTCAAATACCTATCGAAACAACATCAGCACCTTCAAAGTCAACTGAAAAGGCCACAGTATTTTTCTCAACAAGCACCCACCTTCCTTGCGCATGATTGCTTCCCCCCCCTTCCAGTTCAAATTCTCGTGGAATTCGTAACGCCTGGTTTCTCCCATTACGAAATAAGCGTACATGTCGTTCAGATTGTGGCATTCAGATATCCTCTGTCAAAACGATATATGCCAATGATGCCAGGCTGTCAATAAAGCCGCTTTTTCTCCCTGGCAGCTTGTTAACTTAAAATTGAATCAAGCAATTTTGACCAACTCCGAAGTTACCCAAAGTTGGGGGATAAGGTCGAATCCCCTTGGGGACGCCATATATTTGAAAGTAAATCAAAGGCTTACAGAAATGTAGGTCTTTTTTTGCCCGATTTATAAATTATTTACCAATCTTCGCATTTGAAAACCACGAGGATGGTGCGGATTATTCGCAGGGAAATGCTGCGCGGAAGGCTTTTATCGTCACACTGCTCGCAGCCAAATTAAGTTTTTCGGGATTTTGTTTGGCGTATTTGATGAAGGCCTCCCTTAACTCCGCCAGGTTCACCCCATCAGGCATGCAATACTTTTTTGAATCCCGATCGTTCCATACGTCCTGTACGCCAGCCAAATAATATATGCATTTTAGATGCCCCTGTTCACAAGAATATAATATCTCATTACCATCATAAACTGCTGCGGCCTTAGCAGTGCCTATACCGGACATTGTCGCAATGGCGATGAAAGCTAGTATTTTTAATTTCATTTTTCTTACTTCCCGTATTTACCTGGTTACGGTCTCATATCGGCGGCCGAGGCTCAAGCCGGTGCGATTGACCTGTTTCGCTGCGAATCGATCGGTCCGGCGTCCCGGCTGCTGAAGAGTCATTGGGTTCTCGTCGTCATGGATCAGTTTACCCGGCGCATCATCGGTTTTGGCCTACACCAGGGCGACGTCGCTGGGCCTGCCCTCTGCCGGATGTTCAATGTCGCAATCAGCAAGCAGAACTTACCGAGTTATCTCATCTCAGACAATGATCCGTTGTTTCTTTGCCATCGATGGCGGGCCAATCTACGCATTCTTGAAATCGATGAAGTCAATAGTGTCCCTATACTCCAATTTCGCATCCATTCGTTGAAAGACTAATCGGAAGCATACTCCGGGAGTTCCTGGGTCAAACTTTCTTTTGGGCGGCCACAGATCTGGAGCGGAAGCTTCTCGGCTATCAACAGTATTTTAACCATCACCGCACGCATAGTGGACTGGATGGCGGCATTCCAGTGTGCACTGAGGCGATGGCCACCAATCTGAACGATTTCCGTTGGCAGCGCCATTGTCGCGGTTGGATATCCTCTGTCAAATTGATATATGCCAAAGCATATACCTATGATGCCAGGCCGCCAATAAGGCCGGTTTTTCTCCCTGACTGATTGCTGACTCAATAATGAATCAAGCAATTTTGATCGATTACGAGGTTTCCCAAGGTCTGGATGAGAACCCATGCGCACTCGTAATGTTTTCAAATTAGTTTCCAACACCGCGCGCTCGGTTCGACCAGTTCGCCGAGAGGCCGATCTTGCTCATCCATGTGGTTCGCGGCACCGGTACATCCCTGCGCAATGCGAACTGCCGGTGCGATCAAAGCGAGCAGTCCGAAGGGCCGAGCACATGGATGTGCGAGCCAATCCCCCTGGAAACGAATCGCGGCCGTGACCATGCGATAGCAGCTAACGCTCAATGTCGCGTCGCGGAATCGGGCACGATGAATTCGCCGTCGATGAGGCCAATAAAATTCTCCAGACGTTTTTCGGGATCGACCGTTTCCAGCAACATCTGTTTTTCCTGCCCGTCAAACGGCAGCACCATGGCCAGGCTATCGACCAGGCGAACCACTGGTAAGCGTTTCAGCATCTCCAGGTCGGCCTCGAAGCCCTTGAGGTCAAAATAGCCTGTCAGCATTTTTATAAGGCGCTCATGATGGTCCTGTAAGCGGTCCGCAGTGTCGACATAGTCATCGGCATATCGCGACCAGTCGGGTCGTATCAACCGGTATCCGCGGGTGGTGGCAAGTTCCTCGACGACATCAAAACGACAAACCCCGCTCAACACCATCTCGATGCGACCATCGTTGGTTTCACGAAATTGTGTAATTCGCCCGGCACATCCAGTGCGATAGACGACGCCCTCACCTTCGGCATCCGGATCAGGTTGGATCATGCCGATCATACGATGGCTACCCAGAGCATCGTTGATCATGTTCAGGTAGCGTGGTTCGAATATATTCAGCGGCAACTCGGATTCCGGCATCACGATCGCACCGGGCAACGGAAATATCGGCAGGGTGTTCGGCAGCGAACCGAAGGGGACTATAAACGGACTTTTACTCAATAGCTGTCTCCCTGGATAAGATCGTGGAGACCATCATCACGACCGATGGTTCAGCGACTATAATCTCACATGATCCAGATCACGAACTAGTAATTTTATCCTATTGTTATATGGACAGTTTTTTCTGTTTGGTATAGGTTGGAGGGTCAGACAATTAAAAATTGAGGACGGGGTTATGTCGGGTGATAAGAATTCCAGCAATGAAATCAAGAAAATATCGAACAAGGAATACGAAAAGGAACTGCGGGGCTTGCAAATTGAACTGATCAAATTGCAGGAGTGGATCAAGGAAAAAGGTTTAAAAGTCGTCTGTATTTTTGAAGGGCGCGACGCGGCCGGCAAGGGCGGCGTCATCAAACGCATTACCGAAAGTCTCAACCCGCGTATCTGTCGCGTGGTTGCCCTCGGCACCCCCACGGAGCGCGAAAAATCGCAGTGGTATTTTCAACGCTATGTGCCGCATTTACCGGCCGCAGGCGAAATGGTGCTGTTCGACCGCAGCTGGTATAACCGTGCCGGTGTCGAACACGTCATGGGATTTTGTACCGACGAAGAGTACCAGGAATTCATGCGCAGCTGCCCGGAGTTCGAACGCATGCTGGTGCGCTCCGGCATCATTTTAATCAAGTACTGGTTTTCGGTCAGCGACGACGTGCAGGAGCAGCGTTTCCAGGGACGTATCAAGGACCCGACCAAGCGCTGGAAACTGAGCCCGATGGACCTCGAATCACGCAAGCTCTGGGTCGAGTATTCCAAGGCCAAGGACGATTGTTTTGCGCATACCGATATCAAGCAGGCCCCCTGGTACGTGGTTAAATCAGATGTCAAAAAACATGCGCGCCTGAATTGCATCAAGCACCTGCTGAGCCTGATTCCCTACAAGGATCTGACTCCGGAACCGATCAAGCTCGAGCCGCGCCAGAAAGGCAAGGGCTATGTGCGCCCGCCAATGGGTGATCAAACTTTCGTGCCGGAACATCACTAACCGAAAAGTATCGAAAACATCATGTCTACCCCAACTAAAGTCAACAACAACCTGTCCGTAGTAACCGATGCGAAATCTGCCAAGTCCGGAGTAGTACCGAAACCGGTTACCGCCACCGATGCGAAATCTGCCGAGCCCGCGGCGACGTCCCAACCTGATGCCGCTACCGAAGCGAAATCTGCCGAGCCCGAACCGACGCCACAACCTGATGCCGC
>Ga0265306_10000252_pt1 | contig 24189 bp, 19 predicted proteins | sample Helome_3_FD_192493 | JGI IMG/M metagenome (GOLD analysis project Ga0265306, IMG submission 192493) | Marine sediment microbial communities from subtidal zone of North Sea - Hel_20160420 (Illumina Assembly) | ecosystem: Environmental > Aquatic > Marine > Subtidal zone > Sediment ... | reverse complement strand
TTTATAAGAATGCGGATCATTATTCAGATCATGGGCACGATCATATAGGAAACGACAGGGGAGCAGAAAGCCATCCTTTTCTGGGCTATAATTACAGGATTTCTGAACTGCACGCTGCTGTTGGCTTAGCTCAAATTGCGCGTCTGGATGATTTCCTTGCAATTCAGAAGAGAAATTATTCAATTTTAAGAAACGCTCTGGAGCCTATTGAAAGAGTCAGCTTCAGAAGAGTTCCTGAGGGTGGTGTTGAGAATTATTCATTTCTTAGCTTTTATCTTCCATCAGAGAGCATTACACAAAGAACGCATGCAGCTTTTGGCGCTGCGGGTGTTGATTCTTGTTTTTACTGGTATAATAACAATTGGCACTATTATAAGAAATGGGATCATCTTAGAACCATGAAATCCTTGGCTCCGGTGGCAAAGGAAGTCCTTGAAGGTCTTCCGGATTATCCTGAAACATATTTTAAACAATCAGATCATTGGATGGGTAGAACTATATCCTGTTTAATAAAACTCGGATGGGATGAGGATGAAGTAGCGAAAAGGGCTGAATTGATGGCCACAGTTATAAAAAAGGAATTATAATCCTTAATTAATAGGGAGAATAATCTACAATCTCAAGGCCATAACCAACAATACCAACTCTTTTAGCCTGGTCACTATTGGTCATAAGCCGCATTTTGGTAATATTCAAATCGTGCAGGATTTGTGCGCCAATACCAAAATCACGGGTATCCATTTCTATTTTGGGAGCTTTAATAATTCCGTTTTTTTGATTTTCTCGCAATCCTTTTAAACGTTTAAGAAGATTATAAGACTGGCTTTGTTGATTTATAAATACTATGGCTCCCTTACCTTCTTCATTAAGCGCTTTAAACATATCATCTAATTTCTTGTCCGCATTATGCGTAAGGGTACCCAGAATGTCATTATTTACCAAAGTTGAGTTTATCCTTGTAAGCACAGGGTCGTCTAGCTCCCAGTTACCTTTGGTTAGTGCGAGATGAACCTGTTCGTTGGTAGTTTGCTGATAGGCATGTAAGGTAAAATGCCCGAAGCGGGTTTCTACTTCAAATTCCTCTCTTTTAATTATAAGACTATCGTGGCGCATTCTATAGGCAACAAGGTCTTCAATAGAAACAAGTTTAAGATCAAATTTACGGGCGACTTCAGCCAGATGTGGCAATCGTGCCATTGTACCATCTTCATTCAGGATTTCTACCAGGATCCCGGCAGCTTCAAATCCAGCTAATCGGGCAAAATCTACTGCAGCCTCCGTATGTCCGGTTCTTCTTAGAACACCGCCATTCTTGGCTCGTAAAGGGAAGATATGTCCCGGCCTTCCCAAATCATGCGGCTTTGTGGTATTATTTACAAGGGCCTTAATCGTTTTTGCTCTGTCCTGCACAGAAATTCCTGTAGTACAACCATGTCCTATTAAATCTACAGATACTGTAAATTGAGTATGATGTAAGACCGTATTGTTCTCTACCATCATCGACAAATCTAACTCCTTACAGCGTTCTTCGGTAAGTGGCGCACATATAAGTCCGCGTCCGTGCTTAGACATGAAGTTGATCAATTCTGGTGTAACCGCTTCAGCGGCTGCTATAAAATCGCCTTCATTCTCGCGATTTTCATCATCTACTACTATAATCACCTTTCCATTACGTATATCTGTAATGGCCTCTTCAATAGTATTTAATTGAATTTTATCTTCCATAGTTGCAATCATGATGCTGTAACTTTAGTTTTCTTTCTAAAAAAATCCTTTGTTTTTTCAATGACATGACCAAAATCCATTAGTCCCCTGTCGGCAGTTGCTCTTTTGGTCAAATAAACGCCCAAAGGTAACATTATTAGCGTAGAAAGCCATGCTCCAAGTATTGGATGAATATTTCCCTCTTTTGCATAATTTCCTGCAAAAACTCCAATAAAATAATAGGTTAAAAAAAGCACAATTGCTATGACCATTGGTAAACCAAGTCCTCCTTTGCGGATAATTGCTCCAAGCGGTGCTCCTACAAAAAACAGAATAATACAGGAAAGACCAAGCGCGAATTTTTTGTGTAAAGACAATATGTGCATATTGTATATTTTATATCGTCGTTGTAATTCTTCTTTTTTACCAAGCACGGAATTCAAAATATTGGAAAGTGAATTCTTTGCAGCACCTATAATCTGCATCTGTTGGTACTCCTTATATAAATCCATTACGTTGGTTACCGGCATGGTATCGGTTTTCTTAATGATCTCTTTCTTCTTTTTTGAATTTAGTGCTGCAGTATCCAAGTTTGAATTTAATGCTGTGGTATCCAAGGTTGTTTTAAATGATTTTTTCTTTGGCAGGGTATCGGGTGTTATCAGCGGAAGAAATGCACCCATCCTATGGGTAATGTTTTTGGAAAAAGCAGCAACTATTTTTATATTGTTTTCCCGTATAGAATCGATATCCTTATTGAGTCTGGATACATTTTTCATTTTATCGGTTCGCACATTCCGCTCTTCTTCCAGATCCTGAATGTTGTCTGGAATTTCAATATTTATCGTATAGGTCTCAAAATTAGAACGGGTAAATGGAGATTTATCCTTACCTGAACCACTTTTTGACACAATTTCTTCATAATAATGTCCGTCACTAAGTACCAGCTGTATGATAGCAGATCCTTCCCGGCTTTTTAATTCCCCTCCTTTGGCTTTTATTACCGTATTATTTTTCTCAAGATTTGTTTTTCTATGAATGACCACATCTCTCAAATATCTATCGTTATCACCATACTTTTGATCTACTTTGATATTTAATCCTTCGATGTCGCTAAAAACACCTTCCACGATCACCGCAGCAGGTTTTACAGTTGCAATATTTCGCCTAAGGTTATAGATTTTTTGTTCAGAAGCAGGAATTACACTATTCGCAAAGAAAAACGCTACCCCACCGAGAATAGTAACTAAAATTATCAGGGGTAACATTGCTCTTTGCAGTGAAATCCCGGACGCCTTCATTGCGGCAAATTCATAATTCTCGGCAAAAGATCCAAAAGTTAATATAGAAGACAGAAGCACTGTAAGAGGCAGTACTTTTTCTGTTAGGTTTGGTAATAAATAAAAAAGGAATTTACCAATGATTATAATATCCAGTCCTTTTCCAGCCAAATCATCAATGAATAGCCATATCGTCTGAAATATGAAGATAAACATCAATATCAGGAACGAACTAAAAAAATTATAAAGAAATTGCTTTAAAATGTACTTGTCTAAAATGCGCAATGGTCTAGTTTCTTATGATATAGTACCCTTCTTCTTTGTACTTGTTTTCATCAAAAGTAAATAAGGTTTTTGATAATTGCTGGTCAGTTTTAAAAGAATTAACAGTAATGGTAGTAATAGTGCCGTTCTTACCGGTTTCAATTAGTTTATATATATGTTTGGTTTCAACATCAATACCAAGCAGTATAGATGTTATTTCAGAATTTGTATCAATAGGGATGAGCTTGACAAACTGAATTTTTCTGCCCTGAACATTTTGTAATATGTCCCATTCATAGTTATGACCTTTTTTATAAAAAGTCAGCATTTCGGAAGGTGTTATGGTATTTTCGCCTTCAGATTTATCTTCTATAGTAACTTCTTCATTTTCCGGAACAATGGTATATACTTTAGCACCATCGTATAATTGTTGTGACCCTAAATAATTAAAGAGGTACTTTTCGCCTTCCAGTGTAACATCGCCACGAGTCTCCTGATCTACATCTGCCTCCGTATTGTGTAATGCAAATTTGAAACTTACCTCAATATTATCATAACTCTTAACTTTGGAATAGACTTCATCCAGAAGCGCCTCTGCTTTATCTGAAGATTGGGCCTGAGTAAAAATGGCGGTAAAAACCAATGCCACGATAAGAATAGAATATTTCATTTTTTATTTTATTTCATTACTTAATAACTGATCCAAAGCGTAAATATCAGAAACCAGTACCTGCCTTGCCTTGCTTCCTTCAAATTGCCCGACAATTCCTGCTGCTTCCAGCTGGTCTATTATTCTGCCAGCCCTGTTGTACCCCAATTTTAACTTGCGCTGTATTAGAGATGCAGAGCCTTGCTGTGCATTAACTATTACTTCTGCAGCCTCTCTGAACATGGCATCCCGGTCAGAAATATCATAATCAATACCTGTGCCAGAATCATCACCAACATATTCCGGTAATAGGTGCGCTTCGGGGTAGCCGCGTTGTGAACCAATGAATTCTGTAATCTTTGCCACTTCCGGCGTATCAACAAATGCGCATTGAAGCCTTGTAATATCGTTACCCTGGGTGAAAAGCATGTCGCCCCTTCCAATTAGTTGATCAGCTCCCTGGGTATCCAAAATAGTCCTTGAATCTATTTTTGAAGTCACCCTGAATGCAAGTCTGGCTGGAAAATTCGCCTTAATTAAACCCGTAATAACATTTACTGATGGTCTTTGTGTTGCAATTACCAAATGGATGCCTATGGCCCTTGCCAACTGCGCCAACCTTGCTATCGGGGTTTCTACTTCTTTCCCGGCAGACATTATTAAATCGGCAAATTCATCTATAATCAATACAATATAAGGCAAAAATTTATGGCCGTCGTTTGGATTAAGTTTTCTGGCCTTGAACTTTACGTTGTATTCTTTGATATTTCTTACCATGGCCAACTTAAGCATTTCATAACGGTTGTCCATTTCTATGCACAAAGAGTTTAAGGTATGAATTACTTTAGTATTATCGGTTATTATAGCTTCTTCAGAATCGGGCAGTTTTGCTAAATAGTGTCTTTCAATTTTATTGTACAGGGTAAGTTCTACCTTTTTTGGATCAACAAGGATAAATTTTACCTCTGCAGGATGCTTTTTATAGAGCAACGAAGTCAAAACAGCATTTAAACCAACCGACTTACCCTGACCTGTTGCACCGGCCATTAGCATATGAGGCATTTTTGCCAAATCTACCACAAAGGTTTCATTACTGATGGTCTTACCAAAAGCTATAGGCAATTCCATTTCAGCTTTTTGGAACTTGGTGGACGCTATGACGGAACGCATAGATACCACAGAAGGATTTTTATTTGGAACCTCAATTCCGATGGTACCTTTACCGGGTATTGGGGCTATAATTCGAATACCCAATGCCGCCAGCGATAAGGCAATATCGTCTTCCAAATTCTTTATTTTTGAAATACGCACCCCTGCTACAGGAACAATTTCATATAAGGTAACAGTTGGTCCAATAGTAGCCTTTATTTGTCCAATGCCAATCTTATAATTTTTTAATGTCTCAACAATCTTGTTTTTATTTTCCTCAAGCTCTTCCTGATTTATAGTGATACCTCCGGATGCTCCATGCAGATCGAGCAGGTCGAGATGTGGAAATTTATATTTGGCCAACTCCAAAGTGGGGTCAAATTCACCAAAATCTGCTACCAATTTATCAGAGAGAATATCCTTTTCTTCCTTTTCTTCCGTAATTTTCTCTACTTCCATTTCTATGGAATCTTCCTTAGCGGGGATCTCATTATCATCTGGATGGTCTACTTCGGTCATCAGAGGGGGAATATCCTCCTTATGCGTAAAGGGATCAATGACGATAGGTTGCTCTTTATCAATATCCATCAGGATCTCTTCTCCACCAACATTTTGAAATTCTGTAGCCAGAGATTTAGACTTCCGCTTAAAAAAGTCGGCAATACCATCAGGAGAGAACTTAAACAGACGAACAAGAATAACGGTAAGTCCAAATACCAAAAGCAATAAAACGCCTATTTTACCAGCATAATCCTGTAAAAAATCATTCATTTCAAAACCTACAAGACCTCCTAATAAAGGACGTTCATAAGCGAAAAAGCCAAGAGCAATTGAGAGCCATATAACAAAAACCAGTCCCCAAATCCACTTGCTTAACAATCCTTTTTTATCAAGGTTTAAAAACATGTACAAGCCCGTGATGCATAACAAAACCGGAAAAATAAAAGAGGCCACACCAAACCCTTTATATATAAAGAAGTGGCTAACGCTTGCTCCAAATTTATTCAGTAAATTATTTGCCTGCTCGTTTCTATCAGTAAATTCTGTTAGAAGGCTTTGGTCAGCCTGCCATGAGAAGTAAAATGAGGTAAATGAAAAAAATAGGGCAATGCTGAGCAGAACCATCAGGCTTCCCAGGATTATATTATTTTGTTTGGACAACTTAAAAGAAAAACCTTTTTTAGAAGAAGCGGGCCTTGATTTTTTTCTCTTCTTTGCCATTGAATAATCTATTCTTTGGGGTAAAAATACAAATTTACAAAGGAAGGACTATCTACAAACGTCCTAAATAATTTTTGGAACATAGATGATTAAACCAACAATGGTTGCTGCCAGTGAAACCATCATAACAGCTCCTGCGGATATGTCTTTGATAAACCCAATTTTCTCATCAAATTCGGGCTGTATATAATCAGACATTTTTTCAATCGCTGTATTCAGGCCTTCAACACCAAGAACCAGAGCAATTGCGAATATCTGTAAAATCCATTCGGTTTGCGATATTTCATAGTAAAATCCGGCACCTGTCATTATAATTGCAATGACCACCTGGATTTGGATACTACTCTCTGTACGGACTAAAAGCCATGCTCCGCGAAAAGCGTACCCAATACCTTTGATCCGGTCTACAATCAGATTTTCTTCAGGCATCCATTAAAGCTTCAAGGGCCGCTTTGTAGTTTGGTTCGTCTACAGTTTCCGGTACCTGTTCGGTGTAGCGAACATTTCCATCTTCGCCAATAACCACTACAGATCGTGAAAGCAAAGGTTGAAGCGGACCATCAATGAAAGTCACTCCATATGCGTCACCAAAACTACCATCTTTGAAATCAGATAACATCTCAACATTATCAATGCCTTCAGCACCACAGAATCTTGTCTGAGCAAATGGTAAATCCTTAGATATGCATAATACTGTTGTATTATTCAATTCAGCCGCCTCCTGGTTAAATTGTCTTACAGATTGTGCACAAGTGCCGGTGTCTATACTGGGAAAGATGTTTAGCACAACTTTCTTACCACTATAGTCCGCTAGTGAAGCCGAAGAAAGATCATTCTTTGTAAGCGTAAAAGCCCGTGCTTTACTACCAATTGAGGGTAAGCTTCCGGATGTATGTAGGGTGTTTCCTTTAAGTGTAACAATAGCCATTTTGTAAGTTTTAAAATTCTGTGTGAAATTAAAAAATAAATAATTGAAATAATAGGCGAATGACGGAAAAGTTAAACTTCATTCCATTAAAATTTTGCTTTGTTTGTTCAGGAAGCTTTTGCGGAGGCCAAATACTTAATTTTTATTCCCAATGCAGCAACGAAAAGGGTGGTGATTGGACTTAACCAATTAAAAATTGCAAAAACGAAATAATCTGCAACACTCACGCCTAATACCCCGCTATGATATGCTCCACATGTATTCCAGGGGATAAGCACAGAGGTCACCGTTCCTGAGTCTTCCAGGGTCCTGCTTAAATTTTCTGGAGCCAACCCCCGTTCTTCATAAGCCTTGGCAAACATTTTCCCCGGAACAACAATGGCCAGGTACTGATCAGATGCCGTAACATTAAGCGCAAGACAGCTTCCCACTGTACTTGCAAAAAGCCCAAATGTTGTCTTGGCCATCCCAAGTAAGGACTTGGTAATCCTGGATAACGCACCTATCCCATCCATAATACCACCGAATACCATGGCACATACAATAAGCCATATGGTACCTAACATACCAGACATACCTTTTGCAGTAAATAAATCGTTAAGTGCCGGGTTATCTGTAGCTATCGAGGTTTTAATTGTAATCGCATTTAATATTCCTTTATAACCGGATTCAAAATTCAATTCTTTAGCTCCTGTAATTCCTGCAACGATATCGGGTTGGAACCACAAAGCAAAAACTCCACCCAGTAAAGTACCAATAAGCAGGGCGACAAGTGGAGGAGCTTTTTTTACAATCATAAAAATCACAGCCAATGGGACCAGAAACAACCAGCCATTTATGGTGAAGGCTGCATCAATAGAATTAAGAATAGATTTGGTATCGGCTATTCCGGTTGTTTCCAAATTGAAGCCAATTATTATGAAAATTAAAAGAGTTATGGAAATAGTAGGAATGGTAGTAATGGTCATGTATCTGATGTGACCAAATAATTCTCCACCAGCCATGGCAGGGGCAAGGTTTGTTGTATCACTTAAGGGCGACATTTTATCACCGAAATAAGCGCCCGAAAGCGCTGCACCTGCGGTCATGCCCATATGAATTCCCAGGGCATCCCCAATTCCTATAAGAGCAATACCAACAGTTGCCGAGGTAGTCCAGCTGCTGCCTGTCGCAATTGATATTATGGCGCAAATAATTAAACTTGCGGCCAGGAATATGGTAGGGTTAAGAATTTGAAGGCCATAATAGATCATTGCCGGTATAATCCCGCTTATCATCCAGGTTCCTGCCAGCGCCCCAACCATCAAGAGTATTAATAAGGCACCGGTAGTGGATTTAATATTTTCGGCCACTTCAGCCAACATCTGTTTATAGGTAGCTTTATTAAAAAAACCGACAATAGCGGCAACAGCACCACCCATTAACAAAATAAACTGATTAGAACCACCAATGGCATCGTCTCCGAAAACATAGACATTGTAGGCAAGCATTCCCACAAGGGCAAAAACAGGGATTAATGCCTCCCAAATATTTAGTTCCCGGTTTTCAACAATATGTTCCTGTTGTCTGTATTTATTGGATTTTTTATCGGCCATAAGGTTTGGTTAGTTGATTGGTAATATTACAACTTTGGCCGCTGTTCTGCAAACGCCTAAACCATCGATCTAACCGGAGATGCGACTTTAAGATCCAGGATATGCAGACTTTGCATACAATCTTTCATTAATTTATATGTTCTCTTAATATCGTTATCCAAGCCAATAGAAAAGCGTATAAGTCCATCCGACAAGCCCATAGTTTTTTGCTCTTCCAAAGATATTTCCGATGAAGTGGATGTGCCAGGTGCACTAAACAAAGTTTTATAGAACCCAAGACTAACCGCCAGATAACCAAGGTTTTTTTTCTGCATTAACTCCATCAGCTTATTTGCATTTTCAAGGCTGCCTACGTCTAAGGTCATAATCCCACCATATCCATATTCAGAAACCATCTGCTTTTTCATAGTATTGTACCCGGTATGTGATTTAAGACCCGGATACACTACCCTAAGGCCGTCTTTCTCAAACTTTTTGGCAAGGTATAGCGCATTTTCGCTGTGTTTTTTCATTCTAATATGAAGTGTTCTCATATTTTTTAGAATAAAAGATGCCCGAAGGCTATCAAGAGTACTGCCCAGAAGCATCCCGGCTCCATCATGCACATCCTTAAGGCTGAGACAAAACTCCTTTGTTCCGCATACTGCCCCTGCAACACTATCACTGGTTCCATTTATAAATTTAGTAAGGCTATGGATCACTATTTCTGCCCCCAATTTCCCCGGAGCAATCGATAAAGGTGAAAAAGTATTATCCACAACCAGAGGAATATTATACTTTTTGGCCAATCTGGATAGCGCTTTTATATCAGCTACTTCCAATAAAGGGTTGCTTATAGATTCACAGAATATCATTTTGGTGTCAGCTGTAATGGCCTTTTCTACAATATCAATTTTTGTAATGTCTACAAATGAAGTATTGATATTGAATTTTCTAAGAAAATTTTTCATAAAAGCATAGGTGCCTCCATAAATAGTACGGCTACTGATAATATGGTCTGCTGAGTTACATAATTGCAGGATAACCGCAGTAATTGCGCCCATTCCACTTGCCGTGACATTTGCCGTTTCAGTCCCTTCGAGAGCAGCAAGAGCTTCTCCCAAATATAGATTGGAAGGTGAGGAGTGCCTGCTATATAAATAGCAGCCTTCTGTATTCCCTTCAAACGTATCGAACATTGTTTTGGCAGAAAGGAAGGTATAAGTAGATGAATCGGATATAGACGGATTTACACCTCCGAATTCACCAAAATTGTGCAATTCCTGAATTTTGTCTGTCGCTTTATGTTTCATAATAGCTTAAGTTTTGTAGTATAAAATTATTGAAACATAGATTAAAAAACAAGTGTAATTGATTATAATAGAAAATAAAACTATATTTATACTTTAAAATAGAATATAAATTTATCATCACAAGGATTAAGTAGTTTTTAATGTAAATAAATCATGATTAAAATAGACGCTAAAGACAGCGAATTATTGGCACTCCTTCAAGAGGATAGTAAATGGACCACTAAGGAATATGCAAACCGACTTGGACTTTCGACCACCGCGGTGTATGAACGGATAAAACGATTGGAAAAAACTGCTGTGATTACCAAGTATGTTGCTTTGGTTGATAAGAATAAGGTAAATAAAGCTTTTATGGTACTCTGTCATGTTAAGCTGATTCAGCATATAAAAGATTATGTGCTTCAGTTTGAACGAGAAGTAGTTCAGCTGGAAGAAGTTTCAGAATGCCATCATATTAGCGGCGATTATGATTATATCCTTAAAGTTAATGTAAGTGATATGGAGACTTACAGAGAGTTTATGGTGACCAAACTGACGGCTATAAAAAATATAGGAAGCACCCAGAGTTCTTTTGTAATTAATGAGGTAAAATACAGCACTGCCGTACACTTTTAATTAAACTGGTAGTTTGGGTTTTCTTAAGGTCTGATTCTCTTATGTCCTAAACAAAAACATTTGTACTTTTGTGTTCTGATTTTCTGAATATCCCGTTATAAAACGAACCTTTTACTTTAAAAAAGAAGACTATGAATCAATATGATGTGGCCATTATTGGCTCTGGACCAGGTGGTTATGTTGCTGCCATCAGATGTGCACAATTGGGTATGAAAACTGCCATAATCGAGAAATATTCAACTTTGGGAGGAACCTGTCTTAATGTGGGTTGTATTCCTTCTAAAGCGCTATTAGACTCCAGCCATCATTATGAAGATGCGGTAAAACATTTTGAAGCTCACGGCATAGAAATCCCCGGAGATATAAAGATAAACCTTGAAAAGATGATTGGGCGCAAACAAGCCGTAGTAGATCAAACTACCAAGGGGATTCAGTTTTTAATGGATAAGAATAAAATTGATGTTTATGAGGGCAAAGGAAGTTTTAAGGACGCTACCCATATCACAATAGAACCAACAAAAGGAAAACCACAAACACTGGAAGCCAAAAATATAATCATTGCAACAGGCTCTAAACCCTCTACACTTCCGTTTATAAAGCTGGATAAGGAACGTGTTATCACTTCTACTGAGGCCTTAAAATTGAAGGAAATCCCTGCACACATGATCATTATTGGCGGTGGGGTGATTGGATTGGAATTAGGTCAGGTTTATAAGCGATTGGGCTCTGAAGTCACCGTCGTGGAGTATATGGATAGAATTATTCCCGGTATGGATGCAGCACTTTCCAAAGAGCTATTAAAAGTCTTAAAAAAACAAAAAGTAAAATTTCTGCTTGCACATAAGGTTAAGTCTGTTGAGCGCAAGAAGAATGAGGTAATCATTAAAGCCGATGATAAAAAAGGAGTCGAAGTAATATTAAAAGGCGATTATTGTCTTGTATCAGTAGGTAGAAGGCCATATACCGATGGCTTAAATGCCAAAGCAGCAGGCGTTGAATTGGATGATATAGGAAGGGTAACAGTGAATAATAACTTACAGACCAATATTCCAAATATATATGCCATTGGTGACGTAGTTAAAGGCGCAATGCTCGCGCATAAAGCCGAGGAGGAGGGCACAATGGTTGCTGAGATTATTGCCGGACAAAAGCCGCATATAGATTATAATTTAATTCCCGGAGTTGTCTATACCTGGCCGGAGGTGGCATCGGTTGGGAAAACGGAAGAAGAATTAATAGAAGCCGGTATAGAATATAAATCGGGTCAATTTCCAATGCGTGCTTTAGGACGATCCAGAGCCAGTATGGATATTGATGGGTTTGTAAAAATTCTCGCAGATAAGAAAACAGATGAAGTCCTTGGGGTACATATGATAGGTGCCCGATGTGCTGATTTGATTGCCGAAGCAGTCACCGCTATGGAATTCAGAGCTTCAGCCGAGGATATTTCGCGTATGAGTCATGCACATCCTACATATGCAGAAGCGGTAAAAGAAGCTGCTCTGGCTGCTACTGATAACAGAGCTTTACATATTTGATCAGATGATTTAGTTCTGAGAAGCTTCAGGCTTTCTGGGATTAATACGACTTAGAATTTTGGGAGACTTTTTAACTCTTTGCCAATCCAATTATTCTAAGTATCCTGTAAATACCTATTTTTAATATCCTTTGCGTATAAACTGCCCAGGGCTCCAGCTTATTTCTGAGATCCATAAGCGCAGCACTTATGCCTTGTTTGATATGATCTTCATTCCTGGCATAATACAGGGACAAAAAGGAGCATACGAACATAAAGGCGATGGCCGTTGGAATCAATATTGCTGGTGGCAAGGACTGATAAAAGAATTGATACAATCCAAGTCCGGTAAAACTTCCATACAGAATAACAAAATGAATAATATAGATGGATAATGTGTTCTGTCCTATTTTTAATACAGTCCTGCTTGTTATAAACTGACGCAATAGCATAAAGACAGCGAAGGCAATGAGTACGTCACCCAGTCTGATAAAAAGGTAATTATTTGCGGCAATAGCATCGAACAAATCTAACCCCGTTATTGATGAGACAGCTAAAAACAGATCTGATGAATAAAAGATTAGCAATATACCTGTAAGTGCAGCAATTGAAATAGCTGTGGGATAAAGAGATCGGGAATTTTTATATTGGGTAAACAAATAGGAGAAAAATCCTCCAATAGCAGTATAGCCAAACCAGGGTATTATGGTAAACACAGACCCATTGGTTTTGGTAAAATAATTGGCCAAAGCATCCGGCAGTATCTGAAAAGTCCAATTGGAATATATTGGCTCGAAACTAAAAAGTAAACAGCTTATAGTAAGTAATAATAAAGGGAAGACGTATTTTTTTTGTTTATTGGTGAACAAATACAATCCAATAATTCCCAAAATTGACAAGCCTATTATATGCAAGACGTCGACCAGGAAGAAAGAAGGATATATTTCGCCCATGAACAATCCAAATATATTCAAACGGAGAAGATACCCAATTAATAATAGTTGAATACCGCGTTTAATCCCCTTTTTTATTCTTGGATTGTCAAATCCTTTCTCCGGTATACGAATTAACAGATAGGTAAAAATAAAGCCGGAAACCGTGAAAAACACGGGAGCTGTGATTCCTCTGAAATAGCTCCAAATAGTAAATATTATGCTGTCAGGATCCCTGAAAGTATTTTCCAGTAATCCATCCACAAAATGCCCCTGCAGCATCATAAGGATTGCCCAGGCTCTCATGGCATCTATAAAAAATAGTCTTGCAGTTTTATTTCTCATACCTAACAACTATCCTATATACTTGTTTAACAGCGCGTTTGGATGTTTAAAAATGCAAAATTAGCTAAATTACTCGCAATTCAAGCTAAATTGAGGTATTTTCGTCATCTTAAGAATTTCACTATGTCGGCAATACTAGCTTTGGCAGGAAGCAACTCCTCAACATCAATAAACTTTAAATTAGTCCAATATACCGCGGGTTTAATTGGCGACAAGGAGGTACAACTTTTAAATATTGCTAATTATCCGTTCCCTTTATATAGTGAAGACAATGAGCGGGAAATGGGTTTTTCTAATTCATTGGTAGAATTACGCAACGATATTATGAAAGCCAAAGGGGTGATTATTTCCTTAAATGAGCACAACAGTAATCCTTCGGCATATTTTAAAAATGTTTTGGATTGGCTGTCACGCCTGGAAAGAAAATTTTTAAAATATGCCGAAGTACTACTTATGTCAACCTCCCCGGGTAAACGTGGCGGACAAGGATCCCTGGAAATTGTTGAAAAGTTATTACCCAGGTTTGGTGCAAATGTCGGTGCTAGATTTTCTTTGCCCTCTTTTTACGAAAATTTTGATTCAGAGAAAGGCATCACTGATAGTGCACTTGCAGAAACACATCAAATAGTCCTTGCTGAATGTTTATCTAAAATCTGATTGTTTTGCGAACTAAGGTCGCTTTCCGGATTGGCGATATTCCCAGGTTTAAATCCAATCTTTTGATATGGGCAAAACAATTCACAGAGGTCGTTTGGTTAGACAGCAATGACCATAAGGATGAATACGGATCCTATGATGCATTGTTGGCTGCAGATGCCCTTACCAGTTTATCCACGGATTATCACGGTGCTTTTTCAGACCTTAAAGCATATCAGGAGTCTGTCAATGACTGGTTATTTGGATATTTATCATACGATTTAAAAAATGATATTGAAGATCTTACTTCGCAAAATACAGACAGCCTCGGCTTCCATGACCTCAGTTTTTTTCAGCCTAAAAGGATAATTACAATTCAGGGGAAAATAGCGGAATTTATATACCTGAACATGCTATCGGAAGAAATTGAAGCAGATTTCAATAGTATTATTGCGGTAAATTTTCAGAAGGAGAGTACCAAACCCCATACACATATACCCATAAAGATTAGGCTCAGAATTTATAAAGACCAATATTTCCGGCAGGTAAACGAGATGCTAAAGAGAATTCACCGCGGGGATATCTACGAGGCAAATTTCTGTCAGGAGTTTTTTGCGGAAAACACTTCCATCGATCCTGAAAGAACTTATAAAAAATTAAACACTATCTCTAAAACGCCCTTTGCGGCTTATCTTAGGATGCAAGATAAATATCTTCTTTCGGCCTCCCCGGAACGCTATTTAAAAAAATCGGGTGATAAACTAGTTTCTCAACCCATAAAAGGAACGGCCCGAAGATCTGCAAACACCAAAGAAGACAAAGCTCTTAAACGAAACCTGCAGCAGGATATTAAAGAGCGAGCTGAGAATATTATGATTGTGGATTTGGTTCGTAATGATCTTTCAAAAAGCGCATTAAAGGGCAGTGTTCATGTAGCAGAGCTCTGTAAAGTATATACCTTTAAACAGGTGCATCAAATGATATCTACTGTGGAAGCAAAGGTGTCAAAAGGAAAAAGTGGGGTTGAAATAATAAAGGAAACCTTTCCCATGGGGAGTATGACAGGCGCTCCAAAGGTGTCTGCAATGAAGATTATTGAAGATTTAGAGGCTTCAAAACGCGGACTTTATAGTGGGGCAGTTGGCTATTTTACCCCTGAGGGAGATTTTGATTTCAATGTTGTAATACGCAGTATTCTATATAACGACACGAAAAAATATGTGTCATATTCTGTTGGTAGCGCTATAACAGCCAAAGCTTCCCCTGAAAATGAATATCAGGAATGTCTGCTAAAAGCCAAGGCAATGCGTGAAGTATTGGAAGGATAGATTTATAGTACTTCAAACGGCAATTAAATTATTGATTTGGATACTGAATAATCAGAAACCGAGAGTCACTTAAAATTCATTAAAAAAATAAGGATGTGATATATGTTACAGTTCGTAATAAAAGATTGGTGGAGGTATCAACTTTGATTAATTTTGTATAGTGCTCAACCAATTTAAATACCATATAGCAATTAATTTTCCACATCTCCTGGAAAATAAATTTTTAATTGCTTGCAGTGGAGGTATAGATAGTGTGGTCCTGATACATCTATGTAAACTAAATAAAATGGACTTCTCCATTGCGCACTGTAATTTTCAATTAAGAGGTACAGAAAGTGATATGGATGCCTTTTTTGTCGAAGACTTAGCTAGAAAAATTGGAAAAAAAATATATATAAAAGATTTTGATACAGTTGGTTATATTAATACAAATAAAGTTTCACTTCAAATGGCAGCAAGAGAATTGAGGTACAGCTGGTTTGAAGAATTAATGCAAATAAACAAGATAAAGACGTTGGTGACAGCACATCAGGCAGATGACAATTTGGAGACTTTTATTATTAACTTATCCAGGGGTACGGGCATCAAAGGACTTATGGGTATTCCTGCCAAAACTTCCAATATAAGCCGGCCGCTATTAATATTTTCCAAGGGGCAAATCATGCAATTTGCCGAAATGAAGAATATAAGTTGGCGCGAGGACCAAAGTAATAGTGAGACCAGGTATTTAAGGAACAAAATCAGATACAGTGTTATTCCCAAATTAAAGGAATTACACCCGGGATTTCTCGGTAATTTTGAATCTACTCTGTCAAACCTACAAGGAAGTGCTGCTCTTTTGAAGAACTACCTGGCTGAATTAAAACAAAATCTTTTTCAACAACAGGATGATATTATAAGAATCCCCTTAAATTCTCTTTCAAAATTAGAACCCGCTAAGGTTTACATGTATGAATTGTTTCATGAATATGGTTTTAAAGAATGGAATGATGTTGTTGGCCTTTTAAGTGCTAGTAGCGGAAAAGAAGTGCGCTCAAGTACCTATAGACTTATTAAAGACCGGGAGTATCTGTTATTACAGCCGATTTATCCTTCAATAATTGAAAAATTTGTTATTGATGCAATTGCAGGAACTATAACCGAACCCCTGCATATGATGATTGATGAGGTAAAAGCAATGGGGGAGACTTCCAATAGGATACTATATGTTGATAAAGAAACGTTAAACCTTAAGCTAAGCATTAGAAAATGGGAGAAAGGAGATTACTTTTACCCTTTTGGAATGAATGGGAGAAAAAAGGTCTCAAAGTTTTACAAAGATGAAAAATTAGATCTAATCTCCAAGGAGAAACAATGGCTTTTATGCTCAGGGGATGATATAGTATGGGTTATTGGCCGAAGGGGGGATGATCGATTTAAAGTGACACCCAAAACAAAAATCATTTTAAAATTTACCATTACAGAATGAGAATAATTATAACATTTCTTATTTTATTTATCAGTCTTAATCCCTGTTTTGGTCAGGACGATGAGGACCCTGTATTATGGTCACATGAAGTTAATAAACTGACGGAGAATGAGTATGAGCTTATTTTCATAGCTGAAATCGCTGACGACTGGCATATCTTTTCTCAGTTTACAGATGAGAATGGTTCTTTACCCAGTGAATTCACTTTTCTCAAGAGTGGTGAAGATTATGAATTGCTGGGAACGGCCACAGAAAGTGAAACTATAAAAGAGTACAGTGATATTTTTGAGGTAGAGGAGACATTTTTTATAAATAATGCAGTCTTTACACAACGAATCAAGGTACTAAATACCGCTCTTTCTCAAATAGATGTGGAGCTTTTCTATCAGGTGTGTAAGGAAGTATGTATTACCAAAGATCATACTTTCAGGATATCTCTGAGCGGAGGAACCGTAGTAATTGCAGAAGAAATTCTTGATGACAGGGACCTGGACCTTAGTGCTGCTTTAAAACTCAACTTAAAAAATAAAGAAAAACTTAAATCAAATGATGATACCAACGTTAAAAAAGGTTCCGGATTGTGGGTGGTATTTGGCCTGGGGTTTTTAGGTGGCCTTATTGCCTTATTAACACCATGTGTGTTTCCAATGATCCCATTAACTGTTTCCTATTTTACCAAGCACTCCAAAAACAAATCCACAGGTATTTTTGAGGCTTCTTTATACGGTTTTTATATTGTCTTAATCTATTTTTTACTTAGCCTGCCCTTTCATTTATTTGATTCGGTAGACCCTCAGATTCTCAATACAATAGCTACAAATATCTGGCTTAACATTGCCTTTTTTGTAGTGTTTGTCTTTTTTGCATTTTCTTTTTTCGGTTATTATGAATTAACATTACCCAGTTCCTGGTCTACAAAAATGGATAACGCATCTTCTAAGGTAGGAGGAGGGTTAGGGATATTTTTTATGGCATTAACACTGGCCATTGTATCTTTTTCCTGTACCGGGCCAATTTTAGGAGGCCTTTTAGGAAGTACTACCCTGGCTGAAGGCGATGTTGCCAATAATCTTTCAGCAGGAATGTTGGGATTTGGTTTAGCCCTTGCCTTACCTTTTGCATTATTTGCGTTATTTCCTGCCTGGTTAAATTCTTTACCCAAGTCCGGTGGTTGGATGGATACCGTAAAAGTATTTCTTGGATTTCTTGAGCTGGCCCTGGCCTTTAAATTTTTATCTAATGCAGACCTTGTTGGCAATTGGGGGTTCCTAAAGAGAGAAATTTTCCTGGGGATCTGGATACTTCTTTTTGTTTTATTGGTTTTATACTTATTTGGAATATTCAGATTTAGACATGAAGGGCCAAAACAAAAGTTATCTAAAACCAGAATCGGAGTTGGCATTTTAACTACTGCCTTTACTGTTTATTTGATACTAGGTGCTTTTAATATTACAAACCTTAAATTGTTAAGCGGATTTCCACCTCCGGATTTTTATTCAGTTGTGGATAATGAAAGTAATTGCCCCCTTGGACTTAACTGCTTTAAAGATTTTGAAGAAGGGATAGCATATGCAAAAAAAGAAAAGAAGCCTGTATTACTCGATTTTACAGGATGGGCCTGTGTGAACTGCAGAAAAATGGAAGAAAACGTCTGGAGCGAACCCGATATTTATGAAATGCTCAATGAGGATTACGTGCTAATTTCCTTATATATTGACGATAGAAAATCATTGCCGGAGCATGAAAAATTTGATTATAAATTCGAATCCGGAAGGGTAAAAAATATTGAGACTGTAGGGGAAAAATGGGGTACTTTTCAAACCCTTAACTTTGGCGCAGCATCACAGCCCTATTACGTGTTACTTTCCCCGGACCTGGAGGTCTTAAATTCTTCAATTCAAAATGCTGATAGTGAAACCTATGAAAATTGGTTGAAAGTAGGTCTTAAAAACTTTGATGAGCTCAATAAGGGTGAATTGACCAGCACATTACCATAAAACAATAATATCATCTGTTATTACCTATATAACTGAATTTTTTAATGAGATTTTATGATCTTTGAGTTCTAATAATAAAAGACAGATCAAAAAAAAGATACTAATAATTCAAGTGGCTCATTTTTTTTATCTTTAAACCTCAAAGACTTGCTCTTGAAGAAAATTAAAAAAATCCTCCTGTTACTACTGGCATTTCTTGGACTTATGTCTCTTGCCGCGTTCATCTTCATACAAACCCTGAAACCCGACTATGAAGGTGAAAAACAACTATTAAATCTGTCTGATGAAGTATCTGTCTACTATGATTCCTATGGTATTCCCCACATTTATGGTGAAAATGAAGAGGATGCAATTAGAACGCTTGGCTACGTGCATGCCCAGGATAGACTTTGGCAAATGGAATTGTTGAGAAGAGTGGCCGCAGGTGGCTTATCAGAGATTTTTGGTTCTGAATTACTATCAACAGATAAATTTTTTCTCTCTCTGGGTATTGACGAGGCTTCTGCTAAAACTGTAGAACAGCGGGAAAGTACGAACAAGACAATACGGCTTACCGAGGCGTATTTAGATGGTATAAACCAATTTATAGAAAATGGACCCACTCCGGTTGAGTTTTATCTGACTGGCATTGACAAGGAGCCTTTTGGTCTCAAAGATGTATATAATTCTATTGGCTATATGGCATTTAGTTTTGCAATGGCCCAAAAAACGGATCCATTGCTAACGGTAATAAAAAATAACTTAGGCCCTGAATATCTTAAAGATTTAGAAATTGAGGTGGATAAAAATACCGAATGGATCAAGAATTATAAGTCTGCCCCTGAAGATTCCAAAGAAGCTCAAATGGTAGCTTCCATTTCAAAGGCCCTGGCTAATTTGCCAATTCCTAAGCTCGAGGGGAGTAATAGTTGGGTAATGGCCCCTGCAAAAACCAAATCGGGTAAGGTAATCCTGGCAAATGATCCACACATTGAATTTGCCCAGCCATCCGTATGGTACGAGGCACATATAAGTACACCGGGCTATGAAAAATATGGTTATCACATGGCGGGCATACCTTTCCCAATTTTGGGACATGATAGAAATATGGCATACGGGATTACAATGTTTGAAAATGATGACGTTGATTTTTATTATGAGGAGACTCATCCTACCGACCATACAAAATACAAAACCAAAGAGGGCTGGAAGAATTATGAAATTGTTTCGAAAATCATTAAAATTAAAGATAGTGCTGATGTAACCTTGAGTTATAAAAAAACACACCATGGTCCTGTACTGGATAGCATATCCAATAAAATTAACGGTGATAAACCTATTAGTATCTCCTGGATCTATACAAAACTGGAAAATAGAGTGCTGGATGCACTATATGGGATAAGCCATGCAAACAATATCGCTGAATTTCAAAAGGCACTGCCAGACATACATGCTCCCGGGCTGAACTTAATGTATGGCGACAAAGAAGGTAATGTGGCCTGGTGGGCAACGGCTAAATTATACCAGATGCCCGATAGTGCTCAGACCAAATTAATTATGGATGGAAGTTCCGGCGCTTATGAACCGGTACGTTTTCTGGATTTCAGTGAGAATCCATCTGCGGTAAATCCGCCCTGGAACTATGTATACTCCGCCAATAACCAGCCCGATTCCATAGCCGGGATGCAATACCCCGGTTACTATTTACCTGAGAACAGGGCAATGCGCATCGTTCAATTATTAGAAGAGAAGGATGATTGGGATAAAAATTCAATGATGGATATGACTACAGATGCTACTTCTTCTGTAAATCCCGAAATTATTAAAAACCTTACCAAACTGGTTGATGTAAAACAACTAAGCGAAGAGGATATTAACCTTTTGGATAAACTTAGTTCCTGGGATGGAGATTATCCCTTAAATAGTGTTGAAGCCACTATTTTTCACAGATGGATTTACTTTTTCTTAAGCAATACTTTTGAAGACGAACTTGGGCCCGAACTCTTTCAGCAATTTTTAACTACCCATTTTCATAAACGGCTGATTGCACCGATGGCTCAGAAAGAAAGTTCAGTTTGGTGGGATAATACCCAAACGGAGGAGACTATAGAAAGCAAGAATGATATCGTTTTAAGCGCCTTTGTAATGGCTTTGAAATCCTTAAAAGAGGAGTTTGGGGACAGAAGTTCACAATGGACGTGGGACAAAGTACATACCCTGGAACATGGACATCCGATAGGACAGGTTGAAATGTTCCGCTCTTTTTTTAATGTGGGCCCTTACCCCGTAAATGGAACCAGAGAGGTTATAAACAATATGTTCTTTCCATATACAGCGGATGGCCGGAATAAAGTAAGTACAGGGCCATCTACAAGACGTATTGTTGACTTTTCGGATATAGAGAATAGCATGAGTATTTTACCTACCGGCCAATCCGGGAACCCTTTTAGTCCTCATTATAAAGATCAGGCACAAATGTTTGTTAATGGTGAATTCAGAAAAATGATGATGAATAAGGAGGAAATTATGACTACTTCAAAGTCCTTACTTCAGTTTTCACCCAAAGGAAATTAAACCTTCGATAATTATTATATATGAGATTATTCTTTATCTGCAATTTTTATGCGGTGAAGAAAATTATCTATGTTCTTTTTAACAAATGAATTATAGCATAGATAAAAAAGTATGCTTTCTAAAGTTTATGGTAGTGCCGTATTTGGGGTAGAAGCAACCACCATAGCTGTTGAAGTGAATGTGGACAGAGGAATTGGATATCATTTGGTTGGTCTGCCGGATAATGCCATTCGGGAAAGTAATTTCAGAATTGCTGCCGCCTTACTCAATAATGGCTATAAAATTCCCGGTAAAAAAATTACCATAAATATGGCTCCGGCCGATTTAAGAAAAGAAGGCTCTGCATATGATCTCACGCTTGCCCTTGGTATCCTTTCGGCTTCGGGCCAGATTATGGCAGAGGAATTAGAACGATTTATCATTATGGGTGAAGTTTCTCTTGACGGTAGCCTTCAGCCCATAAAAGGAGCGCTGCCTATTGCCCTAAAAGCCAGGGAAGAAGGTTTTAAAGGGTTTATTCTTCCTAAAACAAACTCCCGTGAAGCGGCCATTGTGGAAGGTCTGGAAGTATATGGGGTTGAAAAGATAGCTGAAGTTATTACTTACTTTGATAAAGGCGTGCCTTTAGAACAGACCCATGTGGATATTAGTGCTGAGTTTTATAAAAATCTGGAGTTTCCGGAACATGATTTCTCGGACGTCAGAGGACAGGAAAGTATAAAACGTTGTATGGAAATTGCCGCTGCCGGCGGACATAATATTATATTGATTGGTCCACCAGGTTCTGGCAAAACAATGTTGGCTAAAAGATTGCCTTCAATATTACCTCCAATGACCTTGCAGGAAGCTTTGGAAACCACCAAAATTCATAGTGTGGTGGGTAAGATTAAGAATATGGGTTTAATGTGTCAGAGGCCATTTAGAAGTCCCCACCATACTATTTCAGACGTCGCCCTTGTCGGCGGAGGCGCCTACCCACAGCCTGGGGAAATATCCCTTTCACATAACGGAGTATTGTTCTTGGATGAACTGCCCGAATTTAAACGAGGAGTATTGGAAGTAATGCGGCAACCGCTTGAGGACAGGGAGGTTACCATTTCCAGGGCGAGGTTTACAGTTAACTATCCCAGTAGTTTTATGTTGGTAGCCAGCATGAATCCAAGTCCGTCTGGCTATTTCAACGATCCCAGCGCAGCTGTGACGTCTTCTCCCATGGAAATGCAGCGGTATTTAGGGAAGATCTCCGGGCCTTTATTGGATCGCATAGATATTCATATAGAAGTAACCCCGGTGCCTTTTGAAAAACTGTCAGAAGACCGCAAAGGGGAGGGGAGTATTGCTATTCGAAAACGGGTGACTGAAGCACGAGAGATTCAGACTCAACGTTTTGAAGGTTTGGAAACCGTACACTACAACGCCCAGATGAACACCAAACAGATTCGGGAATTCTGCAAGTTGGACCAAACGTCGCTCGCATTACTTAAGAATGCCATGGAACGATTAAACCTTTCTGCAAGGGCTTATGACCGGATTTTAAAAGTTGCACGGACTATTGCTGATTTAGCAAATGAGACCTTTTTAAATGGAGAGCATATTAGTGAAGCTATTCAGTATCGGTCCCTGGATAGAGAGGGATGGTTGGGATAGTGGAAGTACGAGGGACGAGGGACTAGGAACGAAGTTGTTAGTTGGAGATACAAATGGCTAGGCACAAAATATAAAGGGTGGTTTTTAGGGAACAGTATTAAATAATAGAAATTCAAAAAAGTAGTGCAAGATTTAAGATTTAGAACTAAAAGATTTGCGATTGACTGTTGGAAGTTATGCAAGAATATCCCTAAATCTCGGGAATATGATGCGTGGGCGAGACAGCTAATACGATGTTCAAGTTCGGTAGGAGCCAACTATAGGGCCTCCCAGCGGGCGAAGTCAACAGCAGATTTTATAAATAAACTTAAAATTGTAGAAGAAGAAGCAGACGAAGCTATCTACTGGCTAGAATTGTTTCAAGAAGTATTAATACCTAATCCCAGAGAAATAAAACCCTTAATTAAGGAAGGAAATGAACTTTTGGCGATCGTAGTGGCATCAATTAAAACTGCCCGGAAAAACAATAACAAATAAAACCAATGAACATATTATCTGACTTCGTGCCTCGTATTTCTAACTTCGTACCTCATAATTCTCTCTTAGAACCTCGTATTTCGTCCTTCCTCAGGTCACGAGCGTGACGCTCGCGCCAGCTGGGGGAGTATTGTCGTTTCGATGCCACATCCTTGTCCTTGTTAAAAAATGCTATGGAGCGACTTAATCTTTCTGCCCGCGCCTATGACCGGATTTTAAAAGTTGCACGGACTATTGCTGATTTAGCAAATGAGACCTTTTTAAATGGAGAGCATATTAGTGAAGCTATTCAATATCGAAGTTTGGATAGGGAGGGGTGGCTCGGATAATAAAAAGTAACAAATTTCAAATCTCAAATCCCAAGCCCCAAATCCTAAAAGAGAAAATGGCGCATGTTAGTATTGTAATTTGGAGATTGTATTTTGGAATTTAATAAAGAGGGATGGCTAGGTTAAAAGAATGCTCGAAGTCCAAAACATTACCGTGACGCTCGCGCCAGCGAGGGGAGTATTGTCGTTTAGATGCCACATCCTTGTCCTTGTTAAAAAATGCTATGGAGCGACTTAATCTTTCTGCCCGCGCCTATGACCGGA
>Ga0265306_10000248_pt1 | contig 24381 bp, 39 predicted proteins | sample Helome_3_FD_192493 | JGI IMG/M metagenome (GOLD analysis project Ga0265306, IMG submission 192493) | Marine sediment microbial communities from subtidal zone of North Sea - Hel_20160420 (Illumina Assembly) | ecosystem: Environmental > Aquatic > Marine > Subtidal zone > Sediment ... | reverse complement strand
TGGTGATCTGCTCCTCTTGATCTTTCGTTGCATCGCCTTCGTCGGACTTACTTTCGTCTTCCTCTGAAAGTTCGTCCCCCTGTTCCTCCATCAAACCATCAAGTTCTGATGCTTCAATTTCGGCGGTTTCGTCTGTATCAGACTCGATACTCGCGCCCTCATCGAGGGTAGGTTTCTCGTCCATCGTTATTCTCCGGTTAGTGAAATCGTTTGTGAATCGTTGACTATATTGACTATGTGTTTGGCGTAATCAATATAGGCAATCGGGACACGTTCATAGAAATAATCTAAATCTCCTCTGTCTAACGCGGCATGAAGTTGGTAGGTATCTTCATGGGTATTCAGTTTCTTCGGGATCATCTCCACCCGGACCACTCTTGCTAAAGGCGCGATCCGGGACCAGTGATCCCACTGGGTATGCCATTCTCTCGGGTAGGTTTTCACCCGGTCCCGGTTGAACCAGGAGGCGGCTATTCGGTAGGGATCGCGGAATGTCGTGACGATCTCATGTTTCCCGCCCTTGGCAATCTTCTCCGCTGACTTGTTGCAGTGATGCAGGGTGACTTTCCTGCCCTCGTTGGCCGGATCGGCCTGGAGGATCGCCATGATCGAGTGAGAACCGGTGTGCCAGATGGTCGAGACAATGAGATCCTTCAACGTTTGATTTGCCTGGGTTCTGCTCGCTTCGCTTTCTTTTCCAGATCGACCAGCTTGAGTTCGGCCAGGTTCTTGTTTTGAATCACCCGCTCGATCTCCCGCAGCATCCCGCTTAACAACTGTTCAAGCCGGATGATGTCTGCGGCCAACTCCGGTTCGGTCGCGGTCTTGCAGGAGAGTCGCTTCACCTCCAGCTTGTGCCTCATGCGCTTTTGAATGTCATTCCACACAGGATTGGCTTTGAGGGCTTCGGCTTGCGCCCCGTCAATCTTGGCGAGTCCAGCTTCCACTTTATCCATTATCGCTCCAGGAGTAGTAAGGCAATGGCCTTGTTGCGGCGTTTACGTGCTTTGTAACGGGCTTCTTCTTCAATGCTTTCCAGCTTGGCCCGTAAGGTACGGTTTTCGATAACCTTGTAACTGCGGGTGTACTCGACTTTCTTGAGTTTCTTCGCCCCGGGTTCGTAGAAAATCTGGAACTCAACCGGTGACGGGATGGAGGTTGAGGTAATGAGCCGGTTGCGCTCAATCTCCTCTACCGCAACCCCAAGTCCTCTAAAATGCTCGCTAGCCCAATGGTCTGAGGCCCAGTGGTTGCTGGCAAAATGGTTCATGGGGACAAGGCAATATTGGTTCTCTGGCCCGTGTCATCCGTGGTCGAGACCATGCGCGTCACGTTCCCGTTCGGCGTCTTGAAGGTAATGGTATTGCCGGAGATCGACACTTCACCTGCTAACGCAGCTAGTCCGATACTCATGGCCTGCTCGGCAGTGATATTCCCTTCGGCCTCGATTTCTTTCTCCCAAGTCTCGCCGGAAATAGTATGGTCATGGAACTCGCCCCACGTAGCCCCGGAATTATCATGATAGTGGAATCCGGGATAAACCGTGACATTGGCTCCATTCGCATTGGTATTATCAAACTCTACATGACCCGATCCATGTAGGTGAACCCAGGCCCCGGATGGCATGTTCTTCACTAAGAGCCGACCTCCGTTCCAGCTTGATAATTGGACATCGATCACTTGATTATCAAAATCCAATGTGACCAGATCAGAGGCCGCACTGGGCGCGGACCAACACCGTTCTATACTGGTATCCGCCGAGAAGGTGATCGGGCCGACTATAGTGGATTGGTAGATAAATCCGTTGGCATTCGTGATCCCGTTGACGATACTTTCCCAGATAATATTGGCGGCATCCAGTTTCCCGGTAATATAACAATCCTGGAACTTGTTCCCGGTGACATCGCAAGCATTATCCAGCGTGATCGTAATGGTCTGGGGATTGTCGCCAAACCACGTATGGGGATGCGCCGAATGATCGGCAGTAATCGTGATGTCGCTCGCCAGATAGACATTCTTGAAGCCGCGATTATCCGTGATGGTTTCGATATTAGCTTCGGTCTTACAAGGCGTTTCCCGTGTGCCATAAGGGAAGGCCGTTCCATCCGTCCCGTTCACCGCGTCATACGTGACGCCGGTGCCTTCCTTGCCAATGAAGGTCGAGGCTTCCAGTTCTTCCTGATTCTGTAAGGTCGCTGAACTGGAAGCCGTCAGAACCACCTGCGTAAACGCCGTGGGATAAACGGGTGAAATAGGGTCCCCGGCGCTGTCCGTGGCAACCTGATTCCCGCCTGTTAAGTTTTTCTGAACTATTGGGTGAATGGTGTAGTTATCACCAATCGACCAATCATTATTCGTTCCGTTGTTTAATGCTCTATGCGTTAAATTATCTTCATCGACAATCGTTAAAACTTCTGTAATGCTCTTATCGTCGTAATTAATAATAACATCGCCACGCTTAACCCCATTGGTAACAAAGTTTGCGCCCACATCTTGCAACGTCGTGGTGCCAGTTGCGTCAGCCGTCCCGGTGACAGCCGCAGTGTAATCAGACGCAAAGGCCCACTGGAGGTTATCGAAGGTCGAGGTTATCCCAACAGACACCCCACCCCCCAGATCGTCTTTCCCCGATCCAGAAACAAGCACCGTGTTATCCACGGCGGGCGTTGCTCCGATCACATCAATGTCATCCTGTTTTGCCGATAAGGTATCCAAAGCGTCCTGTACCGTGACCTCATCCACGGTGGAGGGGCTTTCCGCAATACGTGGTGACGTGACCAGCGTATAGGTGATGCTGGGTAATTCAGCCATCAGGGTAGGTTCACCGCCGGATCGGTGGAGAATACCGCGCCAATCGCGCCGCCCGTGTTGGTAAAGTCACCCGAGAACGAATCCGCTTTTTTCCCTTTGATACGGGCAATGCCCACAATCGGGAAGTCAGAGACGTACTCGACAGAGTTTGAAACGCTGCTGCCTGCCGCGACTTCCAGGTTAAAGGCCACAAACGCATCTTCGGTTGAGGTTAATGCCGTAGCGCCAGTCACGTCTCCAATGGTCCCCGAGGTTAAGGTGTAAGTATTAGTAGATCGGTCCACTGAGCTATACGGGAAACTCAGGAAACTTGCCGCCAGGTTCGGATCTTCACACTTCAACACCCCGGAGTCGGGAACGTCTTGCGGTGTCGGGCTGACGGATCGGGTGCCTGCGGCCAACACGATTGTCGTATTAGCGGCGAGATTCCCCGCTGCAATGGTAAATTCAGTTGAGAGAATATCCAACGATCCGCCGCCTGCTGCGCCGGTTGCCCTGAACAGACCTGCGCCCATGCCTGCACTTAACCCCGTCATGGAAATAGGCTGTACGTTAGGTGGATCTTCCGTTACCCCTGCATCATCAATGAGCTGAATGTCTTGCAGGTTGGCCGGTGCGAGAGTGCCTTTCTCCCAGAACAAGCCTTGTGCGGCAAAGATTTTAGGTGAAGCAAACGATCCGTGAGGACAGTTGTTCGCCGTCCCGTAGGTGGATTTGAACTTGCGGAAGAACCGGCCTTCAACGTCTGCCGTTCCCGATCCAATCCCCGCAATACCAATGGTGGATTCTTTTCTGTCCAGAAACTTCGTCCACTCATAACATACAGTGGTGGTCTGGGCAGAGCCGTTGGTCAGGTTCGCGGTAGCAGCGGCCACATAATCATTATCCACCCCATCGCCAATATCTTTAGGTACAGTGGAGAAGGTCGCGGTGGCGGTTGGGGTATTGAGTGCCCCCGAGGTCCCACCAGTCAGAAGCCCTGTCCCGTTAAACGGGGTCGAGATGTCTTCTTCTTCAATATAAATCGTGCCCCCGTCATCCTCCATGAAGTAACCCGTCGCATTGGTGCCGGTCTGGGTAATAAGCTCACCCAGGATGTAAGTGGCGACAGTCGTGGACCCGCCCGTGAAGCGGCGTTGAACCGTCATCACCTTAACGTCCGTGCCGTAACCGGCGACTAGGTTAGTGACAGTGCCGGTTAAGGTAGCATTTTTACCCGAGACTTCCCCGACAATCACATCCGTAGCAACAAAATCGGTCCCGGTTTTCAGCACATAATCCACGTTACCCGTGGTGGTGCCGGAGTCAGCGGTGACAATCCCGACTTTCTGGGTGTTGCCCGATCCGGTGGTGATTTCCTCGCCCTCGGTAAACGAACCCGATCCGGTGGTGTACGCAAACCGATACTGGCCTGTGCTATTGCCGGAGTCATCAATGGTCTGCAAGAACACCGGGGCGACTGTAGCATTTACCGTGGCGTTGTCTGCTGAGGCGTAGGTTCTTAAATATTCCCGGCTATGGACCGCAATGTCACCGTTATCAATGAGCTGCCCCAATCCATCTACCGTGCCGTCGATGTACTGTGGATCGCGGTTGGTTTTCTTTAATACCAGCGTATTAATGTGCCCTTTCAACCAATACTGCGGAATAACCGTGTCGTCCTGCTCGATGTACAAATCCGGCTGCGGGGTGGGATTCGTGGCATCCGTGATGAATCCGTGATTCCCCACACCGTACATGGAGCCTGCTGACTGGATGTTGACGAAAATGTTATTCCCGGCCTCATCCTGCGAGCCACCATTCATGAGTGAGCGTTGTGACAGGTGAGGGATTTTCCACGGATCAAGCACGGTGTAAGCCACGTCCTTAACCTGGCCATCGAGGGATTGTTTGTCATCCAGTTGGAGGGTGTCGTCCATTACCCCTTTTACGTAGGAGTACATTTCCACCCAGTCACGGACAATATTGAGTGAGCCGGAGCCGTAAATCCCGCCTTCACTGGCGCGTTGGGTCGTGATGATCGGCGTGGCGGCGGGAATATTTAAGGTCGCGGCGGCGAGAATTGAGGTCAGGTTAGCCACTCGCGCCACATTTTCATAGGTATCATCGGCCAGGAGGCGATCCAGGTTCTCAAGGTTGGTGAACGTACCCGGTGAGCCTGCGAGAATCAACTTACCCGTAGTCGAAGTATCGACAATGATCCCGATCACCCGCGCCTCAACCAATGAGGTCACGCCTTTCAGTACGTCGCCAATCGCCCAGACCTTACCCGAAACAAGGGTGTCGTATTGAACACAATCCTCAATATTGAGTGTATTGTTGTCCGTCCATGACCCCCCGGTAGTATCGGAGTTAACAATGTAAATCGAGCCGGTGGTGGTGTCCCCGTATAACCGTTGGGCTTTACCTGTCGCGCCTGTAACTGCGTCAGCCAGGGCCGCCTCATGCGGGATGTCGATAGAGCCTGCGTCATAATGAATGATCGCTGCGTTGTTGGTGTTAGCCGTACCGGGAGGAGAAAGCTGTCCTGCGGTCTGGCCTGTTGTGACCACACCGGAATTGTCGGTTTCCGCGCCGGTGGCGAGAGAAACGGTAGTCGTACCACCATCATTACTCAGGGCATCGTTATTCAAAAATCCGGCTGTGACCGTATCCCCGTAGATCGTCCCCGCGCCCTGCGTGGTGGTCATGTTGTATTCAACCGCTCTGACCGTGATGGATTCAGTGGTGGGGCCGGTAATCGTGTCGCCAATGACGAACCCGCCATTGGTGACGGTATCGAATCCTAATGTGGATAAAACCTCGAAGGGGTCGTTGTCTTCGATTAACCCGGTGACATTGGTTAAATCCAGGTAGCCCGTGGCAGTGGTTCCCCCCAGATCGTCGCCGCCGATGACTTTGGCGGTCACGCCGGAGTTACTGAAGATAATGTAATCCCCCAGCGACGGCGCATTCCCCGTCAAGGTGTCGTAATTAACGCGCCCGTCGATATGTTGTAATACCGGCACACCACCGGAACTTGCGCCCGTGTAGTCTAATTGCCAGTCGTCTGTAACCGCCATCGTGCCGTCCTCATGGTATGTTCACTGAAGGATCTCTAATAAAAGAAACCGGAATATCGAAATCGCCTGTTACCACAATATTGAATTCTTGATACTTGTAGCCTTTCTTTCTGACCACACAGTTAATCGTCCTGTTACCCAGGGTATCCGCGTAACTGAATACCCCGCTGCTGTTCGTTGTGCCGTCCGTAATGTCTGTTCCGTCCGTTTCCTCAAACCTGACTGCCACGCCTTCTAAGGCTGTGGTGCCGTTTTTCACTGTCACCTGAAAGGTGGTGGAGGTGGGCGGCACCCAAGTCGTACCGGAATCATCGGTCAGGTAATCAATCGTTCCTGCGCCCCGACCATAGATGTAGATCCCTTTACTGTTACTCTGTTCAGTGTAGAAACTCGAACCCGTGGCGTAAAGTGGCTGGGTTTCAGCGGAACGGCACCACTCCCATATCAACTCACCATCGGCTGATAACGTAGTCTCGGTCTGTTTGGCCGCGAGGTAATCGTATTCAACTTGTAAACTCTTTGAATTTCCATTGATCGAGATACTGAACGGTTGCTTCGTATCATTCGTGTACGTCCCGGAGAACGTGCCTGCCGTCCCACCAGTACGAGAGAACGTATCTCCATTGGCAATCGCCGTGGAAGTACGGGTATCCAGATACAACTCGCCTGCGGTGGAGTCACCGGAAGCCGATTCTCTCAGTGTTCCCACCGCTCCAGAGGGCGTGAAAGTTAAGATCATCCCGACTGCTAGAGTGCCTGAGCCGGAGGTAAAATCAACCAACTCTGTCGGGTTGGTCGGTTCTGACCAGGTGATCCCCGATCCATCCGTTAAGGCCGTGGCTTGCGTGGTTTGGACAATGTTGTTATCCGGTGAAAGGGTGATCACCCCATCGAACTTATCTGTGGTGCTCTGACTGAAGACCAGAGGTAAATAGAGCCACTTGCCACACTGTAGAGCGTGGCCTCCATAGGTCGTGGTCGATCCCGTGCCGGTGGTCCAACTATGCGCTAAGTAGAGAAAAGAATCGCTCGCCTCCCCATTGGCGTCTGTCGTGAGTTCTAAAACTAAATCGGCAGTCTGGGTATTTTCATACACATTGACCAAAGCATCTTGTAGCGCGGTTCCTGCGGCGGTCTGTACCGTTGCAGTCACAGAGGTTCGATCATTGATCGCCGCTGTACCTGTGACCGCTGAATCATTAAAGTCCGAGGATGTCGTGGCGGTCCATGACGGGTCGATCATATCCCAGGTTTTATTATTAACCAATGTGATCAAGTCGGTGACATCGGTAAACGTCACATCCGTTAAGGTGATCGTTTCGGTGGTCGTATCGCCTGAAGTCGTTTCCAAAGTATCCACGGTAGACACGGCAAATCCGTTACACACGGTCCCGGCATCCACCCGGATAATCGAAGTGGTTGCGCCTTTACCAATCGCGGCACAATCCACCACCGTGGCATCAAACAAATGTAACTCATCCGTCTGGTTAAGCCATTTAGTCCCGTAATACTCTAATCCCGCGCCGTTGGCGTGTTCGTACTGCATGTCCACCAATTGCGCCCAGAATAAGCAATCATAGACATAGCCTAATGATCCGCTCTGACGCTGGATCGCGGGTTCCCCGGTGCCGTTATTCACCGAGAGGATCTGCCCACCATTGATGTATTTCCCGCCACTTTCAAAGCCGGAGTAGAAATAACCTCCAGATTGATGGAATAAGGTGATATTCGTGCCGGTTTCATCCAGCTCCCAGCCTGTCCCGCTGGCAATTTGTAATCCGCCCGTACTAGCGATGGTTAAATCATTGGAAAAGGTAAAAATTCCGGTTCGGGTGGTATAGCCTACCCCTGAACTGACCCCGCCATCTTCAATGTCAGCGGCCTCATAAGGGACATGCACCGTATCCGTCGTCACAACGGGGTTGGTATCCCAATCCTCATGGACGGTCAGACGAAAGGAATTGACCACCGTGCCGCCACCGGCCAGGTCGGTTTCTGCGATACAGAACCGTCTTTGTTCGGTAGAAAGCCCCAGATCCACAATGATTAAACGCCCGACATAACTGTTGCCAATGCCGTTGGAGCCATCTCCGATCTGACCGTTCCCCGCTGTGGAAAGGTCATCTGAGACGATAATCGTATTGTTGTTAGTCTGGTCCGTCTGGTTAATACACGTCTCATTCATCGCATGAGTCGTGATTGTCGTCCCCGTACCTGCGGAATACGTGATTGCCATTAACTAAACCAGCCGGTATGCCCAAACAGTTTCAGTAAACGGATGTCATGTTGTGGAATGCGCGTGAGTCCATAATCGGTGTAAACCGGCAGAGTCGCGGTGTTCACCCACGCCTGGGCAATACTGTTGGCGGTGGTGATATCAACCCCCTGACTCATGTAGGCAAATTTCATCCCACGGACTTTCTGGAGGTCGTTCAAGCCTTCCACGGTCATCTGGTCTAACATGATTTGCATCTGGTTCTGAGTTCGATACTCATGCCAGAAGGCGAGATAGACCATTTCCTCAGCGGCAACGGTGAGATCTGCGCCCACCGTCACGCCACCTGCGAGCATGATGGAATCGAGAAAACACAATCCAGCGGATAATTGACCCCCCTGACCGTCTGAATCACAGGGACAAGTGGGTTCTTCTGAATTATCCCAACACAGGAGGTCTTCTTTGAAGGTGTGAAAGTTGACCGAACTGGTCTGTCTCACCACTTCCTGAACCTGAAAGGAAATAAAGAACAGATTATTGTCGAATCCCGAGGCATTGCCCGGATCGTCAATCTTGTACTGGTCGATAAATTCGCCTTGTCTGAGTACGGCGGTAGCCATTATTTGCCCCTCCGCTCAGTCTCTCGGCGCTTCTCCTGCTGTTTCTGGAAGTCCTTGAGTTTCATCTTAGGGACTTGATCGCCTTCCTTGAGTTTCATATCTTCTCCTTATGGTTTACGTTCCCGTCAGCATCCTGCCGTCCCGCCCAACCGATCCCGAAGGATCAATTATTCAACCCCTATCGGGTTGTCGTTCTCGTCATAGATGACTTTCTTGGGTTTGTTCATTTGCCCCACGACTTCCGCCAACTGACTGTTGAAATCTTGTGTAATCACGGAGAAGTTGGCCTGATCCTCTTTCCGCATGATATTCATGTTGTCCAACATGCTGTTCACAATAGAGGTCATCACTTCGTCATTCTGTCTTGCGATTTCAGGTACGGCCGCAGACAGGGCTTCCTCTAACGAGGCCCCTTGTTTCATCCGTTCGGTTGCCATCTTGGCGGAGAACTCCAGATCGGTCTTGTACCGGGCTTGTTCCAACTTGGCCGCGATCTCTTTCTCTTTCAGTAAAATCTCTTGCTCTTTCAACACCAACTCACGTTCTTTGATCAACAAGTCCTGGGACTTGAGGGCCTGGTCGGCTTCCTGTTTCTGATGCTGTAACAAGGCATCGGTCTGCTGTTCTTTTTCGCGCAATTCAAATTCGGCCCGCTTGACCATGATCTGCGCTTCGGCCTTGATCTGCTCGGCTTCGGCCAAGGGGTTCTGTTGACCCTGCTGTTGAGCCGCAAGACCCTGGATGTATTGTTTGTTTTCCTTGAACTCGGGACTTTGAGGATTGATGGCGTATTTCTCTACTGCATTAGCTCCCAATTCCCGGGCCATGTCTTCAAATAAAGCGTAGGACTCATCCGGACCCACCAGACCCATATCCACGATTTCTTTCTGCATCCGTTGAAGCAACTCAAGCTTCATGAGTTTTTCTTCGCTCGAACCCGTTCCCAGACCCACTTTGATCGTGAGATCATCCCGATCTTCCCATTCTTCCGGGTCGATCTGGACGTACTGCCCATTCAACTTGATCATCAGTTCCTTATCGGGGTATTTGATCATCAATTCATGGATTCGTAAGGAGGCTTCTTTCAAAAAGCTCTCCGCGTAGACACGGATGAACATTTCGACCTTTTGGGAGGCTCTGTTCAAATTTTCCATGTAGGCTCCACGGGACGTTTCTCGTAGCGCGTTCGGGTCAACACCGGTATTGGCTTCATTGACCCCTGTTCGAGACTCTTTGTTGGTGTTGATTAGGTCAATCGCAGGGATCAGTTGGTCTAATATGGGTTGAGACGGGACGGGAGCCACGGCGTTTTGTACCGGTTCATCCCCTTCAATGCGTTTCACTCCCGCATCGGCCGAGATCAAGAAGTCGTCCAGATTGGCCCGTTCGTTGATCATGTACTCCGTGTTGACGGTGTTGTACACGTTATTTAACAACTGGCGCATCAGGGTGGTGTGGATTAAGGCGAGGTCATCCAGTTCGTCATTCAAAGATTCCCCTAAATGACGGTGCGGGACCCTTTTAGTAACCCCGCCGGTGATCTCCACGGTTTCAATCGGCTGATTCCATTCCTCCCCTTCGGGGATCTTCTCGTCCACCACGTAGACTTTTCGCAGTTCTGCGATCCCATCGTCGTCATAATCGACTTTGATGTAGATTTCGCCGTATTCGACCTCCTCCATTGCTTTATCAAGGGAGCGTTGATCGTCGTTTTCGTCAGAGATGGAGTCTCTTGCCGTGGCTTCGCGGGTTTCCGTGGTCCCTTTGGCGTTCAGATCCATCACCCAGTCTTTATCCATGCCCATTTCGATCAAATCGGAACGGGTTTTCACCGGCAAGTGCTCGGTAAAGATGGAATCCTGCACCGATCCCCGGCATTTATTGGAAATTCTAATTTCTTCAGGGGGGACGGCTTCGATTTTGTTACATTTTTCCGTTCGGGTGAGTCGCACCCGCATGGAAGTGTATTTAATGCCGTTTCTTGTCTCCTCCTCGGACCAAAGGGTTTCCAGATCGTCCCATTTTTCCTTCAACCGCTCGACCAAAAGCACTAAATCGTCTTCGGGGAGGTCTTTGTACTCTCTCTCTGTCGTCTTTTCCGTCTCGTCATGCCAGTGTTTCGCATAACAGTTCTTCAATAACAGAGAATCTTTGAACGTGTCATAGAGGAGGAAGAACCCATCGTTCTTTTTTAACATTACATGATTGACCCCCGCCGTTTCCTGGCGGGCCTTGTCTTCATCATCATCACCCACGGGGGTAAATTCGACCAAAGCCCCGGATTGAAGGAAGACACGCATCACAGACGGCATGATCCAATCGACTGTTTCGGAGAGATCCTTGGTCACGATTTGAGATCGATTCGGTTCCTCATTCCCGTAGGGGCGACCGTGATAGCGGTCCATCGCCTCGGCTCTTTCAGAGGTCAACGTTTTATAATCCGGTCCCAGGGCGTCTTTACGGTACTCCCGGATGATGTTTAAGAGCGTTTCGTTGTTCAAACCACGTATTTCCTTTCGGCATGGAGCGGTTGCATGAAGTCGTTATCCTTAGCCTTTTCAGCCAGGGTCATCATGACCGACTCCCCCACATTGGGTGAGAGAATATTGTACTTATTCTTCATTTCAATCTTGCTCATGATCTGAATGAGGCCCGCCCCATTGGGTTTTAGGGGGATACGACAAATTTCGGATCTCAATTTATCTAAACACTCGATCTTGGAGGAGATGGAGATCATCTCATCAGGATCAATATACTGGTCTTTTTCCACCGCCAGGTACGCATTGTGGAACCGATCTCGCAATTTCACATGGTACTGGGCACGTTTGTTTTTGAAGGTGTCTTTGTTCTGTTTCTTCTGATCCGAGTCTTCCCGACCGATAGGTTCATAATAGCGTTTGGGATGTTCAACTTTTGAAGACCCACGGTACATCAAATAGTCGATTTTCTTATCCTTTAAGGACTCCCCGATTTGGCGCTTTAGAGTAACTCCCAAACCGTCCCCATCCCACACGAATAAATCCGCATTGGCATTTATCGCTAAATCCATTGCCCAGTCACAGGCGTCATTGACATCATCCCGGGTGTTCTCTCTCACATCCAGAATGACCGATCCGTGGCGTAGGGCATACCCTCGCGCATCCCCGGAATCACTGGGGTCGTGCGCGGCTACCTTGGCCCCTCTCGGCTCGAAACCTAATTTCTCATGGGCGTCTACCGCCGCATCGAACCACTCCGCCGGAATTAAGGCGTTTTCGACGTAATCGTTATAATCCCCCAACCAGATATGGTTGTATTCGGCTCGGGAGATATTCTCATAATCCCACTGCCGTTCCCGTTCTAATGTGATGGGAAACCACGGGTTGTCCAGGTAATTCACTTTAATGATTAAATGAAGATCGTCCTCGTAGTACCCGTCTCTCACTAAAGCCCGCTCAAAGGGTTTTAAGAATCGCCGGGAAATGGGGTCCTCTGAACTCTGTGGATTCAGGCTAAACCAGATTTCCGAGTCATCCGTTCGCAGGGTTGGCGTTAATTTACGTAAGGATTCCTCACTAATACTCTGGGCTTCCTCCACCCAGAATCGGGAAAAACCGTGCATGGACTTGATCGCATCGGGGTTTCTTGCCAGACCCTTAAAACGAAACTCGCCGCCGTCCCGGTGGAAGATATTATTATTCTGGACCGTGAACCCTTCCAGCTCCATCCTCGTGATCTCGTCTTTCAACAGCGAGTACACCGAGTCTTCAATGGAGTTCTGCATCTCTCTGAAACACCCCACCTTGTGATTCTGGGTCTGGGCTAAAAACAAGAGCAGATCCGCAAAGGTCTGGGACTTCGTGCCTCCCCGTCCACCGTAAGCGATCTTGAAGCGTTTGCGCTTGGTTAAAAAGGGTTCGAGCTTATGCGGAACCGTGAGCTTTGGCATTAGCGGAACAGGTTGATCCCGACACTGTAGGTAATCGAATCCGTATCCCCGTGGGTCATCGTGACTCTTACGTTGTCACTCACCGCATCGGTGGCGATCAGATTGGCCGATGCGGGCATACTCTCGCCAATCCTCAACACCGTGGTCCCAGTGGCGGTAATGGCCGCTCCCGTGAGCACGTTATACCACTTGCCCGAAGTGTCGTCATAATAGTCAATCGTCGGCACGACACTGGGGGTTAAGGTAATGGCGGTGACATCAATAACCACATGGATGATCCTGATCCCGTGGAGATGACTCGGCCCGTTATAGGCCACCAGACTAATACTTTCCGCCGTGGGGGTCGCCGTGCGGGCGGCACTGGCATAGAGGGTACTGTTAATTTTTTCCATTGGCTTTCCTGTTAGGCATAAAAAAACCCCGTTAGGGGCATGGTTTCACGTTTTAGAATCAACTGTTTGCTCTCTTTTTCTTCTTTTTGGTGGCGGTCCCTTTGGCGGCTTTTTTCCGCGTCACCGCCTTTCGTTTGGCCTGGTTGGCGCGGGCCCTCTTAAGGGTCCCGTCCTCAATGCGTTTCTGTTCATCCAACCGAGACTTGTAACGGGGGCTCATCTCGCCTTGGCGTACATTGGACTCATCGAGTGCCTTTTGCCAGCGGTTCTGCTTCTTCTGTAGCCGATGCGGAACCAGCTTCTTCTTGGTTTTCTTACCGGCCATATCTGACTCCGTAGAGAAACCAATAGGTCGTTTGACGGGCTCGGGAGGTCCGGTGTCGCATGATCCGTCTCCGGGCCTCTTTCAACAGGCGGTCATGATCGTACATATTTCTTCCGTTTACCCTTACCTTTCTTTTTCTTGCCTTTACAGCCCATTTTACTCTCCGCGCTCAAAGGGGTAATCCGATCCAGATTTTCCCCCGTGGATATAGACGAATTTACAATTTAGTGTGTCGTAAATCTCGCTCCGTTGGTCCCGATAAGGGCAGATGGTGGATACCACCACATCAAAGCCTTGGGACTCCAGGTACATAGCTAAATTCATCGCCCGGGTGTTCTGGGTTCTTCGACTTCTTTCATCCAGCCCCAGTTCGGGCCAAATCTTCCTAAGTTCATCCCCGTCTAAATGGATGGCCTCGGTCATCTGGGCATAGGCGCTGGAAATCGAAGATTTACCCGAGTCCGTGTTACCGTAGAACCAGGTGATCATGGCTCACCCGATTCGTGGTCCTGGATAAATTTGCGCTCCAGCTCGGCCCCGGCCTCAAAGGCTTTCTGCATATCGCCCTTATTCCAGCCTTCATACCAATCGGCGTCCTCCCCGTATTCCTGTTCAAGCCATTCGTCGAAGGTCATGGTTCGTCCTTCCATTCATCAAACCATGTCATCATTTCTTCCGATGAGGGTGATTTATAATTAATGGTCTTGATTGAAGTGAGATGACCTTTCCGCTTCATCAGTTCAGCATGTCCCGGTTTATAGATAAGCACGGTCTTACCAGCGTCTAAGGCACACTCCATCGCAATACGATTAAAGGTGCTTTTCCCGTGCTGCCTGCCAAGATATGCCTTTGGATTATATGGCCTCATAACCCCAGTAACCTCACGCACTGTCTCAGATACACCAGGACATATTCGGGGGCCCCTTCCCGGTTCCAGCGGGTCACAGTCTGCTCTGACACCCCAATGTGGTTGGCAAAGAAGCGTTGGGACCAGCCCATCCGCTCAAGGAGTTCGCTCATCCCGCTATCAGATGGGACAGGCCCACCCCGATGAACACGGCCGATAACCAAAGCCCTATCAGGGCAAGGGCGGGGCCTCGCCACTCAATGAATCTAGCCCACTTGTCTCTCATCGTGATGTCATCCCCACAAATAGTTAATACAGTATCAACATATTAGTAGGTTTTGGCCTGTAAATCCAGCCGTTACCGGTTAAAACCCTCCCTGTATTAGAAGATGCTGATGATTAAAAGCTAGTTAGGAGAAAGATTGAGCCGTACGCTCCATCACCCACCGCCTTCCTCTCATTCCCCCTCCCCCCCCCTTTTCCAGGGCTGTCTGAGGGACTACATGGGCGTGTCTACCCCTACCCTGTGCCTACCCCTTGCTTCGAGGTGTTAGGCCGTTAGCGGGGCTGTCATGCCGCATGGATAGGGATGTTCAGGTAGGACTTGAGGGAATAGCGGGGAGCCAGGGATGCAACCTTGCTGGCATTAGTTCTATTGATACCCCTGAGTATTCGTATAATAGTTATTATGTTAAATACTATTCAGTCTATCCCTTTGATTACATTGGAGTTATTGATATGCAGATAATGGATAGTGGTTATCAATGACTTAGGCTCGATAGTTAATGTAAGGGACTGGCCAGGCTATTCGCTGGTTTCCTCTTGCTTATCAGCGACTTGGGTATGTGTAACCTCGATCTCCCACTTGTTTTCTTCTTCATTCCACTGCTGGCCTGTTACGTCTTGTGTACGCTCGCTAAACCCATGATTAGCCAGCATAAGCTTGCAGATATTGGAATTAAAGTCATTACCTAAGCCCCCATTAGTCAGTGCAAACTTCTGAGCTGACACGATATCACGTAACGTGTGCATAAAGTCAGGGTGTTTATTCCCCCAATTATAAAGGGTTCTTTCAGCACATCCTATGATAACGGCTAACCCGACGACACTGGGAACCTGGTGATCGTACTTGTCCTTATAGGTATCAATGTAATCGAGTGCCAGGTCGTTAAACTCTGGTTTATAGTTTGAGGGTCTGCCGGTTCTAGGCATGGTGTCACCTATGGTGTAAGTAGTTACTAACTATAGATTAGCTTTGCGGTTATCTATTTGGTAGTGAATCCGAATATCCTTGCAGTCTGTCTAAGATAATCCAGGACATACTTTGGGGGTCCGTTCTTCTTCCAATTGTAGATAGTAGGGCGTGAGACTTCCCACCGATTCGCTAAAAATGTCGGCGTGAATCCGAGCTTTTCAGTGAGATCCTCGAATTCTTTGGCCCTTTCTTCGTTTCTGTCCACCATTTCCCCTTGACATACTGTAAAAATACTTTACACTTTATAGCATACAGAGTGTAATTAATTTATCACGATATGTTAAGGAGTATAGCACAAATGGCCCGCGCAATGGACAAGTGGTACACCGATAAAGACGGCAATAACGGTTATGTTGTTGCTCACTATGTCGGCGGCGAAGAAGGCAACTACGTTTATAACTGGTTTGACACTGAGCAAAAAGCCGAGGCCAAAGCCAAAGAGTTGAACAGTCAAGGCATAACCTACGGGTTTAACTGCTGTGAAGGCGAATGCACTATCCACATAAACTGGGAAGTTTAACCCTTTCTTACTTATTAACTGAGGTATTTAGTTATGTATCAAGGTCATTTTAATACAAAACGAAAGGATCATGACGATATATGTACTCACTTTGGGTTGCATGATCGCGTTATGACTACTTTGCCACAATATGACGAAGGATTAGATCAAATTGCCTTATATGCCCGCATTGATCATGTTTGGGGTCTGGGTATGCCTACCGATGATCAGATTCTGGATATATGCCGCAAGCATGACAATACAAAAGGCAAGTGGAAACTAGCCAAACAAGAATCAGATGTAAATTCTATAAACCATAAACCTTGCACTCATGTTTGGTTTATTAAATGAGGTATGAGTTATGGATACTGAATCACTTATCGAATCCGGTGACATTGTTGAATGTGCAGCTTGTGGTGAGTTATCCGCCTATTCATTTGATCTTGTTACTGCCCGCAGTGAGTACCGACTTGACGCGAATCCCGGCGAGATTGCCCATGTAGGCGCAGCTTCCTGCTGGGAATTCGAGTGCGGTCACTGTGGCGCTAATAACGTTGAAGTGGATGCGCCCATATTGGCTGAGGTTTATACCCATCAAGAGGTCATTTAACTATGTCTATTTTCTTACTATTAACCATTATCGGCCTGGTGCTATGCGCTCACTGCGTAGTGATGGGTCGATGGATATGGGAGTAAATATTATGAAATCCACAATAGTTCCAAATGCAACAACACATGGATCCTTTTTAGGTCTGCCGATTTATCGCATAAACAACCGATTTAGTGCGGTTGGCCTGTGGTGGTGCTCTGTGGGCAAATCTATCCCTGAGTGCATAGATAATGCAGAACACCTGTTAAACCATAACCACTGACTAACCCTACAACCTATTTAATGAGGTGGAGACATGAGAAAGCGCGATATTAACGGGAATACAGTCTCAACTAATCGCCGTTATTTACAAGGCGTTATCCGTAACATGCCAGTCATTAATTACCATATGGATAGTGCCGGATATATCCTGATAGATACGCCAGACGGCGGGCACATTATTTTCCATAGTCAGCAATTCCCGCGATCCGCTGAACATTGCCATATGAGGCGCGGAAACCCTTAAGGTTTATTAACTAGGAGTAAATGATATGTCTGCATATTTAATGGATCAACAAACTGTCGGGCTTTTAGCCCATTTCGCGGTTGAATCCGAGGCGTCCCATTATGGCGAATGCTACGGGCTAAACCTGGAAACAACCGATCAAGTGGTTGAAGCACTCACTAGATCCAATTTAATCAGTCTCGCGGCTCGCTATCCGGATGATCAAGATCCGGCTGCATCCTTTATGGGAATGCCTAAACGCCAGTATATCACGGAATGCAAACAGGAAGCTAAGCGCGCATGGTCGGTCCCTGTCGTTGAAATCCTGAAATCATGTAGTTGTTTCGAGTATCAGTCCTGCGAGTATGACGACTGGCACAAATCAACGGCTCACAAGGTTATTACTGCTATCCGTAAAGAGTGCATTAATCGCTTGCCGGGTTATGAGGAAGCCCAGTGGGGCTATACAACCGACAATCCGCCGCCAATAGTCACGCCTATGTCTGAGCTAAACGGGCGCGCTCCGGCTCCAGGTGAAGTTATCAGCCTGTTTTCCTAGTAATCCCCTAAAGCCCATTATCTTTAGTGGGCTTTGTAGACATTACTAAGAGGATCAAATAATGGACTTACGCATCGAAATCCGTGACGAAAACTTGGATATATTGAAATATATCGAAATATATCAAGACGGCAGTGATTCAGAAGGCGCTGAGAAAATTAGCGAACTAATCAAATCGGAATATGAATCCACTGCCGAGCTGCAACACACTCCTTGGTAATGGGTATAACTAAAGAGGATCTAACAATGGCTAACTATTCCCAAGATGTTTTATTAGCTTATGCTGATTATGCGATTGATCATTTTGTTCACTTTGGCGGGTTTCCCTGCGAGTTTGAATTTAATGATCAAGTCTATAACGGCGAAGAATGCCATGTAATGCGCCAGGATTTACGCCTGACTAAATTGCATGGTTATCATGCTGTTAAAGATTAGTAACTAAAGAGGGTAAAGCAATGCACATTCAATATAAGAAAATATGGTCTGACGATATACAAGAGCGCCGTATTATTAACGGCACTTTAGAGCAATATAAGGAAATGCTCACGCGTATGAAGTATGACGAAAATATCTATGATGTAAAGCTAATTTATTAAGAGGATCGCCGCTATGCTAACTTTTCATTCCGTTCAAACCAATTACAGCAAATACTCGGGTATGGCCTTGGAAATTATCGAGCCACTACCGGAAAAAGAATACGATCTGATTGAAGTCGGGCCTATGTTCAAGATACGGCTCGAAAATGGTCTGGTTCTCCATGCTTTCGGTGATGAAATCATTAAGGAGTAATCCATTATGCTGAATCTTATCAAAGACGCGCTACTAGCCGTGTCGATCTATGGCCTGATCATGCTGGCCCTGTTTATTCTGTCTGCCTCAAGCTGGGCTGAGATCCTTTACGATCCACATCCCAAGTCTAACCGGCCTGATATTTCCAAACCTCGGGTTTATATCGACCACCAGGGGCGGGCTTGGGAAGCCCGTGAAGGGACTTTTCGGCCGGATAGGGGTAAACCCTTACCGGGGGCTCCAAAGCCTGTACCGCAGCCTGACAGGCCGGGGCACTGGGATGGGCAATAGAATCTACTTTCTCTTGTTAGTGCTGGCGATCTTGCTTCTGATCGTCCAACTCATATAAAAAAACCCGCTGGGGAGCGGGTTGGGGAAGGGTGCGGGAAAGGCACCAGTGGATTTATTCGGGGGGCAGTGTTCTACCCTACGTTAAACCTAGCAAAACCGTATAAACTTTGCAACTAGGGAAGGTGTAATTTGCGCTCAATTCGCCTTAACTGGTATTGAGCATAGGACTTGTATTTATTGATGTAATAGCCGATATCCGCGAACGAGCATCCCCCAATATATCTATACATTAGGATTTCCTTATCTTGCTTGGGGAGTTTGATGATCTGCTGGTCTAACTGGGTTACTTCATGGTCGGGAAAGTAAAGCGGAACGATGTTAGTCGTCCCGCAAGGGAGATAAGCGCCGTAGACAATGGCTCTGTGTATGTTTGAGGCGTCTGAGTAACCGAGCCCCTTAGCAAGCGTATTGCGCCACTTTCCCCATGCCCATAACAGGTCGTGCAGATCCCGGGGCTTCCTTTTCTTTACACGTTGGGCAGCCTGGGGACTCGCCATTATACACCCATCCAGAGTACGTCTTTTTGCAAGACGCACACCAAAGCGGCAAATACCGTATGTCTTTGTTCTGAATGTTCATGGTTCATTGCTATCAATTCTCGATAGTTCATAGTTACCCGCTATTAGTATAGTAGATTATTCGGATATGTCATTATTTCGCATGACTTCTAAACAGGGCTCCAGGCTGCTCTTAACCCGCCCCGACCCGTTTATCATGGTTTCCACGATATAATTTACCCGCTCCCATATCTCCTTATCGGTATCATCACGGGTAAAACTGCGAAGGTAGTCGGTATCCTCGGAATATTGACGGGTTTTAATGTAGAAATCGTCCGTTTTGTTGTAATGTAGGTAGACCCGGTCATCACACAAGAGGTAAGCCTTGATCATGCTGACAATCTCTTGCTTATCGGTGTAGACGCTCATTCTTCATCCTCTCAATAAAACAGTCATCGCATAGGTGATATTCTTTTTCTTCGGCAAAGCAATGGTGGTGCGCGTCTTTCCCGCATGGGCATTGATATTTGGCCGCTTCCTGTTCGATTTCTTTATGGAGACTCATAAATATACCTTGCGCCTGGTTTTGTCTGACGTATTATGATCGGCTGAGGTGGCGGTTCCTTCATGGTGATTTCGTGGATCTGAGTGTCTCCGGTGTCTTTTATCAGCCGGGTTTCCACATGCTCATAGCCGTCCGCTTCATTGCCCTGATAGATAGTAATGCGTGATCCTTCTTCAATCCCGCCAATGGTCAAAGTGGTTGAATATTCCTCAAATGCCTCGGTCCCGGCCAGCACAGGCTGCGGGATTAGCGCCACTGCACCCAATTTCAGGCTGATGGTGAGAAACTCACGTCTTTTCATTGTCGTTCCCCTTTAGTACCTTGATCTTGTCTTTGTAGTATTGCTTTATTTCTCTAATGTCTTCATGGGTGAGGTTTTGGGTTTGGTGAGGGCCTTCGAGCCATTCCACGCGATCTAATCCAATCCGCTCAATGAGCCTTTCCCTGTATTCTTCCCTGACTGTGCGATTCTTTCGAGCGTACTTACCGGAGCCTCCGTTACACTCCTTGCACTGCTTATGAGCGTTATCTTCATGGAACCGGAGCTCTTGACACGACCCGACTGATAGATAGTGCCCGCAATCCCACTTGCCCCCTGTATATTTGTCCGGGATCTCCCATTCGTGACGCCCGCAACTAATACACGGTTTGTCTTTGTCTCTGATTCTGATGTAAGGATTAAAGCCATCTTGATGCGCCTCTTTGATTAATTGTGGTTTGGTTTTGTTGGCCTCTTTCCATTCCCGTGTTTCCTTGCGCTGCTTCTTGGCTTTCTTCTCCTGATCCTTGGCCCTCACATACTGGATACCACATTGGTATGAGCAGAAGGGTTTCCGCCAGGGTGTCGGATCAACGATCTCGGTCTTACATTGTTTGCACCGTTTAGGCATTACACCCTCAAACTCATCTGCCGAGTCTCGTTGTCAAACCGTTGCTTTGCGGCTTGGTAATAATCTGGATCAATCTCGCACCCTACAAAGTCACATCCGAAGTAGTGGGCAGCAATGGCGCTCGATCCGCTTCCTAAGTGGGTATCTAATATTCTTTGATCGGATTCGGCGTAATTTTTTAATATCCATTCATAAAGTTTTACGGGTTTCTGACAAGGATGAATCTGCTCGCCATGCAATTTCCTATAGAATCCTGGTTGCCAATTTATATGCACTAGGTCAACACGGTTTTGAAATGATAAACTTGCGATCTCCGCATGTGAAACCGTTTTGGCTTGATCGCCCTTGTACCAGATTAAAGCCCCGCCGTTAAAACAATTATAGTAATTCGCGCCCCATATTAGTTGTCTATCTGAAATTCTCCTTAATTCTGCAAAATAGCTTTCCTGCGGAATCTCATCGTTCCATTTCACGCCTTTTGCCCATGATGATGTATTGGGAACTCTTGGCCCTTTTCCGCCTTTGCTTGTGTATGAGTCCCTCACCCAACTACCTATCCCATAAGGCGGATCAACAATCGCCAAATCAAACGCATTATCCGGCTGAGTTGCCATGTATTCCATGCAGTCTATATTTAACAACTCAACCATTACCTATATCCTCCATAGTTACTCAAATAAACGGCCTTGCTCGGTGCGCCTTCGTTCCGCCATACAAATTGTGTCGTTATGGTCTGAGCCATGCGCCACCAGCATAATTTCTTCTATCTGCCATTCATTTCCGCCCATGCCGTTAGTATCCCACCCAAAGGTTAGGACAATGCCATCCTTTCCAATGATCTTGTTGATCAGTTCACGTCTTCGCTTCCTGGCTGCGCCACCCATTGCGTCTTCCTGTGCCATTTTTAATCCGATGGAGTCATAACATTCTTTTACCTGCCTTGGGCTATATGGCGGGTCAAGAATCATCAGATCCGCTTTAACGCCCTCATCAACCAGCATGGACAGAAATTCCTCGCATTCCATGTGATGCTGCGCCTCAGTATTAGGGTTCAAATCGTTGGTATAGGCCGCCCATCGCTTATTCCGTGAAAATGGGTCAATACTCACCGTAGATTTCTCTATAAAGTGCCTCACAAAATCCCCTATTGGCGGAATATCAAAGGTTTCACCGTTAGGCATAGCCCAAACCCGCGTCATTCTCATAACTTTATTCTGTTCTACTCGTTTATAGGGTAGTTCAGTGATTGATTGCATTAACGTTGATCCTCGCTCATGGTTTCCTCAACTAGCACTTCGTTTTCAACAACATCACAAAGCAGGGATATATTTACCCATTTCCCAGTAACAACATCCTCGCCAAACTGCTCACGATATTTCTTAATGTCTGGATCGTCTGCCATGTCCTCACGGATTTCTGCAATTAATCGACGCATATAATCTTTTCTATCGTCTTTCATCTGATCGCCCTCACTTCACCCAATATCATGTCGTCAACTGCCTCGCCGTCACTTCGTTGGTCTTCTCGTTATCCTGATAACGGCATATCTGATCATACTTCAGTCTAGCAATTCGGTAGGCTTTTACCGCATCCCGCCATTGGGTTGCCATCAGCTTATATTCAGGATCGTCCTTGACCAGATTATTAATGATCGTCACTGCTTCCCCTTTGGCTTTGTACTTCGCCACCAGTGAGCCTTTCAGGGCGTCCAGGGCGTCTTCTAAGACTCCGGCAGCGTGTTCCTTGTCGGCATAGTCCTCGGCGGCTTCCATTGCCTTTTCGTAAAGTGACGTGGAGTTCAGCATAATAATTAACCCCTTATTTGTTAAATATATTCCATGTATTTGATCAACCTTTCTACATATTCAATTTTATCTGGATTTCGCCGGTTCCAACTCCAGTCGCCTTCCATGTACTCTTTGCCAATTGATGTGTGGGCAATCCGATCAGGATATTTCCCGTATCTTGCATACCAATTCAGCTCAGTTATCCGGGGCTCATTTCTTGGATTCTTTTTTGGCAGGAGTGACATAATAGATATATTGGACTATGTGTTAATAATCTTCTTGGCTATATTCCATGCAATAGGCTGACGTTTTGCATATTCCGTCGTTTTACCAAGCACGTCCTTTATTTCCTTAAGTGCTACCAACTCAGCCAGCGCATCATACATTTCATCCCCCAACTCAAATAATGCAATTGCAGCCGGTGGGTGCTCAACACCATGCGGAAACATATCTTTGAAGTCCTGCACCGCAATCTGCCATTTATTCATCTATCTACTCCTAATGTGTTAGGTGTTATCCTTTGTTGTTAGGCTCAATCCCGATAGGCGGATATTTAAGTAATTTAGCTCTTATTTGAACTCTGTATCCATCAACATCCACAGTCATATCATTATAAAAACTGAGCGCCAACATTTCATTTAAGACTAGCGCCCACGCTTGATGTCTGAATTTTGCCTCCTTGTCTGTTATTTCAACCAAGACCGGGGCCTGCTCGTCGTCTAGAGGAATAAAGCAATTCTTTTGAAGCTCCACAGCCAAAGGCAAGTCCTCGTCATATTTTATAGGCATATCACATCCTCTCGTTATCCAGCCTATCCATAATCATTAACCTAGCCCATTACGGCCAAAGCCAAATGCCTCCAGCGCATCCTCGACAGTCACCTCATCAGCATCCACAGTCATTAGGTAATCGCGCCCATTTGAAAGCTGTTCCCATGTTTCCCTGTTGGATTGCAGGGCCTCGGTTAAAGCCTCCTGGCTTGCCTGATACCAACTGCACTCACAGCATTCTTCGCCTTTCTCATTTTTCGGCTTAAACTGATTCATCATTTCCTTCCTGTTCTGTTCTGTTAGACATAGTTGGCCTATCTCGCGTTGCCGTATTTTGTCGGCCCATCGTGCTTATATCCCATTTCTGTATCATCAAATTCCATTGAATCCATCAGAACATCAACCACATGATCGGCTATCATTTTTGCCCATTTTCCCCTGTTAACCATTACTTCTCTGATGGTTACAGGGTTTGTGCATAGCATTCTTTCCAGCCCGTCCGCATTAAGATGGGGCAGATCCAATGGCTCAAAAGTCTTTCTCGCCATCTCTCCTGAAATTGGGAAAGCCCTGTCTATATCCCTTGGTCCAGGGTGTTCAAATGGCTGAATCTGTATTCTTATAAATCCCATCGCTTTCTCCTAGACATAGTTGTCCCCCGATCTTCACCGATTAACAATATTTCGTATCTTGTCTTTCATCCACTTCATTGCCTCGGCACCTTTCAACCCTTGGATCTCAGGGTGATCGTTATAGTATTTCCTCAACTCCGGGGCCATCAGGACATCCCGCAGATGATCCTTTTCGTCAAACTCCAGGTGGTAAGCACAATGATCAAACCGGGGACCGTGTACCTCGCACTCACAGCCTGCCATTGAACATTGAGCGAGTTCCGCCTTTTGCTTCAGGTCTGCATGTGAGCCAATCTCATCCAACCAGCATTCCTGATTCAACCAGGTTGAGGGATGCTTCCAAGGGGCAATAAATTCCCCACTTGACCTTGCCTCTTGCCGGTAGCGCTTCTGGGCTTCCAAGGCCAATTCCATATCCTTGAACAAGGCCGCCTCATCGTTGCCGGTCATGACTTTTTCGTAGGCTTTACGGGCTGCACCCTTCCCCTTTTT
>Ga0265306_10000247_pt1 | contig 24395 bp, 21 predicted proteins | sample Helome_3_FD_192493 | JGI IMG/M metagenome (GOLD analysis project Ga0265306, IMG submission 192493) | Marine sediment microbial communities from subtidal zone of North Sea - Hel_20160420 (Illumina Assembly) | ecosystem: Environmental > Aquatic > Marine > Subtidal zone > Sediment ... | reverse complement strand
TTCTCCCGACCAGAACGAATGTCATGGGGTTGTGCTTAAGTAAGTGCCATTTGGGTCAGATCTCGCTGTACTTCACAACTATATCTTTAATGTCCTCGGCCCTGATTACAGCACCTTTGGCAAACATAATAGGAGGGTCGACAATATCTCTTTCAAGTAAGTAAGTGCCGAAACCACCTTCCTGACCAATCAAGATATCGCGGCAGCTATTCGCAATCGTTAATGCGGCTCGCGTCAGCAAACTGGTTTCTCCAACCTGAGCCCCGATAATAATCGGAATTCCTGCCTGTCGGGCGCGATTCACAATCGCTAGCGAGCGCAACATTCCACCCATCTTCGATACCCGCAGATTAACAATCCAACACTCTGGTCCGTTCTCAAGCTGATCAAGTTGCTCGAGCCGAGTCAGGCTTTCGTCGAGAATTATTTTGACCCCCAGCTTTTTGGCGATGCGAATACAGGCATCCAGATCGCCAACACCGACCGGCTCTTCAAGCGCGAACAAAGATAATTCCATTTGTTCGAGATAATCCAGCGCCAGATCAGCATCTGGCCAAAGATTATTGGCATCAGCGCGCAGCTTATCAGGCCCTGCCAGTTGCGCTTGAACCTGTTGCAGGTTCCGTCGATCAACCTCCATTTCACCAAACAACTTGACTTTATAATTCTCAAACCCCATTGCCAGGTAGTGCTGTAACTGCTGACTGAAGTTTTGTGGATCGCTGGTACCAAGAACAGCGGTATATAAAAATTCTCCCGACAGCTCCGGCAACTGCAACAATGACTCGACTGTCTGTAGAGATGTCCCCGCAAAGGCTCTCAGCATAGCCATTTCAATCGCGCAGAATGCAGCGGGGTTTTTATCGATTATAGCCATGTTGGCGACACACCATTCCTGTAGCGCCTCGACCGATGACAATGCGATTACTTCAGCCTGTACCCTGGAAAAAAAATTGAGCGCTGTCTCGACCGTTTCACGGGTGACGTATGAACGTGGACAACCTTCGCCGAGATACTCTCGGCCGCTAGAGTCCGTCGCAGTCACCAGCACCGCTTCTGTCGAGGCGCGACTGGCACTTGAATGCTGGAACTCGACACGGAAGGGAATCTCGAGTTTTTCCATGCCCAGGCTGGCAAGCTTCATCTGAGATACTCATCAAAGTTGAATTGACAATCGTCTTTCGACTGCAGGTACATCAGCTTGAACTGGCCCTCACGTTGTCCGTTACCAACGCAAAACTGTTTGTATGCTTCACCAGCACCTTCACGCAGATATTCGATTCGCAGTGGTTTCAAGCGCCCGCTTTTGCGCTTGTCCCGATACTCGATATTTAGCTCATCAAGTTGATCCTCGATTGTGAATGCGTCAAGTGGCTCATGTTCAAGATAGAGAACATATTCAAGCTTGCTCGCGTCGCCCAGCATCATGAAAAAATTCAGTGTCATGGCTCGTGCCGACTTCTGCCGATTCAATGCCTCAACCAACTGTGATTCGCAAAGTTTCTCACCGGTCAGATTGATAACACCCTTGCCCTTTTGCACAAATTGAAATGTCGGGGTTTTATTAAAATAACCGCTTACTTCAATTATGTCGTTAATGTCGTATCGGTATAAGCCGTTTTGTGTGGTCGCGAAAATATAGTAGCGTTTGCCCACTTCAATCTGATCCAGCGTTAACAAATCAGTACCGCCCGCTTCCCAATGCGTCTGTTCGGCAAATTCAAAAAAACATTCGTGGACACAGGGGATTTGCAGGTTATTCCTGGTGTCGAAGGTAATGCCACCGCGAAATTCACTCGACAGGTAACCCATTTCGATGACCTGGGTAGCTGTCGAAATCAAGTTACGTAATTCGGGCATCAACACACTACAGTTTCCTCCAATCCAGGTAACAATAACTTTTAATTCCGGCCAGAGATCTTCGAATCGAATCTGCTCCTTAACCTCGAAAATTCTCTTTATTTCTAGCGCCCGGCGAAGATTCAGTTGCGAAAGATCATCAATCAGAGGCTCGATGGACTCATTCATCACCGCCGCCAACTTCAACAATGTAGAGGGGTTTGCAGTCGCAATCATCGAGATGTCGGCCTGAGCGAGCGCCTGTAGCGCAATTTGATAGTACTTCTGCTGAAAATCGTCGATTTCAAAAATTCCCGCGGGTAACACGTACTTACGCCGCATCAATTTCGGCATACTTTTATAGATTAGTCCGGACATCGATCCATAGGGCATACCAGAACCCAGCTCGCCTTCTTCCGCGGCACTGGCGATTGCCAGGATTGTGCCACCATAGGCCGCCGGAAATTCACGATAAATGGCATAGGCAACCAGTTGCTGGCTAGCATGATAGGTGTCAATTGTGTGCTGTGTTATCGGAACATACTTGGGTTTTGCAGTGGTTCCGCTAGTTTGCGCATACATTACCGGCGGCTCTGTATTGAGGGCGGATTTATTTCCCTGCAACTGCGCTTCTATATATGGCCTGAGGCTTTCGTAGCTACAAACCGGCACCGATGCTACATAGTCGGCGTAACCGGTAATATTTGCAAAGCCATGATCCCGACCGAAGTTCGTATCCGCCTGCGACTGTATAATCCTGCGCAGTAGTCCATGCTGGGCCTGCATCGGGTGACAGGTCAGCCTGATGAACGGTCGCCATTTAAATAGTCCTGTCCAGTACATTCGCATGGCGACTAACAGCTTGAACACTATTTTCACGACGACGCTTTATCCAGTCCTTTACGAAACGGTGTTTTCAGCTGAGCGTCAAAATTCAGGGGGTAGTTTCTATTTACCAGGCCCAGGTCGCCAACTTCGCGGTCTTTCGGTAAAAACCAGCTACCGAAAATCAGGTCCCAGATAATAAGATTATTGCCATAGTTATTGTTCGATTCGTTTACTGCTTTTGAATGATGCCAGCGATGTAGCTCGGGCCCACTGATAAAATAGTTTAAAAATCCAAGACGGAGCCTGATGTTGCAGTGTTGAAAAAAGCCATTGATCGCGTAAAAAACAAAGTAGATTGCCAGCACCTGTTCAGACACCCCCAGTAAAATAAATGGCAGGGCATCAAACAGGTATTGAATCGTCTTTTCCAGCGGGTGAAAACGGCCAACATTCAGCCAGTAAAGCTTATGTGGTGAATGGTGTACCGCATGCAGTTGCCAAAGTGGAGTCCAGTTATGCGCGAGTCGGTGCAGCCAGTATCGAAGCAGTTCGGCACTAACCAGCATCAGTAAAACCTGGGCTGCCAGGGACCAACCATGCGGCCAGATTTCGAATAAGCCTTTTTGCTCGAGATCCAGTGCCCTGAGTAAACCGATAATGGCAAGAAAGCCCAGGATTCTAGGTAGCAAGCCCTGCACCAGAAACATATAAATCAAATCATTGAGAACATCGGACCGATTAGGCAACCAGGGATCGCGCTCGGGGAAGTGCAATTCCAGCCAGGTGATGATCGCCGCCGCAAGCAAAACCGGGATGTAGGTTGCGGCTAACAAATTCATTCCGCTGGACATAAAGATGTAATGCGCGCTCAGGGCGAAAAATATGATTAACGGGTAGCTTGCCCAGGCTACTATCCGGCCACGATCGCGATGATGGTAAAACCCAAGGGTTAACAGGAAGCTGGCCAGTACCAGATGAAAATACGTGGGTAGCCTGGCAGCCAGCCAATAGTGTTCCGATGCAAAACTATAGCCTGCAAGCAGACGAAACAGCATGACCGCAAGGTAAATAGCCCCTATTGTCAGGTACAGGATTCCCTTTCGGGCATTTGGCTGGACTACAGCAGTACGAAATTTCAGGACAACCTGGCTACAAAATACAATAATCGAAAATTGAAACAGCAGTAAAACAGGATAAGGTAAAGTGCCGCTCTGCCAGCTATCAAATGGCGGAAGAAAATGAACGGGGTGGGCTGACTGCAGCAATTGCGCACCAACGCGAAACACAAACAAGCCCAGCAATATGCCCAGGACCATTTCGAATTTTTTCTGGTTTTTCTCCACTGCTTGCCCCTACGTCGAATCTTCCTACAATACCCCTGCACCGGGCAAGACCGCAAGTCCACGACTAGCGGACTGGTATCTAAAATATCTATCGAACAATATCTTTTGGTGGCCCTGCAAGTAAGCCTGTAACCAGGCCCGCGACTATTCGACGAACGACCGGTAGTTTCGACACCGGGTCGAACAGTAAATCCCTGAGTGCTGCGAAAGCCCGACTGTCAGACTGGTAAAAAGGGGTCAGCGCCAGACTCGATAATTGAAATGCACGAACGTGCCACCGTCTCATCGCCGCGTAACGACTAGCCGAAGCCCGAACATTCCCGCTTTCTCGCAATGCCCTGGCAAAACACCACGAATCGAGTAACGCCAAGTTGGCGCCCTGCCCCAGTTGCGGGCTGGTGGAATGTGCCGCGTCACCGAGAAATACAATACCTTCGCCATATGGTTGGCGCATCGTGCTATGACCATAGCTGGCGAGCTGCATTTGCGACATGTTTTCAATTTGATCCAGAATTACTGCGGTCTCTGGCCAAATTGAAAGTACATGTTCCTTCCATTTATCGAGACCATTCTCTAACCATCGTCCATAGTTCTCAGCCTTGATACTCCAGAAAAATGCTACCTGATCGTTGCTTATTTCCGAGTGTTGTCCTATCGGTAAGACACCAATCATGGTGTGAGCACCGACGTATCGTTGTTCAAGTGTATTCTGATCGAATCCTGAGCCTGGCCAATCGAATGAACCCCATAGCGCACCGTAAGTCAGTTCGCGCACAGGCGTCGGGTAAGGGGAATGTTTTCTCAGCTTCGAGCTGGCTCCGCTAGCATCGATTACCAAATCGAAGGGTCCAAAGACCGTACCTTCTGCGGTCAACATTTGAATCTGCGTTCCGTTAATAGTTGCGTTCTCAACCTCCACTCCTGTGACAATTTCAACGCCCGCAGATATGACCTCTTTATATAAGACCTCAAATAATGCGGCACGATGTACCGCCACTCCGTGGAGATTTTCTCCGAGCACACGGTAATTGACATTGAGAACAGTCTTACCTGTCGGCGTCGATATGCCGTGAATTCGATCAATTCGACTGCCGCGGGAATGAATTGCATCGCTCAGGCCAAGATCCTGCAATACCGATAGTCCGGTTGGTTGAAGAATTAATCCCGACCCAACAGGGCGTGGTGTGTCGAATCGCTCATAAATCACGATGTCATGCCCGTCATTGGCGAGCATCAATGCACAGGCCAGTCCAGCGGGCCCGCATCCGGTGATTGCAATTTTCAGCTCCATTTCTCCTTGATATCCAGAAAATAATATGGGTCAGAGAGTGCTTAGCTCAAATATTAGCGAAATTGTTCTCTGAGCCGTATTTTCCATTAAATGACCGTCAAATTGTAATAGCTATACTGATCCTGGAATTCGCCCAAATCTGGATTCCCACCCTGTTTTGCAATCATTCGATAGCAACTCGTTCGATTTTTCATATATTTATCGAACCTCGAAGCAATCTCGATAAGTCATTGATTTATAAAATTTTTATTAACTTAAACCTAAGCAGAGTGAAGCGCTATAACCGACCACCCGGCTTCTGTGAAATGTATCACCAAAAATTAGCCGTGGTTTTTCGCGAATCTGACCTATTCTCTATCTCGATACACATCTATTAATCATGGATTCCACAACCAACCGAAACGTAGCTTATGTTCTTTTCCAAATCTGATTCGAACAAGTCAAAAACCATTGAAGCACTGATTCCCATGGTCGATCTGTTCGCCGTGCTGGCGATCGTGTTCATGATTTACTCGAGTGATGAAATCATCGCCTCGCAGGAGCAAAGTCAGGAGATGATCGAGCAGATCACTGTTGAATACCAGAAACTGCAGGAAGAGGTTGCCGCAGCCGAACAGGCCCGGCAGGAACGTCGCGAGATGCTGGCACAAAATGCCATCAAATCGTTAGAAGAAATCGAGGCGGAACGAGAGCAGAAAGCGAAAGAGCTGGTCACCCAGTTCACGCAAATGCTGTCCGAGCAACAAAGCCAGGCTGCGATGGAATACGAAACACTCGTCGCCAAGTTCGAACAGGAGCATGAGCAGGAAGTGCAACAGCAAAAGGCTGAGCTCGAAGCAGAAAAGCAAAAGGAGCTGGACTTGAAGGTCGCCAAACTGGAGCAACAAAAGGAAGTGGAAGTATCTTCGGCTAAACAGGAATTCGAAGAAATTGTGACCGCCAAAGAGGCTCAGCTCGAAACCACCACGCAGGCGATTATCGAGGCCGAGCTCTCGCGCGTAAAAGAATTGTCACAACAGCAATCCCAACTCGTACAACAGAAACGCCAGGAAGTAGCCATGGTGCAACAGGAAGGCACCGAGGCGCTGGCACAGCAAAAAGCGGAAATGGAAGCACAGCAACAGGCAGCCGCACAGGCAGCTGCAGCAGAGCAACAGGCGGCCGCACAGGCAGCCGCAGCAGAAGCCAAACAGCAGGCAGCTGCCGAAGCTGAACAGCAACTCGCGCAGGAGCTAGCCGCGCAGCAAGCCAGACTCGAGGCACAAAAAGCACAGGAACTGGCAGCATCGCAAGCTGCCGCCGCAGAAGCCCAACAGCAGGCAGTCGCGCAGGAGCTGGCCGCTCAACAGGCCAGGCTCGAGGCACAAAAGGCACAGGAAATGGCAGCGGCAGAAGCGGCCGCCCAGGCAGAGGCACAGGAATTGGCAAAAGCAGCCGCCGAGGCAGCAGAGCGCGAAGTGATGAAGACGGCCAAACAGCAGGCTGAGTCAGAAGTCGAAGCGGAACATGCGCAAGCGATGGAGCAGCAGCTGGCCCAGCTCGAGGCACAGAAGGACGCCGAACTGAAGCCGTTTCTCGATGCAGAGCAGGAAAGGCAAGAGGCGGAGAAAGTCAGGGAACAGATCGTCGACAATCTGCTCGAGAACTTCAAGGACTCTGATGATGGAGTCGTGGACATCGACCAGAAAACCGGCAAGGTCAGGATCAACTTTCAGGAATCCTATTTCGTGCGCGGATCCGCCGAGCTTTCAGATAGCATGAAGGATTTACTCCGGGTCATGATTCCCAAGTATGCGAAAAGTATTTACGAAAATGAGGGCGCCGCCAAACAGGTCGAGTCGCTCAAGATTTCCGGCTTGACCTCACCCATTTTCCGCGGTCGCTATTTCGACATCGGCGATACTTCTGCCGAAGGGGAAGAGGCGCGCGAATACAATTTGAAATTGAGTAACGATCGCGCGCTCGCGATGTATAGCTTCATTTTCAATGGCGATGAAATGGGCGAGTACGCACATCGAGCCCAGTTGAAAGCAGACCTGGGTATTGAAGCGCTGGGTTACCGGACTGCAACCCCGGTTCCGAGCGAGCTGGTGGGACAAAAGGCAACTTGTATCGAGTACGACTGTAAGAAGGAGCAGGCGTCCATTTTAGAATTCCGACTATATTCGGAACAGTAAAACTCTATTTTAATCCTGGTTACGGGTTAGGGAGCAACAATGTTTAAGTACGTATTTTTGGGGATTCTAGCGGCGGTAGCGTATTTCGTATTCGTTTTCGAAATGCAGCTCACCAATCAAATGATCGGCAACACGTTTATCGGCAGCATATCGGCTTGCCTGGTCGTGTTTTTGTTTTTCAAGTTCGGTTTGCATTACAAAATCGCATCGTTGAACCGATTCGCGACGGCATTTTATTATGCGGTTTTCGAATACAAGAAGGTGCAGACGACACCTTCCGATCTGGACTTCGTAGACAGTGTACGACAACAGGCAGAGGTGGCCCTTGCCGCCAACTTCGACCCGTCGCTGTCGGCTGGGCAGTTGGCGATTCCCATTTCGCTGTATTCGGGCAAGGATTCCTATCTCGAGGAATTGCGGGCCAAGATCAAGGAAGCGGAAAAGCTCAAGCTCCAGTCACACCAACTCGATACCAAGGCGAATATTCTACTGGAAAAAACCCAGGACGATCTGGTGGAAAAAAACCTGGTTACCGGTGAACAACCGAAGCTACTCGACCGCTGGTTCGATATGGTAGACGGCACGGAAGCGATCATCGACCTGACCACCAACGAAGTGAAGGATCAGGGCTACGGCCTGGCGCCGGATTACGAAATGATCAGCCGCATCGCGCTCGACCGCAATCCGCACTTTGGCACGACCTACCGCTTCTTCGAATCGGAGGCGATTGCCGGCATCCTGGCCCGGGCGCCATTCATGATCATCCTGCTCGGCATTATCGGTACGTTTGCGGGATTTTACCTGGCACTGAGTCAGGGCGGAGACATCAAGGCCGGTGCCGCGGTGGCGATCGTCAGCTCGCTGGTGGGTCTGCCGACCGCATTGATGATGGAATACATCAACACCCTGTTTCCGGATCAGGATCGATACGAACGCGGGTTCAACACCTATAAAGTCGCCCTCGAACTACTGTTCAATCACGAGCAGGAACTTTCGAGTATCCGACAGGATCGCAGACAGGAAGATAAATTACCCGGGTCTTATGCCCCCGGGGAGAGCGATACTTCGCAGTTCAGGGGACCCAACTAGCGCCTGATTGCACGCTCTTTAAAACAATAGGGCCGGTGACAAACGAGTATGAAACTCGATTGTCACCGGCCTTTTTATTTGGCTCAGCTTCTGCTGAGAGTGACAGTCAACTTGATTCATGATCGCAGTATTGGCGTATTTTTAGCAACAGCGAACAGATCTAAATCAAATTCGGTTTGGTCGGCTTGAAAAATAAACCTGTTCTGCCCCCTGTTATTGTCAGGGAATAACAAACTCCTACAATGCCAACTTGCTGGGACATACAAAGGCACTTACATACCAGGGGGTGCTCTGATAAGAGATGCCCACGCTGAACTTCGATTTCACCCCATTTTTATCGAGCACAGTCTCGGCCAGATTTTTAAGTGCGCTCGCCGCTTCCGTTTCCTGTTTGTCGTTATTCCGACGTATAACGTAACCACTGATTTGATAGCCGGCTTTAGCGTTGATGGATTCCGGTAATTCGCGGATACGAATCCGTCCCTTCGAACCCTCGGCTAACAATTGCTTGCCAATCAAATCCGCCTGTTGTTTAGCCGGACTCCCGGATTCCGTGCACCAGAAAATATCGAAATCCCATTCGCCCCATTGATAAGATGGAGAAACCGTACCCTGTGTATCCGGGCTCACCGCTACCTGCGCCTGCGAGTCTAATGCTTGTTTGAACTTTTCCTCCGCCTGCAGAATTTGACCAACGTTCCTTTGGACCACCGGGTCCCCGCCCTCTTTGAGCACGTTAAGCAAGGATGACCTTAATGGCTCTTCTACCATCACTACGACAAAGGCCTGGGCGGCTTCCTGTTTTTTGGCATTTTTCTCTTCCAGGGATTCGGTGACAATCTCATAGATCTTGAGATTAAACTGCTGATTACTTTCACGTTCTTCGCGTTCTTCCTTGTTTAACGTCACCTGCGCATTAATTTTATTTAGTTCCTCCTGAATCTTCTGATCCCTTTCGCTAACACTATAGTTCAACCATGCGACCATGAGCGCCGTAACGACCGAGATCAGTGGAACGATCGAGTTCTTGATTAAATCACCCAGGTTCATATTAGATTTCTTCCCTTCAGGTTTGCATTTAAAGCGGCAGCAATCATAACCAAATTATGAACATGCCTACTCCTGATACCGATAAATACTAAAGGTGTGTGTTCTGTTACTCAATAAGAATTTGCGGGCACAGTATACCTGTTTAATCCAGGGTCGCCTCGCGGCCGGAAGACAATCGGGGTCAGATCTCAATTGTTTCTAATATTAGCGAAATCCGGGATCTGACCCTGGTTACTGCTTTTTACGGTTGGACTCCAGCGTCATAACTTCCCTGCCGAGTGCATCGTTCAATTGCTGGTCATAGCGACTGGTTGCACCCACGATTTCCTTGCGCACATAAGGCTCCCAGCGCGGCGCTTGCGCCGCTTCGGGCTTGTCCCCCATCACCGTGACGCGCTGGATGATACGTTGCTCGTCGAAATCGCCGACAACAAAGTGTTGCGTACAACGATTGTCCCACATCGCGATCGTGCCTTTTTGCCAGTGGTAGCGCACGCAGAACCTCGGCTGCGCGACCCAGCGCACCAGGTAGTCGAGTAGCAGGTTGCTTTCGTCGTGGCTGAGCTCGACGATACGGCGGGTGAAGTGCTGGTTGACGAACAGGGCCTTGCGTTGCGTCACCGGGTGGATACGAACGACCGGGTGAATTGCGTTTACTTCCGGTTTGCCATGGGGCGTTGCATCGTGCAGCGCGCTCAGGCCGTCGCAGAGATCCCTGAGTGGCGTGGACAGGGCGTCGTAAGCCGCGCAGCTGCTGGCCCACATCGTATCGCCGCCCACGCCCGGGCACTCGATCATGTTCAGGATCGACATCACCGATGGCTCGGCGCTGAATGAAATATCGCTATGCCATTCGTCGGCGACCCCGCCGTGACTGGCGGCCAGCTCGAATACCTGTGGGTGCCGGGTAAAGGGATTCTCGAGGTTGGGATGCGAGTCCAGCGGTCCGAAATGCTCGCCCAGCGCAACGTGGGCCTCGATGTCGAGAAACTGCTCGGGGAAAAAAAGCACCAGGTGCTCGTGCAACAACGACTTGATGGTTTCAATCGTGTCGTCGCCAACCTGATTCAGTGCGAGGCCGCGCACTTCCGCGCCGAGGGCGGCGGTCAGGCGGGCGATTGAAAGATCGGTACTCACGGGCTCGGCTCAACTGTGGGCGAATTCAAGACAGTATACTCATTTCAGCGGGAATTCCGGGGACAGTATATAATTTTTACACACTTTCGAAACTGTCTGGAACTTGAACCGGCATTAGTCGCTTTGGCGATTCAATCAATCCCTGGAGGAACAATAAATTTTAGGGTTGCCGTTTACAATCCCATCAAAAATAATCATGAACTTATATTGGCAGTCATCGTCAGAGCCGCGCTCAACCTCCAGCGCTAAAATCCCTTCAGCCTTACCTTTACTGACCTCGATGTTCCCCAGTTTGTTAATATAGCCTTTAGTATCAGCACGGTCTTTTCCAGGCACCATATCCAGACCGTTCCAGTGATATACCTGATAGGGACCAGGTGCATCGCCCACGGGTCCGGAAACAATCAGAAAACCATCCTGGACACTTGCCATATCCCGTATTCCACCACCATCAAGTTTCACGAAAATCAGGCTTGCTGATTTTTCGTGTTGGTCAAATTTGAATTTCAATACCGGCACATAATTATCGCGGAAGACAGGCCCGCGGAAACCCACATAAACCCATCCGTCATCAACCGCTATCCCCTCTATATCGACACCATTTTCTTTGCTCGGAATTTCACTAAACGCCTTCAGGGCGTTGTGATTCGAAATGACATCCCTAAGGGAGATGCTCATTTTTGCTACCGGTTGTACCTGCTGGTTTACTTCGATCCGGTGCAACCAGTCGCGACTGGGCTCCTCCTTTACTTTCCGTTGATTAAACGTTTTGTGATTTCTTTTATACGATTTATTCGAGCTAGCCTTGTTTCTTCTAGCCGAGTGAGAACCGACGACATAGATAAAATTTCCGTCAACCGCTATACCTTCGATATCCAGCTCTCTACCATCATTCTTATCAACATCCGGAAGCAAAATATCCTCGCCTACCACATATTGACCGTCTTCCTGTTTCGATAGAACCTGTATTATATTGAGATTTTTATCAGGCCCAACCGCCTCATCCCCACCAATCACCAGATAGGGTCCCACCCGCCCTATTGCACTCAAATCTTTCGCCGCTCTAATACAACCAGTGTTTATTTCCCTGGATTCACAATTTGCGTCGCTATTACTGTTAATAAAACGGGTCGAGCCCTTGTCAATCAAGTCGGCCAACAATGGACTGCCATAGACCAGTGATACGAATACAATTATGAAGCCAGGCGTCTTCATCTCTTTAGCCCTCCAGGTAAGTGCCTCATATTAAGTCACATCAACTTTTCCAGACAACAGGAAACATACCCGATATTTTTCACCAAACAACCAGGAATCATCTAATCGGGATCTGTGCCTTGTTGTGTGCTTACCTCTCTGGCGATTGATCAATCGTCGGCGACGACGAAAGAACCGAATGCTCGCGGGCACTGACCGGTTTAAGAAATTGTTTCGAAGGCGATACCAGTGGACCTGAAGATCGCAGTTTGAGACTAGCTTCGCCACTAACCCGGGCTATGTCCTTTCCGAGTGGCATCAAGAATTTTCCCTGGTCAGCATGAAGCTGGGCAGGGAATCTTTCCGCTGAAACTATAGGTGACAGACCTCGTCTATTTCACCAAACGATAAGGGCAACATTAAACCGTGCTCCCCCAATTGTAAATTCGGTACTGCTCAGCGAATCAATCGGGGATCCCTTTCCCTGATTTAAAGGATGCTGCTTAAAGCTTCAGCACCTACTAGCTGTCCTCGCCCTCGTTTTCTTCATTGTCATCACTGTCGTCGTCATCACTGTCATCGTCATCACTGTCGTCGTCATCGTCTGATTTTTGTTTCTTGTTCTTGTCCTGTCTCTTCTCTCCGTCCTGCCTGTGCTCTCCGTCCTGCCTTTTCTCTCCGCCCTTCTTCTTCTCCTTCTTCTCCTTCTTCTCCTTCTTCTCCTTCTTCTCCTTCTTCTCCTTCTTCTCCTTCTTCTCCTTCTTCTCCTTCTTCTCCTTCTTCTGCCCTTCTTCCATTTCTTCAGGTTCTTCGTCTTCGGTTCCTTCGCTCGCTTCAGTTTCAGCCTGGTGGGAACTGGCCAGAATGATTGGCGCAGTAGCGAATTCGGTTGCCATCGTAGGCGTCGCCATGAAAAGCGCGATCAGTGCAGGTAAGATAAGTTGCTTCATAATGCTTAAGTCTCGTGTGGGTAAACTAAATTTTGGTGGGCGATAATGCCATCCCAGGTACTACAAAACATCATAACTATTTACTATTAATTTAAGTATCGACAGCCAATTCATACGCCGGAGGCATTATTCATGCATTTGTCTTAATCCAGCATGAACGAATCTGGTCATGCACCAGCTGGAGTCAGATCACAATTGTGTCTAATATTTTGGGAAATCCGGGTTTTGATCCCGTTTTCTGGACTGTGCTTCCAACGGAATTAGCCGAAATAGTACACTAAACATCAGTAAATAATTTCACACCGCCAATCCAGCACCCGAAGCATCAGTCGCGTATCATTGTCCGCGTGACAATTTATTGGAGAGTGTCATGTTAGAAATAACGACAATGCGTAAATGTATCGCCGCTTCCCTGGCCTGGCCCCTGTTTTGGGTACTGGTGCTTGACCGCTGGTTCCTCCTGAGCCCGTTTGGATTGATCGTCGCATTCGGCATACCGATCGCTGGCTGGACACTCTGGTGGAAATATTATGAAGGTGACGGCCAAAAACTTCAGGCCGAAGGCCGCCTGGTTTTAGGCAAGACTTCAGCAATATTGCGCAATCTGAAAAAGCATATTCCTAAAAAGCACATTTCCGGTTAACACCAAACAGAATTCGCTAAACAGGGACAGATCTATTTATGATATGTCTGTCAGTCGCTTCGTTAGAACAGGTAACTATCATATCGGGTCTGAGCTACTACAACTTAGAAATGCTTAATGAAACACCTGCGACGTTTATGCTGTACTGCATTGAAATGCTCCCATAAGGATTGGACCTTGGTATTATCTTCCAGCTCATGATTGGTTTCTACAGTAGTAACGCCGTGCTTAACATAGGTATCATAGGTTTCTTTCATCAGCATGGCATTAACACCTTTGCCCTGAAGATCTTTCCGAATTGCGACCATCAACAGGTCAGCCATATCATTCTTCCTCATTGCCTTTAACAAAGGAATGAATCCAAAAGGAAGCAGCTTACCTTTATTCTTCTGTAACGCCCTGGATAATGATGGCATGGTGATATTAAACGCAGCAAGCTTGCCTTCGCTATCGACAATGATGGTTACATAATCCACTTTCATGAAAGAGAAATACTGTTTGGTATAGTAATCCATCTGACGCCGCGTAAGAGGTGTTACTCCAAAAAGATCGGCGTAAGCGTCATTAATCAATTCAAATATTGCAGTGGAATAAGGAAGAATTTCCTTTGCTTTCTTTGCCCGGATAACCGTTAACTTCAATCTACGTTCTACTACCGAAGCAAGTTTGACGAGTCTTTCGGGTACTACCTTGTCTACTGAAATTTTATATTCAACCCAGTCGGTTTCTTTTACAAAACCCAGGCTCTCGAAGTGATTTTGATAATACGGATGATTATAAATAGAAGCCAGTGTACCTAATTGGTCAAAGCCTTCTATCAATGTCCCTTCATGATCCAGGTCAGTAAAACCAAGAGGTCCATGCATGGCATTTAATCCCTTTTCTTTTGCCCAGTTTTCTACCTGTTGTAAAAGCAAACGACTGATGTTTACATCGTCTTCAAAATCAATCCAGCCGAAGCGGATGTATTTATTTTTCCACTTATCTATATAGGCGTTATTGATAATGCCGGCAATCCTGCCGACAACTTTGTTGTTCTTGTATGCCAACCAGTATCTTGCTTCACAATAATCAAATGCAGGATTCTTCTCAGGGCTTAATGTGGCTGCTTCATCAAATCTTAAAGGTGGTACAAAACAGGGATGATCTTTGTACAACTCGTCAGTGAAAATGATAAAGGCTTTCATTTCAGCCTTTGTGATTACTTCCCTGATTTGTATATCCATGAATTGCTGTAGCCGGGCGGTATCGTCAGGTGTTGACCGATTCTGAGTTGAAGTGTTTGCTTCGTATATGCTTTTTCAGGGACTTCCCTGAAGTCACTGCATCCTTTTTAAAAGTATAGGGAATTATTGGTGCCATACAATCGTTAATACGTGCTGGTGATCGCCTACAGACGGAATTCACTGCCCAGGTAGACGTCTCTTACCTGCTGATTATTAAGGATAACTGCCGGTTCCCCGGCGGCAATGACGCGGCCTTCATTGAGTATATAAGCATGATGGCAAATGCCCAGTGCCTCACGCACATTGTGATCTGTTATCAGTATGCCGATATCACGAGCACACAGCTGCCTGATGATTTGCTGGATATCCACGACCGAGATCGGGTCAACGCCGGCAAACGGCTCGTCCAGCAGGATAAAGCGTGGATTTGCTGCCAGTGCGCGGGCAATTTCAACCCGTCGTCGTTCACCCCCCGACAGGCTGATGCCCGACTGGTCAACCAGATGTTCGATATGCAGGTCGTGCAGCAGGTCTGCCAGTAACTCCTTGCGTGCAGTCTTTTGCAGATCGTCGCGGATCTCAAGCACGGCCATAATATTGTCTGCAACCGAGAGGTTTCTGAAAACAGACGCCTCCTGCGGCAGGTAACCAAGGCCGCTCAGGGAGCGCTGATACATGGGTTGTCCGGTAAGGTCGATGTCGTCAATTCCGATGCTGCCCTCATCACAGGCTACCTGGCCGACGATCATGTAAAAGCAGGTTGTCTTGCCGGCCCCGTTGGGACCCAGCAGTCCAACCACCTGTCCACTGTGGACAATCAGGGAGACGTCATCGACAACGCGCCGGGAGCGGTAGCTTTTACCCAGCTTGTTTGCGGTCAGCACGCTCATGGTGACGGTGCGGGTGGCTTGTTCTGCCTGCTGTCGGGCTGCAGGGTAATGCGTACGCGATCACCGGGCTTGTCACTACCCGCATTGACGGTATTGCTTTTCAGGTCAAAGACAATGCGGTCGCTGCGGAGTTCCTTATCACCTGATTGCCAGACACGCGCATTTTCCAGCAGAATGATGCGATCCTCTTTGGCGTAATATTCGATGCGTCCGGCTTCTGCATGCTGATCGAATTCCTTGCCATTCGGGCGCTGCCGGTAGGTTGCCGGGTCGCCGGTGTGGACAAGGATATCAATGCTGTTGTCGTTGAGCCGCACCGTCATTTTGCTGCCTTGCAACACGAGAGTGCCCTGTTGCAGGTAGACATTACCTTCATAAACGCTGTCGCCGGTTTTCTCGTTAAGTGTGGCCCTGTCTGCCTCAATATTTATTGGCTGATCGCGATCGCCTGTTAACCCCAGGCCGATGACTGGCAACAGTAACAGCAGTAATGCGGTTCCCAGCAGGCTGCCTGTTAGACGGTAACTAGCCTGCAAGATCCTTCTCGAGCAGCGCATTCCCATCCTGCAACCGGTAGGCCCGGTCGGCCGCTGCCAGTAACGCAGGCTGGTGCGAAATGGCCAGGATAGTTTGTTTACCCCGTAATTCTTGCAAAGTCTCGAAAATCGCCGCTTCGCTCTGTGGGTCAAGCGCAGTGGTTGCCTCATCCATTATCAGCAAGCGGGGACGGTGAACAAGGGCACGAGCAATCATAATCCGCTGCCGCTGTCCGCCGGACAGCTTGCCGCCCCTTTCCCCAACATTGCTATGGATGCCTTCAGTCAGTTTTTCCGTGAATACCCATGCACCCGCAGCCTGGAGCGCCGACACCACGTCGGCTTCACTGATTGCGGGATCCCCCAGTGTCACGTTATTAAATACTGAATCGTGCAGCAACACCGTTTCCTGCGGCACGTATCCAATGGTGCTCCGCCAATGGTTCATATCAAGTTCCTGCAGCGGGGTTCCATCGACCAACACCCTGCCAGACGCCGGTTGCAGCAATCCGATTATCAAGTCCAGGATAGTCGTCTTACCCGATCCTGATGGTCCGATTATGGCGGTGAAAGAACCGGCGGGGATGGTGAGACTTAGCTCATGCAGTATCCGCTTATCGTCATAAGAAAAACTGACACTCTTCAACTCGATACCTTCCTCAAGGGTCGGGGTCAGCTTGCCCCCGGGAGGCTCAACCGCCAGGTCGGCCTGTTCGATGGTTTTCTGGATCGACCAGTAGGCAGACTCACTGACCGCCATCTTCTGGTAATTGCGTTGTACTCGACCGGTTTTCTTCAATATTCTGTATATCAGAAAGCCCAGCACCATCACTGTCGCAAGCGGCAGTTCCAGTTTAACCAGCGAGACATATATAGCGACCACCAGCACCAGCGCAAACAACACGTCCTGCCCGGCCGCCAGCACTTCGGCACTCAACACCTCACGGCGCAGGGCGCGGTTAATATTTTTCGTTTCTGATATCAGCACGGTATTCACCAGGCTTTCCCGCCCCATCGACTTGAGCGGCTTAACCGACAACAGGGTATCTGCCAGACGAGCAATCATCGACCGGGTGAACTTGGTCTGGCGCTTGCCGGCCCGGCGTGACGCTTTAACCAGTCTACCCAGTAACCGATAGATCAGCAGACCCACCAACAAGGCAACCAGGGCCGCCTGCCATTCTATCAGGGTGGCTATGGTTAGATACACCACAGCCTCTATACCCATGGATATCAGCCTGGCGCCGTGCAGGTAGGCATTGGCAGCCCTCACCACCTCGATCGACATGGAGTTGGTCAACCGCCCCACCGGTTGATGCAAAAAATACTCCCAGCGCGACGCCAACATGGCGCGCAACATCGACAGGCGCAGATCGGTAGCAACATGGGCAACTATGTAGCCAACCTTTTGCCTGGCCAGCAGCGTCAGGCCGCCCTTGAAAATCGCTCCAAGCAGTATGATGATCAGCAGTATCTCAATGCTGGGTGTAAACCCTGCTGATTCGATAGTACCGAGCAGAAAACCCCCAACCCCGGAATCAGCCTCCACCCCTGAAGCATCTCCCGCTGGTGCGTCTGGCTTGACCAGGACATGGTTCAACAACGGCAACAGGGCGGTCAGGCTGACCCCTTCAATCAGGCCGGCAATCAGCAACGCAAACAGCATGACGGCACTCTGTAAAGGGTAGGCACGTGCAAAAGTCTTCAATAGATGCATGGCAGCAACCTTACTTCAGTGCAGGAGGGATGTTTGTCCGATGGTGCCGAATAGCATCAGCCGTTGTCAGGTTTGATGTTCCAGCTGCAGCTTTGCTCTAACCGCCGCAAAGGCCTTTAATACGGCATCAATCTGCGCTGGACTGTGAGCCGCACTGATACTGCAGCGCAGCAGTGGGCTGCCGCCAGGAGTGGCCGGGGGGAGAACCAGGTTGACATAAACACCATGCGACAGTAATTCACCCCACAGGAGGGCGGGGGCTTCCTCGACGGATACCGGCAGTTTCACCGCGATCACCGGACTGATTTCCGGACCGAGATCAAACCCCATCTCAGTCAGCCCCTGATAGAGACGCGTTGCGTTGTCCCACAGTTTTGTGCGCAGCTCGACATCGCGGTTCACGATCTGCAGAGCCTTACGGGTTGACGCTATCAGGGAGGGTGAAGAAGAAGCGGTGAACGTATAGGGGCGCATGGCATAGCGCATATGCTCAAGCTCCAGCCAGCGGCTGACACAGAAGCCACCGATGGAGCCCAGACTTTTGCTGAAGGTACCGGTGATAAAATCGACTTCGTCCTCGACCCCGGCTTCCTCAGCCAGCCCTCTGCCATGCTCACCCAGAACTCCCAGGGAATGGGCCTCATCCACCAGCAGTGATGCACCATAACGGTGCTTAATATCCACAATCTCGCGCAATGACGCGCGGTCTCCCAGCATGCTGTAAATCCCTTCCACCACCACAAGCGTGCGGCTGGCCTGTTCACCCAGTCGTTGCAGGCGCTTCTCCAGATCTGCGGGATTATTATGACGAAAGCGGATCACCTGGGCCGCACCGAGACGGGTACCGTCATAGATACTGGCATGACAGTCGGTATCCATCAGGATCACATCCTCGGGACCCGTCAACGTGGAGATCACTCCGAGATTCGCAATGTAACCGGTAGAAAAAACGATTGCAGCGGGGCAATTAAAATAGGCTGCCAGTTCGTTCTCCAGCGCCACATGAGCAGCATAACTGCCATTCGTCATACGCGAACCGGTAGTGCCTGTTCCCTCCTCCCTGGCTGCATTGCAGGCTGCTTCAACGCAGTCGGAATCGAAGGTTAGTCCCAGATAATTGTTGGTGCCAACCATGATCACGTTACGACCATTCACCACCGCCTCCGTAGCCGAAACCATCCGCTCCACTATCACATGAAAGGGATCTTCGCCACTGCTGGCAACCAGGGCGGCACGCTTGTCCTCAAGGGGTCGGAATTTTTCGAGAAGGGTAGTCATATATCAGTTGTCTTGTAGCAACGACTCAAGGTGATTGGCAAACTCCCCGATGGTATTCACATCAGGAAGGATATTCAACGGCACCGAAACGTCGAAACTATCCTCGATCTGCATCACCAGCTCCATCACTGCCATTGAATCCAGGCCGACATCATCAACGATGCGGGTCTGCTCACTGAGCGTTATGGGTTGTTCGGAATAAGGGCGGATCAGCTCGCACAGCTGATCAAGGATTTCCTCTTTACTCTTCATCTCTGTTTACTCTCTCTCCTGTACCACCAGGGTGGTCTGGCAACCGCTCTATTGCTACGGTTCCCGGCTCGCCCCAGCCCATTGTCCGTCGCAGACCCCGCTCCAGAGGAAATGCCGGCTGCCAGCCAATCGCAGCAGTCAATGCACTATTATCAGCCACCCAGTCGGGATGCCGCAGCTCTCGCACCTTTCCCGGCGTCAGCATGGGAGCATAACCGATCAAGCGCGCAACGGCGACATTTATGAGGGCAATCAATTTCAACAACGCCGCCGGCAGGGGTAGCCTGATAATGCGTCTGCCACGCAATGCCGAGACCTTCGCTATGGTTTCATCCCAGCTATAACCACCCGTTTGGGTATCATTCAATTCGTATACGCCGCACCGGCAGCTGCCGGCATTCAACCAGCTTAGCACTGCCGCGCACAGGTCTTCAACATACAGTAATGACAACCGCGCATGCCGCTCGCCCAGCACCGGCGCAATACCACGCCCCATCAACTGAAACAACGGCAGCATCTCCTTGTCACCCGGCCCGTAAACGGCTGGAGGGCGCAAGGCAACCCACTCCATATCTTCAGCCATAGCGGCCAGGGCCAGTTCCCCCTGGCGCTTGCTGGAGGCGTAGTGGGAGAGCTCGGGGGAACGCGCAGCCAGGGACGAAAGTAACAGGAATCTGGGGCGGGGCGACAGGGCAAGCGCTGCATGCACCAGTCGCTCCAGACCGTCTACATTGACAGCGTTGAAATCAGCAGCAATGGCCCCACGAACAGCGCCGGCACAGTGCACCACTGCAGCAACGCCCTGTACCAGACGATGCAGGGATTCGCCGTCCTCGAGGGAACCGGCAACCGCTTCAAGTCCGGGTTTCTCTGCAATACGATGTGCTGAACGGGAACGAACCAGGGCTCTCACATTCCAACCGGCAGCCAGCAGGCAATCCACCAGCATAGCACCGATGAATCCGGTGGCGCCGGTTACAGCAATGGTCCGTGACATAGAGAAACCAGCGGCGACGAAGGGTTGTCAGCCCGCTTGTTTCAGAAACAGGGCAGCCTTCGCGCCCTTATCGCCATTCTGATCCAGCCGGTGCGCTTCGATGAAGTTCAAACGGGCCTTGGAACGGGACAGTTTACCCGACGAAGTTCGTGGCAGAGTATGCAACGGCACCAGTTCAATGCGACACTCCACACCCATTTCGCCAAGGACCAGCCCATGCAGCCGATTGCTCAACGCCGCGAGCTGCTCAGCGTCCTTCTCCCGACTTTGCGCCACCATCACTATCGTATCCGTGCCATCCACACCCGGTACAGCAAATGCCAGGGCATCTCCCGGACGAAATTCCGGCTGCTGTTCTACAATCTGCTCCAGGTCCTGAGGCCAGATATTGCGTCCGTTGATGATGATCAGATCCTTCTTGCGTCCAGTTATAAAGAGCCCTGCGGCCGTCTGGTAACCGATATCGCCCGTGTTCAACCAGCCATCAGGAGAGAGCGTCTCTGCGGTAATTTCCGGTTCATTGAAGTAACCCGGCATGACACTGGGCGCGCGTACGTGGATCACACCGATGTGACGTTCCGGCACCGCCTTTCCCGATGCATCCCGCACCTCAACTTCGAAGGTCGACAACGGCACACCACAGTTAACAAACTCACTCACCCGCTCTATGGTCGCATCTTGCCCTACCGGCTGCGCGCGTTCACACAGCGCCAGCTGATCCGCATCGACACGGTCAACCTTAAAGCCCTCATCCACCGGCGCAAAACTCACCGCCAGAGAACATTCTGCCATTCCGTAACCGACCAGAAACGCCTTGCGGTCAAATCCACTCGGAGCCAGCGCCTCCGCAAAGTCATTCAGTACCTGCGGACGGACCATCTCCGCACCCAGCCCCGCCACACGCCAGGCGCTCAAGTCGAACTGCTCTGCCTCACCTTCACGCAACCGACGGTTGCACAACTCAAATCCAAAAGGCGGGCTACACGAGATGGTCGCCTTATTACGCGACATCAGCGTCAGCCATTGCCTGGGACGCATCGCAAATTCCCGCGTACCAAGGTAATCTACGGTCACTTGTGAAGCCAATGGCACCAGCACCAGACCCACCAGACCCAGGTCATGGTAAAAGGGCAGCCAGGACACACAGCGGTCGGTCGGCCGCATCTCCATGCCCTCGGTAATAATCCCCGCCAGATTACTCAATACCTGCCGCTGGGTGATCATCACGCCCCGCGGAAAGCGGGTGCTGCCCGAGGTGTACTGCAGATAGGCCAGTTCATCCGCCTGCATTGGCTGCTGCAGTTCGCCTTCTTGCTGCGGCAATGCATCAAACGCTTCAGGCGAGCCGACAAATGCCAACTCCAGCCCCTCGACCACTTCATCAAGCAGTCCTGAATAACCCGCCGGCGCCATCGCCAGCGAGGCCTGGCAACTTTGTACCATCGCCCGGGTATGATTCACATACGCCTTGTGGCCGCCCGGGTTGAGGGGAATGGGTAATGGCACCGGTACAAGTCCCGCATACTGGCAGGCAAAGAAAAAACGCAGGAAATCGGGGTGGGTATCCGCGACGATAGCCATGCGCGCGCCGCGCACCACTTTCAAACCACACAGCCGGCGTGCCAGTTGCAGCGCCTGCTCCCTGAGCTGCGCATAGGTCAGCACCGCGTAGAGCTCACCCCGACTGTTGTAGAAATTACTGCCGGTTTGCCCCAGCGCCGCATAATCGAGCGCCGCAGCAAGATTTGGGAAATCCGCTGCGCGCATCGGCTGGTTGTTTTCTGTTGGTGTGGCTTGCAACCCCAAGGCTGGCCTCCTCATTAATTTGACAGGTCTTTAGCAATATCCAGCAATCCCGGAATCAGCCCCTGGGCTACGGGCCTCCGGGGATGCTCTCACACTAACCTTAAGGTAGTCTTAACATCGCCACGCAATCGCGGGCTAATTTTCCGATATTTGACAACTAACCGCAAGTTACAAATTCACACCTGATCAAACTGCTACCTGCTCTAATTCAGGCATCAGCCCGGATTCCGGCACACATTCCGACCCTGGAACGCGTCGTATCCGGGCACCGAGACCGACGAGTTTCTCCTCGATATTTTCGTATCCGCGATCAATGTGATAAATCCGATCCACCACGGTCTCTCCGTCGGCCACCAGCGCGGCCAGCACGAGGCTGGCGGAGGCCCGCAGGTCGGTGGCCATTACCGGCGCACCGGTCAGGCGCTGCACACCCTCACAAATCGCCGTATTGCCCTCCAGCCTGATCTTCGCGCCCATGCGCTGCATCTCCTGGACATGCATGAACCGGTTCTCGAACACCGTCTCGGTAATCGTCCCGACCCCTTCAGCAACTGCATTCAGGGCCATGAACTGGGCTTGCATATCGGTTGGAAATGCCGGGTATGGGGCTGTATGCACATCCACCGCCCTGGGGCGCCTGCCTTTCATGTCCAGCGAGATCCAGTCCTTCCCGGTCTCGATCTCGGCACCGCAGTCCCTGAGCTTTTGCAACACTGAATCGAGCAGATCCGGCCGGGTATCACGAACCACGATACTGCCACGAGTTATTGCGGCCGCCACGAGATAGGTACCGGTCTCAATGCGATCGGGAAGCACCTGATAATGGATGCCGGAGAGATTCTCAACCCCCTGGATAGTAATCGAATCCGTGCCTGCCCCGGTTATCTTCGCCCCCATCTGATTCAGACAGTTGGCCAGATCGACGACCTCAGGCTCGCGCGCCGCATTTTCGAGCAGCGTTTCACCATCGGCCAGAGCCGCTGCCATCATCAGGTTTTCGGTACCCGTCACAGTGACCACGTCCATCACCAAACGAGCACCTTTGAGGCGCTTTGCGGTGGCCCGGATATAGCCGCCTTCCACCTCCAGAGACGCACCCATGGCACGCAGCCCGTCAATATGCAGGTTGACCGGCCTTGAGCCAATGGCACATCCACCCGGCAGAGAGACATTGGCCTGACCAAAACGCGCCAGCAGTGGCCCCAATACCAGAATGGAGGCACGCATCGTCCGCACCAGTTCATAGGGCGCGTTAAAATCCGTGAGAGCGCTGCTATCGACCCGGATACGCATCCGTTGATCCATAGTGATATGGGCCCCCATGCACCCAAGCAACCCTATGGTGGTGGTGATATCACGCAGATGGGGTATATTCCCAAGCGTCATGGGCCCATCCGCCAGCAGGGTGGCCGCCAGAATGGGCAAAGCCGCATTTTTGGCACCCGCGATACGAACTTCCCCTGCCAGGGGAGCTCCACCATTAATTTTCAGCTTTTCCATGAGAGTCATTGTGGTTGCGAGAACAGCCTGACGGTAATAGCAGGTCCAGATGGTTTGCAAACAATCGCGCATATTAACGGAAAAGTCGGCAATCGTAACCGTAAATTTCGAAGTCCCTGTGTTGCGGACATCAGGAGATGCTCTCACACTATCCTTAAGATAGCCTTTAGCTCGCCGGACAATTGCTGGAAGTCTTCCGGTATTTGGCCCATGCCGTCAATCATCAGCATCATGATGTGTTTATTTGCGCCAGATTTTGTATCATGCGCCCTCACAATGCCCCCGCCAGCTGTCAGGCAGATGGCAGATCCGGAGCCGCAGACACATGAATCTCCCCGCAAAGCATGACCATCCATCATCACCGGCCTGAATTATGAATATGCCTAGCACATCTGCCAGCATGCCCTTTACCGCCGTCATCCTGGCGGCCGACCGGGGTGCGGAAGATCCGGTTGCGCGGGCCGCCGACGTCTCTTGCAAGGCGCTGACCCCGGTTGGCGGTATTCCCATGGTGTTGCGGGTTCTTAATGCCCTGGAAGAGAGCCTGGCCGTCGGGCCGCGGCTATTGTGCGGCCCGCCTCGGCCGCTGCTCGAACAGGCCGCGGCGCTCAAACGCGGAGTCGATGCCGGTGACTACGCCTGGAGCGCCCAC
>Ga0265306_10000245_pt1 | contig 24470 bp, 21 predicted proteins | sample Helome_3_FD_192493 | JGI IMG/M metagenome (GOLD analysis project Ga0265306, IMG submission 192493) | Marine sediment microbial communities from subtidal zone of North Sea - Hel_20160420 (Illumina Assembly) | ecosystem: Environmental > Aquatic > Marine > Subtidal zone > Sediment ... | reverse complement strand
TAGCTCCACAGGCCAAAGCTTGCCAACAGCGAGGCGAGCAGGACGAGGGCGGTCAAGACATGTGATGTGCGCAGTTCCGGCATGATTATTATCGGGGTATCCGTATTGAAACAGTCTGTACGCCTGCAGCAATCCAGACACCTTGTTTGGCCACAAATAACAGTTTAAACAAACTGGCAACCTGAATAACAGCCATAAACCATATAATAAACAGGGGAAAAGAGAAATGCGGCTGAGCGCGTGAGAATCAGGGCCGCTGACCCCTGCGCATGATGGCGTCCTGTCATCCATCCCCTAGTGCGGGGTGGTGTCGCCGATCAGGGTGTGGCCGCTGACCTGTGTGATCACCGGCCTGCCGTTTTCCAGTGCGTAGGTGGCGGTTTCGCGGAACCGGCTGGTCATTTTCTCGCCGCCCTGGATCATGTTCTCGGTCACGGTGGAGTACGACGTTCCGCTGAGGCCATCCGGCATGATATGAATCTTGAGGTCATCGCGCTGATAGTCGTATTCCCCGATGTCTGCCCAGCCTTCACTGATCAGTTTGAGATACTTGTTCTTGTCGAGTTTCACCTTGGCCATCCACTGCTCGTAGGTAAACTCGATGATCTTTACGAACGATTCACCCAGGTACGCTCCGATAGCGGCTGCATCGCGCTCAAGCGCTGCCGCGTCGGTGGCGCTGATCACCTGTTTGATCTGTTGCTCGGTAATCCGGTCGGCCGCCTGGGCCGGGACTGCCAGCAAGGTGAATAGCACGGCTCCGGTTAATGACCTGTTCATATTATTATTCTCCTGCACCGGCCTTGATGAAGGGTGCCGTACCGGTCATCAAGGCTGGATGATTAATTACATCATTCCCGCTATCCCGGCGAAATTGGACAAAAGTGCGAGGAACAGTACTTGGGTCGGACTTCTCCAATGGATGAAGGACCGGGGTCGGACCCCTCCAGTCGTTTGAAAGATATGAGAATCACCGGGATTATGGCTGCATACAGGCCCCTGGATGGCCCATACCAGGGTTGAAAAAGCGGCTTTAAGCAGCCTCATCATGCCACGCGTAACTCGTTGTATTGCGGCAACGGTAGCGTGACCGGTGTCCCTGCGCGAATCCTCGAGTTGTTAAACGCATCATTTCAGCCGTGAAAAGATGCTTATAAGCGATGAGAAAGCCGCTTTTCTGGCCTGTATTCCAGTTAAAACAGTATCTTGTGGAGGTCCGACCCCGTTGATTCAATCGCGCAGGTACAGCAGCAGGCTGAACAGGGTGGTGATGAAAAAAACGCTCACCGTTACCTGGTTCACCCGTGCTGCGTTGACGTCCCGTCCTGACAGCCGGTCCGCCAGCATTTTCATGTAGGAGCCGCTGTGTGCCGGTTTCCCCAGCGCCTGCCTGATGCGCCAGTGCAGGTCGGTCAGGAAACAGTACGTCCAGCCCTTGAAGCTGCCGAGACCGAACCAGGAAAACAGGATCACCCCCTGCAGGCCAAGGTGCAGTGGTCGCAGCGCCGGCACCAGCCAGCCGAGGCCGCTGAACAGGATGACGGCGAGGTGTGCGATATGAAACAGGACATCCAGCAGCCGCAGCACCGTCCGCTGCTGTGGTGTTTCAGCCATGCGACTGGGTGGTCCCGGCGAGGATGGCATCGCCCTGCGCCAGCACCTTGCCAAAGGCCGCCAGGTACTGGTCAAGGATGTCGCGCCCGCCGCTGGGGAAGGTCGGCAGCCGCAGCAGGGTGTGGCTGTAAGCGCGGGTCTTGTTGAGGATGGCCGGATCGTAGGCGAGGTCCGCCTGCCGCGTTTTGGCGCGCAGGATGCGTTGCCAGTGGCCCTCGCTGAAGAACGGCTGTTCGTGCACCAGCGGGTAGCGGGGCGCGGTGACCTCGCAGCCCTCGGCCTGCAGGGCGGCGACCAGGGTATCAATGGGCAGCCCGCCGCGCTCAGCGTCGTAGTGGATGATGAACTCGAAGTAGGTGCGCTCGATGTGCGCGGGTTCCCGGTAGGTATGAAAGCAGCCCAGTGACTCCAGTCCCCCGGACAGGTAACCGAGATTGTCGTGGCGCGTCCGGTTGTGTTCGGCGAGGTGGCGGAACTGCACGCGCGCCACGGCCGCGCTGAGTGGTGCCATGCGCGTCTTGATGCCGAAGCTGGTGGCGGCAAAGCGGCGGTTCGGTGATTCCAGTTCGTAGATGCGTGCGATGTCGCCGAGGCACACCGCGCGTTCGTAGTACTCGGCATTGTCGGTGAGCAGGATGCCGCCTTCCCCGGCCGGCGCCAGCTTGTCGTTCTGCAGGCTGAACACGGAGATATCGCCGAGTGCGCCGCAGGGACGTCCGCGCCAGGTCGCGCCGTGGGTGTGGGAGGCATCCTCGATGATCTTCAGGTCATGCTGTTCGGCCAGTGCCATGATCTCGGTCATCTTCGACGGCATGCCCCACAGGTGCACCACGACCACGGCGCGGGTGCGCTCCGTCAGCTTGCGCGCCATGTCGTCGGGATCGATGCCGAGGCGCTCTTCCTCGCTGTCGCAGAACACCGGCACCAGCCCGACCCACAGCATGGGCAAGACCGAGGCCCACCAGGTTGCACTGGGCACCAGCACCTCGTCGCCGGGCTGCAGGTCCAGGGCGAAGAAGGCGGCGAGCAGTCCCGCGGTGCCGTTGTTGTGTGCCAGGGCATGGCGGCGGCCGGTGAGGCCGGCGTAGTCCGCCTCCAGTGCCTGCACCTCGGGATGAAAGCTGAGGTTGCCGTCGCGCAGCACGCGCAACACCGCCTGTTCGTCCTCTTCGGTAAGGATGGGCCAGCGGTTTGCCTGTGCATGGTCCGCGGTAACCGCTGCGGTACCGCCGAGGATGGCGGCAAGGGAGGGATCAGTACCTGCCATGGATGTTCTCCCGCTGTAATGTATCGGTTCTGCAAGGCTGCCGGGCTGAGCGGCCGCCGGCGCCTCGCTCAACAGTCCGTATCCAGCCCCGCCAGCAGCCGGTCATGCTGCGTCTCGACCTGTTGTTCGTAGCGAGTGAGCGCGGCCTCGGCCTCGTCACCATGGAATACCTGTGCCACGGCCAGCAGGGCAGCACGGTTTTCGTTGTCATGCCCCAGTCCCTGCCGCGGCAGCCACTGGCTGATGTTGGTGCGCCGTCGCAGGTAGTCTTCCAAGGTACAGCAAAATTCGTGGTCTCGACACCACTGCGGCGACGGCAGCGGCTGGTCGATGCCGGGGAAACGGCTCAGTTCCATTTCAGGGTCGGCAACGTCGCCGGTACGCGTGTCGGCCAGCGCAGGGCTAACGCGCGCCGCAATGCGGCTGCGGATCTGTGCCGCCAGTTCCCGACACCCGGTCAGCTTGCCGCCGTAGATGGAGATCCAGGGGCGTTCGCGGTCCGTATGCACGATGCTGCGCCGTGACAGCTCCAGCGGATAGCGGTCCGCGACATAATCGCGTTTGACCGCGAGGGCGCGAATGCCGCAGCGCAGCGAGACAATATCGGCGGCCTGTACCTCGCGACGCAGGTGCTGGTTCGCGGTCTCCAGCAGGAAGCGCAGGTCGGCCGCATCCGGAGTCAGTCCCGCCTCGATGTTGTCGATGACGGTCTCGGTCGGCCCCCATAGCGCCACCGGCCCCCACGGCACACAGGTCATTACGTCGCCATTGGCACCCATGTCGAAGATCAGCGGGGTATGGTGTCCTTCCTCGCGCGGCAGTCCGAGGTAGACGCCCTTGCTGAGTGCATGCCGGTAGGGTGACTCGATGCCGCATTGCGCATTCAGTTCATCGACCCAGACACCGGTGCAGTTGACGATGAGCCGGGCCCGCGCCGTGGTGCTGGCCCCGCCCAGGCGGTCACGCAGCTCGAGTCGCCACAGCTGTTGCTGGCGGTCATAGTCTGCAGGCGCGAGGTCGCAGTAGTTCAGTGCGCAGCCGGCAGGTGGTGCGTGGGCGGTGAGCCAGTGCAGCGTGAAGCGTGCGTCGGAAGCACGCAGCATGGCCTCTTCGTAACGAAAGGCGCCGCGGTGTCCGTCGCGCTGTATGAGCGTGGTCTCGTCGAAATGTCTTTCATAGGATGGAAAGCGGCGGCGCCCGCCGCCAAGCAGCCAGTAAAAGCCGAGCCCCGCGCCGATAAAGGCCGAGGGCATACCGCTCTTGCGTGACGGGATGTAGCGGTAGAAGGTGGGTTGTGTCCAGTCACCCTGTTCCCTGATCATGCGGTCACGCGCACGCGAGAGCTTTGCGACTGTCAACACGTCGCCAACCCGTAAATACAGCAGGCCACCCCAGACCATCATGCCCGAGGCCTGGCTGGAGCCGGCGGCAAAATCGTTTTTGTCGACCAGCAGGGTCCGCCAGCCCTGGCGGCACAGTTCACTGTAGAGGCTGGCGCCGTTCACTCCGCCGCCGATGATCGCGACGTCAAAGATCTCCTCGCCGGCATAGTCCCAGTTCAGGTCACGCGGACTTGAGGGGCGGAATGCAGCTGAGGGGGCGGCGGACGGGTTTGGCTGGCTGGTGTTGTCCGCGGGACCGGGTTTGGGTTCATACATCATGTCAACGTTAGCGCAACCCGCCAGCAGGTTAAAGTCTAATGTTATGGGTCCGGTGCTGATGTGCTACCCGGGCCGCGACAGATTATCGCAGGGTGAACGCTCACGGGCCGGACCTGCCTGACAGGCTGAAGAAGCAACAGTGACCGGAGGATCGAGCATATTCAGGCCCGGTCGATTCGGCTCGGGGAATTACGAGGCCCTGGCCTTGCGCTGCTCGATGTCCTGGCTGCGCAGGTAATCCTCATAAGTGCCGTGAAAATCAACGATACCTGCGGGCGTCAGTTCGAGAATGCGTGTCGCCAGCGAAGACACGAATTCACGGTCGTGGCTGACGAAGATCAGCGTGCCCGGGTAGTTGTCCAGGGCCAGGTTCAGTGATTCAATGGATTCCATGTCCAGGTGGTTGGTAGGTTCGTCCAGCAACAGGATGTTATTGCGCTGCAGCATTAATTTACCGAACAGCATACGGCCCTGTTCGCCACCGGAGATCACGCTGACGGTCTTGTTGATGTCGTCATTCGAGAACAGCAGTCTTCCCAGTGTGCCGCGGATGGCCTGTTCGTCGTCGTCTTTCTTGCCCCACTGTTCCATCCAGTCAAACAGGGGTTTGTCATCCTTGAAGTCCGCGGCATGGTCCTGGGCGTAGTATCCGATTGACGCATTTTCCGCCCATTTGACACTGCCGGCAGCGGGTTCCAGTTCGCCGATCAGGCATTTCAGCAGGGTGGTCTTGCCGATGCCGTTCGGGCCGATCACGGCAATGCGCTCGCCAGCCTCTACACGCAGGCCGAAACCGCTGAACAGTTCTTCATCGAAGGATTTGGCCAGGCCTTTGACTGTCAGTGCGAGGCGGTGCAGCTTTTTGTCCTGTTCAAAGCGGATGAACGGGCTTTTCCGGCTGGAGGGTTTCACTTCTTCCAGCTGGATTTTATCGATTTGCCGGGCGCGCGAAGTGGCCTGTTTGGACTTCGATGCATTGGCGGAGAAGCGGCTGACGAAGGCCTTGAGTTCGGCGATCTGTGCGGACTTCTTCGCGTTCTCGGTCTGCAGGCGTTCGCTCACCCTGGTCGAAGCGATCATGTATTCGTCATATGAGCCGGGATAGACGCGTATTTCACCGTAGTCCAGGTCGGCCATGTGGGTGCAGACGCTGTTGAGAAAGTGACGGTCATGCGAAATGATGATCATGGTGCAGTTGCGTTCGTTCAGCACACCCTCCAGCCAGCGAATCGCGTTGATGTCGAGGTTATTGGTGGGCTCGTCCAGCAGCATGATGTCCGGGTCCGCGAACAGTGCCTGTGCCAGCAATACGCGCAACTTCCAGCCCGGTGCGACTTCGCTCATTGGGCCGCTGTGCTGCTCGATCGGGATTCCCACTCCCAGTAACAGTTCGCCGGCGCGGGCCTCGGCGGTATAGCCATCCATTTCGGCAAACTCGGCCTCCAGCTCGGCGGCACGAATGCCGTCTGCCTCGGTCATCTCCGGGTTGGCATAAATCGCATCGCGCTCTGACTTGACTGCCCACAACTCCTCGTGACCCATGATGACCGTATCGATGACCGCACATTCCTCGTAGGCAAACTGGTCCTGCCTGAGTTTGCCGATGCGCTCGTGCGGGTCCTTCGATACATTGCCGGAAGAGGGCGAGAGATCGCCGGCCAGTATCTTCATGAAGGTGGACTTGCCGCAGCCATTGGCGCCGATCAGGCCATAGCGATTGCCCTCGCCGAACTTGACGGAGACGTTCTCGAACAGCGGTTTGGCGCCGAATTGCATGGTGATGTTTGCGGTGGATAGCATGGTTTATTCCGGAGTTGTGTTGGTTACGGGCATCTGTGCACTATTTAGGGCTGGATTCCCGCCTGCGCGGGAATGACGGCTGGTTTTTTATTAATGGTGCTTCTACACATGGGTCCCTAGGCGGCCGTGCGCGTGCCGCGGCGTGTGCGGTTGCGGGGATTACCCGGCGGGTTGCCAGGCCGGCCCTTGCCGGAAGCCTTGTTGCCGTTCCAGCGTCCATTGGACTTGCCGGCTGCCTGTTTCCCGCCCGGTTTCTTGCTGCCGCGACCGCCAGGCTGGTTGCGTCCGCCCTGCTGCTGGCGGCCACGGCCGTTCTGGATGGGTTCAGCCCGAATAGAAGGATCGGGTGCATAGCCGTCGATGACGTCCCTGGGGATGTCGCGTTTCAGCAGGCGCTCGATGTCTCTCAGCAACTTCAGTTCATCGACGCACACCAGTGACATGGCCTCACCTTCGTTGCCGGCACGGCCGGTGCGGCCGATGCGATGGACGTAATCTTCCGGCACATGGGGTAATTCGAAGTTGACCACGTGCGGCAGCTGATCGATGTCCAGTCCACGTGCGGCAATATCCGTACCGACCAGCACCCGGATTTTCCCGGCCTTGAAATCAGCCAGTGCCCGGGTGCGCGCACCCTGGCTCTTGTTGCTGTGAATGGCGGCCGCGGTGATGCCATCCTTGCCGAGCTGTTCAGCCAGCCGGTTGGCGCCGTGCTTGGTGCGTGTGAATACCAGTACCTGCTGCCAGTCGTTCGAACCGATCAGGAAGGACAGCAGCTCGCGTTTGCGAACTTTATCGACCGGGTGTATCACCTGCGTGACGCTTTCCGCGGCGGGGTTGTGGCGTTCGACTTCAACCAGGGTGGGCGACCTGAGCAGCTTGTTGGCCAGCTGTTTGATCTCTTTCGAGAAGGTGGCCGAGAACAACAATGTCTGTTTGTGTTCGGGTAGCAGGGCGAGCACCTTGCGGATGTCGTGAATGAAACCCATGTCCAGCATACGGTCGGCTTCATCGAGCACCAGGATGTCCACCTTCGACAGGTCGACCGATCGCTGGCCGACGTGGTCCAGCAGCCGGCCCGGTGTGGCTACCAGGATATCGACGCCCTTGATCAACCGGGTTTTTTGCGGGTTGATGCTCACGCCGCCAAATACCACGGTGGATCTCAGCGGCAGGTGCCTGCCGTAGGTAGTGACGCTTTCGCTCACCTGGGCGGCCAGCTCGCGGGTCGGCGTGAGCACCAGGGCGCGGATCGGGCGACGACCTGGTCCCGGTTTGGCGGTTGCCACCAGTCTTTGCAGTAACGGCAGGGTAAAACCGGCGGTCTTGCCCGTGCCCGTCTGTGCGCCACCCATGATGTCGCGTCCTTCGAGAATCGGCGGAATGGCCTGGCGCTGTATCGGGGTGGGTTCGCTATAGCCTTGTTCGGCGACAGCACGGAGTAATTCGGCCCTGAGGCCGAGTGATTCAAATGACATGCTTGATGTTCTCCAGGGATCGGCCTGCCCAATACACATAGTTTGGGACGGTCCAGGCGGAAACTTGCTTGTGTTACGAGGCGAACCGGGAAGGATTACCGCGTTGTAAACAGGTGCAGACCGAAGTGCACCGGAATTTGTGTGGGGCATTGTACCTGAAGTTTTGCCAAATAGGTGACCTGTAAAGAGTTGTTTGGCCCTTTTTTCATGCCGGGGGAGATAATCTGAGGCATCGGCACCGCAAGGGTGCTGATCGCGTTTATCCCGGGTGTCCGCTTGACCCCGTTATTGCGCGCCAGGGGATGAGCATGGGTACGCGCGACTGGTATTCCCTGTAGTGATCACCGAAGGTGACCACCAGATCGCGTTCCTCCAGCAGGGTGCCGACAACGATCCACGCACTCCACAGCACGTTGAATAACAGGCGATCTGCGGTGAGGTCGGGGTAAGACCAGATCATCACCAGGACGCAGAAGTACTGGGGATGTCTGACCCATTGATACGGGCCGCGCTCCATGAAGGCGACCGCTGGTGGTGATTTGCCGCGAAGATGGCGTCTGATTGCCCGCAAACCGAAGCTGTCGAACGAGCGCAGCGCCAGGTTGCTCCAGACAATACCGCCGAGCGCTGCCAGGAATAACGCACGCAGGCCGAACTGCAATGCCTCGCCTGCGACCAGCACTGACTGTGCCGAAACCTGCCAGAGTAATATGACGCCATAGAGACAGATGCCGGAGGCGATCGAGAAGATGGCGCCGTGATAGTACTCCGGGGCCAGCCGGCCAAACCATGCCTTGAACGAATTGCGGATCATGCCGCTGTGCTGGGCGAAGAATGCCGCCGAAAGACACGCGTCGAAGGCCAGGACGGCGCCGGTATCCTGGTAGAAAACCAGTGGGTGCCAGGGGCCTGTATAAAGAAAGACGGTAAAGGCAAGCAGCGCCGTGCTGCCAATCGTCGCAGAGAGTATCAGGGCAAGGCGGGGTCCGGGCCTGAATGGCAGGGCATCATCGCGGTCACCGGGCGGTCTTTTGCCTGCCTGATCCATTCAGGATGTCGCGATGTCTAAATCAGCAATCATGATTTTATGGCGCCATTCGCCGCTGCCGCGTGCAGCCTGTACAGACCACTTCTGTCCCCGGGGCCCGATCGAGCGTGTGAACGGCCTCAGCGCACGACCTCCATGACATCAGGAAAATCGTGCGCTGAGGCCTGGAAGCTTCGTTCGGCCATCCTTAATCGTGACTTAAGCCGAATTCAAAGCTGTCGATCTTGATGCCCTCGGGAAATGCAGTCTTCAGGCGTCGTTCAAACTCCTGGTAAACCTCCGCCTTGTGTTGCTGGACGTCATAATCGCGACTTTCCGTGTTGATGCCTTCCACCTCCAGATCCAGCTTGAACTCGATATCCGGAGCAATTTGAAATCGTATTGTTGCCATGCAGGACTCCTCTTGTCATTTCGGTGCCAGATTACCTTGTACCATAATTTTGCCCCCGGTTTTTCAACGGGAGGCGCGGATTGGCCGGCCGGTGGCGACTTCTCCTCGGTATACGGATTTCAATAATGCCGTTGTTTGTGCTCTTCGTCATGCGGCGCCAGTCGGCGTCGAAGGGGAGCCGCAGTTGCTTGCGAAAACGCATCTGCCAGCGCGAGACGCCGCCGGCCCCGCGGCCATACTGTCCTTGCCGGCCACCCCGGGCGACTTGCACGACCAGGCGGTTACGCCAGGGAAGTACCTCGACGTCCCCGTCGCGTAATCCATCGAGGTAGGCGCGAACGAAATAACCATCCCCGGTCACCCCCGTTTGCAGGCGCAGTGAGCCCGCATCGCGATTGCCTCCCGCGGGTCCTGTATCAGGACGGTAAGTCCAGTCGGTAGAGTAAACATAACTGCCGTGGCTCCAGGCAGCCGTAGGCAGCCATGCCGCGAACAGCACACAGGTAAACAACAGGCGGGTACCTGGCCGCATGGTTGTTGCCTCCCGGTTTCGTGGTCCCTAGCGCAATGCGTCGTACATTTTCTTCTTCTTTTTCTTCTTGCAAAGGTGGGTGACATTCATGCTGATATGGTGCGGCGAATATAATGTAGTCCTGATCAGCCAGCCCCCGGACGGCGTCTGCGCCTGTTCGGTCATGGTCCTGATGTGGGTGGTATCGTCATAGGCATCTTCGATGACATCGTATACAAGTTTCATTGTTATCTCCTTGTTATGGACAGGATCAGAGGCTGGCCACAGGCTGCCCCGGGTTATGCGTGGTGATTTTCCCTGTTAACGGTCAGTATAGACCGGGTCGAGGGAGACAGGTATCGGGATGCCTTGAAAAAGAGACCTTTTCCGGGACGAACCGGGGCGTGCCCGGGCCGATGAACGCCGGGATTGAGAGAACCGGGTGCTGAGCTAGTATTCCTCTTCAGGTTCCGCCCGTTCGGCGGCGACATAGGGGATATGGTGATAGTGGCTGGCCGGGCGGCCACAAACGGGACAGCGATCGGCGGGGCGCTCAACCAGCGTGGACCCGCAGATCTGGCAAACATGATAGTCCACGAATTCGCCTTCGATATGGGCGATCAGAAACCTGAACCATTTCTTCGCGGCATCCTGCATGCGCCCCAGCAGCTCCCGGTGCTGCTTCTCCGCCTCCCAGGCCCAGGTCAGGTTATCGATAGCCGCCTGGTGGTTTTCCGGCTTGATACGCGCCAGGATGGCCGGGTACTCGTGGTCAATCTCGTCGGCCTCGACCCCGGTGGCATGCATGATGTTGGACTTGGTGCTTTCCACCGGCCTCGGCTGCAGCTGCTCCCGGGGCACCCCGACACCGAGTGTGTCGAGTATGCGTTTGAAGTTGCGTGCATGAATGGCCTCGGAGGCGGCCAGTGACTTGAACAGGTAGGCGCTGTTGGGATAACCCTCCGCCAGGGCCTTGTTCGAAAATTTACCGTAGGAAACGTGCGCCTCTACCTCATCCTGGTAGCGTTCCTGCAAGGCCTGTATGGTCGCGGCGTAATCAGCCGCAACGCAAACAGTTGCTCCCGGGGCCAGCAACAGCACCCCGGTGAGCAACGCTTTCAGGACATACCGGTACCGGCAGGCATCTGTCATGCATATCATCTCCAAACAAATGCAGGGCGCGTTTTACACGTCGACGGAAAATACACAGCGGACACCTTCCCCCTGCCGTACGCACGCCTCTTCATCATGCGTACATTCTAGAAAAGTTTCTTTGCCATGCCCAGCAGTCCGCCGGCACTGTCCAGTAATGAGCCACCACTGCTGGATTTGTCGATCATCTGCGGTAACGCATCTTTCAGGCCATCCAGCAACGAGCCTTCGTCGGTGTTGAGTTCCGAGGCCATGGCGGTGATTTTGTCGCTGCCGACGACTTCCCGGACCTGCTCGGTGGAGATGTCTGCATTGTTGCCATCACCCAGCCAGGACTCGGCGACCGATCCCAGCCCCTTGTCCTGCATGGCCGAGATGATTCCGCCCAGATCGGTTTTTCCGTCATTGCCGGACAACAGGCCGCCCAGTGCGGACGAAAGCGCTCCCGAATCCACGCCATTACCCAGCTTGCTGGCTAACAATTGTTTTCCCAGATTCATCAGATCCATAGTATTTCTCCCGGTTTGCAAAACTTTGTTAAGTGATTAAAGAGGGCATGCACAATGATTCCTGTACGCTGCCCCTTACACTGGAGGGACATCTACCCTAGAGTATGCGGGGTCGAGAGTAAATCGAATCCGAACGTTGAATTGTTATCAATTGTGGCAAATAAAGAACGACATTGTGACGGGCGGGAACAGCCGGGTCCGGGTCCCGGTGCCGGTTCGTTACCTAAGTTTCCGGACCTGCCGGCAGCCGGGAACGAATGTGCGCCGACCCGGTTTGTATTTGATACCGGTGAGCGGTGAAACACAGCAAGCAGCCGTTCCCGGCCGCGGCAAGCGGCTTGCGTCGGCCGTCCGCTGGGGTGTCGTCCTGCTGGTCCTGCTGGCGGGGATGCGGTTCGTGACCGGCATGCCCGGCAACTCCTGGTCGGGTCCGCTGCCGCCCCTCACCGCCAGGCAGCAGCTGATCCATGACAACCTCAAGCGCCATGTCACAGAACTGGCGGGCCGCATCGGCGAGCGCAATGTCTGGCGTCCCGGGGCGATGACGGCCGCCAGCGGGTATATCCGCAAGACCCTGGAAGCGGCGGGCTACACGGTCAGCGTCCAGCCGTTTACCAGCCGCGGCCTGACCGTAAACAATCTCGAGGCCATACTGCCCGGGAACGCCGCTGCGGATGAAATCATCGTTATCGGCGCGCACTACGATTCGGTGGCCGGCACCCCGGGGGCCAACGACAATGCCTCGGGTGTGGCCGCCCTGCTGGAACTGGCCCGTCTGCTGACCGGCACGGCGCTGCCGCGCAGCGTGCGCTTCGTGGCCTTTGCCAACGAGGAGGCGCCGTTCTTCTACGGCGAGGAGATGGGCAGCAAGCGCTATGCCGATCATGCGCGTGCGCAGGGCGAGCGCATCGAGGCGATGCTGTCACTGGAGACGATCGGTTATTACACCGACCAGGAGGACAGCCAGCGGTATCCCTTTCCGTTCAACCTGTTCTATCCCGCTACCGGTAATTTCATCGGTTTTGTCGGCGACCTGTCGTCGTGGCGCCTGGTCCGCCGCGCGATCGGGGCGTTTCGTGCAACGACGTCATTTCCCTCGGAAGGCGTGGCGGCGCCGCGCTCGACCCGGGGCGTGCACTGGTCGGACCACTGGTCCTTCTGGCAGGCCGGTTACCCGGCCATCATGGTCACGGATACGGCGCCGTACCGCTACCCGCACTACCATGCCGAGACCGATACGCCGGACAAGCTGGATTACACCGGCCTGGCACGGGTGACCGGCGGGCTGGCGGAGGTTATTGCAGCACTTGCTGAAGAGTAATCACTGGTGCGTAAAACGCACCTGTGCCTCCGACGGGGCAGGGTGCATTCCGTGCACCGGTATAATCGGTGCATACGCACGCTGTGCGCCGCTGAATTAATTATTTACGGAGCGAGAAATGCTGGACACATTGGCAAGTATCGGCAGAAGTGGTTTCTACTGGCTGGCATTGGCCGTCACTGGCCTGTTGTCGGAAGCGGTTGGACTGTTTTATCAGTACGGGCTCGATGAAATGCCCTGCGTGCTGTGCATCCATGTGCGGCTCTGGCTGCTGGCCCTGGTCGTTGTTGCGCTGCTGGCGCTGTTGCTGCGCCGGCTGAGCTTCATGCCCGTCGCGGGGCATCTGCTGACGGTGGTGATTGCTGCGGGGCTGCTGGAGCGCTCCTACCAGCTGCTGGGCACGGAGCGCGGCTTTGTGGTCGGGGATTGCGGTTTTGCCCTGGGCCTGCCGGCCTGGTTCACACCCGACCGCTGGTTGCCGACCGTGTTCCAGGTGCAAACCTCCTGTGGCTACACGCCGGAGATGCTGTTCGGCATCACCATGGCGGAGGCCCTGATCGTGGGGTCTGCCATGTTTCTGCTGCTGAGTGTTGCCATGACGGTGGCTGCCCTGGCGCGGCCTCGCTAGCGGGGAAGGCGATGCTCGGCACGTGCCGAGCATCTGGTCAGGTCAATGGTGCGTAAAACGCACCCTGCGTCGGGTCGATTGGGTAGGGTGCACTCTGTGCACCGTCATCAATGGTGCGTAAAACGCACCCTGCGTCGGGTCGATTGGGTAGGGTGCACTCTGTGCACCGTCATCAATGGTGCGTAAAACGCACCCTGCGTCGGGTCGATTGAGTAGTAAACGCACCCTGCGTCGGGTCGATTGGGTAGGGTGCACTCTGTGCACCGTGACCCATGGTGTGAACGCACCCTGAGGCTGGATGACTACAGCATGAATAGCGGCAGTCTCTGGGCATTCGCGGGGAAGCAGGTACACTAGGCACGATGAACAGCTCGCGCGCTTCGACCACCGGGGACATCCTCGATACCCTCCGGCAGGTGTTCGGCTATGCCGGCTTCCGCCCCCACCAGCAGGCCATTATCGAGGAGCTGATCGCGGGTCAGGATGCCTTCGTGCTGATGCCGACCGGCGGCGGCAAGTCACTGTGTTACCAGATCCCTGCGCTGCATCGGGCGGGGGTGGGCCTGGTGGTGTCGCCGCTGATCTCGCTGATGAAGGACCAGGTGGATGCCCTGCAGGCCAACGGCGTGGCAGCGGCCTGCTACAACTCTGCGCTGGGCGCACAGGAGGCCCGCCAGGTGCTGGCCCGGCTGCACGCCGGTGAACTGGACCTGCTGTATGTGAGTCCCGAGCGGTTGATGAGTACCGGCTTCCTCGAACGGCTGGCGGAGATCGATATCGCCCTGTTCGCCATCGACGAGGCCCACTGTGTGTCACAGTGGGGCCATGATTTCCGCCCCGAGTACCAGCAGCTGGGGGCGCTGCGCAATCACTTCCCGCACATTCCGCTGGTCGCCCTGACCGCCACGGCCGATGCCCAGACCCGTGATGACATCGTCCACGTGCTGGGGCTCGGCGCGGGCAGGCGTCACGTCACCGGCTTCGACCGCCCCAACATCCGCTACACGGTGCTGGAGAAGCACAAGCCGTTTGAACAGTTGCTGCGCTTTCTGCAGGACCGCACGGACCAGGCCGGCATTGTCTATGCCCTCAGCCGCAAGCGGGTGGAAGAGGTGGCGGGCAAACTCCAGGCCCGGGGTATTCGTGCCGAGGCCTACCATGCCGGTCTGCCGGCCGCGCAGCGCAGGAACGTGCAGGATGATTTCCTGCGCGACGAACTGCAGGTGGTGGTCGCCACCGTGGCCTTCGGTATGGGTATCGACAAGCCCAATGTCCGTTTCGTCGTGCATTACGATCTGCCCAAACATATCGAGGGCTATTACCAGGAGACCGGCCGGGCGGGCCGCGATGGCCTGGAGGCGGAGGCCCTGCTGCTGTTCGGTGTCCAGGACGTGGTGACTGCCCGGCGCCTGATCGAGAACAACGACAACGCCGCACAGAAACGCATCGAGGTGCACAAACTCAATGCCATGGTGGGGCTGGCCGAGAGTGTGACCTGCCGGCGCCGGGTGCTGCTCAACTACTTCGGCGAACGGCTGGAGCAGGATTGCGGCAACTGCGATGTCTGCCTGAATCCGCCGGAACAGTTCGATGCCACAGTGGATGCGCAGAAGGCGCTGTCCTGCGTCTACCGGGTCGGCCAGCGTTTCGGGGTCGCGTATGTCGTGGATGTGCTGCGCGGTGCCGATAACGAGCGCATTCGTTCATTGCATCACCAGCAGCTTTCCACCTATGGCCTGGGCAGCGACCGCAGCGAGCAGGAATGGACCTCCATCATCCGTCAGCTCATTCATCACGGCTATCTGCTGCAGGACATTGCCAACTATTCCGTGCTGAAGCTGACCGATGCCGCGCGGCCGTTGTTGCGCGGCGAGCAGACCCTGCAGCTGGCCAAACCGCGGATTCGTGAAAAGACCAGGAAAAAGCGCCCCCGGGGGGATGCCGCTCACGGGCCCTACGACGAGGCCCTGTTCGACCAGCTGCGCGAACTGCGCAAGCGCCTCGCCGATGAACAGGGTGTGCCGCCCTATGTCGTGTTCGGTGATGCCAGTCTGATACAGATGGCGCGGGACAAGCCGGCGGATGATACGCAACTGCTGAATGTCACGGGGGTGGGTCAGCACAAGCTGGCCAAATACGGCAGCGATTTCCTGAACAGCATTGCGCTGTACGGCGTTGAGCACGCGGGCAATTGATCCGTGTGCGCTGCCCGTCGTGCCGGTCCCCGGCCGTGCGCCATGCGTTAACAGGCTGCTCCCGCACAGACAAGCGACTCCGGTCCCTTGAATTTCACGATTCCGCCACCATTATTAGCTGATAGCAGGTATCACGGTGTGTTTTCATGTCCGGCCAGCTGCGGGTTTGGCTCCCAGCCGTGGTAAACTGTCCGCTAGCTATATGACAATTCATGCGAGACCCCTATGACTGAAACAATCCTGAACTTCCTGGGCGCGGGCGGTATTGCGCAGCTCTCCATTGGCGCGCTGCTGCTGACCGGCCTGGTACTGACCCAGGTGACCATTGCCAGCGTTACCATCTACCTGCATCGCCACCAGGCGCACCGGGCACTCGACCTGCACCCGGTCATTGCCCACTTCTTCCGCTTCTGGCTGTGGATGACGACCGGCATGGTGACCCGTGAGTGGGTGGCGATACACCGCAAGCATCACGCCAAATGCGAGACGCCGGAAGATCCGCACAGCCCCCAGGTGCTGGGGATCGGGAAAGTGATGTGGCAGGGGTCCGAGCTGTACCGGGAGGAAGCGGGCAAGCGCGATACCCTGGAAGATTATGGCCACATGACACCGGACGACTGGCTGGAGCGACATGTCTACACACCCTTTCCGTATATCGGTGTCAGCCTGATGATGCTGATTGATATTGCGCTGTTCGGCATGGCCGGCCTGGCGCTGTGGGCGGTGCAGATGATGTGGATACCATTCTGGGCGGCGGGCGTGATCAACGGCATCGGCCACTACTGGGGCTATCGAAATTACGAGACCACGGATGCCGCGCGCAATATCCTGCCGTGGGGCCTGATCGTCGGTGGTGAGGAGCTGCATTCCAACCACCATGCCTTCCCGGCCTCGGCGCGCTTTTCCAGCAAGTGGTGGGAGTTTGACCTCGGTTGGGCCTATATCCGCGTGCTGAGCCTGCTGGGGCTGGCAAAGGTCAGGCGGGTCGCGCCACAGCGGGCCGTGGTCCTGGACGAGAAGGACACCGTTGACCTGGAAACCGTGCGTGCCGTGGTGAGGAGCCGCATGTACGTCATGGCCAGTTATGCACGTGAGGTCATCCGTCCGGTGCTGCGCCAGCAACGCAAACACTGTGACAGTTCGTGCAAGCAGGCCCTGCGCCGCGCACGCGGTTTGTTGACCCGTGATACCGCGCTGGTCAATGGACGTGCACGTGAACGGCTGGACCAGATCCTGGCACGCTTCAATGATCTGAAGATCGTCTATCAGTATCGACTCAAGCTGCAGTCGGTCTGGTCAGGCAAGTCCACCGGTCAGGAGTCACTGCGCGAGTCGCTGCAGGAATGGTGTCAGCAGGCCGAGGCGACCGGCATTGCCGCCCTGCAGGAATTTTCCCGGCACCTGCGCGGCTACAGCCTGCAGTCGGCCTGATACGGCCGACCTGCCATTGTCTTCAGCTCAGGCCAGTGTCGGGTAATCGGTATAGCCTGTTTCATCGCCACCGTAGAACGTGTCCGGGTCCGGTGAATTCAGTTCAGCGTCCGCTTTGAAACGCGCTACCAGGTCCGGGTTGGCCAGGTACAGCTGGCCGAATGACACCATGTCGGCATCACCGCCGGTGATGGCGGCCTGTGCACGCGCCTTGTCATAGCCGGTATTGGCCATGTAGCAGCCATCGAAATGATCCCGTATCAGTCGATAGTCCACGCTGCGTTCACCGCTCATCATGTCGCCCTCCACCACGTGCAAATATCCCAGTCCCTTGCCGCTGAGCGCCCCGGCGACAAAGTTGAACGTGGCCTGCGGATCGGAATCCTGAATATCATTGTAGGGATTTTCCGGTGAAATACGCACACCCACCCGCGCCGGTTCCCAGGTTTCGAATACGGCGGACAGGACTTCCATCAACAGGCGGGTACGGTTCTCCAGTGAGCCGCCGTAGCGGTCGTCGCGCCGGTTGGTGCCATCGCGCAGGAACTGGTCCAGCAAATAACCGTTGGCGGCATGGATCTCCACTCCATCAAAGCCGGCGTCACGGGCGCAGACGGCGGCCTGCCGGTACTGGTCGACGATGCCCGGGATCTCGTCTGTGCGCAGCGCCCTGGGTTCAACAAAGGGTTTCAGTCCCTCGTAGGTAAATGCATCACCATCGGGTTTGATGGCTGAGGCCGACACCGGTTGCCGGTTGTCCGGCAACAAATCAGGGTGGGAGATCCGGCCGCAGTACCATAGCTGCACGAAGAGTCGGCCACCCTGTGCATGTACCGCATCGTTCACGGCGCGCCAGCCCTGTACCTGTTCCTCGCTATGAATGCCCGGTGTCGCCGGATAGCCGATGCCTTCCGGTGAAACCTGTGTTGCCTCGGAGATGATCAGGCCGGCACCGGCGCGCTGCGCATAGTAGGTCGCATTCATGGCCTGCGGTACATTGCCGGGCATGGCGGCCCGGTTGCGCGTCAGCGGCGCCATGATCACACGGTTTGACAGTGTCAGGTCGCCCAGACTGATGGGCGAGAATAAGTCCGTCCTGGTCATTGCTGCTGTACCGGCACTCATAGCGTTCTCTCCAAAATGCTTCAGGGTTGGGTTCGGGTTGGATCGGACCTTTACAATCCGTTGAAAAATAACAAAGGCTTTGAAAATGGAGTCATATTATAGCCCCTGGGAAGCTGATTTAACGGGTGAAATGTCAGCTTCAGGAATTATTCTGCTGCGAGCAGATCTCTGCTGTGTTCGATCTGCCTGGCATGCACACTGCCTGGAGGGAGCGCGTGGCCTTAGCGGGTCGATTCTGGATGGAAAATAACGGCAATTAGCAATGTAAATGCCGTATTTCTCCTCCAGAATTCATTTGAAACAGCATCTTGCGGAGGTCCGACCCCTGCAAGCCTATTGCATACGGCGTAGCTCAACGCGCCGGTTCTTGCGCAGCCCTTCGGACGTATTGTTATCCGCAATGGGCCGTTGACCGCCGTAGCCAACCGCGCCGATATGTGCGCGCTTGACGCCCTGTGCAACCAGGTAATCCATGACGGCCTCGGCACGTTGCATGGATAACCACTGGTTGTAGGACGGATCGCCGGTTGCGTCGGTGTGGCCGGCCACCTGCAGGCGCAGGTCGGGATGCTGGTTGATGACCGTGGCGACACGGTCGAGAATACGCCGCGCATCGCCGGTGAGTTCGTGCGAGTCATACAGGAAGTTCACACCCTCCAGCTTGATCGCGGCACCGGTGGCACAGCCGGTTGAATCCACGGCAGTGCCTGGCGGTGTCCCGGGGCACAGGTCTCTGCTGGCGGGTATGCCGTCGCCGTCGGCGTCTGTCGGTGCACCCTGCAATGCAACCATTTCAGCGGCCTCCGCCCCGCCGGCCGCGGGTGGTGAGGCGGTCTCGATGACAACCAGGCGCTCCAGGTCAAGTGCGTCCATCTCTGTTTGAAGGTCGGTCAGGGCCGCCTGGGCCTGGGCCAGTTCCTGGCTGCAGCCGTCCAGGTTTGTCTGCAGTCCTTCACGCTCGCCTTTGACAGCGGCAAGTGTTACGCCTGTTTCCTGCGACGCGGTTTTCCAGGTCTCGAGTTCGGCATTCACTTCGGTCAGCTCGTTATCGAGCGTCTCGATCTGCGCCCTGGCTGCATCGAGTTCCTCGTCGGTTGTGTCGTCCTCGGCCAGCGCCTGCAGTTCAGCCAGGTGTTCATCGCGGTCGGCGAGCTCACTGCGCAGTTGATCGCGTTCTTCAGTCCGGGTCTGCACGAGGTTCTGCAGCTCGGTCTGCTGGTTTTCCAGGTCGGCCCTGAGTGCGGTCAGCTTGTCACTGAGCGTTTCGATCTGTGCCCTGGTGGCATCGAGTTCCTCGCCGGACGTGCTGGCCTCGGACTGCGCCTCTGCGAGGGCCTGGTTGGCAGCCTGGAGTTCAGCTTGCTGGGTGGCGTGTAGTTCTTCCCGGCCGGCGAGTTCACTGCGCAGCCGGTCAAGCTCTGCGGTGAGTGCCTGATTTTGTGTCTGCCCGTCCGTGATTTGCTGTTGATCGCGGTCCATTGCGGCGGTGGCGGTATTGAGTGCTGCACTCAGTCCCGTCGTGCGCGCCTGTTGCTCGCGGGTGTTCTGTGCCATCTTTTCGGTGAGCGTTCGTTCAATTGCGAGGCTTTCCTCAAGCTTGGCGCGTAACTGCTCAAGCATCGCATGGGTGATGTCCAGTTCCCTGCGCTTCGCAGCCAGTTGTTCCTGTGTTCGTTTGAGCTCGGCGCTGAGTGGATTCTCCGCAGCTGCCGGGGTTGTTGCTGGCGCCGCAGGGGCGGTCCGGTATTGTTCGCGTGGCGAGTAGTAGCGCGGCCTTTCACCATAGCCCCGCCGGTGTGCGGGCCGGTAGGGCCGTTGTTGCCAGGGTCGTGCATAGCCGCCCCGCTGAGACGCAGGCGGATACCAGCCCGGCACCGCACCGCTGGCGGGGGGCGGTGTTTGCGGGACAGGAGCGGCAGAGCCGGTCGGGGATTCATATTCCGACCAGGCGCTCCCTGATGCGAGAGTGAATAGTGCGGCAGCAACAAGCGCCGAAAGAGACGGGAATTTCTGCATGACAGGCTCCAGACTACAATTATTAGGATTTGTTTATATACCCATTGTAGCGCAATCAGCGGTGCGATAGTCCATTGATATGTAAAATTTTGTTTAATCAGTCGCGCCGCGCCCGGGCATCTTGCGGCACCCATGTCCGGATCAGGCGGATTCGCTAGAATAGGCCATTGGCAAGCGACTCGAATCTGAATTGCGACAGTTAAATAAACAGGAGAACAGGATGAGTGCGACACAAGAATCCATCAGGGAGATGACGGTCAGTGACGTAATGCAGCATGAGGTGCTCGCCGTGGAGGCTGACTGGTCACTGGAACAGCTGACAGATTTTCTCATTGACAACAGCATCTCCGGTGCCCCTGTCATTGCAGCGGACGACCAGCTGGTCGGGGTGGTCTCGCTCACGGATATCGTGCGCCAGAACCGGTTGCCGGAGCAGGGCGAGGACAGGGAAGAAGCGCATACTGTCTACCTGTTTGACCTCAACCGGCAAATGGACCGGGATGAGTTGCGTGATTTGCATATCCAGCACGAAACATCCGTACAGGTGCGTGACATCATGACCCCGATGATCTTCAGCGTGAGTGAAGCCACCGGAGTTCGGGAAGTCGCGGAAACCATGCTCAAGGGACGCATACACCGCGTATTCGTTACCCGTGACAGCAAGCTGCACGGTATCGTAACGTCGCTGGATATGTTGCAGGTTATTCGGGATATCTGAATTATCAGCCGGCTTCTTGATTGCGAAGCGCCGCTGCAATTGTCTGCCGCATGCTTGCCTGCAAGGGAGTATTAACCGTGGCATTTCTGTTTGGGGCTGGATTGCTGCCTGGCCGCTTCCGGCATGGCCCAGGCCAGCTTCTCGACCGCTACGCGGTCTCACCTTCTCCATGCCTCCCGCAACCGGAACTACAAGGCCGCTTCGCAGCCTTGTCCCTGTACATCACGCGGGAATGACGGTGATTCGTTCTTCGTGCTGGCGCGGTGTTTCTGCAGGCATATTGGTGGCAGGGGACCCGCACGGTTAACAGTGAGCGGCTGGTCAGATTCTCAATACCACTTTTCCCCGTACATGTCCTGCCTCGATCATCACATGCGCCTTGACAGCCTCATCCAGCGCCAGCGTTTCGGCGATATGCGGCTTTAACTTGCCGTCGTCCACCAGTTCAGCGCAACGCCGCAGGATGTCGCCCTGGTGCGCCCTTGCCTCGGGCAGGTCGGTAAGCATGGGCGTCAGCATCAGCGTGAAGTGAATACCCAGGTTGCGGTTGCGGGCCTCGTTCCAGTCGACATCGCTACCCGGGTCAAGCAGCGTCACTACCTGGCCGTAGACGCGCGCAGCGGCAAGGCTCTGTTTGAATATATCCCCGCCGAGGCTGTCGAGGACCACATCGACGCCCTGGCCGTCGGTCCAGTTCATGATTTCCTCGACGAAGTTCTGCTCGCGGTAATGGATGATCTTCTCCGCACCGAGTTCCGATACAAAGTGTGCCTTGCCGGCGGTGCTCACCGTGGTTGCAACCCGTGCACCGGCGGCCCGGGCAAGCTGGATGGCGATATGGCCTACGCCGCCGGCGCCCGCATGGATCAACACCGTCTGGCCCTTGCCGAGTCGCGCCCGGTCAAACAGTGCCTCCCAGGCGGTGATCAGCACCAGCGGCAGGGCGGCGGCCTGCTCGAAATCCAGGCCCGCGGGCATGGCCTCGGCCTCGTTTTCTTCCAGCACGGTGTACTCGGCGTAATTGCCGGGCGCACCGCCGAGGCCGCCGTGGCAGAACCATACGGCATCGCCGTGATTGAACCGCGTCACGTTGCTGCCGGTCCCGGTCACCACCCCGGCACCGTCACAGCCGAGGATTGCCGGCAGGGCGTCGGGAAACAGCACGCCGCGTGCACGCAGCTTGGTATCGACGGGATTCACGCCGGCGGCCCGCAGCTGGACCTTGATTGAGGTGGGGGTGGTGATCTCCGGTTCGGGGACATCGACCAGTTGCAGGGCATCGCCTGCCGGACCCGCGGCGATCATGTGAATGGCTTTCATGGGGACGTTATAGCATGGTCTTCCCGGGGATGCAGGTATGGTGGATCATGCCGGGGTGTTCGCGGACGCGGTCCGTTCCTGCAGGTGTGTCGATTGGCGTAGGAGCGCGGGAACGCGCGAATAAACGATGATTCATCCGCCGACACGGTCCGCCCTGATGTCGTCGTTGCTCGCGGACGCAGTCCGCTCCTGCAGCGTTCCGTGTTTCCAGGCCGACAAGTAACGGGTCCCGGTGCATCGTCTTTCCCGCTACTGCTGATTGCGCAACAGCAGCATCGGGCTGGTTTCCACCACGGCGCGGGTCCCGCGGTAGCCGGCTGCACCGATGAGCAGCGCGCCAACGACCGGGGTGATGAGCCAGAGCGGCCACTGGAAACGGTATTCCAGCTCCAGTACCTCGCTGTACAACAACCAGGCAAGGCATTCCGCACCCATGGCCGCCAGCAGGCCCGCCAGCGCGCCGAGCGCAGCGAACTCCGCCAGGTGTCCGGCGCGCAACTGCCGGCGGCTGCCGCCCAGCGCCCGCAACAGCGCGCCTTCATACAGCCGCTCATCCTGGCTGGATTGCAGGGCGGCAAACAACACGGCAAAGCCGGCCAGCAGGGTAAACACCAGTACGTACTCGACCGCCAGCGTCACCTGCCGGAAGATGCGGCCGACCTGTTCGATCAGGCGGTCCATCTCCAGCACCGTCACGGCCGGATAACGCGCCACCAGCTCGCGCAGCAACGGCTTGCCTGCCTTGTCCAGGTGGAAACTGGTCATCCAGGTCGCGGGGAACTGATCGATCACCTGCGGCGGAAACACCATGTAGAAGTTTGGCCGGAAGGATTCCCACTGCACGCTGCGGATGCTGGCCACCGTGGCGCTGAAACGCTGTGCGCCGACCGCGAAGTCGAGTTCATCATCCAGCTGGATGCCAATGCGCCGGGCGAGTTTCGCTTCCACCGATACCAGCGGCCTGCCGGTATCATCCGGCCGCCACCAGCGGCCAGCCTGGATGCGATTGTCGGCCTGCAGCGTGTGAGTCCAGGTCAGGTTGAGCTCGCGGTTGAGGGCATTGTCGCCGCGCACCTCCTTGGTCACGGCCTGGCGCACCGGGGTGCCGTTGATCGTCACCAGCCGGCCGCGCACCATGGGGTAGAGCTGCGCGGTCGCCACACCCGCCGCGTCCATGAAGGTCCGGAATGAGGCGACCTGCTCCGGCAGGATGTTGATGGCGAAGTGATTGGGTGCGTCGTCCGGTAACTGGCGCTGCCAGGTCGTCAGCAGGTCGGTGCGAACCAGTGCGACCACCGCCATCGTCATCAGCGTCAGGCCGAAGGCCATGATCTGGTTGATGCTGCTGCGCCTGCGCCGCCAGAGATTGTTGAGGCCAAAGCGCCATGCCACGCCCACGCGGGCATTGAGGCGGCGACTCAGCCACAACAGCAGCAGCGCCAGCAGGCTCAGTACGGCCGCCAGCGCCGCACCACCGGCCAGCACCGACAGCGTCATCGGCCAGCTGTCCGTGTAGCGCCACATCACGGCCACGATGGCGGCCAGTGCCGCCCCGTAGACCAGCCAGGCGCGGCTCGGCAGGGGTAACAGGTCACGCCGCAAAACGCGCAACGGCGGTACGTTTCTCAGACGCATGACCGGGGGCAGTGCAAAACCGGCCAGCGTGATCAGCCCGGTGGCGAAGCCGGCGAGCACCGGCCAGGCGCGCGGCGCCGCGGGCGTGGCCGGCAGGAAATCCGCCAGCAGGTAGAGCAGGCCATACTGGGCCAGCCAGCCGAGCAGGCAGCCGGCGGCCGCGGCAAGCAGGCCGATCACCAGCAGTTGCGGCAGGTACAGGCCGAGCAGGTCGCGCTGCGAGGCACCCATGCAGCGCAGCATGGCACTCATGTCGAAGTGCCGCTCGCTGTAGCGCCGCGCCGCCATCGCGACCGCGACGCCTGCCAGCACGATTGCCGCCAGTACCGCCAGGCCGAGGTAGCGTTCCGCGCGTTCCAGTGCCGAGCCGACGGCGCGGCGACCTTCCTTCACGCCGATCAGTTCATGGCTGGGTCCGAGGCGCGGCTCCAGCCACGACCGCAGTGTCGCGATCTTCTGCTCGTCGCCGGCAAACAGGTAGCGGTATTTAAGCCGGCTGCCGGGCTGCACCACCCCGGTGGCGGGGACATCCGCCAGGTGCATCAGCACGCGCGGTGCGACACCAAACGGATTGCCCACCTCGCCGGGTTCAAAGGTAATCACCCGGGTAATCCTGAGAGTATGGGTACCGACCTCGATGCGATCGCCGG
>Ga0265306_10000244_pt1 | contig 24471 bp, 20 predicted proteins | sample Helome_3_FD_192493 | JGI IMG/M metagenome (GOLD analysis project Ga0265306, IMG submission 192493) | Marine sediment microbial communities from subtidal zone of North Sea - Hel_20160420 (Illumina Assembly) | ecosystem: Environmental > Aquatic > Marine > Subtidal zone > Sediment ... | reverse complement strand
ACGATCGTGCAGGGTGGCTGCGGTGTCTGCGGGCAAGATGGGCTCCGCCCGGGATAAGAGCACATCACCCGTATCCATGCCCGCATCCATAAACATGGTCGTGATACCGGTCTGTGTGTCGCCGTTGATAAGCGCCCATTGAATGGGAGCCGGGCCACGGTATTTTGGAAGCAGAGACGCGTGGACGTTGATTGCGCCGAATTTCGGCAACTGCAGTATTTTTTTTGAAAGAAGGTGACCGTAGGCGATAACGATTAGCAGATCGGGCTGAATTCGCTGGATCTGATCCGCAAATTGTGCGGTATTGGGTTTTGCAGGCTGCAGCAGATTTAGATTCAAGTCCAGCGCTTTTAGCTTAACCGGTGGCGCAGCCGGTTGGCGACCGCGTCCTTTAGGGCGGTCGGGCTGCGTGACAACCAGCGCCAGATTATGACCTTCTTGGTGGAGTGATTCAAGAGACGGCACAGCGAAATCGGGCGTGCCCATGAAGATAATGGTGAACTTGTCTTTCACTTCGACCGCAATTTCTTTTTCATCCGGCGCGTGTACAGCTGTCTTTTCAGAGCGCTGATGTGATCGATAAATAACTTGCCCTTTAAATGATCAATTTCATGCTGCAAAACAATTGCCAGCATGCCCTCTGCTTCCAGTTTGAGCGGGCGGCCCTCGCGGTCAGTGCCTTCAACCAGAATGGAAGCGTAACGTGTTACGTCTGCGCGGAATTCCGGGACACTCAGGCAGCCTTCGTTTTCTGACAGAATTTCGCCTTCATGGTCGATAATGCGCGGATTGATCAGGACCTGTAAAGCGCCTCCATCATCAGAAGGTGAGATATCGTAAATCAGCACGCTGCGGTCCCAGCCCACCTGGATAGCCGCCAGCCCGACGCCTGGCGCCGCATACATGGTGGCGGACATATGATCGATCATTTTTTGAACATCGCCGTCGATAGTGTCCAATTCACGAGTGGGATTGCGTAACACATTGTCCGGATATGTCAGAATTTTTAGTTTCGACATGTGATCATATTACCTGAATTTTGCACGCGCCCTCCAGAGGCGGACAGGTCGGAGACTTTCATTTGCGCATTAATTTTTATGCAAGATTCAGGTATTGAAAAAGATTTATGAGCCGATTGTCTTTTTGCCAAACATACATACAAGCTTTACTCATTATCTCACAAAGATCAGAACTTTTTCAACCTGTTTGCGATTTGACGGATTTTTTCTCATATGAAACCTGCCAGATATTGACACTGGTAATGATGGCTGAAATAAAACCCACAATGATGACCGGAAACATCTGCACGGCATGATTGGCCAGGGTAAACCCGGCAGCAGCATTGGACGGCACCCCGAACAAGGCCATGGCGAAAATACCGCCAGCCTCCCACAGCCCCCAGAAACCGGGAACTGAGGGCAGGGCGATAAAAAGGCAAATGATCACCATGACAGCAAACATTTCGGTATAAGACAAATGAAACCCAGGGCTGCCGAGGCTGAAGACATAATAAGAAAAGGCCGCAATGATCCACACCAGAAACGAGTAGATCGCACAAATGATTATTTTTCTTGGATCCTTTATTAACGTAAAGCCTAAGGCAATATTGTCAATAAACCGGGTGAGCGGTTCGCAGACTTTCACTCGAAGCTTTGTTTTCGTCGATTCAGCAGCAAAGAAAACCAAAGCCGGAAGGGCCAGAATTGCACGCTGGATGACACGGCGGATCGGCGCAATACTGACGAAAATCATGCCGGCAATCAACAGAATGCCCATCAGGATAATTCTGCTAAAAAGGACCTCCAGCGTGCCACGATTCAGCTGAAAATCGCCGAATGTGATCTCTAATTCTGGATTGATATCAATGGCAGCAAAGGTAATCACCGCAAAGGCAACCAGGGTTCCCACGTCAAATATGCGTTCCGCAGCGACAGTCGCGATACCGGTAGCGAAGGATACCTTATCTTTTTTTTGTAGAATTGCGGGTCGCGCAAATTCGCCGAGTCTTCCCGGCAGGACGCAGTTGATCATAAAGCCGATCATCATGGGATGGAAGGCACGCCAAATCCCAATTTTATGGCTCGATGCCAGAATAAATTGCCAGCGCAGCGCCCGGATAAAAAAGCTCACCAGCACCAGGAAAACGGCTGGAACCATCCAGAGGTAATTTATGGATACGAGATAGTTGAGGAGGTCATCAAGCGGGACGTTGCGGAAGGCAAAATAAAGCGCTGTCAGTGAAAGCGCAATTCCGGCTATTAGAGAAATTAGAAAATGATTTTTCATATGAGAGACGTGGGTTCGCTGTCACACTGAGCATCGAAGTTGGTCAGCATCTATTTGTCGTATGCGACTAAAATTTTTCGGGCTACTTTGATGTCTTGATTAATCTGGTTTTTGAGTTCGGCAATATCGCCAAACTTCTTTTCATCCCGGATACGCTCAATAAAATTGACGCGTATTTTTTGGTCATAAATATTTTCGTTAAATTCCAGGATGTGGACTTCAACGGTGAATTCATTATCATTGAAGGTGGGGCTGTAGCCGATATTGGCTACGCCCTTGTAAAGCCGGTTAAAATATTCAACCGTTACGGCGTATATTCCGGTTTTGGGACATAGCTCATCCTGCAGGTTGAGGTTGGCAGTGGGGATACCCAACAGTTTTCCGCCGCGGTCACGACCTTTAACCACCAATCCTCTGATTTGATAATGGCGACCCAGCATTTTGCGGGCCATTTCGATCTCACCGGCCATCACCAGTTTTCGGACACGGGTACTGCTGATGCGATCCGGTACATTGCGGGTGGCCTTGATCCATTCGGCCACAATGACTTCATACCCCAGTTGGGAAGCATAGGATTTTAAAACCGTCAGATTGCCTTCTCGATTTTTGCCAAACGTGTAATCTTCGCCGACGATAATAGCTTTCATTCCGATCTTTTTAATCAGTAAATCTTTGATAAATTCTTCGGCCGACAGCGAAGCGAATTTTTTTGTGAAGGGAATACAGATAAGCACGTCGATTCCGGAGCGCTCGATGAGTTCTTCTTTTTGCTCATACAGGGTGATCAGGGGCGGGTGGTTGTTTTTCTTTAACACCCGCATGGGGTGGGGCTCGAAGGTCATGGCGATGGCGGTCCCGTTAATCGCATCCGCCTTTTCGATGACCTCATGAAACAGCGCCTGATGGCCGATGTGAACGCCATCAAAATTTCCAACAGTAATGACGGCATTGACAAACGGTTGTCGAATATGTTCGAGACGATCAATGATTTTCATTTTAAGCTTAAGGTCGTTCCCCCTGATCTTTGAACGGTCACTTGAAATAACGGCCTTGACATGCATAGTAAAAAAAGATATTTAAAGCAACCCTTGAGCACCTTTTCACAGAAGGTGTTGCAGTGCGTGCCGAAGTGGCGGAATTGGTAGACGCGCTAGGTTCAGGGTCTAGTCGGAGTATTCCGGTGGGAGTTCGAGTCTCCCCTTCGGCACCACAATAATAAACACAAAAAGCGCAGTTTCAACACTGCGCTTTTTTTGTCTACATTGCCATGGCCAACGGGTGCCCCGTTTCCGGATTCGATTGCTAATCGCTTATTATGGCCGCATTGCTGCTTTACCGTTGAATCCGGACCCTGTTAATGATCACCTGCTCCAGGGGGCTGTCACCGGGCCCGGTTTTAACAGATCCGATTTTTTGGACGACATCCAGACCTTTGATGACTTTACCAAAAACCGCGTGGCGATCGTCCAGGTGCGGTGTGGATGCCAGGGTAATGAAAAATTGGCTGCCATTGGTGTTGGGTCCGGCGTTGGCCATTGAAAGAATACCCTCACTGGCATGCCGCAACCCGGTATCAAATTCATCCGCGAACTGATACCCCGGACCGCCCCCTCCGTTTCCCTGAGGGCACCCGCCTTGAATGACGAAACCATTGATCACACGGTGAAAGATCAGCCCGTCATAAAAGTTTCCTTCTCGGTCGGTCTCCTGGCGGCCTTCTGCCAGGTTGATGAAATTCCAGACTGTTTGCGGACACTCTTTGGCGTAAAGCTCGGCCTCAAAATTGCCCAGATTGGTTTCAAATACGGCAATGGGTCGTTCAAGGTCTTCTTGGTAATCAATTTTTGCGCTCATGGTTTTTTCCTATGCTTGGGTTAAATGTTTACGATGGTTGGGAAATCAATGGCCGCAAGATAAATGCGGCTCACATTCAATTGAGCTGCAGTAGGAGAACCATGCTGTTATGCAATGATTCCCACTAAGGCATCGTCAATCTGTTCCGTTATGCTGACCGACAGGTGCTTATTGATTTGAGAAGCATCGGCGTCAATCAGAACGGTGATATAGTTGGATGAGAGGCCTTTTAAAAAGCCGCTGGCAGCGTGCCGGGTTGACTCAACCAGAACCTCAAGTTGCTGGCCGATAAAGTGTTGATTAAAATTCAGACGCTTGGAATTTCCCAGACGGCGCATCTGTCCGCATCTTTTTTTAATAATATCTGGCGGGATCTTACCGGCGTAGTTTGCAGCTGGCGTACCGGGTCTGGCTGAAAATGGAAAGACATGCAGGTAGGTTACCGGCAGGGCGTGAATAAATTCATAGGTGTGGCTGAATGCCGCATCGGTTTCACCGGGGAATCCCACCAGGACGTCAATCCCGATGGCCGCATCCGGAATGCGATTGTGAATTTCATGAACGCGCTGCCTGAAATCATCTGAAGTGTAAGGCCGCTTCATTTTTGCTAATATGCTGTCATCACCGCTTTGCAACGGAATGTGGAAATGGCGGCAAAAACGTGACGATTCTGCAACACGCTGGATGAGGTCATCGGTGATCTCAAGGGGCTCAATGGAGCTGAGTCGCACACGCCGCATTACATTTGAGCGCTCAATGCGATCCAACAATTCGCTCAGGCTGGTTTTGGGATTTAGATCGCGGCCGTAGCGACCCAGATGGATGCCGCTGAGCACCATTTCAAGATAACCGGCCGCAGACAAGGCGCGGGCCCCTTTCAGGACATCTTTTGGCGGTAAGCTACGGCTGGGGCCTCTGGCCCGGGGTACAATACAATAGGTGCAAGCAGCATTGCATCCGTCCTGTATTTTGAAAACCGGTCGGGTCCGGCGGCCCGTAATTGCGGCAGGCGATGGTTTTAGCAACCGTGATTGTCGCACATCGTTGCAGATGGTGATGGCCCTATCGGTCGTTTGAGTTTGATCAGCAAGGTCAACTATGCGGTGTTTATCGGCATTGCCGACAATATACTGAATACCGCCGATATTTTCGAGGGTGGTCGGTTCTGTCTGCGCATAGCAGCCCGTAACGATGATGCGGGCATCTGGATTGGCGCGGATGGCTTGGCGCACGGCTTGGCGGGATTGCATTGCGGCTTTTTGGGTTACCGTGCAGGTGTTGATGACAATCATCTCTGATGCTTCGCTGTTACCGGCTGGTATCCAATCGATAGCTTGCAGTTCTTTTGCAATTGTATCGGATTCGGATTGATTCACCTTGCAGCCCAGGGTGCTGATTTTAAATTTCGGCATTTTTTCCTGACTGGTAATTATGCTTCCTTCTCATTGGAAGCCTCCGATTCGTGCAAAATTCAGGCATTAACTTATGGCTATTTCGTGCACCTGTCAACTCGTGCCCGGTTTGACTGTTGCTGCGGTCTGCTGGATGAAGTTCATCCGTTCAGATTAAAGCCCGGGACAATTGATTTATTCTCAATTTATTGATTTTCGATTCATTATCTCATATGATCGATAATGAAAGGCGCCCCTAATTTACTGGACTCAGGGGCAGGATGAGGAAGACAGCCAACCAGCTTTATAATAAACAGAAGCCATTACCATTATTCGTTTTTCTTTCACAGCGATTCCTGCATAAGGGATAGGGAATGCTCAACCAGTTTGCATATCGAACCACGGGGCTGGCGATAAAGACGATTACCAACCTGTCAAAGGCCCAAATTTCCTATCATGGCGAGAATAATATCCCTCCGGGTTCCAATATTTTTGTACTCAATCATTTTACGCGGCTTGAAACCTTTCTGATGCCCTATCTGATTTTTCGCATAACCAAGATCCCGGTCTGGTCGCTGGCTTCGTTTGAGTTGTTCAAAGGCGCCTTTGGGACTTACTTGGAAAAAGTTGGCGCTGTTTCTACCAAAAATGCGGACCGGGATCGCCTGATTGTTAAAACGTTGCTGACGGGTGAGGCCAACTGGATCATTTTTCCGGAAGGCCGCATGGTCAAAAATAAAAAGATAATTGAAAAAGGGCGCTTTATGATCTCAGCGGCCGGCGGCAAGCATCCGCCGCACACCGGTGCCGCCACATTGGCGCTGAGGACCGAATTCTACCGTCAGCGTCTCAGAAGATTGCGGTTCGAAAGCGCCGAAGAAGTCCAACGTCTGGCAGAGCAGTTTCAAATCAAGGATATGGAGCCGGTAATAAACGGCGATACTCATATCATTCCGGTCAATCTGACGTATTACCCGATTCGTGTGCGCGAAAACATCTTGAGCAACCTGGCTGTGCGCCTGGTCGAAGATTTACCGGAACGCTTCATCGAAGAACTGATGACCGAGGGCTCCATGCTGCTTTCCGGAGTGGATATCGATATTCGCTTCGGCGAACCCATCGAGATCTTTGAGTGCCTGCAATGTTCACCGATTGATATGGATATTTCCGCCAAAAGACGGATTAATTTCGACGATGCCATACCCTCGCGAACCCGGATGCGGATCGAAGCCCTGCGGCTGATGGAACGCTATATGGCCGCCATTTACAATTTAACCACCGTTAATCACGACCATCTGTTTGCATCCATGCTGCGCGCGATGCGCTCCAAAAAAATTGATGACCAAGACCTCCGAAGGCGTGTATTTCTGGCCTGCACGCAAATTCCGCATAAGACAGATATTCATCTGCACCGCAGCCTGGACGGTGATCAGGTGCATTTGCTAACCGATGATCGCTACCACAAGTTCCAGGATTTTTTAGCGGTGGCGCTTGATACCGGCACACTTTCCCGACAGGGCAAATTGCTTGTGAAAGATTCCTCAAAGTTTTCATCGGCCTATGATTTCCATCGTGCCCGCATTGATAACCCGGTTGATGTGATGGCCAATGCCGTTGAACCCCTCACCACGTTGCAGCGCATCGTGAACCGCCTGGCTGCTCAGCCGCGGTTCTGGATTCGGCGCAAAGTTGCCCATTACCTGATCGCTGAAGCGGTTGCGGAATTTAAAAAGGACTATGCCACTTTTAAGATCGCAGGGGAAACAAAACCGATGTCGGTGGGCATGCCCTTTCTGGTCAAAGGCCGATCCAAGAAATTGGGCATCATTCTTTCGCATGGTTATATGGCCGCGCCGTTGGAAGTCAGGGAACTGGCGGAATATTTGGGCCGGCAGGGTTTTTGGGTCTACGTGCCGCGTTTAAAGGGTCACGGAACATCTCCAGAAGATCTGGCGATGCGTTCATATTTGGACTGGCGCCATTCTGTCGATCGCGGCTACGCCATTATCAGCAATATTTGCGAACGCGTCGTGGCCGGTGGCTTTTCAACCGGGGCGGGACTGGCCCTGGATCTTGCCGATCGCGTCGATGCGGTGGCCGGTGTTTTTGCCGTAGCCGCCCCCATGCGCCTTAAAGATTTTTCGGCAAGATTTGCGCCGGCAGTTGACATGTGGAATCGTCTGATGCAGAGAGCCCGCCAACTTGGCGCAAAAAAGGAATTTGTCGAAAACAAACCTGAAAATGTTCATATCAACTATGCGCGCAACCCGATTGCCGGGGTGGTGGAAATTGATCGGCTCATGGATGATTTGGAACCGAGATTAGCGCATATTACCGTGCCGACACTGGTTGTCCAATCCAGTGGTGACCCCGTAGTGGAGCCCAAAGGATCCCGCCAAATCTTTGATTTGATCGGATCATCGGAAAAAGAATACCTGCTGTTTAATTTTGAGCGGCACGGCATTTTACTGGGTGAGGGCGCCCAAAAGGTCCATGAAACAATTGGTCAATTTATAAAAAGATTTAAATAATTTATTTATATTATATTAAGTGTTACATGCAATATTTTGACTATGTGATAAATTCATTGCAAATCAAGCACCCGCAACCCATCCCCTAAAGCTTGTTAAAAACCGGTAAGTATATCGACCCTGATCGAGTTGATTCGTCGAATAAGAATTCTGGGCCTGCTGATAAATATCTACCCGATGATTTATGAGAGTTTATCTCCGGAATACGCAACTGTCGTTTTTTTCTCTGGTTCTGTCTCAACTTCGCAATAATTTTCATGCAAGATTAAGGTATTATGTAAAGCGGTATAACTATTTATTATTACATACAATACTGAAATTATCAGGATTTGCAAGGCATGGAAATTTTGACATAAGCTGCTATTTATATTACAATAATTAACATATTCAGACCGCACAAAAAGACCGCAATTGTGATGCTAAATTTTTTTTAAAGGATCAGCTGAATTTATGCAAAAAGGATTTTGGATCATCTTCATCGTATTCATCGTAGCCTGCGTGAAAACCATTCCAGCGGTGAAGGTTGCGGAAGAACCTATGGTGCAGGGCTGTGCCCACATTGCAACCCTTTCGGAAACCTTAGACCCCGGAAGGATTTTAGACAATTATCGCCCCCCGGAACACCAGGATGAGATTTTGAAGCGGGCTGCGAACCTGGGGGCCACCCACGTTGTCTGGCTGTATGATTATCGGGTGGGCTCGGCTGCTGACGCCTATCGTTGCGATTACTGATTGGCGGGCCGGCAAGCTGTTAACCGGAAACCCTTTTGCCAAGAAATTGTTAACCTCTAACACATTATTGTAAATAATGCATATGGCTAAAAGAAAGATGTACAACACCACTCTGGATGCTGATTTAATCAAAGAAATCAGGATCCTGGCCGCACAACTCGAAAAGCGCCAAAACGACCTTCTCGAAGAGGCCATCCAGGACCTTCTTGAAAAGTATAAATTCAAACCACCGGTAAATTAATCGCTATAAATACTTGATTTTTATCATCTCAAGGTGCTATGAGTCAGCCTGAGGTGATTTGATGAATTCAAATCCTGAAAAAAGAGACCATACCCGCTTTGACTACCAGGCGCCGATTGTTCTCGAGGATGCCAAGTTCGGTGTTTTACAGGGAGCCCGAATGTTCAACTATAGCGACTTCGGGATATATTTTGAAACCGATCACTTTTTAGCCCCCGGGACCGATATTTATATCGGTATTCCCAATTCCCCTTTCACACCAGACCCTGATGTTTACGAGCGTTACCACGGCGCCATAAAATGGCGCAAACCATTGAAAAAATCTTCTTTTTACTATGGCTACGGGGTACGGTTTTTAGATACCGATCCACTCGACAGGCCCGTCGAAAGAGGAATTGAATCCCGCAGAAATCCGCGTAAACCCTGTTCCTTATATGTTAAGTATGCGGTTGGCCGCAAGGTTTATCCGGGAGAAGTAAAAAACATCAGTCTGGGCGGCTTATTTCTTGAAACCAATGAAAAAGACGGCCTGGAGATCGGCACAGCGGTTCAGCTTGCAATTCCCAATCGGAAAAAAGGTAATGTAATTCAGCGCTATGCCAGAGTCATCTGGTCCAGTCGCAATGGATTCGGGGTGGAATTTCAACGCATGGTCAAAAAGATATGGCCGGGTCGCGAAGGACGTTGAAAACCGCTTGACATACTACACCGTGGTATTATACTCTTGATATGCAGCTTATGCTGCCAAGTCGTTAATCGGTTAACCTATCAACTTAACCCTTAACACTTTCCTCTATCCTAAGTGGCCCATTCCCCATGGGCCGCTTTTTTTGTGCAAATGGTTGCAAGGTTGCCACCCGAATCTTGACAGATTCAAACAGCACCTTATTTTAATGACGAGGCGGTTGTTTGTGAACCTCCTTCAATCTCCTCGTTCTGCTGGGTGGTTCCTTGGGACCACCCATTTTTATTTGCATGGCCATTGGCTTCAACAATCGATCTAATAGGGTGCCATATGTCAACCTTACCCATGCTGGAGATATTCTCGGATTATATCTGACCCTGGTGTTATTTCATCACCGGGCGTGTTGAACAGTTGCAGCGCGAATTTCAGATCAGCGTGCAATGGCTGGCTTTTCCGCTTCATCCGGAAACCCCGCCGCAGGGCCGCACCCTTAAAGATCTGTTTTCCGGACGCAATATCGACATTGCCCAAATGCTTTCGCATCTAAAGCAAGTGGCGCAGGAGCTGGAGTTGCCCTTTGGCGATCGGCAAATGACGTATAACAGCCGACGCGCTCAGGAGCTGGGCAAATGGGCCGAGCAGATAGGGAAGGGTGAGGTGTTTCATGATGCTGTGTTCCGGGCCTATTTCGCAGAGGGACGCAACATTTTTGATATGAATTCCCTGGTGAGCATCGCCATGTCGGTCGGGCTTGATGCCATTGCTGCGCGCGAGGTGCTTGAATCCGGGGCTTTTAAGGAAGCGATCGACCGTGATTGGGCGCGCGCTTATAAATCCGGCATCACGGCGGTACCCACTTTTTTAATAGGCAGGCAATCGCTGGTTGGGGCTCAACCTTACAATATCCTGAAAAATTTTATACGTCAGCAGCATGCCATCCCCTGATCCTTGGAGCATCGGCCTTGTGATGGCGTTAAAAATGCGATAATTTAAACTTAAGGATACGGCATGAACGAAATTGCCCTAATTATCCTCGGCACCCTGACTGCCGGTTTTATATTGAATTTGCTTGCGGATGGACTCAATCTAAAAAACATCAGCGCTGAACTACCCAGGGGCTTTGCGAACATTTACGAAGCGGATCGGTATCGTCAATCCCAGCGTTATCTCAAAGCGCATACCCGATTCGGATGGCTCGTTTCCGCTTTTAATCTCGTTGTTGTGCTGGTTTTCTGGTTCGCCAAAGGATTTCCATTGCTGGACCGGTGGGTGCGCGCTTTTGGACTGGGACCGGTCTTTAGTGGCCTGATTTACATCGGGGTCCTATTGCTATTTAAAGCCGTGCTATCATTGCCGTTTAGCGTCTATCATACCTTTGTGATTGAGGCCCGCTTCGGTTTCAATAAAAGTACTCCTGCAACCTATATGCTGGATTTGCTTAAAGGTTTACTGCTGGCACTTTTGTTGGGCACACCGCTGCTGGCGGCCATCCTGGCCTTCTTCGAATACGCCGGGCCCCATGCCTGGTGGTATTGCTGGATCGGGGTTACGCTGTATATGCTGACGGTTCAGTTTATTGCCCCCACCTGGATTATGCCGTTGTTTAACAAGTTTACGCCACTGGAGGAAGGCGAACTTAAATCGGCAATTTTAGCGTATGCCAAAGCCATTGATTTTCCATTGGAAAATATCTATCAGATGGATGGCTCGCGGCGGTCCACCAAATCAAATGCCTTTTTCGCTGGTTTCGGCAAACACAAAAGAATTGTTTTATTTGACACTCTGGTAAAGCAGCACACGGTTAAGGAATTAGTAGCGATATTGGCCCATGAAATGGGGCATTACAAAAAAAAACACATTCGCCAAGCGCTGATGCTGGGTATTTTGCAAACTGGACTGATGCTGTTTCTATTGGCGCAGTTCATCACCTATCAGGAGCTTTTCGACGCCTTTTACATGCCACAGCAGTCCGTTTATGCCGGGATGCTCTTTTTTGCCATGTTGTACGCACCCATTGATTTTTTTGTCAGCATCCTGATGCAGCTCCGGTCCCGTAAAAACGAGACTGCAGCCGATCAATTTGCCGCTGAAACCACCAAGGACCCCGGATCGATGGTCACCGCCCTGAAGAAACTTTCGGTTCACAATTTATCGAATCTAACCCCCCATCCGTTTTATGTGTTTTTAAATTATTCCCACCCTCCCGTCCTGCAACGCATCCAGGCGCTTTCAAACCCATCGATGGCGGCCAACTCACAGCGCAGCTAAAATGCGGTTGCTTTTTACACGATAGACATAGCGCAAACCGAGCGCAAATAGATCCGCGACGGGTGGCCATTTGACCTGGTTAAGTGGATGTGCTAACGGAATTAGATCCGTAACAATGGATGCTTCCTATGAGCGAGAAAATAAACATAGCCGTTATTGGTGGCGGCATCATCGGATGTTGCGTGGCCCTTGAGCTGGTCAAAGATCAGACGGACATTTATGTGTTTGAAAAAAACCCCGGGATTGCAACGGGGGAAAATCAATCTTCACGCAACTCGGGCGTGCTGCACGCCGGTATCTATTACGAGCAGGAATTGCGTCCGCTTAAAGCCCGGTTGTGTGTGGAGGGAAACCGCCTGTGGTATGAGTTTGCACAGAAATATCAGCTGCCGTGCATACAAACCGGGAAATTAATTGTAGCCAATGATCAAGCTGAAAGCCGCAACCTTGATCAATATCTGCGGCAGGCCAAAATTAACGGCGTACCGGACGTGCGCAAGATCGGCGCAGATGAAATCAGGCAACTGGAACCCAATGTCAGCGCGCATTCGGCTTTGCTCGTTCCCACATCCGGCATCATTGATCCGACTGCGCTTCTGCGCCAGGTATATGCCTCCGCCAGCAACCACGGCGCCCAGTTTATGCCTGAAACCGAAGTCGTTGATTTAGCATTGTCGGATGGTGAGGTCGTGACGCATATCCGTTACCGGGATGGTCAGACAGAACGCATCCGGGCAAATACTGTCATCAATGCTGCCGGGATTCAGGCCGTCGATATGGCGCGTATGCTCGATCCAAAGATCCCCATCAAATCGGCATTGATCCGCGGGGATTCGTTTAAGTTTTACCGCAACCGTCGACCCCAGTTATTTCTACGGGGAATGAATGTCTACCCGACGCCGATTGTTTTTGATTCGCCTACCGGCCGACATCATACCGTCGGTGTTCACTTAACACCGACCTTTGACATCGTTGACGGCCAGATGGGCATCGGTGACACCGTCACCGTCGGTCCCAAACTGTTGCCGGTCATCCATTTTGATGACTACAGTACGCCGCCCCCACCGCCGGAGGCGTTTCTGGAAAATATGGGCTTTTTTCCGGATCTGACGCCATTGGATCTGCAATATCACCAGGGCGGCATTCAGGCTCGGCTCGACGGGTATCATGATTTTTACATTAAGACGGATCGCCATACGCCCAGGGTCATTCATTTGCTGGGAATTGACAGCCCGGGGCTGACCGCGGCACCGGCAATCGCTAAATATGTTGCCCGCTTGTTAAAATCGAATTGCCGGTGAAAAAAGATGGCCAGGAGAAAAGGGGAAGTCAAAAATGAAAGTGGTCGGGACGGCGCGATTTGAACGCGCGACCCCAGCGTCCCGAACGCTGTGCTCTACCAGGCTGAGCCACGTCCCGACTAAGCCATTTTTTGTATGCTACTTGTTCGGAATTGTCAATCTTAAATCCCATTCGAAGGCAACACTTCCGGCGTTATTAAATTAGCAACCGGTTTTTTTCATAAAGTCGCTTGTCTTAAAGAAAAGGGTTTTTGCGCACAATGGTCTGGTTTCTTTCCGCTCCGACCGATACAATGTGAATGGGCGTTTCCGCCAGGTCTTCAATCCGTTTGAGATAATTTTTGACATTCACGGGCAGGTCAGTCATATCTTTGATACCGGATATATCCTCCGTCCAACCCGGCAGGCTTTCATAAACCGGTTTACAATCAGCCAGGATTTTGAGGCTTGCCGGAAAATCATTTAAAATTTCGCCCTTATATTCATAGGCGGTGCAGATTTTCAAAGTATCCAATCCTCCCAAAACATCTAATTTAGTTACGGTCAGGCTGGTGAGACCATTCAGACGGACAGCGTTTTTGAGAATAACGATATCCAGCCAGCCGCACCTTCGACGCCGGCCGGTGGTTGCGCCAAATTCCGCACCTTTTTCCTGAATCCGATCACCGATTTGATCGAACAGCTCAGAGGGAAAAGGACCTTTGCCGACCCGGGTCGTATACGCTTTTACGATGCCGATGACATCTGTAATGGCTCGCGGACCGATGCCGGCACCGCAGCAGGCATTGCCGGCCAGCGTATTGGATGAGGTCACAAAAGGGTAGGTGCCGTGATCAATGTCCAGGTGGGTACCCTGGGCACCTTCAAACAGAACCTGCTGCCCTGCTTTGATAGCCCGATCGATGACAATTGAAATGTTGGTGACGTATGGGGCCAATCTCTGTGCAAATGCTGAGTATTCATCAATGATTCGGGCACCATCCAATGGCTCAGCCGATAGATAACGCTCCAGGTAAAAATTTTTCTCATCCAGGATCTCTTTGACTTTATCGCGAAATTCTTCAGCCTCAAGCAGATCAACAAAACGGATTCCTCTGCGAGTGGACTTATCTTCGTAGGCCGGTCCGATACCGCGTCCGGTGGTGCCGATCTTTTTGTCGCCTTTAAATTTTTCGCGGGCATGGTCGATCTGTTTGTGGTAAGGCATGATCAGATGTGCTTTTTCGCTGATTTTTAATCTATCCGGGCCGATTTCGATGTTGCGGCCGGCCAGATGATCAAGCTCTTCAATCAGTACGGCCGGATCTACCACAACCCCGTTACCGATCACACAGACTTTTTGCTGCAGAATGCCGGAAGGAACCAGATGGGTAATCAATTGCTCATCGCCCACCACCATTGTGTGACCGGCATTATTACCACCCTGAAAACGAACTACAACATCAGCAAATTCAGCCAATAAATCGACTATTTTACCTTTGCCTTCATCCCCCCATTGGGTTCCGACGATTACAACATTTGCCACAATTATCTCCTTTGAAAGCTTTAACAATACCCCCTTTTGCCCAATCTCTGTGTCAGACTCAAATTTTGATCCGCGGAATACTTAATGTATGCCTGTGGTCAAAATCTGAGTCTTCCTTGACCTTGAACAAAATTGAATATTTTTAAAGCTTTCATTTTAAATCCGTATCATAAAAAAAGCTTGAAAGTTCAGCTCTATTTACTTTTAGTTTTAGCCGAAAACAACGATTATTTGCGCATATCACGGAAAAAATCCTGCATCAATTGTTGGCATTCACTTTCGCAAATACCGTCGATAACTTCCGGTTGGTGATTGAAACGCTGGTTAGCGGCGAAGTTATACAGCGAGCCGGCTGCCCCCCATTTGGGGTCGTGCGTCCCAAATACGATTCGCGAAACCCTGGCATGGATGGCAGCTCCCATGCACATGGGGCAGGGTTCGACCGTAACATATAGGGTTGTATTTAACAATCTGTAATTGTCTAGTTTATCTGCCGCCCGGCGCAATGCCAGTATTTCAGCATGGGCGGTCGGATCTTTGCGGGCAATCGTTTGATTGTGAGCGGCTGCAAGCAATTCATCATTTTCCGCCACCAACACCGCACCGATTGGAATCTCTTGTTTTTCCCTGGCCTTTACCGCCTCACGCAGGGCAATTTTCATCAACTCGACATGCTTAGCACTCATCGAAACCCGTCCTATGCTTTATATCCTTTATGCCTGGTTTCATCCATTCAAGGGTTCAATAATGAATTGACAATCGGGACCGTATATCCTATTAACGAGTTCTAATTTTATTTAAGTTGCGCCCGTAGCTCAGTCCGGATAGAGCGCCGGACTACGAATCCGTAGGCCGCAGGTTCGAATCCTGCCGGGCGCACCAAAAAAAAATATCAGGTGGTGGTTAAGTAACAACCATTACCTGTTTTTTTGTGCTTCGGACAGGATGAGAGCCAAGCAGCAGGTTGAGGCGCCAGCTGAAATCCGCCTTTGGAGGATTCGAATCCTGCCGGGCGCACCAGAAAAAAATACCTTCAGGGAATTTCTCTGGAGGTTTTTTTACTTCAGATGTCTGGCATTAGTTGCGCTTATAGTGGTTGTCAAAAAAACGTTACGATTGTGAATATCATTCACCCGTAACGGGGTCAAGTTCGGAAAGCAAAAAGGCATTTATGGGTTTGCTTTCTTTAAGAAGGAATCTGACCTTGACGAAACCGGCCTTTTCAATTTATGAAACGATGACTCACCCTGTCCGGATTTTCAAAGAAAAATTTAAACCTTAACGATGGTGGCAGTTGGATGTTGCAGGACCGTTTAAAATGGAATGAGCGGTATCAAATTGAAAAATATCCGCAAAGACCATCAGCGATTGTCAAACAATATGCGAGGCTGGCCCGAGGTAAAAAAGCCTTGGATATTGCTGCAGGAAATGGCCGCAACTCGCTTTTTCTCGCCGATCAGGGATTTGTGGTCGATGCCATCGATATTGCTGACACCGGTCTGTCGTTGTTTTCCGGGAAGCACCCCAATATCCATCCCATCTGTGCCGATTTTGATAATTTTGATATTCCTGCCAACCACTATGATCTGATTGTCAATGTCAAATTCTTAAACCGACGGTTGTTTCCTTATATTAAAGCAGGACTTACTCCGGGCGGGATTCTGATTTTTCAAACCTTGCTGGATATGCTGGATTCAGATCAAAACCCGCCGGAGCATGCGGATTATTATTTACGCCAAAACGAGCTGTTGCATGCGTTTCTGGCGCTGAAGATTCTACTCTATAGTGAAGCCAAAGACGAAACAAGCGGTGATGCCGCCTGGCTGGCATCTCTGGTCGCCATTAAAACCTGTTGAGCAATAGTCTTTAACTTAAATCGAAAGGCAGCGTCGCTAATCAGCGATTGGACAGCGCATGGCAGTTATGCTACTGTCCGAGTGGCTCATATTTGGGTCAATTTCGGTCTGGTTGCATTCACTGTCGTTTCACGGGCATCATCGAAAATTCAAAGGAACCTGTCGTGGAAATATTTCAAGGATATCACTCGGAATGGAACCTCGGGAGCCCCGGAGGCTGGGATTATCAGAAAACCACCCAGATCATCGGTAAGGCCATCTGGCAGAAGCTATCCCGGTTTATAAAATTTGATGTGGACTTGGATTTTGACCATCCGCTGTTCTTCCCGGTGGACAGTTTTACCGAAATGCTGATCGATGCTCACAAAGCACGCGCCGGGCGCAACCCGGGCATTATCGCCGTTATGGCAGAGGCTGAGACATTGGAAGATGTCACCGAAAACCGCAATCTGGCCGAGCGTCTGAGTACCGCCGAGGGGATTACCGGCGCCTTGATGGCGCCGCAGGAGCTTGAACTCAAAAACGGTGTGGTTAGCTGGCAAGGCCGGCCGGTATCCGTTATATTTATGGACTTCAATACAGACGTTTTGTTGGCGTTGCATCGCCAACATGATCTAACCCCGGTGCTGCAAGCGGTCAAAGAGCAGCGCGTTATCAATCCCCGCGGCACCGAACCGTTTAATGTTAAAAGCATGTTTGAACTCATCACCGGTAGCCATGCAAAACACTTTCACAGGGAAATTGTGGGGCGCACCCCGTGGACGCGGCAGTTTTATCCACGCAAGACCGACGGACCCGACGGCAGCCCCATTGATGATCTCATCACCTGGACCCGCCGCAACTGGGATGCGTTGGTGCTCAAACCGGAAAGAGGCTACTCAGGGCACGGTGTCCGCGTCGGCACGGTGAATACCGATATCGATGAGGCCATCAATCTGGCGCTGAGTGAAGGTAATTACATCGTGCAGCAAAAAATTCCGCTGCGATTATGGGCCGAAGAAATCCCCTATCTGGAAAATGACACGATCTCGCTTGAGCGGGTTCAGACGGATTTTCGCTGTCTCATGGGGCCCAAAGGGCTGCTGGGATTTGTCGGTCGCTTTGGCGGTGTGCCGACCAATGTTGGCAGTGGCGGGGGGTTTCAGCCCCTGGCGCTGTTGCGTTCACAAACAAGTGTACAAGATGCTGTTGCACGGATTAATGCAGCCATCCTGGCCATGGACAGCAGTGATCTGCGGCAAATTATTGAAGATCGGAATCAAATGGCGACCGAGATGGCGTTTACCTATCTGCTGGGGCCGGTGCGGGTGGCGCTCAGACCGCGGGTGTTTACCCGGGAGCAAGTAAAGGCCATACAGGGTTACGGTCATAAATTATGGACGGATTGCCTGTTGCTGGAGAAAATGTGGCTGGCAGGAGAGCTGGACGAAATGGTTAAAATTGAAAAAGAGGAGCTCGATATTGCCCGCTTGCAGCCATGGAAGGGTTCTGCGGCCATCATAGCGTCAGATGGATTGTTTAATTTTGGAGCGGCACCGGGTGTAAATTCCCGCAAATAAATTCCGAAAGTCGTGTCGTCTAACTAAGGCGGGTTGGGTTCTTCAATTAAGAAAATTCCAGGCATCAATTCTCAAATAACAAACAATGTTTAATTTCGAATTTTCAATGCTGCAAACATGTTTTGTATTTGAGATTTAGAATATGGAGAGAAACTCATGAGCATACAGGTTGATCCAGCTTGGTGGAAGACGCTGTTCGATGAGGTTTATCTGTTAACGGATGCGCGTTCGGTTTGCGACCGTCAAATTACCCGCCGGGAAGTGGATCTGATCTGCCGGTTGCTGCCGATTCAAGAGAGCCATAAAATCCTGGATTTGTGCGGCGGTCACGGTCGACATTGTTTAGAACTCAGCCGGCGGGGATATACGGCCTGCACCCTCCTGGACTATTCCGAAAAATTAATCAATATCGCCAGAACCAACGCCAGCAAAAATGACCTCAAGATGGAATTCATCTGCGGAGATGCACGCCAGATGGATATACCGCCGGCCAGCTATGAGCATGTCATCATCATGGGCAATTCATTGGGGTATGTTCAGCAAGACGGTACCGACGCCAAAATAATTTCCGAAGCGTCTCGGGTCTTGCGGACTGGCGGCTGGATCCTGGTGGATGTGGCTGATGGTGAGGCGGTCCGCTCTTCATTCAGTCCCAATGCCTGGCATGAAATCGGTGAAGGCGTTGTCGTCTGTCGGCAGCGGGAAATACGGGAGCCATTCATCTGTGCGCGTGAAGTCGTCCTGAGCAAGAGCGATGGGCTCATTCGCGATCAAAGCTATGCCATTCGAATATATGATGCCGCGGGTTTATCAGAATTACTGGAAGAAAGCGGATTTACCCGCATCAACATTCACACCGAATTTTCACCGCATGCAGCAGACGGCGATTACGGTTTTATGAATAATCGCATGATTGCAATCGGTCAGAAATGATCGTCTGGCGTGTTGCGTTTGGTGTGCGTTCCCATAAATAACCGGCAATGCTTTAGACCAGTTCGTTATCCGCCAGAAATAAGGCGATATCCTTCCAGAATTGATTCCAGTCGGGCGGACAATCATTGTGCCCGGCGTCATAGGTTATCAGGGTGCTGTTCCGGGCGGCTTTGTGTAACTTGGCGCCGTGCTCAAAAGGGATAATGCGGTCATGGCGGCCATGGATCACCAGCACCGGCCCCCGGTATTGTCGAACGACCTTAAGATTATAAAACGGATCCCGGACCAGAAACTTCGGCACCAGGAATTTTGACGCCATGGATTGAACGCTGGTAAAGGTGGACATGAGAATCAAAGCGGCGGCGGGTCTTTGAAGCGCCAGTGCGCAAACCGCGCCCCCGCCCACAGACCGACCGAAAAGAATAATCCGCTTTGGATCCACCTTTTCTTGAGCTACCAATGCGTCATAGGCCGCCACAAACGTGTGCGTCAGGCTTTCTTGCGTCGGCGTGCCGCTGGAACGTCCATAACCCGGATATTCGACCAGGAGCAGCCCGATTCCCATCCGGGCAAAATTTCGGAGCATGACCGGCCAGTAATCAATGAGTTCACCGTTACCATGGGCAAAAATGACAGCCGGCACCAGCGCTGCCTCAGGTTTAGCCGGTGGTGGTAAAAACCAGGCTTCGACACGACCATCACCGATCTTCAACCAGATTTTTTTCAGGTCCGGAATTTTGCCAAGCACATCTCCACTGGCAGGCGTCGGGATTTGGTTGCGCGGGAATAATATCGATCGCTGCATGAAAAAAAGAAGGAAACAATACACGCAATAGCAAACCAGTACACCCGCCATCGTTTTCGCCAAAAGGGACATAGGGTTTTTATGGGTGAACCGCATTCGGTTGTCAAGCCATAAAGCCCCTCTGCCAGGATATCGGCTGTCAGACAGGTGTCTTTCGATATGGACAACCCGCTGCCGTTCTTTACTGTGGTGTTTTTTAGAAAGGATTAAACCATGATCATCCAGAGTATCGCAGGATTATTGGTTTTTGCCGGCATTGCCTGGTGCATGAGTGAAAACCGCAAGCAGGTCAGCCTCAAGATCCCGATCATTGGAATTGGCATTCAACTGGTTGTCGGGCTTATTCTGCTGAAGCTTCCGATCTTCAGGGAATTTTTCCTGTTGTTGAATCGGCTGGTGCTGTCATTGCAGGCAGCGACCACTGAGGGGACATCTTTTGTGTTCGGCTACCTGGGGGGCGCAGACTTGCCTTTTAAGGAATCGTTTCCAGGCGCGAGCTTCATTTTAGCATTCAGAGCCCTGCCGCTGGTGCTGCTGATAAGCGCCCTTTCGGCGCTGCTGTTTTATTGGAAGATTTTACCGATTGTGGTTAGAGCGTTTTCCTGGGCGCTGCAGAAAACGATGGGGGTAGGGGGTGCTGAAGGGCTGGGTGTTTCGGCCAACATATTTGTCGGCATGGTAGAATCGCCGCTTTTTATTCGCCCCTACCTGAAAGAGATGACCCGCAGTGAGATCTTTACCCTGATGACCTGTGGTATGGCCACTATCGCTGGAACCGTTATGGTGCTTTATGCGAGTATTTTAAGCGATAAAATCCCGGATGTTATGGGACATATCCTGACAGCTTCCATTATCAGCGTGCCGGCGGCCATTACTATTTCTAAAATCATGGTTCCTGAAACCGGGGAGCCGACCGGCGGCCAGTTAACAGCCCCGGATCAGGCATCCAGTTCCATGGATGCCATCACCAAAGGCACCCTGCAGGGGGTTGAATTATTGCTGAATATCATCGCCCTGCTGGTGGTGCTCGTGGCGCTGGTCTATTTTGTGAATTTAATTTTAGGACTTTTGCCCGATATTGGCGGAGCGCCCATCACCCTGCAACGAATGCTGGGGATGGTAATGGCACCCGTTGTATGGCTAATGGGCGTTCCCTGGCAGGAAGCCACCACCGCAGGGGCGTTGATGGGAACCAAAACCATTCTAAACGAACTATTAGCCTATATCGATCTGAGTCGTCTTGCACCGGATGCATTGAGCCCCAGAAGCCTGTTGATCATGACGTATGCCATGTGCGGGTTTGCCAATCCGGGCAGTCTCGGGATTATGATCGGTGGTCTGGGTACCATGGCCCCCGGCCGTCGCTCTGAAATCGTTGCTTTGGGCCTGCGATCTATCATTGCCGGCACCCTGGCAACTTCTATGACCGGAGCGGTGGTCGGAATTATCGGCTGACTCCTTTTCAGAATTATACCGCTTTTCATATTAATGTTCCGAGTCACCGACCACCCGCACAGCGGGTGGCTTGGATTTTTTCGCCATCAGCGGAAAAGCCAAAGGCACGGTAGTGCCTTAATCGGTGCGGGTGTAACCGGGTGCAAAGCACCCGGTTAAAAACACCCAATGGCGGAATTGCGGCATAAGTGGTTGTAGAAAAAAACGTTTTTATATCGGAACGTTTTTTTGACAACCACTATAGATCCAAAAAGACCCGGGTTGACACCACCGCTTAAATCCATTATTTTAACGTCTGGAATAGTAAAAATTATCCGATGACCATTTCGAAGAAATAGGGAGGAATTCATGGCAGACAAGCAAGTTTATGAATGTGCGAATTGCGGGAACACGGTCGAAGTCGGTGCGGAGGAATCCAAAACACCGGAATGCTGTGGAAATGCCATGCAATCGGCTGAAGATTTAAAAGCCTGTGATATGAGCTCAACGGCAGAGCATTCCCGCTTGGATGATTTCGATGAACCTTGCGATGACGGCCGATCCGGCAAGATTTAAGTCGTTCGCATGCGAAAGTTCCCTGGCAGTTTCAGTACCTGACGGCAGTCCACTCTTACACCCGCTTCATCTTATTCAGGTGTCAAACATCACCTCAAGTTTGCCCCAAAGCTTGAGGTGATTTTATTTTATGAACTTGGTAAATGCATTATTTTAAACAGCAAAGGAGCAAAGGCATGGCACATGAAGAAGTGTTGTACGCTGGCAAAGGGCCGCTTGGCATCTTGACCTTAAACAACCCCAAAAAGATTAATGCCTTATCTCGACAGATGATTGGCGAAATCATGGATGTGCTGACGGCCGTTGCCGAAGATGAATCCGTTAAAGTTATCATCATTCGGGCAGCGGGTAAACATTTCTGCGCCGGTCATTACCTTAAAGAAATGGTTGGTAACGGGGTCAAAGAATACAAGTTCATTTTTGATCAATGCACCCGCATGATGCAAATGATCCATGATATCCCCCAACCGGTAATTGCCCAGGTCCACGGTATTGCCACTGCTGCCGGATGCCAGTTGGTGGCCTGGTGCGATCTGGCCGTCGCATCTGAAGACGCTCAGTTTGCCACTCCCGGCGTTAAGATCGGCCTGTTTTGCACCACACCGATGGTGGCCATTACCCGGGCGATCGGGCGCAAAGCCGCGATGGAAATGCTGCTGACCGGTCGGTTTTTCTCGGCCACTGAGGCAAAAGATCTGGGGTTGGTGAATCGCGTGGTCTCTCCTGAAAATTTAGCGGCGGAAACAGAGAATCTTGCCAATCAAATCGCAGACGCCAGTCGCTTCGTGCTAGCGATTGGCAAACAGGGCTTCTATGCTCAGGTGGACCAATCCGACAACAATGCCATGCACTATGCCAAACATACGATTACAATGAATCTGGAAGCCGTTGATGCTCAAAACGGAATCAATGCCTTTTTGAATAAAGAAAAACCGTCGTGGCAAAACCGATAAATCGCCGAATCCGGCTTCAGAGTCTTATTTTACCGGCTATGTCGCATTGGTTTTTCTGGCCATTTGTCCAAAGGGAAGGATGGCATACTGGAATAATGGATTATTGGGAACCCTGGACAAAATTTAATGCTTCGCAATCATGCTTTTACCAGTATTCCATCATTCCACCATTCCACTATTCCATCTTAAAAACTATCTACCTTTATGTCCAATACGCAGTGCTTGGCTCTGGATTCAGGAATAGGCGTTTATGGGGTGGGTTTGCGGTGGACGGCGATCATGGTGATGTCATCAAACTGAGGTGCGTTGTCGATGTGGTCAAATAGATCGGTTTTGATCCGATCGATCAATTCGATTGCCGAAGAAGGGCAGGGTTCCAGCAGAGCATGAAATTTTTTCTTGGAGTACATCTTCTCATGCGGTGAAAGCGCTTCGGTTACCCCATCGGTATATCCAATCAAAATATTGCCCGGCTCAATTTTGGATTGCCGGATCTCATATTTTGCACCCGGAATAATACCGATGGCAGGTCCTGCGGCGCTCAAAGTTTCTCTGATACCCGAGCGTCCGATAATATACAGAGGTTCGTGTCCGCCATTAATATAGAAAAGGTCGCCTGTTGCTGGGTCCAGTACGCCAAAAAAGAGCGTGGCAAACATGTTTTCATGACCGTGCTCCAATGAAATATAATCATTGGTCAGGGAGACGGCCTGCAGCATGTGGTCTAAATCAGCCTGACCGGCACTATTTTTTGTTTGAATGCTGTGGGCGGATGACCAGCCGCCGTGTCGGATCTGTCCGGAAAAAACGCGCATCAAGCTGCGGAAAAGGGCCATATACAGAGCTGATCCCACACCTTTATCGCACACATCCGCGATCACCAGACCGATATAATCGCCCGGCAGCAAAAAGGCGTCATAGAAATCTCCGGAAACCTGGCGCGCCGGGTGAAAACAGGTGCTGATTTCCCAGCCGGGAACCTCAGGAATTTGATTCGGTAAAAAATCGCGCTGGATCTTTTTGCCTTTTTCAAGCTCGGCATTCAGAGCATTTGAGTAGTTTTCAATTTTCGCTTTAGCCCGCTCGAGGAAATGGTATGATTTTTCTAATTTGGCATAAAGGCGCGCATTTTCAAGCGCGATGGCAATTTGTCCGGCCGTCATTTCCATCAATTCGGCCGTTTCCCGGTTGAAATGGCCCATTTGGGCGTGCAGCAAGGTCAGCAGCCCCAGAAGCTTTTCATCCCTGAGGATCGGTACGGCCAGTGCCGATCGAACCGAATAGGGCTGATCCGGGAGATCCAGCCAGCGATTGTCCGTTTGGGTATCTTCAATCAGTCCAGCCTGGCGATGCCGCCGAACCCAGCCGGCAAGGCCTTTGTCTAGCACACGGCCGATCAGTTGCGAGCGCTGCTCCGGTGTCGCATCTGCGCGGGTCAGGATACTCTCGATGACCACGCCGTTGCGATCGAGCAAAAAAAGGCTCCCTTTTTCAGCTCCGGTCAGACCCACAAAAAGTTCCAGTGTTTGCTGTAAAATTGA
>Ga0265306_10000243_pt1 | contig 24491 bp, 28 predicted proteins | sample Helome_3_FD_192493 | JGI IMG/M metagenome (GOLD analysis project Ga0265306, IMG submission 192493) | Marine sediment microbial communities from subtidal zone of North Sea - Hel_20160420 (Illumina Assembly) | ecosystem: Environmental > Aquatic > Marine > Subtidal zone > Sediment ... | reverse complement strand
AATTTAATTGGGGTGGCGCGGTCGGCTTCAGCGCCCGGCTGGTCCAGGTCAACTCAGGATCCTTGATATGGGCAGCCAGTGCCAACCTGGACATGGCCATGACAAATTCCACTGCAATTGCCCATGCCGCATCACAGGACGCACTTGAGGACCTGATCACAAAGCTTGGCAAGTGATGAGGTGTAAAAACTGAGATGAATGATGTAGAAAACATAACCCGCCAGGTTTTACATAATTGCGACATCTCCGATGCGCAGCACGCCGGATTGTATTCGACCTGTGGGCTGGCCCTTCGATTGCGTGACCTTTATAAATGGGAACACCGCCTAAATCCCTGGGAAGAAAAAGACACTTCTGAAATTCTGGATTGGATTGGTGAAAAAGAAGCACTCTGGGAAAAACTGGCAGATGCAAAACACACGAACCTTTCGCTCCAGGGTAAAGACTACGATCCGTTTGACACCCCCGCAATCAATGCGGTTTTAGAGCCCCGGGGCGTTTTATACGGAGCCGGCTATGCGTTTAGTTTGAAACCGACTTTTTTCCTGGCTGAAATCGAAAATAAAAGCCTGAATAATGGATACACGGTCTATACGCTCGGACGCGAGCTGGCCCGCGACCTGCTGACGTTGCCGGCGCTTACGCAAGAGCAGCGGATCCTGGTGCGCATCGATTCCGCCAGATTGTTTCTGTGGGATCAAATGGCCTATATAAAAAAATCGGGCCGCGCGGCATTACGGTTTGCCCTCAAACACTGTGGGCTGAAAAAACAGAACCCTGAGGCGATGCAGCAACATCTGCCTGCAATTTTGGCAGCTCAAAAAGACAATTATATATACCATGAGATTGGAGAACTCAGTGATTCTACCTTTGACCCCAAAATCTGGCGCGAACTGATTGCCGCTTTTCCGCACTCACCGGCTGAGCTGCTGGCCAGAGGGCTCAAAGATCTGCTGGCGGATACGCATCCAAACGGAACGCTTTACCATCTGGTCGAAAATCGCAAATTGGCCGGTCTGGGATTCTATGCCGCTTTTTTAGATGGAATGTTAAAAGAACTGTTTCCCCAGTTGCAGAACGCTTTTGAAGACTTTACCAAAACGTGCAATTGGCATATGATAAAGGATGCTGCTGCTGAAGGTCACCAGCACGCAAAGAATGTCACGTCTGAAATGATTCAGCTGTTTCAAACGGGCAAGAAAAAAAAACAGCTGCGGTGGGCCAAAGAACAAATCGAAAAACGCCTGTTTGAAAAAATCAAACGAGAGTATAATCCGGGCACCTGAAATCAGGGGAAATTGCATGCAACCGGAAAGAGGTGCATTTTTGTTGCTGGATGCCTTTGAACAGATAAATTCGATTGAACCGGCTGAAACCCGGGAGATATATGAAAAAGTCGTTGCCATCATCACCGAGTTGACGGACCAGGAAAGTGCCCGATGAAATATTACGTATACTTTGACGCCTACGGAAATGCCCGCCGGACCGTCAGCGCCTCAGAACTGGCCGAGACATACCAGAACGATCCCGATATGTTTTTGGAAGCCATGTGCCGTCGGGGGCCCGATGGGGATACAGACCCTATAAGCGGTCATGTGGGGACCCTTAACTTCAACAACCAAAAAGAGCTAAAGGACTATCTTGAATCTTTAGGCGATGAAATTGACGGCTTTTACAAGGCAGAAGCCGATAACCGCCCCTACAATTTTTAGAAGCTAGCTCAGAAATGCTCCCGAAAGTAGACCGCTGATCTTACCCTGTGTGTTCAATCATCAGCTATACCGTTACCCATAATAATGTTCCGGAATACCGAAGTGCGGCATAAGGCGTTGTAGAAAAAAGCGTTTTGGATACCGCAACGTTTTTTGACAACCCCTATAAAGCCTATTGACCGGCAAAAACTTTCTGAAGCAGATCGGTGACCCGGGCGGCCGGCTGGGTGCGGATTTGTTTCTCCTGTTCAGCCAGCATTTTAAATAGCCCTTTCAATGCACCATCGGTAACATACTGGTCTAAGTCAAAACTGGCGCTTTTGCCAAACGGCATACTCGTGATCTTGTCGCTTAAGTCCTGGTAGGACCGCGTCACACCCACCTCACCCATGGCATCCTTGACGATGGGTTTAAAAACCTCCTGCAGCCGGGTTGAAGTTTTATCCTCAAAATAGAGGGTCGCCTCATTATCGCCCCCGTTCAGAATTTTTTGAGCATCATCAAAATTCATATCGGTGATGGCTTCCCAGAAAATTGATTTGGCCTCGGGCGCAGCCCGCTCAGCAGCCCGGTTCATGCTCAATTCAAAAGCGTCTACTTTTTCTCCATAGCCAGTAGCCCTTAGCAATTTTTCAACTTTCTGAACGGATTCAGGCAGCGGGATCTTAATCGCCGGATTCTGATAAAAACCATCCGGTTTGGACACGAGGCCCACCGCTTTTTCGGTCCCAACCTGTAGCGCTTCTTTAAGGCCCGCCGTGATTTCATCAGTGCTGAGCCCTCCAGAGGATCCGCCCAGTGTTTTCTGAGCATCCTTGAGCATATCACTCAGACCGGCAGCAAAGCCAAAGTGAACGCTAAAAGCCAGCAGGGCCATCATCACCAGAATGCCCGTAGATCGATATATTTTCATATGTGACTCCTTTCCAAAGAGGATTGATCGTGCAATATTGCTGTTGTTTATTTATGACCTAAATGCTGGCATTCATCGCGGTTCAGCCGGGCACGGCCCGCTGTTTGCGTAAGCCTGCCTTTCTGCGATCATGCGCCTTGAATACATCATTGGGTGCTGTCGGTTTCGCCCGCCGATCCTTGAGCATCAGATGTTTCTTTCATATTGGCCATTGCTCGAATTTCATCCAAGCGCATTTTTAACGTATTGATCTCTTCTGCATTGGATGCAAGCGTTGTTATGAGTTTCTGATTCTCGGTCTGCAGATCTTGATTCTGATCGTTTACCGATTGCAGCGCGGCATTTTTTGTCTCAAGCGCAGCTTTTTCATTAGCGCAGATTTGAGCTTGCGTTTCTAATTCCCGGTTTTCGGCCATAAGTTGGTTTTCCTGGCCGCCGGTGGATTGGGACTCAGCCTTTTCTTTTTCCAGACGGGTTTTAATATCAGCTAAAGATGCTATCTGGGTCTTCAGTTTCTTATTTTCAGCGGACAGACCCTGCGCCTGGCTGATCTGCGTGCGCAGCGTGGAATTCTCCTGTTCCATGGTGTTTTTGGCCTGAATCAGCGCCTGAATCCGATCGGTTAATTCCAGATTTTTTTCGTTTGCGGTTTTATCGGAACTGAGAGCAGTCTGGAGGGCAGCATTTTCCTCTTGCAGTGATTCTAATCGCATCTCAAGGCTTTTGACGCGATCATCAACAGCCCCTTCGACCGAACCTTCCGCTTCATCCGTTACCGGCGTCACTTTGCCCCCGGCTTCTAGCTGTGTTTCAAGTTCACTTTTGCGCGTCTCCAGGCTGGCAACATATTGAGCCGCGTCTTTAAGAAGTGCAGGATAATCCGGCTTTGGGCCGTTTGCAATACCCCAGATGTAGTAGCCGACCACAACACCGCCGCAAAATAAGATGAGTACCAGAATGCCAATAAATACAGATTTGCTTTTGTTTGTCATAATTGTTCTCCCGCAAAAAGAAAATATGTTTATATTAGCGGTTCCCGGCTCCGATAGTTGACCGACCGCATTTGAACCTCAACCGGATGCTAAAAGGCGGATTTAGACCCTTATTAGGCTCAAAAAGCAATAAGGGTGCCATCAACCCATCTATGCGTGCAATCCCAACAAAGATTTATCTAACCAAATGAAATAAAGTTAAATAGTGCTAAATGCACCGATGACGGCCATCCCTTTAACCCAACAAAGAGGGGGGCAATTCACCCAGCGCGGTGCGGCTTATAGCGCACGTCGATTGAAAATCCGGAACGTTTTTTTGACAACCACTATAAATGTTGTGCAAGGAATTTATCTTCATAATTGAGCTAAAAAAAGAATTGTCAAGAAGATCTCCTATGATAAGATGCAGCAAAAAAGGATTGCTGCCATCGGTAACAAAAATCAGAAAAGGCAGCGGCGTCTGATATGAACCAAAAGCACACCGAAGTCGTGATTCCGAAAGATAAAGCCATATTCTGGCTGGATAAAAATGGGCGCTGGCACAACGCGCATGGTGAATTTCAGCACAAAAAGATCATCGATTATTTTCATGCCGCCATCAAAAGAGACGATAAGGGTTACTACCTTTTTCAGGAAAGAGACAATTTCCGGGAAAAGGTTTATTTTCATTACGAAGATACGGCCCTGTTTGCTGTGGATTTATTCAGCGATCCGGAAACGACCTTAATCCTAAATACGCGTAAACAGTTAAAATTAAAACCAAAAAACCTTTTCATCAAAAATGACAGCCTGTATATGAAACTGGGAGCGGAAACCATCAAGTTTACCGAAAGAGGACTGCTGAAAATCTCAGATCTGCTGGAGTTTGAAGATAAAGAGTACTTTATACAGGTAAAGAATAGAAGATACAAGATACCTGAAAAATAGCAAGATATTCTTTATCTTAAAAATAGTTGGATGCATTTTTGAGACGGGGTTTAATTGCAGGGCGGGGCTGAAACCAGCAGTTGAAAAATCCCGGTATACTGTTTTTCCACGGCCCACTTCGAAGCTGTTTTCCCCTGGTTATCCGCTGCGTGAACATCAGCACAATTGGCCAGAAGCGTTCGCACCACTTTTTCATGCCCCCGTTGGGCGGCCAGAATCAGGGCGGTGTTTTTGGCCGTATCTTTTGCATTGACGTCGGCGCCAGATGCTATCAACTGCTCAACGACTTCCGGATATCCGCCGGCAGCTGCAAAAATTAAGGCGGTTTTCCCGCTATGGTCTTTTAGGTTGACATCGGCAGGCGTGGCTTGCAGGTCCTGAAGCAACCCTCGATGACCGTTTAAGGCCGCGAACATGATGGCAGTACCGCCGGCGTTGTTTTGAATCTCAATTCTTGCACCGCTTTGCAGCAATATTTTGGCGATTTCACGATGGCCGAACTGGGCTGCCATCATCAACGGCGTCCAACCGGCATTTTCTTGGACGTCCACGATGGCCCCCCTGTCGATTAACTCCTGGACAATTTCTTCGTGGCCCTCATAGGTTGCTTTCATTAATGCCGTCCATCCGTCCGGGTCCTTTGCCTCCACCGGCACGCCCTGATCCAGAATTTTTTTTACGTCATCGATTTCGCCCAGTTCAGCAGCGCTAATGAGTTGATCAGAAAGCTTTCCGGCACAAGCCCGATCATTCGATAACATAATAAAACCGCATAAAGCGATCAGGATCGAAAGCATAGCGCTTAGGCGTGACATATCCATATCTCCCCGGAGCTGGCTAAAATTTCAAAGTAACCGCTCGGATTATTCAGCGAACTCACGTTTTGCGAGATTCTTCCGGACAGCACTCTTGGATTTCTTGCTCCAATTTCTGTGAGTAGTCCTCGAGTTTGGCTTTAGCTGCTTCAAGTTCTTCAATAATATGCTCCCGTTCAAATTCCCGGGCTTCAACTTTAACCAGCATCATACCAAAAGATTCGGCTAATTCTGCCAGGATACTCGGATATCTGCCCTTCTTTGACAGTTCAAACAACCGTTCCGAATCTGCTTTGTCATATTTACCGGATGCTATTTTTTTACAGCAGGCATTCAGCATGTCAAACAAATCAAGGTAATAACGCTCAAAATCCATTTTGATTTTCCTTTCATCATATAACTTAGGGCCTCCTGCCGAACGGGCGTTATCCATTTCTGGAGTTCAAAAGCAAAATAGATGTGGTTCTCCCAATAAATATAGCGTCTTTTAGGACGACACGCAATAATGAACACCCGAATGATATCCAGCTGAAATTCCCTCGTTTTTATAATCCATTGTTTGCAAAACCATTCGATGGGATTATATTGGATGTAAGTCAACCACATTGCGATAAGGGTTGAATTCCATTCTGACCCTTATGAAAGCCCGATCGCAAAACAACACGGCCCGTAATGAACACCGGTATGGCCTCAAATGGAAGCCATATCTAGAAGGGCACCTGCCGGTCGACGTCAGTCGCCGGTGCAGTAACGGAGTGGGGTCATGCAAAAGAATCGTTTATGTCATCTCCTGTTCTTTGGATTTATTTTAATTTTGAGTGGGCCTGTTTGCGCTGCGCAGACACCGGCCAACATCCTCAAAGCGATTGTCAAGATCAAAGCCACCATACCTCATGATGCTTCCACGGCTCAGATCCTGGGAACCGAGCGTGAAGGCAACGGTGTGGTCATCGATGAAAGGGGACACATCCTCACCATCGGCTATCTGATTCTGGAAGCTGCAACCATTGAAGTTACTGAAGCCAATGGTGAGCGGGTCAAAGCCGATTTTGTGGCTTATGACTATCAAACCGGTTTCGGCATATTACGCGCGGCGCAGCCGTTGTCCATCGCCCCTCTTCAGATGGGCCATTCCTCCCGGTTGAAAGCAGGCGACCCGATATTGATTGCCGGTTTCGGCGGCTCTGAAGCGGTTCTGGGCTCACGGGTTGTCTCGCGCAAAGAATTTGCAGGCTATTGGGAATATCTGCTCGAAGATGCCATCTACACCAGCCCGCCTTATCCTAATTACGGCGGGGCGGCCCTAATTGACCGTGACGGGCAACTGTTGGGAATCGGATCCATTTTCACCCGACTCAATATTGCGGGGCTGGGGGCCATTCCCTGCAATATGTCGGTCCCCATTGATCTTCTCAAACCAATTCTGGTGGACCTGATTAACACCGGGCGTTCTTCGGAGCCCCCACAGCCCTGGCTGGGCGTCCATGCCGATGAGGCGCACGGGCGCGTTTTCATCATTCGCGTGACACCCGGAGGCCCCGCTGCAAAAGCCGGCCTCAAAGCCGGGGACATTGTTCTGGCGGTCAACCAAAAGCCGGTTAACGGGCTGGCCCAGTTTTTCCGACAGATCTGGGCAGCGGGACCCGCCGGTGTGAAGGTAACACTGAGCATCCTGCAGGAAACGCGGGTACTTGACATCAGGGTGCCGTCCGCAGACCGCTACAAGTTTTTAAAAGTATCCCGGCAGCGTTAACCGGATGGGTCGGGCATGACTGAATCATAACGTTCAAAGGGCACAACCACATGCAAAAAGAAACCGGAGATCTTTTCAGAGGCATTTTACTGGCGCATCTTATTTTGTTTTTGCATCTGCTGTTCATCGTTGGCCTGGGGGTTGTGATTATTTTTTTCCGCGGGGTTTCCCAGTATATGCTCTGGATTTTTCTGGGCATAACAGCGGCTTTGCTCGCCTCCGGATTTTTCTGCTACCGGTTCATTAAAACCAGAGGCAAACAGACGCTTAAGGATATTGCAGAATCCGCTGTATTTAATAACAGAAGTTTTGAAGTTCGATTTTTAGGCGGGGTGGCATCATTGAAGATCGGTCAGCCCGAAAGATCGATGGCTATTGAAAATGCCGCCGCTGAATCTCACGATCCACGCCATCAGCTGGAAGACCCGGATACCATCCACATCCGGGAATTGGACAGATTGGCCAATATGCTTGAGAAAGATATCATTACCCGCGACGAGTTTGTCATCGCCAAAAAGAAGCTGTTTAAACCATAGCAACAAAGATAATTGTAACCACTTAATTTCTTGCAGACGAATTCGCGCCGTTTTTGGCCGACGCTTTGCAGGATCACAGGGAACCGACCCCGGATCGGCTGTGTGTCACACGCCAGGACTGCCACAGGATCGAACATAAAAATTAATCGAATGGCGCCGGTTATGTTGACTAATGGCCTGAAAGGGAATACTTTTACACATCCGAATGGATCTATTTCGGCAACATTTACGAGGGCAAGTCAATGCGCAGGGCAACTTATCTGATTTTTCTGGCGGCCATATTTCTGCTGAGCAGCAGCGTGTCTGCCGCCGATCTGAAAGATGGCTTTTTTGGGATCCAGTGGAGAGCCGACCTGACAGAGCAAACCGGATTTAAAAAGGTCGGCGAAAATTTAAATGTCAGTTATTTTGCCAATCCAGAGCGCGTTTACGCGATTGATGATGTCAAAATACCGGATGTGGTCTATGGTGCCTATGCCAATCAATTTTTTGCCGTTTATATCAACATTGAAACCATCGAGGTGTTCAGCCAACTCAGACGACGCTTCGACAGCAAGTTTGGCGTGCCCAGAATCTCAATGGGGACGCCCCAACAACTGACCACTTATCAATGGAAGTCAAAGAAGACGAAAATCAAGCTGAAGACCTACGAAAATAGAAATAACATGAAAATGGCATTATACTATACGCCATTATCCGCTCAGGTGAATGAAGCGCAGCAAGAAACCTTTCACGAAAACTTCAGAAATCCAGTGTTTCCCCTGGATGAACGCAGAATGCAAAAGGCGATCGATTTCATGAATGAGAAGCGTTCGTTCATCGGTCCGCGCTGAGACCATTCGACTTAAGGCCCTTTTCCCTCCTGTGACGCCAATTGAATTCTTTCTGCAATTTCATTTAAAATCAACTCGGTTCGCGCGCGCCGGATTTCCATAAATTCCTGCGGCAGCCATTCCGAGGGTACCGGCAGTAATGCCTGGTAAATAATGGGCATCATGAACCCCAGCACCACCCCCATCAAAATGGCTGTGGCGATGATGCCGGTGGTGTAACTCAAATAGTTGCTCTTTTCGAAAAAAAGTGTGGGTCGCAGCACCATCAGCAGGTAGGTCACGCCGGTGGCCAGTAGAAAGAGAAAGAGGACTTTCTGGGCAGACCGCTTCTCCATGCGTTTGTTATGTTTATATTTGAGTTCTTCAAGGTTGCTTTTAAATTTCACACAATCCTGCGCACGGTGCCATCGGAAGGCTCTTTCGCTCCATTCTTCACAAAATCCTTCCGGCTGTTCTATGTTTGGAACAAAGATGGTATCAATGGTTATGCCCATCAGGTAAAAGAAAAAGCCGCCGATCAGCATATAAAAAAGTAGAAAAAGCTGTCGATGTTTTTCAAGTAAATTCATTGTATCCGCATTTGAAGACATCCGGTAGCATGTGTGATCGATTAGCGATACCCCGAAAATGACATTTCATTTAAGCGCTTTTCGAGTGCCGTCACCCGGCGTGTCATTCGCCTGTCCGGGCCGAATTTTTGTAACCGCTCAATATGGTTGATTAAATCGACAATTAGAATGCCCTGCTGCGCATGGGCCTCAATCGCCAGATTGGCGGTATCCCGCCAGGAATAAACCCTGTAGAAAGTAACACCATCGATTGATTTGCTGGGGTATTTGGCCGCCAGCCGCCGGCTGATGCCGGCGGCGGTCTCTGCCGGCAGAGCCCAGGTGTGTTTGCGGCCATCCGGATCCATAATGCCAATCAGATCAATATCCGATTTCCCGTCGTTCAGGGATTTAGCCGGACTTGTTGCCGGCAAGGGCAGGCTGGTCATAAAACCGCCAATCACCAATACCAAAACCCCGGTCGAAAGCATGCTGAAAATCGATTTCTTTTTCATAACCCGATTCCCTCTTGTTAAGCATTCAAGCTTACAGAAACTGCCCCCCTGTCAAATTCTGAGATGGGCCACCCATCAGATGAACTAAATATAACCGTCTTTTGGCCATTCGTCACCTAAAAAACTTAATACCTGAACTTTGCACGCATCCACCCTGATACCCCCCTGCCGGTCTGAGTTGACACAGCGGCCCCATTTTCATATGGTTGAAAAATTCCAGTCAGCAGGAGATTCAGCCATTCATGGAAAAACACAGTGATGTTCTGATCATCGGCGGCGGGGTCATTGGTCTGGCCTGTGCCTACTATCTGGCAAAAGCCGGCCAAAAAGTCCGCCTGCTGGAACAGGATACCATCGGTGCCGGCGCCTCCTGCGGCAATTGCGGTTTGATTGTTACCAGCCACCTGGTCCCCCTGTGCGCCCCGGGTGCCATCGGGCAGGAAACGAAACGCTGGCTGCAGGGAAGCTCCCCTCTCTATATTAAGCTCTCACCGGATATGAAACGGTTCAGGTGGCTTCTGAACTTTGCCAGAAAATGCAACCCCACCCACCTGACCCACGCCATCAAAGCCAGGGAGCAAATATTAACCCATTCCAGAAAGCTGTATGCGAAACTGTTCAAAGAGGAGCCGCTTGAATGTGATTGGGAAGAAAAAGGTGTGCTGATGATATTCAACTCCCGATCCGCAATGCAAAAATATGACAAAACCAACACGCTATTAAAGCCGTACGGTCAAAATGCGATTTCCCTGTTAGGCGACGAGCTCATTCGCCTGGAACCGGCCCTGCGCAGAGGCCTGTATGGCGGCTGGTTGCATAAAACTGACGGTCATCTACGACCGGATAAACTGATGCCGGCCTGGCAGCGCGTCCTGCAGGCGCAGGGTGTTGCCCTGGAAGAGAATTGCCGACTGGAAGCCCTGGTTGCCGGTGACCGACAAATCCGAAACGCTCAGACGGCCCGCGGTTCCTATACGGCCGATGCGTATGTGCTGGCTACCGGCGCCTGGACGCCGCAGCTGACGCGGCAATTGCAGCTGGACCTGCCGGTTCAACCCGGCAAAGGCTACAGCCTCACCATGCCACGGCCGGCAGCCTGCCCACAAATACCCTGCTATTTTTATGAAAAAAGCGTTGTGGCAACACCTTGGAAAAGCGGTTTTCGCCTGGGCGGCACCATGGAATTTTCGGGCTTTAATTTCAATATTCTTGCCCGGCGGATTCAAAATCTGACTTCCGCCGCCACAGAATATTTAAAAGAACCCCTTGGTGAGCAGGTGATGGAAGAGTGGGTCGGCATGCGCCCCATGGTTTACGACGACCTGCCGATCATCGATCGTGCCCCGAATCACTCCAACCTGGTGGTCGCCACCGGACATGGGATGTCGGGTATTTCCATGGCGACCAGCACCGGAAAACTGGTCGCTGAAATCATTACCGGACGTAAGTCGCATATCGATGCGACCGCCTTCGGTATCCGGCGATTTGGTACCTGAATTTTCCGGGCGCCACTGGCAGAGTTGGGCGCACCCGCTCCCCGGGGTAAAAAATAATCAGTTTATACCGCTTTTCATAATTATGTTCCGAGTCACCGACCACCCGCACAGCGGGTGGCTTGGATTTTTCCGCCATCAGCGGAAAAACCAAAGGCACGGTAGTGCCTTAATTGATGCGGGTTTAACCGGGTGCAAAGCACCCGGTTAGAAACACCCAATTATGGAATTGGGGTATAAGTGGTTGTAGAAAAAAACGTTTGTACCGTTTTCCATAATTATGTTCCGAAATACAGAAGTGCGGCATAAGTGGTTGTAGAAAAAAACGTTTGAATACCGCAACGTTTTCGAACAACCACTATAAATATCGGAACGTTTTTTTGACAACCTCTATAAAGGTAGGGCCCGATGCAATACGGTGCAATGAATTTTCCGATCAAGCCGGTCACCGATGAGCTGGCCGAAATTGCCGCCCTGGGATTTGATTATCTGGAGCTGACGATGGATCCGCCCCAGGCGCACCACACGACCCTGCGGCAACAGATGCACGCAATCGTCAATACCCTGAATTCCCGGTGCATGTCCGTCATCTGCCATCTGCCGACCTTTGTCTCCACAGCCGACCTGACCGACAGCATCCGGCAAGCATCCGTGCAGGAAATGTTTCACTCGCTGGAAGTCGCTGCCGAGCTCGGGGCCCGGAAGGTCGTTCTGCACCCCGGCCACATCGGGGGGCTGGGGAGCTATGTGATAGAGACCGCCCTGGCCCATGCAAATGAAAGTCTGGCGGCGATTATCGACCGCGCACAAACGCTGGGACTTTGTGTGTGTCTTGAGAACATGTTTCCCAGGTGCCGGGCCTTTGTCGAGCCGGATGATTTTGTTGAAATCATGCAGCGCTTTCCGGATCTTAAGCTAACGCTGGACACCGGACATGCCAACATCGGCACTAAAAGCGGCCGACGCATTCTGGAATTTATCAAAAAATTTGGCCATCGCGTTGGCCATCTGCACGTCAGTGATAATTTTGGGAAACGTGATGATCATATGCCGCTGGGAAGCGGCGTCATCGACTTTGTAAAAATCGTGCGCGCCATCAAGCACTGCGGATACGACGACACGGCCACGCTGGAAATATTTTCAGAAGACCGCCGGGCGTTAAAGCAAAGCAGGGAGCGGTTTGCTCAGATGCTTGCCGCAGCTTGAAGACCTTATATTTTCCCCAAATGGGTTTGGGGCACTACAGGCTAACCGGCAAACCAAATGAAAAGGACGGCCGAAGATGGCATTCTTGATTATTGCACCGGACACCAAAGTTACCTCCTGGGTCAAACATCTCAGCCTGCTGGACCCGGGTATCGATATTCGAATCTGGCCCGATACCGGCGATGCGGATGAGATTGAATTTGCACTCAGCTGGCATCATCCGTCCGGTGAATTTAATAAATATAAGAATCTAAAGTGCATTGCTTCTTTAGGGGCCGGGGTGGACCACATCCTGACTGATCCAAATCTGCCGGCAGGGGTGCCGATCACCCGCGTGGTGGAACATTCAATGGCGCAGTCAATGAGCGAATACGTGGTTTTAGGTGTCCTCAACCACTGCCGTCAGTTTGATGCCTACCGGACCGATCAGTCTAAAAAAAAATGGCAGCCCCGGATACCGCAGCTGGCTGCCGACATGCGGATCGGCATCATGGGCCTGGGCCAGCTGGGCACAGATGTGGCGAATAAGCTAAGCACCCTGGGTTTTCCGGTTAGCGGCTGGAGTCAAACATTCAAAAACATCGAGGGGGTTGACTGTTTGGCCGGAGCGGATGCACTGGATGATTTTTTATCTCAGGCCCGCATCCTGATCTGCATGCTGCCTTTGACCCCCAAAACGCGGGACATTTTAAACCATGACACATTTGATAAACTGCCCACCGGCGCCTATGTGATCAACGTGGCCCGGGGACAGCATCTGATTGAAAAAGATCTGCTTGCGGCGCTGGATTCCGGCCGGCTGTCCGGCGCCTGTCTGGACGTGTTTGCGGTCGAGCCCCTGCCGCAAACCCACCCGTTCTGGCACCACCCCAAAATTACAGTGACGCCCCACATCTCCAGCATCACCCTTGCCAAAGCCGTGGCGCCGCAAATCATTGAAAATTATAAGTGTGCCCAAACCGGCAAACCCCTGCTGAATGTCGTTGATCCGAAAAAGGGCTATTAGACGCCTGTCCATAAAGCGGTATAAACTAGATATCGATCCTGTCAATTCGTGACATCAGCTTTGCAAAATCAGCCCGGGGTATTGGTTCCCATGGCTCTGAGGGTCTGAATTGAATCGATGATTTGGCGTCCGGGGCAAAAAACTTGCCGGATTGAAGTTCGGGTTTTTTGAGCCGGTATTTATACTCATCACCCAGATCCAGAATGAGATCCAGATCGTCGGTGTCCTCGAGCAACTCCACCAGCAGAATGTTTTGAATCCGGCCGCTGCCTTTCAGATGGCGCTGCCCCCCGGCCGCGGCAAAGATTTCAATTACCGCATTTTCAATGGCAACCGCACGCTCATCGGGTGCAATGATAAGCACCTGATCGACGTCATATTCGCCTTCGGCAAATGGGATCCAGTTTTCCATATTGCTTTTCTTTCTACTCCCGATGGCGCCTTGTTCGCGCCCTTTTAGATTGCATGTTCAGACTTTATATAAGAATTGATCGATCCGGTTTCAAGCGCAAATCTCTTTTATACCGGGATGCCATAAATTGAACGTTGGAATGAGGAGTTGCTTGCAATCGGGCAAACGCATCTGATATGGAGCTTTGAATTGTTCCAACTTTCCTCGCGTTCACTGATCCAATCAGAACGGAATGATATGATCTTTTCACAAAAAAGCGCCGCAACTTCGCGTGTTTTCTATGGCTGGTATGTGCTGACCGCCAGTTTTTTTCTCCTTTTTTTCCAATCCGGGGCCCGTTTTTCCTTCGGGCTCATGTTTAAGCCCATGATTGCCGAAATGGGCTGGAATCGGGCATCAATTTCATCGGTTTTTTTCCTCAATATGGTGTTCTTCGCCCTGACCTTGAGTGTTGCCGGCAAGCTCTATGACCGCTACGGACCCCGGTGGGTCATTTTAGTTTCAACGGTGCTGCTGGCAACGGGTTATATCAGCACCGCCTGGGTTGATCGTCTGTGGAAATTCCATCTTTTTTACGGCGTTTTAACTGCGGTGGGCACCGGCGGTGCATCGATTCCGTTGATTGCGGCCCTGATGAGCAAATGGTTTGCCAGACGCAGAGGCCTGGCCATCAGTCTGGCCCTGTCAGGTAGCTGTCTGGGCCAATTTGTGCTGGTCCCCATCATCAATTGGTTTGTTTTAGCCTACGGATGGCGGTTATCATACATTCTGATCGGCTGTACCATTTTGGCGGGAAATACCGTGCTAACCTTTGCCGTCATAAAGGGCGACCCGGAAGATATGGGTCTCAAACCCTATGGGTATGAATCGATGGATCCATCCACCGCACCCGAGAAATCAGATGATACCATTTCGCAGCCAAACGACTTGAAACTGCTGCAGGCCGCCAAAACCCGTTCATTCTGGCTTTTTTTGACGTTTATGTTCGTTTGCGGCAGCGGTGATTTTTTGGTGGCCGCGCATCTGGTTCCTTTTGTAACCGATTATGGTGTCTCTCCCACCACAGCGGCCAACATGATGGCCTGGTTTGGCCTTATGAGCATGGGGGGAATCCTGCTTGCCGGGCCCGCCTCGGATCTGATCGGCAATAAACCCCCCATCGTCATCACCTTTGCCCTGCGGCTGATTTTGTTTTTGATGGTTTTAAAATATCGCAGCCCCATCACCTTCTTCATATTCTCAGCCGGATTTGGGTTTACCTTTTTGATTACCGCACCGCTGACCACAACCCTATCGGGACGGCTTTATGGATTTACGCATGTGGGTTTGATTTCAGGCTTTATTACCACCGTCCACCACCTCGGTGGCGGCTTCTGGGCCTATCTGGGCGGGGTGTTCTTCGATAAAACCGGCAATTATCAAATCGCGTTTATGCTATCAGCCGCCCTGGCGGTCATCGCCATTGTTAGCAGTCTGGCCATAAAAGAGAAAAGACACCGTTTTGGTTGAAATTGATCTGGAAAATAAGATACTCCACCTGGAAGGCCCCGAAGCCGCCAAAGTCAAATGCGCCCAGGCGCTTTCCAAAGTGCTGGATTGATACAACCCGGTAATAAGCCCAATAAAAGAGAAGGTTTGGTTGCTGTGAACAACTCGCCGCTTCGGCCAAAACACAGTCTGACGCAGTACCCGTCGGGGCGGAATGAATGTTTTTTACAGGTCTTCAAGTTTCTGGCCAGGCTCTTGCTCCTGCCCTTTTTCCGCCTCGAAGCCAACGGCATGCAGAACCTGCCCCGGAACAGCGCATTTATCCTGTTAGTCAAACATCAGCGCTGGGAAGACATCCCTCTCCTGGGTCTCGCAACGCCCCGACCGCTTTACTACATTGCCAAATATGAACTCTTCCAAAATGCCCTGAGCAATTGGTTCTGCTCCGCCCTGGGCGGTATTCCCCTGAACCGCCACCGTCCCCTCGCAAGCCGGCACTTTTTGCAGACCGCAATTGCCATTCTTAAAGCGGGAGAAGGTATCGTGATCTTCCCGGAAGGTACGTATTACCGTGACAAAATGGGACCCGGCCAGATTGGCATGGTCAAATTTGTGCTTTCGCGCCTGGAGTTGCCCTTTATTCCGGTCGGCATCAATTATTCGGCCGGCGGCCTACGAACCCGCGTCCGCGTAAGCTTCGGCAAAGCGTACCCTGCGGGACCAGCTTTAACAGCAGACACGTTGGTTAACCGCATGATGACAGAGATTGCCGAACTTTCAGGGTTGACCATCAATTAAGATGTGTTGCCGCATGATTTTGGTGCTTGAATGTGACACGATTCAACCGTATAATGACAGGCCGAATTCAGGCAGCTTTCAGCGTTGACCGTCGATCCAGAGTTTGCGAACCATGGCCGAGATTAAACCATTCAAAGCGTGGCGGTATCGCCCATCATTATTCAAAAATGTCGGGGAACTGACCTCGCCGCTGTTTGACGTTGCTTCTGAAAAGCAGCGCGAGGCGCTTTACGGCAATCCGTTGAACAGTATTCACCTGTCGATCCCCCGGGGGGACCAACCGGCTAAAAACGCGGCCGCTGTTTTAGAGGAATGGAAGCAGAAAAATGTTATCATGCAGGATGCGGTGCCCGGCATCTACGTATATTATCAATATTTTTCGTTACCATCCGAACCCGAACCGTATTGCCGCAAAGGGTTTATCTGCAAGATCAGAGTCCATGAATGGCAGGACAATATCATTTTAAGGCATGAAAACACAATGGATGATGCCGTCGCCGGACAACTCGAATTGCTGGCTGAAACCCGGCTGAACGCCAGTCCGACGCACGGGCTATACACGGATGAAGCGTTTGAACTGGAGCGCTATATGGATGCCTGCATCCAGGACCCGATTTGCAAAGCGGAAGATTACCAGGGGGTAATTGATGCCATGGGTATTATCCAGGATGAAAGCATTATTGCTAAATTTGTAGAGCGGTTAAAAGACGAACAGATCATTCTGGCTGATGGCCATCACCGCTATGCCGGTTCTCTGGCCTATATGAAGCAGCAAATGATCAACAACCCGGTCCATACGGGCAATGAGGGCTACAATTATCACCTGATGTGGTTAACCAACACCGAAGCAAATGACCTCCGCATACTGCCCACCCATCGCCTGATCAAAGGCCTGGACTATTTTAATGAAACCGCCATTATGAAAAAATTTGAAAAAAATTTTATGATTAAGCCGGTGGCGGATGCGGGCGAAATTCACGAGTTCATTCTGGGCAAACCCTGGACATTCGGGCTTATTTTTAAAGAAAATGCGTTTGCGGTCCGGTTAAAACCGGAAGCCTTCCCGGAGTTGAAATGGAATTTTCCGGAGCAGATAAAGCAGCTGGATCTGACGGTGGCGCATTATTTTATCATTGAGGAAATTCTGGGCATTCCGGGGAAGAAACAAAATACTTCGGACAATATTGAATATGAAAGAAATTTCACAAAATGTATGACCGCCGTTATGAAGGCAAAAGCGCAGATGGCAATTCTTACCAATGACGTTTGCATTGAGGACGTGAAACGCGCCTGCGGCTGCGGTTGCACCATGCCCCCAAAATCCACCTTTTTTTACCCGAAGGCTGTGTGCGGGTTCCTCTATTGTTCCCTATAAAATTGTTTTCAAAGCCCCGACTAATGCCTGATGGCGGTGTTATAAGCCGTCTTAAAATGCTCGCGTACTATCGTGTACGCTCCACTTTTAAGACGGCTAAAGCCTTACCCTCAGGCATAATCCGCAACTTTGAAAACAATTTTAGTAATTAAAATGCAGAAATGCAAAGCACAAAGGTTTTGAAACCGGTTCGGTTTTCAAATGAGCTATTTTTGGGGGTAGCCATGATCTGCAGCTTTGAGAACAATTTGGGCTATAATATTTTGCAATCAGCCAAACCTGCAAAGCGGGCATGTTATTTTCCGCAAGGCGCTATGCTAATAAATTACCCCCGTCTGTCACAAAGTGGCCTGATATTTGGGATTACCAGCAACCAAGCCTTAGGGTTAATTACCGCGCGAGTTTAATCCCGGATATCAGGCCACAGGCAACTTGCCAATCATAGCGCCTAAAAGAAAATGACATGCCCGGCTCTTTTAGCTTTCTGTCAGTACCGCTTCGATACGCTCCAGGGCCCAGTCGATTTCGGCCCGGTTGATGACCAAAGGCGGGGCAAAACGAATGGTGTTTTCATGGGTTTCTTTGCAGAGCAAGCCCCGGGCCATCAATTGCTCACAGAATTTGCGGGCACCGCCGGCATCATCAGTCAGCTCAACGGCCAGCATGAGACCCCTGCCCCGCACCGCTTTAATGTGAGGCGCCTTGATATTGGAAAGATTCGCTAAAAAATAATCCCCCATCTGGGCGGCATTTTCAATCATTTCCTCTTCGACCAGAACCCTGAGCGCTGTCCGCGCAATGGCACAGGCCAGTGGGTTGCCGCCAAAAGTGCTGCCGTGCTCACCGGGACGTAAAACATCCATAACCTCCTTGTTGGAAAGCACTGCTGAAATTGGGTAAAAACCGCCGGAAAGTGCTTTACCGATCAGTGTCAGATCGGCTTCAATCCCCTCATGTTCTTCAGCCAGCAACTTGCCGGTGCGCCCCAGGCCGGTCTGGATTTCATCCAGGACCATGACGACATTGTTTTGCGAACAGATGGATCGGGTTTTGCGCAGATAGCCATCGGGCGGGATGATCACACCGGCCTCGCCTTGAATGGGCTCTGCCATAAAAGCCACCGTGTTCGGAGTGATGGCCGCTTCGAGGGCATCACTGTCGCCATAGGGTATAATCTTAAAACCGGGGGTAAAAGGACCGAAATTTTCCCGCGACGGTGGATCGGTGCTGAAACCAACGATGGTGATCGTGCGCCCGTGAAAGTTATTTTCACACACGATGATTTCAGCCTGATTCTGAGGGACCCCTTTGACCTGATAGCCCCACTTGCGGACAGCCTTGATGACGGTCTCCACCGCCTCGGCGCCGCTGTTCATGGGCAATACTTTGTGGGAATGGGTCAAATCACAGAGCTCTTTATACAGCAGGCCCAGTTGATCATTACGGAACGCCCGGGATGTCAGGGTCAGTATCTGTGATTGCTCGATCATGGTGCCCATGATTTTCGGATGGCAATGGCCCTGATTAACCGCCGAGTAGGCCGACAGGCAGTCCATATACTTTTTGCCCGCAACATCCCAGACCCAGATGCCTTCACCGCGCTGTAAGACCACATCCAGTGGCTTGTAGTTATGGGCACCGAGTTCATCTTCCAGGTTGATGTAGTCCTGAGCTTTCATGGTGCGTCCTCCCGGTTAAGGCGTTGAAGAGGCAGGGTGTTAACCACTTTTTTGAGTATTATTTCACACTCGACAGGGCGGGTCAATACAATGACTCTTCTGACGGTCTCATCTCTCAGAGAGATTGGCGGGTTCACGGAGCGGCTGATGGGGTGCTGTCCCGGAAAGAACTTACAGAATTAAGATTTGCCATATCATTTCAGAATACGAGCGATTTTTTCACGAATATCGCGATACGGTTGAAAATTGATTGGCGGTGTTTTATAATAACAGCATTGTTTCATAAAACAGGGACACAAAGAACTGGGCGCCCTGTAAATCTCAGAGTTAATTTTTTTAATCGATTACCTTATATTTTTTTTAAAAGATGGGACTCTTCGGGGTCATTTTTTTTACTCAAATTCAAAGGAGACCATTAAATGAATTTTTCCCAGATCCGGCCGGTTATTAAATTATTTATGGTGTTGGCGCTTATTATGGTGTCAACTCTGGCTTTGGCCGCAGAGAAAAAAGCACCTGCCGACAAAGCGGCGGTTGTCAACGGTGTTACAATCAGTAAAGACAATTTTGATCGTGAACTGGACTTTTTTGTCAAACGGGCCAACCAGCGCGGGCAACAGGTTCCGCAAGCCCAAATGGGTATGATGCAAAACCAGGTTCTGGACAGCCTCATTGACCGCGAATTGCTCTTTCAGGAAAGCGAGAAAAAAGGAATCAAAATTAACCCTAAAGAGGTTTCCGATCAATTTCAAAAAATCCAGCAAAGGTATCCCAGCAAAGACGAATTCAAGAAACTGTTAAGCGAAATGGGACTCACCGAATCAGATGTACAGAAACAGATCAGTCGCGGCATGGCCATCCAACAGCTGATCGACAAAGAAGTGGGTGATAAGATTAAGATCGGCGACGAAGAGGTTAAATCTTACTATGATGCCAATCCGCAACTCTTCCAGCAACCCGAACAGGTGCAGGCCAGCCATATCTTAGTCAAAGTGGATGCCACAGCTACCCAGGCACAAAAAGATGAGGCCCGCAAAAAAATCGAATCGGTTCAGAAAAAAGCACAAAAAGGAGAAGATTTTGCAACGTTAGCAAAAACCTATTCCGAGGGACCCAGTGGTCCGCAAGGCGGCGACCTGGGCTATTTCAGGCGCGGCCAGATGGTCAAACCCTTTGAAGAAGCGGCCTTTAACCTGAAACCCAACGAGACCAGTGATATCGTCGAGACCCAATTCGGGTATCACCTGATCAAAGTCGTTGATATAAAACCCGCTCAAAAGATGGCCTATGCCGATGTCAAAGAGCGGCTTTCAGAGCACCTGAAAAAACAGAAAATGGATTCAGAAGCCAGCACTTACATCCAGAGCCTTAGAAGCGGCGCCAAAATCGAAAAATTTTTATAGATCTCACGATGAATAAATGGAGGGTTGAGATGGCAATCAAAATTACCTGGTTCAGTCATGCCTGCTTTCTGATCGAAACCGATCAAACCCGTTTGCTGATCGACCCCTTTCTCAGCGACAACCCTCTGGCATCCGGCAAGGCCGATGAGATTCAAACGGATTATATCCTGGTATCTCACGGCCATGGTGATCATCTGGGCGACACGATCAACATCGCCCAACGAACCCGGGCAACGGTCATCTCCAATTATGAGATCCAGACCTGGCTGGCCAACCAGGGGGTTGAAAATACGCATCCACAGCACATCGGCGGCGGCTTCGATTATCCCTGGGGGCGGGTCAAGCTGACCATCGCCCAGCACGGATCGGCACTGCCGGATGGATCCTACGGTGGCAACCCCTGTGGGTTTTTATTTTATATCGCAGGCAAAAAAATCTATCACGCCTGTGACACCGGTCTTTTCTACGACATGAAGCTGATCGGTGAGGAGGGCATCGATCTGGCGATATTGCCCATTGGTGACAATTTTACCATGGGCCCCGATGATGCGCTTCGTGCTGTCAAACTAATCGAACCGCAACGGGTGGTTCCCATTCATTACGACACCTTTGATGTCATCAAGCAGGATCCTCACGCCTGGGCCGAGCGGGTACAGAAAGAAACCACTGCAAAAGTAACCGTAATGAACCCCGGGGAATCGATCGAACTTTAAGGTTGGTTAAATCTAAACACGCCAAACGGGCATTTCCGGAATTTCATTTTCCGGTAACAGCCCGTTTTTTGTTGTATAGCGGTTGTCATAAAAACGTTCCGTTCTCTGCGGGTTGGCAGGGGTCGGTTGTGCAACAGAGATAAGCGCTTATGTTATACATCGGAAAGGGGGAACCATGAATTACAAATTAGAAACAAAGATCCAGAAAAAAATTCGCAAGCGTGCTTTTGAGCACGCGGACAACCTGCAACAGGAAAGGTTAAATGTGCAAAAGACGCAACACACATTGGATGCATTACAGGAGGTGACCGGGTTGCATCGGCCTGAATTGGAATCGATTGCCGCGGGTGTGAAGCTTTCCTACCGGATGATGCGTGATGATTTCTTTTCTCTTAAAAATCAAATGCTGATCACATTTGGCATCTTCGGCTTCGTCTTATTTTTAGGCGGATTGATGACCATCATTTAACCGGCAAGTTTGATCTTCGCTGAATCTCTCGAGCTGTATGGTGATTCTAAGAAGAGGGCTTTCAGAGAAAGGAGTCTAAAATGGCTGAAATCGTCAAAGTAAATGCCAAAGAATTAAAGTCCTTTGGCGAGACAAATTTTGCTCCCAATGTTGTCTACCAGAGCGCCGATATTAAGGTCGTCCTGGCCTACTTTAAAACAGGGCAGTTTATTCCGGTCCATACGCCGGCGGTCGATCTGATTCTGGTTATTCTCGAAGGCGAGGCAGAGGTTGTGGCCGGGGATGAACGCTTGACTGCCAGGCAAAACGATTTAATCGTCATCCCTAAAGGTGCTAAAAGAGGGGTTAAGGCCCTGACAGAGCTGACAATCTTACATGTGGTCCAGCCACCGCCGGCAGCAGAAGATCACAATGAGGTTCACGCAAAGCTTGCGCAGGGAAGATTTGAGTAAAAATGGATGGGCTGTGGGGCACCTGCCTGGGTTCTAAGGAAACAACCTCAAAGGGAATAAGATGGGGTTTTGAGTTATTTTTTCCTCAAACTGAGGAAAGAAACTTAAATCCCTCATCCGGAAGGCTTGCAGGCCGGCGCATCAAAGCCGCCTGAACCGGAGGGCATGCCCTCGGCTCTGATACAACCCGCCGACATCAGCTTTTCAACATCCCCGCATTGACATTCAGGGCATTCGGGTTGCGGGTCCTTGGAAGACATCATTAGCGCTTCAAAACAATGACAACAGGCCTTGCATTGATACTCGTAAATCGGCATTTAGAGCTCCTCTAAGAATAATTTTTATAAATAATAGGGGTTGTCTCCCAAAAGTCAAGAAAGCGGTATAGAAAATTTTTACGCCTTTGCGTGAGAAATCTAAGATATCACAAAAAGGATTAAATAAAGCTCCCATACAATAACGCTGGCGAAGGCGCAGATGATATAGGAGAAGATGTTCTGGGCGTGGGTAATCGATCTTTTTCGCAAAACATTTCTAAATAACAGCAGAATAACAACACCGAAACAGGTTAGAAAATACTTTGCCCCCATGAATGCAAAGGGTCCGTATTTGAGGAAATAGGACATGATGGGGTTCATTTCGTTTGATCCTCTGCCGATCAAATGCAGGGTTAACAATGCGTCGAGAACGCTCAGCAGCAGGATGGCAACGATGGCCGCAAAAAGGCTTGAACTGTAACGATCAAAATAAAATGTATGGTGCAAATCTTCCTTACGGCGGACTTTGGCCCGATTACCGGAAAATAGCAGGTATTTCAGTTTCGGGAACTGATGGGTGCGCCGATCCTGGCCGGAGCGCTTTTCAGCTTGATCTGAGATGGAACCGGATATGTCTTTGCGAATAGGTGAACTGGCCATTTTTACCCCTTGGCAATGAACGTCCGCAATTGCGCATTCATCTGCAAATTGACAATATTATTCAGGATTCGGTGCAGCGAATCGAACCGTCCAATGGTATCCGATCCGAAACAATCAGGCAATACCCCCCTTGCCACAGCCCTGAAGTCACCTCCACCATACGGATAGACAATCAAACCGACTCACAACCTGTATTATCGGCACATCTGACCCATAACTTTAGCCCGGTTTATACCAATAAACGTCATTTAATCAGCAGGTTGGACCACGGCTTGCGCTTTCGGCAAAACCGACACGGTACTTTGACAGGGGTCCGGATATAAGATAATATGTTTATCGTCGGGATCAGCGCCAGGCATTTGGACATCGTAAAAAGGGATAAAAAATGCAGGAAATCGGTTTTCAGGGTGGCAGAAGACTGGAAGCACTTGCTTCACAAAACAGGTTTGGTCCAAGCCTGACCGCTGCGGTTTGAACGCACTGGGGCCGATCTGTATAATCCTAATTCAACATTAAAAGCCATATGACCCCATGAAGGTGAAAATTAAGGACTCGAGCAAGCTGACCGCCGAACGCTGGCTAAATTTGTTTGATGTAAAATATGTCGCCAGAACCGGTGAAGAAAAATCCTGGCAAATTGCGTCCCGGCAAAAAGAACCCAAATGCGTCACCGGCCGTTACCGGCAACCGGATGCCGTGGTAATTGTGCCATATCACACCGTAGAGAATAAAATGGTCATCCTGCGGGAGTATCGCGTGCCGTTAAATGACTATGAATATGGTTTCCCCGCCGGATTGGTTGATCGGGGTGAATCCGTTGAGCAGGCCACCCGCCGCGAATTGATGGAGGAAACCGGATTAACCGTCAGCCGCTTCACAAAAATCAGCCCGCCGATTTACTCTTCCGCCGGCATGACCGATGAATCCGTGGCAATGGTATATGTGGAATGTGAAGGTGCACCATCAACCAGCGCCAACAGCGCATCCGAAATGATTGAAATTCTGCTCGTTTCACCCAGGGAGGCGTTGGAGTTGTTAAATGATACAACCCTTAAGTTTGACGCGAAAGCCTGGCTGGTCATCTCCCGGTTTGCTGAGTCAACGACCACCCGCGAAGCGGGTGGCTTGCCTTTTCGGCCATAGGCCGGAAAGGCAAAAGCACCTCGGTGCTTTAATCGTTGCGGTTGTAACCGGGTGCAAAGCACCCGGTTTAAAAACAACCAATCCAATCGTTCCACATGAGGCTTTTACCTGGATTTTGCAAGAGTCCACCAGAGGCGGACAAGTCGGAGGCTTTCATATTCTCATTAATTTTAGGCAATAATCAGGCATTAACGAATTTCCGCCAAACCTTTCAGCGGCGGGGAGCCGTTTCAATTGCAGATGGATAACAAATTATTAAAACCCGGTACCGATAGTCCCGTCGCCACCTCTGCCGTGGTCATCATTTCCGTGTATATTGCTGCCCAGCTGCTGTCAGATGTCGGTAGTCTTAAAATTGCCAGGATTGCCGGATTCAGTATTGATGCCGGGACC
>Ga0265306_10000242_pt1 | contig 24596 bp, 22 predicted proteins | sample Helome_3_FD_192493 | JGI IMG/M metagenome (GOLD analysis project Ga0265306, IMG submission 192493) | Marine sediment microbial communities from subtidal zone of North Sea - Hel_20160420 (Illumina Assembly) | ecosystem: Environmental > Aquatic > Marine > Subtidal zone > Sediment ... | reverse complement strand
GCCATCGGTTTGACGAACCCGGTGCCGTTGACCTGGTATCAAGATCCCGGGTAGTTGTTGCAGTACATGCCTGTACTGGAACGGCCGGCCTGGTTCACATCGGTGGATTAAATAAGCCGTTAGGGCGCATGATTGCAGATGAACTGCAGAACCGCGCTATCAACGTCTCATTTGATCATCCAAGATTTCAAGGCACAAACCCCGACAATATCTGCAATCGCGGTGCAATCGGCATCGGCGTTCAGCTTGAGGTCACCCGTGATTTGAGAGATGATCTGAAAAAGAATAAATTGATTGCCCGGGCGGTGCGGGCAGCCCTGTTAAATTTTCGGGTATCGAACTGATACTCGTACCAAAAATCTGCGCTGGAAGTGATGTACCGCAATGACGAATATTGAAGTCTTAAAGGACCTGTTTTTCATCGAACGGGGTTTTCTCAACGGCAATCACTTTGTGTATCGATCCGACGCCCCGATCCTCATCGATACAGCGTATATTTCAGATTTTGATGAAACGGAAAAATCAATCACCCGGCTGGGTGTCAACCTGGCGGATGTCTCACTAATTATCAGCACCCACACCCACTGTGATCATATCGGCGGCAATCACCAGATCCAGCAAAAATCCCGATGCGATATTGCCTTGCATAAAATTGGCAAATACTTCATCGACACCCGGGATGACTGGGCCACTTGGTGGCGATACTATAACCAGGAGGCCGAATTTTTTGAATGCACCCGCTCACTGCAGGATAGTGAAATGATCACCCTGGGCCCGCATGAGTTTGAGGTGATCTACACCCCCGGGCATGCCGCCGACGGCATCGTTTTGTACAACCGCCGTGACAAAATCCTCATTTCTTCTGACACCCTCTGGCAAACGGATATGGCGGTAATGACCCTGAGGGTTGAGGGCAGCCGTGCCTTATTTCATATGCAGGCGTCATTGCAAAAAATCGAAAAACTTGAGGTACAAATGGTTTATCCTGGCCACGGCCCTCCATTTCGAGACATGCAGAAAGCCATCACCAGATGCAAAAAACGCATCGAAAATTTTTTACGGCACCCGGCGGCAGTCGGTGAAGACTTGTTAAAAAAAATCATAGTGTATACATTGATGATGAAAAAAGTCGTACCGGCCGATACCCTGTTCAGCTACCTGATGCAAACTTACTGGTTTAAGGAGACGGTCGACCTTTATTTTAAGAGCCGGTACGAAGCTAAATATGAGGAGGTCATAAATTCATTCCTGCGAAGGGGAATCATCAGACAAGAAAATGGTGACCTGTATACAACAGTTAAACCCTGAAATGCATAGTGTATCCTTGCAATAAGCGGTTTCATGTTTGACGAAGGCGAAAAGAAAGGACCATTATATGAAAATTTCAAAGGGCAAAGTGGTTAGCATCCAATATGCGTTAAAAGATACAACCGGGGAAGTACTGGAGAGTTCCGAGGGGCAGACTCCTATGAAATATCTGCAAGGGTTCGGCAATATCATTGCAGGCCTTGAAAAGGCTCTGGAGGGCAAAGAGGCCGGTGAAAAAATAAAAGCGGTCATAGCGCCTGAAGATGGTTATGGCATAAGAGAGGAAACTCTGGTTAAGAATTTGCCGCTGTCCAGTTTTCAGAATCACAATGAGGTTAAGGTGGGGGCACAATTTCAGGCTGAAACGAGCCAGGGTCCGCGTTTGGCTACCGTAACCAAAATAGATGATAAAAACGTGACCGTTGATCTGAATCACCCCCTGGCCGATCAGACGCTCAGTTTTGATATTGATGTCGTGGAAGTCAGAGAAGCGACCGAAGAAGAACTCTCCCATGGGCATGTTCATGGACCCGAAGGTCATGACCATTAACTGTGAAAGGACAACAACTGATGCGACGCAACCACTCTGCGGTGACAGATCCAAAAGAAATTGAGCGAATTCTCTCGTTAACCAACATTGGTCGCCTGGCCACGCTCGGCCAGGATGGTTATCCCTATATAACCCCGGTAAACTATGTCAGCCTGGAAGGCAAGATCTATTTTCATTGCGCACCCAAAGGTGAAAAGCTTGATAACCTGATGCGGGAGCCACGGGTATGTTTTGAGGTCGACGTACCCCTTGCATACCTCGATATCGGTTTAGATCCCGCGCGGCCCATCTGTCACCTTCACCAGTACTACCACTGCGTGATTATCCGCGGCACCGCCACCGACGTTAAAGAAAAGGCCCTCAAATTAGCCGGCCTAAATGCCCTGATTGCCAAGCATGAAAGGACCGAAGAATTTGAGCCGGTCACCGCCGAGATGCCCGGCTATAAAGCCTGCAAAGTATTCGAAATCAAGCCGGATTCAATCACCGCCAAAAGCGATCTGGGTCAAAACCTACCGGCTGAAAACAGACGAACCATAGCGGAATATTTATTTAACCGCAATCAGCCCGGTGATCGCGAAGCGGTTGCGTCCATGGGCTTTACCTTCAAATAGAAAAGGAGGCGCCTTAACATGAATAAAAAAGAGTTGATTAAACGGGTGGCTGAGAAGCTGGAAGGCGTACCCCAGAAAGTGGCCGCTCGGGCTGTCGAAGCAGTTTTTGAATCAATTGCCGAAGGACTCCGGGAAGACGGTGTTGTCACCATCGGAAAATGGGGAACCTATTCCGCCGACGAACTGTAGGATCTTGAAATAACTAATATTATGGAGGTGTATCATGGCAGAATGTCCTGTATGTGGAGCTGAAGTTACCCTGGCATCCGATGTTGAAAAAGGGGAAATTATAGCCTGTGACGACTGCGGATCCGAACTCGAAGTAACCGATAAAGACAGCGTCCAGGAAGCCCCTCAGGAGGAGGAAGACTGGGGTGAGTAGAAGCGATCTTAAAAATGCATCTTACGCCTAATTGAGCGTTTTTCGCTCAATCAGGGTCTACCATTTCCATCCCGCCTCACTGCCGAGGGCGGGATGGATTTTTTTTGCTTGAGAAAAGGGCATTCTTCCGGTAAAGAATAAAATTTTGGTTCACATTCGTAATCGTTCGGGAGTTCAAGGTTCAGAGGTTCAGGGTTTCCGACAAATTACCAGCAGGGTCAAGGAAAAACAATAACCCTGAACCTGTGAACGGTTACATACATTTATTTACTGGAGATACAAATGAAAGTAGGCTTTTTACATTCCATTATTCGAAAAGAGGAAAAACTGCTGCTGGATGAGTTCAGAAAGCGCCAGGATGTCGAGTTGATTAAAATTGACGACCGGCAGCAATTTTTTAACCTTCACCAAAACTCATTTGACCTCGATGTGGTCGTTGAACGTTCCGTCAACCACTCACGCGCAATGCATGCCCTTAAGATTTTCAGTGACCACGGTATCCCCACCGTCAACACCCCCGAGGTGGCGGAGGTGTGCGGAAGCAAATTTCTTACCACCCAGGCGTTGATAAAGGCAGGAGTCCGCACGCCACGCTGCTTTTTGGCGTTCACACCCGAATCCGCCCTGGAGGCCATGGATCAGCTCGGATATCCCTGTGTTATCAAACCTACCACAGGCTCCTGGGGACGCCTGATTTCAAAGATTAATGACCGGGATGCGGCCGAAGCCGTCCTGGAACACAAACAGATCCTGGGAAGCTACCATCATTCCATATTTTATATTCAGGAATATGTGGAAAAAAAAGGCAAAGACATCCGCAGTTTTGTCGTTGGGGGAGAGTGCATTGCAGCAATCTACCGTCACGCCGAGCACTGGATTACCAATACAGCCCGGGGCGGTAAAACCACAAACTGTGTCATTACGTCTGAACTAAAGGATATATCCGCCCGCGCAGCCCAGGCCTGCGGGGGAGGAGTGGTCGCCATTGACGTCTTTGAAAACGACGATGGCTATTCGGTAAATGAGGTCAACTATACCATGGAATTTCGAAATAGCATCGATGTGACCGGTGTCAACATACCGGCCAGAATCGTCGATTATATTCTGGAGGTTGGACGAAAATGAAAGTCAGCATTGTCGGCGCATCAGGATATGGCGGAGGAGAATTGTTGCGGCTGCTTTTGCAGCACCCACGGGCAGAAGTTCATCAGTGCACTTCGGAACGATTTGTGGGCAAACCCGTAACTCGTTTGCATCCCAATTTGCGCAGGCGAACCAATCTTAAGTTCTGCAGTATTCAGGATCTGGAAACGGTTGATCTTATTTTCACGGCCCTGCCCCATACCCGGTGTATGCAAAAATTTACGGAATTCAGTCTGCTGGCCGCCCGGATTGTCGATCTTTCGGCTGATTTCAGACTCAAGGATGCTGATGCTTACCGCAAATGGTATGGTGTCGATCATACCCAGCCGAACCAACTCGGCGATTTTGTCTACGGCAATGTTGAACTGCACCGCGAGGAAATGAAACAGGCCAAATATATCAGCGGAGCCGGATGCAACGCGACCGCCACCATATTGCCCCTGTGGCCCCTTTTCAAGGAGGGTATCGTGGATACCGCCAGGCCTGTAATCGCTGAGGCCAAATGCGGTTCATCGGAAGGCGGCAACAGCGTTAGCGAGGCATCCCACCATCCGGAAAGAAGCGGTTGTGTTCGCTCCTATCGACCCACCGGGCACCGGCATATCGCGGAAATGGAGCAGGAATTGGGCAATCGAATTTACTTTTCGGCCACCTCCATCGAGATGGTCCGGGGTATTCTGGTGACGGCCCATCTGTTTGTTAATGACGGCATCACCGAAAAAGATATCTGGAAGACTTACCGTCAGGTGTACGGGCAGGAACCGTTTATCCGCATAGTTAAGGAAAGGCAGGGAATTTATCGCTATCCGGAGCCCAAGATTCTGGTGGGATCGAATTACTGTGACATTGGATTCGAACTGGATGGCACGCGTCTGGTGGTGGTCTCAGCCATCGACAACCTCATGAAGGGCGCTGCCGGCCAGGCCGTACATGCCATGAACGTGATGTGCGGTTTTGAAGAATCCCAGGGATTGGAATTTCCAGGGCTGCACCCCATATAGGGAATGACAATTGCCGAATGACGAATGTCTAATGAAAGGTGTCGCTTCGCTCAATCCAAATTTTTTTAATAGACTGATTCCTTAATTATTCATTCGTCAATCGACATTCGTCATTTATAAGCCATGTGCCGATTACTAACCGTACGATCCCAGACACCATTCGCCATTGGGCCTCATTTGGTAAAATTTGCCCATATCGCCAAAAACAGCAAAGAATACCAGGGGCACGGGTGGGGGTGTGCCTATCAGAATCCTGCAGGACACTGGCAATTCTACCGCAACATCAGGCCTGTCTGGGAAGGTGACCTGAGCCGGTTCGGTGAAACCACCCTGCTGGTGGCCCATGCACGCAGTGCCTTCCAAGATAAAGACATCGTCGTTGAAAACAACATGCCTTTTTTCGACGGTCGCACCGTCTACATTTTCAACGGCGAACTGCGGGGGTTAAAATTCGGGAAGAAGGCCGGATTGGAGCCGAAAAAATTTTTAACTACATCCGCCGCTTTGACAGGGGCAATACACGGCAGGCACTGGAAAAGGCAGTCGCCATCATCAAAAAAAGGACCCGTCACATCCGGGGTATGAATATCATCATGGTCAATGAAACGGGTATTTTTGTATCCAGCTATTTCACAGAAGACGAATCCTATTTCACCATGAGCTACCGGCAAGGAGACGACCTGACAATCTGTTCGGATCCCTATCCTTCCGAAAAAAACTGGCAGTGCATCGCCAATGATTCAGTGAGGACAATGTAAATGATTATCGTTAAAATCGGAGGAGGGGACGGAATTAACATCAACGGCATCATCGCAGACCTGTCCGGCCTGGATGAACGCTATATCATCGTTCACGGGGCTAATGCCTTGCGTGATAAGCTGGCGGAAGACCTGGGACAACCCAAGCAAGTGCTGACTTCGGTCAAAGGTTACACCAGCGTCTACTCCGATGAAAAACTGCTGGATGTCATGATGATGGCCTACGCCGGATTAAGGAACAAGCGCATCGTCGAATTGTGCCACCAGCACGGCATCAATGCGGTGGGGCTCAGCGGTCTCGATGGCAAGATTGTGCAGGGCAGACGCAACAAAGGCATCCGGGTTTATCAGGGTAAAAAGCTCAAAATTGTGCGCGATTTTTCCGGCAAACCCCAAAAGGTCAACGCCCCGCTTCTGCAGCTGCTTTTGGACAACGGTTACGTGCCCGTGCTGACGGTACCCATCATTGACGAGCAAAACTCGGCCATCAACACCGAAAACGATGACGTCGTGCGCGTGTTGCAGCAGGCCCTGCATGCAGATATGGTTATTCACCTGATCGGGGCGCCGGGGTTCCTTTTAAACAAGGATGATGAAACCTCGCTCATCGAAAATATTTCCGCCTCCGAACTGGAAGCTCGGGAACAGCAGGTTGAGGGCCGAATGAAACGCAAAATGCTGGCCGTCAGAAAGCTATTTGATCACGGTGCTTCAAAGGTAGTCATCAGCGACGGACGCGCCGCGCACCCGGTGGCGGATGCCATGGCAGGGAAAGGGACGGTTATCGCATGAATACACAAGAGCTGGAACAGGCATACGAGCTTGCGGTTTACCCTCGCCGGGACATCGTTCTGGTCCGCGGCCGGGGGGCCAGACTGATTGACGAAAACGGCAGAGAATACATTGACTGCGCCGCCAATGTCGGGGTTTCCAATATCGGACATGGCAATCAAGCTGTGGCCAGGGCCGTTCATGACCAATACCTCACCCTGGGCAATTGCTACAGCATTTTTTATAACCCTGTACGGGCACAGCTGGCGGAAAAACTGGCGTCTATTGCTCCCGGAAATCTGAACCGGGTCTTTTTCTGTAACTCCGGCGCCGAGGCGATTGAAGCGGCAATTAAGTTCGCCCGATCCAGCACCGGCCGGCAGGAAATCATTGCGGCCATGCGCGGCTTTCACGGCAAGACCATGGGCGCCCTGGCCGCCACCTGGGGCCCGAAGTACCAGAAACCGTTTGCCCCCCTGATGCCGGGCTTAAAGCATGTCCCCTACAATAATTTGGCCAAGCTCGAAGCTGCTGTTGGCGATAATACCGCGGCGGTTTTGCTGGAAGTCGTCCAGGGCGAAGGCGGTGTCAGAATCGGTGACAGCGCGTATTTTCAAAAAGTTGGCCAAATCTGCGATGCCAAAGGGGTCCTCCTGATCATCGACGAGGTCCAAACCGGTTTCGGCCGGACCGGCACCATGTTTGCCTGCGAACAATTTGTGGAACCCGACATGCTCTGCCTGGCCAAATCCCTGGCCGGCGGCATTCCTATGGGGGCCGTACTGTGTAATGATCGGATCAAGGTACCTGTCAAAAGCCACACCTCCACTTTCGGCGGCAACCCCACGGCCTGTGCCGCGGCCTTGGCCTCGGTGGATATCATTCAAAAAGAAGGGCTGGTAGCAAAATCCAAGGCCCTCGGGGAGTACTTCCTAAAAGAACTGGATGCCCTCAATAGCAGCAAAATCCGCGAAGTTCGGGGGCTGGGCCTCATGCTCGGCATCGAGCTCAAAGAAAAGGCCGGACCCTACGTGGAAAAGCTCATGGAAAAAGGCGTCATTGTCCTGCTGGCCGGCGCCACGGTAATCCGTCTGCTGCCGCCTCTGGTGATCACTAAAGAAGAAATCGATACGGTTGTGCAAGCACTGAAAGATACATTGAGTGCCTAACCCGTTTTTGCTATCAAGATTTAGCAAGGAACTGAAGGTGTCGGGTGTCGGGTTTCAGGATTCGGTACTTACTGACACCTGAAACCTATAATATAAAATTAAGCCTGAAATACAGACATGACGACATCATCCAATTTTATCATTCGAAAAGCCAGTATAAATGATGCGACGGTTATCCTGGCACTGATCAAGGATCTGGCGGAATACGAGAAGCTGTCCCATGAGGTGGAAGCGACCGCAGAAGATATGCGCCAATCATTATTTGGTGATCGTCCGGTGGCCGAAGCCCTGATCGGAGAACTGGATGGCATTCCCATCAGCTTTGCGCTGTTTTTCTATAATTTTTCGACTTTCCTGGGCAAACCGGGAATATATCTTGAAGATCTTTACGTCAAACCGGAATACCGCAGCAATGGTTTCGGACGCAGAATGCTTGCCCATATTGCCCGGCTGGCAAAAAAGCGCAACTGCGGCCGATTTGAGTGGTCGGTTCTGGACTGGAACAAACCGGCCATCCGCACCTATGACAGGTTGAATGCCAGGCCCATGAAGGAATGGATTTTATACCGCCTGACCGGTGAGGCCCTGAACAAACTGGCGCAGGAGGGCTGACAACCGGGGCTTAACTCCTGTCCGCAACAGCCATTACGCGTTCGCCATGTTTCTCATTAACAATAATGCGGTTACCGATCCCGCCATCAATCTGGCCCTGGAAGAACACTGTTTCCGGAACCTGGACCCCGCCTCCGAGTATCTGCTGCTTTACAACAACCGGCCGTCGATTATCATCGGGAGGCATCAAAATCCTTTTCAGGAATTCAATCATGATTTGGCTCGCCGCAAAGACATTCTCCTGGTGAGACGAATATCAGGCGGCGGGGCAGTTTACCATGACCCCGGCAACCTTAACTTCAGCTTTATCACCGATTTCACAGGAGAAAAGCTGAATTATTTTAAAACCCTGCTGAACCCCATCCTGAACACCCTGCAGCATCTGGGGGTGCCAGCACAGCTGACAGACAAAAATACTATTCTTGTGAAGGGTAAAAAGATTTCCGGTAATTCCCAGCACACCAACATGCGCCGGATGCTCAGTCACGGAACCCTGCTTTTTGATTCTGATCTGGATATTCTTCAACGCGCCCTGAATTCCAATCTGGTCGTCACCAAATCACGCGCAGTTTCATCCATCAAAAGTAAAGTCACCAACATATCCGGGCATATGCGCCGACCCATGGGCATTGATGGCTTCCGGGCGGCATTGATGGACGGTCTATCCAGGGTTTTCGGAGAAATAAGTCAGTACCGCGTGCCAGCCGATGAATGGGAATCGGTTGACCTCCTTGCTAAAACCAAATATAAATCATGGGACTGGACTTTCGGTCGGTCACCGGAATTTACCGTTCACCACCAAATAAGGCTTGATTCTGGTATTGTGGATGCTCATTTTATTGTCAAACATGGTGTCATTGGAGACGTCGAGCTGGCAGATAAATCTGCAGATTCGTCTTCTGCCCGACAGGTTATCAAAGAGTTTGTCGGTGAACGTTATGATGTAAGTGTTCTGCAGAAATACTGGCTAAATAATGACACGGTCTGAAATCCATACCAAAGCGTCTCTTGTTCTGCTTGTCTTTGTCCTCAGCTTGATCATCGGTAGCGCACCCAACTGCGCCCGGGCAGGCGAAGACCCTGGAGAATTGTTCAATTACAGTTTTGCTATCTGGCTGGGCAGCGGCGTCTACAAAGTGAAAGACGCCGATAAGCGGTTTGCTGTCCTGCGCGTGCCGGCCGCCTTTACGTTGCGACCGGCTAACCTTGAAAAGTCGGCACTGATCGACCGGCTGGGCTTCCGTCTGCTGTTGCCGGCCGCTATCGGTTTCGAGGAAGAAACCGACACCAACTTTAGTTTTGGGGCCGTCGCCTTTGTACCCGGTCTCGAAGTGCAGATCCCGGTCAATAACTACTGGACCTTAAAACCTTTTGCCCAGCTGGGTGCCGGCAAGGACACCGCCGGTGGCGACTTGCAGTATATTTACGGAGGGGGCTTAAGAAGTCTCATAAACATTCTCTGGAAGAAGTTCGTTTTCGGGATTGGAAATTCAGTGGTCCTGGCCAAAGACCGGGATGCGACGTCAAAAAATACCAGCGGATTTTCACTGATTAACGCCGGTCTGGACATTCGTCATCCGACGAATCTTACCATCTTTGACCGCCAACTCGATCTCAGTGGTTATTTTATTATAAGCCGCTTCTGGAACAAAGTGGATTTTTTGAGCGATGATGGAGAAACGGACAGGGTTAGAAACATCTATGAGGTTGGAATGACCTTCGGCATGAGCGAAGCCGTTTCGATTTGGGAGGTAAGTTTGGATCGCGTCGGAATAGACTACCGGTGGGGCAACAGTGGTTTTAGAGGAATCGGATTTAATTTGGGATTCCCCTTCTAATAACAAGTTAGGTGTCACATCCTGTTGGTTGTTTACAAAGATAAACTAGTGTGCAATATAATTTGCCGAAATGCACCCGACTCCACATGATAAATTAACTTTTAAGTATTCAAAATGCTTAAAGAACTGTCTATTCGAAATTTTGCCATTATCGATGATCTGCATATCGATTTTTCAGACGACCTCACTATCTTGAGCGGTGAAACCGGGGCCGGCAAATCGATTATTCTCAATGCCGTCAATTTGCTGCTGGGAAGCAGGGCGTCGGCCGAACTGGTGCGTACCGGAGCCGAAAGCGCCGAACTGGAAGCCCTGTTCCAGATTTCATCGGCCAGCAGCGTGGCGCAGATCATGTCTACCAACGGTTACGATCCCGCCGAAGGATTGCTGATCCGGCGGCTCATCTCACGCTCGGACAGCAACAGGGTCTATATTAACGGTCGCCTGGCGACCATAGGCCTATTGACAACCATTACCGAAAACTTGGCCAGCATTTCCGGGCAACACGCCCATCAGGGTCTCCTGAAAGAGGATCAGCATCTTCTCATACTTGACCAATTCGGAGGCCTGATAATCCAGCGCCGGCAGGTTTTTGACAACTATCATCAGATCCTGCCGTTAATCAATAAACTTAACAGGCTCCAATCAATTCGGCAGCGGCAGGACGAACAGCGGGAATTGCTGGAATTCCAGAGAAAGGAAATCACCGCAGCTGACCTGACTCCCGGCGAAGATAAGGAGCTGGAACAGGAACGATTGCGCTTGAAAAACGCTGAAACACTTTACCAGACCGTTTACGGCAGTATAGAAGAGCTCTATGGTACATCGGGCTCCGTCATCGAGAGACTTCTGGAAGTAAAAAAAAATCTGGCAGCTGCAGGCCGAATTGATGCGCAGTTGAAAATAACCGCTGAATCCCTGGCGTCAACCTCCTATCAAATCGAAGACCTGACCACGGAGCTTCGCGCCCACCTGAATTTGATACAGATGGATGATCAACGGCTGGAAGCTGTTGAGGAGCGCCTGGATACACTCAATAAACTCAAGCGTAAATGCGGCGGTTCGCTGGAAGCCGTTTTCTCCCAATTGGAGACCATCGAGGACGAGCTTTCAAAGGTTGAAAACATCAGCCATCAAATCCGGGAAGTAGAAGAAAAACTTGGAAAATTGCACGACCAGTTGACAAGCCGGGTATTGGTATTGTCGCAAAATAGAGCTAAAACTGCAAAAAAATTGGCGTTGAAGGTGGTTGCAGAGCTGGAATCTCTGAAAATGTCACAGACTCAATTTCAGGCTGTCATTCATCCCATCGCAGCGGATGAAAAAACCCATTCGTATCTTACAGCCAAAGATTGCAGCATCACTGAAGCCGGTATTGACCGGGCCACGTTTATGATCGCCCCCAATCCGGGCGAAGAATTAAAACCGCTGGCCAATATTGCCTCCGGAGGCGAACTTTCCCGAGTGGTGCTGGCCTTAAAAGCCATTCTGGCCACAACCGATTCGGTGGAAACCATTGTGTTTGATGAAGTGGATGCCGGCATAGGCGGTGGCACTGCTGAAGTTGTGGGCCGCAAACTGTCAGAACTTGCCCGGCGCCACCAGGTTATATGCATTACCCATCTGCCGCAAATTGCAAAATTCGGTAAACATCATTTCAGCATTTCCAAACATGTCAACGACGGCAGAACCCTGACGGCCATCCAGCCGCTTAATATAGAAGACCGCTACAAGGAAATTGCCCGGATGCTGGGTGGGGAGCAAATCACCCAGACCACTCTGGATCATGCCCGGGAGTTGTTGGAAAAATAAAATTATGTATTTGGTGTATGGTGTTTAGTTTTGGTATTGGAGGTGTGGGGCTGCCATGCTGATCGATAAATTTTTTGAAACAGGCCGAAAGTTTCTGGGCGTTAAATACCCTATTATGTGCGGTGCGATGACGTGGGTTAGTGACCCTAAACTCGTCAGTACCATCGGCAATGCCGGAGGCTTCGGGCTTTTGGCCGGCGGCAATACCCCGGTTGATATTTTTGAAGAACAAATAATTGAAACCAAAGAATTGACGAACAAGCCGTTCGGCGTCAATCTTATCACGCTGGCCCCGGTTTACGAAGATCAGCTTGAACTCGTCTGCAAGCTGGATTGCCAGTTCGTCGTATTTGCGGGCAGCATACCGAAAAAATCCGAAATCGAAAAGGCCAAGCGGTGCGGCGCCAGGGTCATTTGTTTCGCCCCCACAGCGCCCCTGGCACACAATTTAATCGAAAGGGGAGCAGATGCCTTAATTCTAGAAGGTTCAGAAGCCGGCGGCCATATCGGCCCGGTGGCCTTATCGGTCCTAATTCAACAAATTCTTTTTAGCGTTGACACTGTACCTATTTTTATCGCCGGGGGGATCGCAACCGGCCGCATGATGGCCCACCTGTTAATGATGGGGGCGGCCGGTATCCAGATGGGAACCCGTTTTATTATGGCAGAAGAGTGTGTCGCCCACCCGAAATTCAAAGAAACCTTTCGCAGGGCCAAGGCCAAAGATGCCATGGCAACGCCGCAATTCGACAGCCGCCTGCCGGTCATCCCCGTGCGGGCCCTGAAAAATGAGGGCTCCCTCAAGTTTGTCAAACTTCAACTCAAATTGCTGAGCGAACTGGACAACAACCTCATTGATCGGCACGAGGCTCAGTATAAGGTAGAAGAATTCTGGGTCGGCGCGTTGCGGCAGGCGGTGATTGAGGGCGATGTTACCCGAGGATCGCTCATGGCAGGGCAATCGGTAGGCCTGGTGGATAAGATCCAGCCGCTGAATGAAATTATCGGCGAAGTTGTTGACGATGCGGAATCAGAATTGCAAAGGCTGAAAATGATTTTAAACCGGAAAGATTCAACTTAGTCTATAACTGCTCAACATTCGCAGCAGCAGGACCGTTCGAGCCATCCTTGATTTCAAACTTCACACGCTAGCCTTCGGTTAGCGATTTGAAGCCATCGCCTTTTATGGCGGAATAATGGACAAAAATGTCATCACCGTCTTCTTTGACAATAAAGCCCCAACCCCTCTGGTTGTTGAACCACTTGACTGTTACTTGCGGCATAGCTTTGAACTCCTGAACCAATTCAGAATCTTTGCATAACATCTCTGATAGCAAAGGACTTCAACTGTTAGGATACTTCCGGCTTTCCCTACTCACCATATAAAAAGGCAGGGTCGCTATTGACTCTGCCTGTAAAGTCTGAATTTATCTCATCTTCGAAAATGATACATCATGGCTCTGATAAACTTCTATAGCTGTCGACAACAGAGAAGATAGCAATTGGACCAAACCCATGTTGTCCTGATCGAGGCTGTTTTATTGCTAATAAAAAAAGAGGTGTCAAGAAAAAAAAGTTGATTGGGTCAAGAATTGACAAAATTTGTGAAGTCAGTAAAATACTTTGTGTACATCATACCGAAATAAATGGTATACCTGCAGATACCTTCAGCATGGGAAAATATGATTCAGCTAAGATTTAATCATTCAGAGTGGCGGATCAGCTATATAAAGCAATGGTTGGTTTTGCGCACCGGTGTGCTGCCGGCAGCAGTCCAAAATGATATTGACAGAGGAGGAGAAAAAGAATGCCCAACATTCTGAGCAGCAGCCGGTGGTCGGTTCTGATATGTTTTTTTGCAGGTTTGCTTTTGCTGGTTGGATGCGCGGCACCCCGGCAACACTCCGTTATATCCACCGAAGTCCCTCCTGATATAAATATTTTGAGAGTTGGGGTTTCAACCAATGCACAACCCCTGGTTTACCGGCAGGAAAATAAAATTGTCGGCCTGGAAGCTGATTTTGCAAGGGAATTAGCCAAGCACCTGGGTAAATCATTGCACATGGTAGAGTATGACTGGGAGGATCTGATACCTGCCCTGATGGCCAATAAAATCGATATCATTATGTCCGGTATGTCTATTACCCGCCTTAGAGAAGTAAGAATTGCCTTTACCATTCCCTACTTTAAAAGCGGATTAATGGCCCTGATTCGCAGGGAGGATGCCGCCCGTTTCAGCACCGGCCTTTTTTCCTTAACAACAAGTTCCGCCATCGGTGCAATCAAAGATACCACCAGCGAATATTTTGTGGAAACAAACTACAGCAGTGTCAAAAAAATGCTGTTTTCAAATACAAAACCGGCGGTGAAAGCCCTGATCGACAAACGGATTGATATGTTTATCTATGACGCTCCTTTGATTTTGTATTTAGCTTCTGAAAATGAAACCAGAGGCCTGACGGCTCTGTTTACCCTGTTTACGGAAGAATATCTGGCCTGGGGCGTCAGAAAAGATAATAAAGAACTGCTGGAATCAGCTAACAACTTTCTAAAAACAGCCAACAGTGACGGACGGTTACAACAAATGATCAAATACTGGATCCCCTTTGCCAAATAAATTAAAATTCGTGCTATAATAATCGGGTTGGACCATCCAGGGTCCGGCCCCTTTTTTTTGGGAACGGCCTCGGTTCGATTCAACTAAACCAACCCCCTGTCTGTCGGGCAAACAGTGTCACAATGAGAATATCTAAACAAAAATGGTTCTGGGTAACAGGCACGGTTGCTATCCTGGCTTTTCTGGTTCTGTTCATGATCCGCCTGGATTGGTTAAATAAATTCCTTTACCGCCCCAAAGCCCTGGAGATATCGACATTCAATTTGCCCCACGCCAAAGAAACCTGGATGAATATTTTTCAAAACAAGCGCAAAATCGGATTCTCACATACCAGGCTGTCTGCTGAAAACGATGGATATCACCTGCAGGAAACTGTTCTCATGCGTATCAATACCATGGGCATGGTCCAGGATATCCAGCTTAAAACCCGGGGGCGCCTTAAGAATGATTACAGTCTGGCTGATTTTGATTTTAATATTAATTCGGGACGATTCAGCTTCCATGTGGACGGCTCCCTATCCGGGAAGGTGCTGACAATCAATTCCGCCAGTGCCGGGACCAACCGCCGGATGGAGATCAGGCTTGAGAATAAACCCTACCTTCTTGCCGGAATCACATCTGCCATGGCCGCGATTGAGCTTAAAGCCGGCGACAAATACGCGTTCGATATTTTTGACCCGGCCACCATGGGACAGACACCTGTGATCGTTGATATAATTGGCCAAGAAGATGTCAGTATAGCCGGAGGCCAAAAAACAGCCACCAAGGTGTCCCTGAAATTTAAAGGTACATCCCAGATAGCCTGGATTGACAAATCCGGCGATGTGTTGCAGGAAAAAGGCCTATTAGGAATCCGCCTTGAAAAAACCACCCGGCAGAATGCCCTTGAGGGACTTGGCAGGCAGGCCAGCGCTGATCTTACAGAAATTGCATCCGTGGCATCCAACGTGATGCTTAAAGACCTGGATCAGTTAGCGACCCTGAAATTTGAGATCAACGGAATTGCGGATAAAAGGGTTAGATTAGACGGTGGCCGCCAAATTTTCAAAAAAAATGTCCTGACAGTCAACCGGGAATCCATCGCCAATCTGGCAGATAATATTGCCCCAAATAATTTAAAGACATTTGAAAAAATATATCTGCAACCTTCGGCCTTTATTCAGTCCGACCATCCAAATTTCCAGACCCTGGCGCAGAAGATCGTTGCCAATAAAAGCACATCTCTAGAAAAAATACGGGCAGTGGTCGACTGGGTGCACCGGAATATTGAAAAACGGCCGGTACTCTCGCTGCCGGATGCTCTTTCCACTCTTGAAAACCGCGTCGGGGATTGCAATGAGCATGCGGTGCTCTTCGCAGCCCTGGCCAGGGCTGCGGGTATACCCTGCCGTCTTGAAGCCGGCCTGGTTTACTTAAAAGGACGATTTTATTATCATGCCTGGAATCTGGTGTATCTAGGTCGCTGGATAACCGTCGATGCCCTTTTCGGTCAGGTACCGGCGGATGTCAGCCATATACGACTGGTCTCCGGTTCACCACAACAACAGCTCGATTTAATGGGCCTTATAGGTAAAGTTAATTTAAAGGTAATTCGATAGATTATGATCGAACTCAAAGCTCTGACCAAAAAATATGGCGATTTTAAGGCTGTGGACGATTTAAATCTCTTGGTAAAAAAAGGAGAAATATTCGGATTTATCGGCCCCAACGGCGCCGGCAAGACCACAACTATAAAAATGATCGGGGGCATTCTGGCCCCCTCCGCGGGTACTGTCACTGTTGCCGGCATCGACATCCAGCAAGATCCGGAAAAAGCCAAAAGTAAAATCGGCTTTATTCCCGATCGTCCCTATCTATATGAAAAACTAACCGGCATGGAGTTTTTAAAGTTCACCGCCGACCTCTATGGCGTACCGGCTGATATTTTCCATAAAAAAGCACAGCAAAACCTGGAAATGTTTTCTCTGGCGGACTGGTCCGATGAGCTGATCGAATCTTATTCCCACGGCATGAAACAACGGCTGATCATGTCAGCGGCTCTGCTGCATGATCCTGAGGTTATCATTGTAGACGAGCCGATGGTGGGTCTTGATCCGATGGCCATCATGATGGTCAAGGATCTTTTTCAGCGCCTGGCGTATAAGGGGGTTACCGTATTCATGTCAACGCACACACTGGCAGTTGCCGAGGATATCTGTGAGCGTATCGGTGTTATCAACAAAGGGCATTTGATCGCCAGCGGAACCACCGCCGATCTCCAGCGAAAAGCCAATGTAACCGATGCCGCCCTTGAGCGGGTTTTCCTCAACCTGACCACCAATGTAAATTAATAAATCCAAAATCCGAAATCTAAAATCCCAAATGCACGAAATACTGACCCTTTTAAAACCCAGAATATGGCCGTTTACGAATCGCAGCGTCAGGAAAAAGGCCCGGGGCAGCCGCCTGAAGTTGTTTTTCTTCGGAACCATCGGCCTGCTGTTCTGGATGGGCATATTTTTAGTAGCTTTACGCGTTTTAACTTACTTTAAAGGTATCGAGGAAATTGGTGATATCCTGGGCTACAAACTGCTTTCAATGATACTGATCGTTTGCTTTGCACTTTTAATTTTCAGCAGCATCCTGACATCTTTGTCAAAATTATATCTTTCCCGGGATTTGCAGCTGGTGCATGCCATGCCGGTTTCCAGCTACAAAATTTTTATCTCCCGCTGGATAGACAGTACGGTCGAAAGTGCCTGGATGGTGGTCATTTTTACGTTACCGGTTTTTTTAGCTTACGGAATCGTCTACCGATCCGGCCTCTTTTACTATGCCAATGCCGTCGCAGCCCTGGCAGCGCTTGTCATGAATGCTTCGGCCATCAGCACGACAATGGTCATGGTGGCTGTAATTGTCATTCCTGCCAATCGATTGAAAAGTCTTTTTATTTTCCTGGGCATCTTATTCTTTGTGGTGATTTATCTGGCCATCCGTTTATCGCGCCCGGAGCTGCTGGTAGACCCTGAAGTCTTCGACACAGTCATGGTTTATATCAGTTCCCTGCAGACGCCACAGTTACCGATTCTGCCCAGCACATGGGCCTATGACAGCATAAAGGCTGGCCTTACCGGCCAATTTAAAAGCGGATTATTTCACACGGCCCTGGCCTGGAGCTTTTTCGTGACAATTGCCTTTATCCTGATCATGGTCGCTGAAGCGATTTATTTCCAGGGATTTTCAAAAACCCAAACGGCTTCGGCACGGCTATTCAAGAAAAACACGGCCGGCTGGCGATGTTTCGATTTATTGCCCGGACCGATAAAATCCTTTACGGTAAAGGAAATCAAAACATTTCTACGGGATCAAACCCAATGGTCTCAACTTTTTTTGATTGCGGCCCTGGTGGTGATATATGTTTACAATTTCAAGGTGCTGCCCCTTGATAAATCACCGATCAAAACCGTTTATTTGCAAAACCTGTTTTCCTTTTTGAACATGGGGCTGGCACTGTTTGTGCTCACGGCCATAACCGCCCGTTTCGCCTATCCGGCCGTCAGCATGGAAAGGGAGGCTTTCTGGCTGGTCAAATCGTCGCCTCTGTCTCTGAAGGCCTTTTTGTGGATAAAATTTTTTATTTATTATTTTCCACTGCTGATACTAACCGAAGCCCTGATTGTAGCCACTAACATCCTGCTGTCCGTCACCCCCTTTATGATGACGCTGTCCATTGTCACGGTCTTTTTTCTCGTTCCCGGCATTGTTGCCATAGGCATTGGTCTGGGGGCCGCCTATCCCGATTTTAAAGCTGAAAACCCGACCCAGACGGTTACCAGTTTCGGTGGACTGGTTTTTATGATCGTATGTGCCGGTTACATCGGCCTTGTCATTTTGATTGAAGCCGGACCGGTTTACAATCTATTCATGGCCGATATTCGAGGGAAAACCCTGTCTCCGGCCATCTGGCTATGGACAATTGGCTCCTTTGCCGCAGCCTTTGTTTTCAGTCTTGTAGCAATTGCACTTCCCATGCGGTTCGGTGAAAACCGACTGTCCAAACGATTGATATAGATAGAAAGGTCCAAAGGTTCTGGGTTCTGGGTTCAGCGTTCAAGGTTGTGGGTTCTGAGTCAAAGGGACTCTACTTTCGTTGGCCTTGTTCATCCGCATCGAATCTTTCCGAAATTCAGATATTTTTAGCTCGAATTCGACTTGAGTTATGAACGTCTGACCCACCCCTTCCACCTTTGAACCCTCGTATGAAACTCAGCCTGGCCGGAACAGTGAATCCTCCAGGCGGACTATAAGCCTTGAACGTCGAACACCCGCCTGCCATGCATAGTGCATTTGGTTGGCGCTAGCATGGTATATAAATCAAATGCTGAGATTGGCCCTACGCCGCTATCAAGGCATTGCGGGCAGGTCGAACGCCCAACATCGAACGTCCAATATGGATGACGCTACGCTTTATCTATTTTAAAAAAGCGAATCACGCTGAAGACGTGATCTAAAGACCGCGGAATACTGATCAGAAGAATTTCGAAGGGTAGATTCGCTTTGTTCAGTCTTTTTTTTAAGATTGGCAGAATACCTTATTCGATCACGCCGAGGCGTGATTCAATGTTCGATGTTCACTTTTTAGCTAATCCGTCATATGAAGCTAGCCTAGAACAAAGTTTCTTTTAAGATTAGACTGGCCGCCCTCCAGAGGCGGGTAAACTTTTCAGGCCAGCGGCGGGGCTGAACCCTGAACCTCGGAACCCTTGAACGGCTCGAGCAAAACATATCAGGGAAAGCGGAGACAGACAATAAATATCGGAATTTACCACAAGCGGTTGAATTGACAGCAATTCTTATAAATGGTAACTCTAATTGCAACAGTGTCAGTTCACCAAAGGGAGGACAGTAATGTTCTATTTACAATTTGGAAGACCCTGGCGCCGTTATGGCCGTCCGGTCCTATACAGCCTGGTGATTGTTTTCCAGATGGCAGCTATGCTCACAGCCTGGCCTGCTGCTGCGGCAAGTGATAAAAGGTCCCAGCAGGAACAATCCCTGGATCTCAATGTGAAATGGCTCGGCGATTTCGATGGTATGGTAAAGGATCGTGTGATTCGTGTGCTGGTGATATACAGTAAAACCTTTTACTTCCTGGATCATGGTCGGCAACGCGGAATTTCCTATGACCTGCTCAAAGAATTTGAAAAATTTGTCAATAAAAAATATAAAACCAAAACGTTGAAGGTTCATGTCGTCTTCTACCCTGTCCCGCGCGACAAACTGATTGCCAACCTGGTTGACGGTTTAGGCGATATCGCCGTCGCCAACCTGACCATCACCCCGGTGCGCCAAAAATACGTGGATTTTTCAAATCCCATGCTGAGCGGTGTCAAAGAACTGCTGGTAACCGGTCCGGCGGCACCATCCATTAACAGCATCAATGATCTTGCCGGTGAAAAAATACATGTTCGCAAGTCCAGTAGTTACTACGAAAGTCTGGTCGACTTAAATGCCTCCTTCAAAAAAAGTGGTAAATCGCAGATGAAATTGATAGCAGCGGAAGAAAATTTTGAGGATGAAGATCTGCTCGAAATGGTCAATGCCGGCCTGATTCCGATGATTGTCATGGACAGCCACAAAGCACATTTCTGGACACAAATTTTTGACAGGATTAAAGTGCACGACGACATTGCCGTCAGACAAGGCGGAAAAATCGCCTGGGCCTTTCGCAAAAACAACCCCAAGCTTAAGGCGATTGTAAATGAATTTGTCAAGGGCCATAAAAAAGGGACGCTGCTCGGCAATATGTTGCTCAAGCGCTACTTAAAGAGTACCAAATACGTTAATAACGCCCTGGGCGAGAAAGAAATGCTAAAGTTTAACGCAATGGTTGCAGTTCTCAAAAAATACTCCGGCAAATATGACTTCGATTACCTGATGATTGCGGCCCTGGCTTATCAAGATTCCGGCCTTGACCAGAGCAAGCGCAGTCATGTGGGGGCTGTCGGTGTGATGCAAATCCTGCCCTCTACGGCGGCGGATCCCAACGTTGGCATTCCCGACATCGAAAAACTGGAAAAAAATATCCACGCCGGAACAAAATATCTGCGGTTTATCATCGAACAGTACTTCCAAAACGAACCGATGGATGACATAAACAAGATGCTGTTCGGGTTTGCTTCTTACAACGCGGGGCCGGCCAGGGTCAGAGGGCTTCGCAAAAAAGCGGCTGCCATGGGATTGGACCCTAATGTATGGTTTTACAACGTAGAGGTGGCGGCCGCTAAAGAGATTGGCCGCGAAACGGTTCAATACGTCAGCAATATTTACAAGTACTACATCGCCTACCGCATGGTTTTTGCTCAAAAGGAAAAAAAAGATCAACTCCGCAAGCAGAAAAAAAAAAGTGAGGTTTCCCCCTCTTTATAAAGAATTGGATTAGGGCACATAATCCATAATGAGTAACTCCGATGTATGATTATAAGAACAAGATAGAAAAAGGGTTTCATTATTTGGGCATCAGTGTCATTCGCTGCCGTTGGGCTATTCTGCTGATGACGGTTGTGGTGGCCGGATTTGCTGCTACTCAGCTCCCCAAACTCAGTATCGCCACTTCTGTTGAAAGCATGTTCACGCGGCACGATCAGATACTTACCGATTACCAACGGTTTCGCAGTCAATTCGGACGTGACGAAGAAATTGTGCTGCTGATATCCTCCTCCGATATTTTCAGCCTTGAATTCCTCACCACGCTCAAACAATTTCATGAGGATCTGGAGAATTCACTACCGCTGTTGAAAGAGGTCAGTTCGCTGGCCAATGCACCCTATATCGAGCCCGTTGATAGCGGTGTGCGTGTCGGGGGCTTTCTCGACAACCTGCCGCGGACAGAGGAAGATGCGCAGCAGTACAGACAACGTGGCCATTCCTATCCAGGATACCAGAATCGGTATTTTACCCCGGATGGCAAGCATGCCCTGGTTGTTATCAAAACGCAGGCGGTCTCGGCGTTGTCGGCCGATGGCCTGCGATTGCGGGGTTATGCCCGGGGTGTCAACGGGGCAGAAGCGCAGCCTCCCCCTGCAGAGCAACAGTCGATATCACAGGTAGAGAATATTGCCGTCATCGGCATCGTTGAGGCAGTAATCAAGGAATACCAGGCTCGGGACTTCAGCATTGCCTTCAGTGGAACGCCGGTCTACCAGTATCATGTCGAGCCTATGGTCCGCTCTAACATTAAGAAGATGTGTATCGCGATCCTCCTCGTTCCGGTCCTGCTCATGCCGTTTATGTTTGGTCGGGGCACGGGCGCTTTCCTGCCCCAGGTGACGGCAATTTTGGGCCTGATGGTAGCTTTAGGATTGATGGCGTTGGTGTCGGTTCGCCTCAGCCTGACCTCGTCTATGTTGCCCTCCATCCTGTTGTCCATCGGCCTGACCGCACCGATTCATTTCCTGGTGGTCTATTACAAGCACCAAAAGCGGGTCGGGCAATTCCGGGGCATTATTGCTACCATGAAGCACTCCGGTTTTCCGATCACCATGACCAGTTTCACAACCGTGGCGGGATTGCTGACATTTTCCTTCTCGGATATCGCGCCTGTCGCGAATTTGGTGAATTTCACAATTATTGGAATTCTTGCCATCCTGGTGTTTACGCTCTTCACCATGCCGGCATTTCTCTCCATCCTGGAGGTGGTTGAGGGTGCGGAACAGGGTGAAGCGAAATATGAGGCTTCCATTTTCAACCGAACCCTGTTGGCGTTGGGTCGCCTCGGGGTTACCCGGCCTTACCTCGTTTTGATTCTGTTCCTGGTGAGCGCCCTTGTGGTGGGGTTCGGCATCTCCCGGCTTCATTTTTCCCACAACCAACTGCACTATTTCACCGAAGATTCCGATTTTATGCGGCAGGTCCGGCTAATTGAAGCACAGACCGGTGGGTTTCGGGCGCTGGAAGTAATGATCGATACACAGCGGGAACGGGGAATCATCGACCACGACCTGCTTCAGGCTATCGGGCAGTTGGATACCCACCTGAGATCGGAGACTGATATCCAGGGGCGCGCCTATATTGGTAGAACCCGATCAATAGTTGATCTCATCAAGGAAATCTCTTTTGCAGCAACAGGACGAGATCAGAGCCCACGCCCGGTTCCTGATAACGAACCGGCCCTGGTTGAGCAATTCGATAACATCGGTCGCATTGCTCCTGAGGCGTTACGAAAATACACCGATGCTGAATTACGCATCGGCCGTTTGACCGCCATGATGTACTGGAGGGATGCTGCCCATGATGTTGATTTCATTGCACGGGTGCGGGAATATGCCGCAACGTTGTTCGACTCCGGTGTCAGGGTGGCAGTAACCGGTGTTGCCGCCATCAATTCCGGCATCATTCATGCGATGATGACCAGCCTGGCCATCGGTTATAGCACGGGATTCCTGCTGATTACGGCATTAATGATCCTGGCCGTTGGAGATGTGCGCCTGGGGCTATTAGCCATGATTCCCAATCTGTTTCCGATTATCATTGCTCTGGGTGTTATGGGATATCTGGGCATCCCGCTTAATACTTACAACCTGATTGGCGGCAGCATCGCCATTGGATTGGCTGTGGACGACACCATCCATTTTTTCCATAACTTCCGCAGGTACTACCTGACATCTGGTGATATCAACTTTGCAGTGAGCGAGACTTTAGGATCGGCAGGCCGGGCCTTGCTGGCAACGACGCTGATTCTGGTTTTCAGTTTCTGGATGCGACTATACAGTGACCTGAAAGTGATAGCTGATTTCGGATTGGTGCTGGGTATTGCGTTACTCGTGGCCTTTCTGGCCGACGTATTGCTTGCGCCGGCCCTGTTGCGGATGTTTTATGGGACCGGGCCGATGAATCCCCTGAAACGATTAGATGTTCCGAGGACGCAGAACGTATGATATCTATGAAACGCATTCTAAAGATTGGTGCAGTTTACCTGGGCTGTGTTGCAGCCATAGCAGGAGGGGTGTACTTTTGCGTTGCTTTTTATGCTCAAAAGACATTATATCTTGATCAGAAACAATGGCATCCGGCAGAACCGGAAACGCAGCACATCGACCGGGCCCTTTTGAACAAAGCGCTCGATTACGTTGACACGCGGCTACCCACCGCTCGAAGCCTGTTGATGCTTCGCAACGGTAAGACGGTAGTCGAAAAATACTACTGGATGGGTGGTCCCGAGGAGACGGATTACCTGCATTCCATGAATCTCCCGCTCCTCCAGGTGTTGATCGGTATCGCAATCGATCATCAATTGATCCAGGGATCTGAGCAACCCCTATCTGCTTTTTTCCCAAAACATCTGACGCCAACCCTATCCGATGGTACGGCCTCGCTGACGCTAAGCCACCTGCTAAGGGCACAGGCACCGCTACTTTGGGGTGCCGGGAATCCGGGCTATTGGGATTTGTTTTACGCCCGAGACCGAATTGAGGCCAGTCTGCGAGTAATTTCCCGGCAGCAGACAAGGAACCAACCGGCAATAAACTTTGCCGCAGCGTATTTGTTGAGCCGGGTGATTGAACAGGCTTCCGGCCAGAGCGTATTCAATTTTGCTTACCGTTATCTGTTCCAACCTCTGGGAGTTACGACTTACGCAGCCGGCGACGACGACCTGCCGCAAGATCCAATGGTCGGATTTCAACTCAAAGCACTGGATCTTGCCAAAATAGGCTATCTGCTGACCCAGGAAGGGGCCTGGAATGGTCAGCGGATCGTCTCTAAGGAATGGGTTCGCTGGCTATTTTTCAAGGTGCCTCACGCTGAACTTGATGACACTCCGGGGGGCAGCTGGGTTAAAGCAACGATCAGGGGGCATGAGAGTTTGGTGGTACGAGGTGATGGGGGGCAATATCTTGTCCTGGTTCCAGCATTGCATGCGGTGGTGGTAACGACATCGACGAGCCGTTTTGCGCTGCCGCAAGATAACGGGCATGACCGACTGCTGCAGCTTATTATCGAAGCTGTTCTGGAAACGTCTGACACAGTGGAGATGGTGGCCAGG
>Ga0265306_10000240_pt1 | contig 24614 bp, 16 predicted proteins | sample Helome_3_FD_192493 | JGI IMG/M metagenome (GOLD analysis project Ga0265306, IMG submission 192493) | Marine sediment microbial communities from subtidal zone of North Sea - Hel_20160420 (Illumina Assembly) | ecosystem: Environmental > Aquatic > Marine > Subtidal zone > Sediment ... | reverse complement strand
CTGCGGCTGCGGCGGCGGACCGGCCGCAATTGTGAACTATTGTTTCCTTCTGAAAAAACCCAAGCCGCCGCCTCTAGACTTCTGGTCAGGAAGCGCGCCGAGGGGGTGCGCAGCGATCCGCACAGCAATCAGCGAGAAAATTATGAAGATGACAAGACTAGGCCTTACGGCGAGCATCATGGTGGGGTTAATCGGCTGCGCGAACAGCGGCCCGGGTTCCGAAATGGTGTCCTCGGACATGGACACAAAGGAGATCGTAGCTGCCAAAGACCAGGAGATCAGCACTCAGCGCAAACAGATCGAGACGCTTCAGCGCCAGGTTGAGCAGCAGAAAGCATCTGCTGCGACGACCAGCATGGGTGCATCCACTGCGAGTACCGGCACCACAAGCCAGCTATTCCCGCCTGATCCGAAGCCGGGCCAGTGTTACGCGCGTATCCTGATCCCGGGAGACTACAAGACTGCTCAGGAAACGGTGCTCCTCAAAGAAGAGTCCGAGCGATTTGAGATCGTACCGGCGCAATACAAGACCGTGGAAGAGCGCGTGCTGGTCAGGGAGGCGTCGACCAGGCTGGAAGTCATTCCTGCACAATATGAAAAGGTTACGGAGAGGGTGATGGTGCGGGAGGCGACGGCTCGCCTTGAAGAGCAGCCGGCAACCTACAAGACGATCAGCGAGCAGGTCCTGCTGACCCCGGCCCGGACAGAATGGAAGCGTGGTCCTGCCGCGAGCTTTGCCGCCGCTGGTAATGTGATCAACACCAAATCCACCGAGACCGGCGAGATCATGTGTCTGGTAGAAGTGCCTGCGACCTACAAGACGGTCACCCGGACTGTGCTTCAGTCACCGGCAACGACGAAGGAAATTGCGATACCCGCCGAGTACAAGACGGTCACCCGGACGGCCCTCAAGACACCGGCGACCACGCGCGAGATCACCATACCTGCCGAATATGACACCGTGAAGGTCACCAAGCTGGTGACGCCTGCATCGCATCGCAGCGTAAAGATCCCGGCCGAGTATCAGACCGTGACGCAGAACATCAAGGTAAGCGAAGACGCGATGGAATGGCGTCAGGTCGTCTGTGAAGTGAATCTCAATCCCAGCAACGTGCGCAAATTGCAGACCGCGCTGAAGCGTAGCGGTCAGTACCAGGGCAGTGTCGACGGCGTGCTCGGCCCGATGACCGTGAAAGCAGCGAACAGTTATGCGCGTTCGAAGGGGCTGCCGACCGGCTCCAACTACATCGCGGTGGAAGTGGCAAGTTCGCTTGGTCTGAAGATGTAACGACCCGACGGCAACCACGATGCTCATGTGTGCATTATCGGGACTGATTCGGTAACAACGCACACGGTTTACGCGCCCCGCCTGGCCTGCGGCCAGAACATGCCACAGGTCGGGCGGGGGACCGCTTCTCCGGCATCGTCACTACGTCCTCCCCAGGTCAAGGACGGCCCCCCCCAGAAGCCTTCTCACCAGATAGAAGTGAGATGCGAGTACATGGACGTCCTGCTTTCATGCGGCGGCACCCTTCCCAGGGCCCGCCGCAGTTTTTTCCACGGGAACAAATGATGCGAAGGTACCCGGATCCGCTTCAGCTTATGGCATGCCCGCAGTCACCAGCAGGCAAGCTGGCGAGACACATCAGCGCAGGCCTGACAGAAGACCAGGGAGCTGGGTCAGATTGTTTTGACCTTGGCCGGATGATCGACAAGAATTGCCTATGAACATTGAATCCGGCGGTTTCGACATCGTGGTAGACGACGATGCTACGGAGCGCTTGTTAAGGAAGTATCTTACGAACCGAAGGTCACAATCGGGCGAGCTTAAGCGGGCGCTAAGTGCCGGAGATTTTGAGTTTATCAAAGATCTGGGCCACAGACTTGTCGGTTCCGGGGGAGCATACGGCATGCCACGACTCACTGCGATTGGCGCCAGGCTGGAAGAATACGCAAGCCTGCAAAGTGCCACCGATCTCAGTGCGCCACTGCGCGAATACGATGCCTATGTGCACAATGTGCGCATTGTCCGCCGCCGATAAGCATGCTTTGGTCCGATGAGTCGTAACGGGTAACGCCATGCGAATCAGCTTGCTTGAAGATGATCTGGATCAGTCGGAGATCGTCACCTTGTGGCTGGAAACGGCAGGACATGCGGTGACTCATTTCGGGCGCACAGAAGACTTCCTGCACGGCACCATGTGGGAATCTTTCGATCTCCATATCCTCGACTGGATGCTGGGACAATCGAGTTCCGGCCTTGACATGCTAAAGGAGCTACGCAGACAGCGGGAGGACAATACACCCGTCATCTTCGTTACCGTCAAGAGTCAGGAACACTTTATTGTCACCGCGCTTGATGCCGGGGCCGACGACTATATTGTCAAGCCGCTACGGCGATCGGAGCTGGTGGCCCGGGTCAATGCGCTAGGCAGGCGGGCTGGGTTGCTGGAGTCGACTCGGGGGCGGCTGGAATTCCCACCTTACACGTTCGACCTGGAGCGGCGGCAGGTGCGTGTGGCCGATGTTGCGGTGCCGCTAACACACCGCGAATACGAGCTGGCGCTGTTCCTGTTCAGGCGCGCGGGAGCACTGGTCTCGCGGCGGCATGTCCTGGAGGAGATTTGGGGCCTGGATCAGTCCAAGGTGTATACTCGGACGGTCGATACGCACGTCAGCAGGATCCGGAAAAAGCTGAAGATTCACCGGCGGACGGGTTGGACCCTGACTTCTGTTTACCAGCATGGGTACAGGCTAGAAGCGGTGGAGGATCGGGACCCGGATCCCGTGCAGGACGGGTAGAGAATACAGCACAAGCGGGGAACGACGGTGGCAAGCAAGGCAGCAGGCAAAAGAGCCGGCCATCCTGAAAATATCAGCGATCTGAGCGCGGCAGCAGAAGATGAACTTGGAAAGATCAAGGACATCATTCTGGGGGCGGACCGCGCGCGACTGGACCACAGCCTGGCCGGGCTCGAGAACAAGCTCCAGAAGACGATCGAAGCGCTCGAGGAGCGACTGACAGCGGGGATTTCTGCCGTAGGCGATGCCCAGGCCGCCGCTGAAAAGGCTTACGCCAAGTCCCTCGAGGCGGAGCGTACGACGCGCGAAAAGATGACCGCCAAGATCGAGGCCAAACTCGACAAGCTTGACCAGGCTATCAAAAAGGTCAAGTCCGAAGGGAGCGAAGACCTCAAACAGATCAAGGCCATGCTGGCCACGATCGAGGGCGATCTGACCGACGGTCAGCGAGACCTCGCCGACCGCATGGACCGGGGATTTGCTGAGCTTTCGGCAAACAAGACCGACGCCGAGAGCCTGGCTGATCTCTACGCGCATCTGGCATCGCAGCTTCGCGGCAACCAGAACAACTGACTGGGGTTGGCCGGGCGATCAAGAACATTACCGAACTCGACAAATTAAAGAAGCTGCTATTGCGGCCGGAGAGCGCACGTCTCTCCGCCATAGAACGACGACTGGATAGTCCAGAGCGTCGTTCGGATGAAATCGCCGCGGTGCTGCCGCAGGCGTTGCGCCGTTCACATGAGAGGGGCGAGTTCGCGCCGGCGATACAAGAACCGCTGGCGAAGATCATGCAGGTCGCCATTCGGGAGGAGCCGGAGCACTTTGCTGATGCATTGTTCCCGGTCATCGGTCCGGCAATCCGCAAAGCCGTTAGCGAGGCTTTCAAGACGCTCGCGCAGCAACTCAACGACGCCATTGAACACAGCCTTACCCCCCGCGGATTGAGCTGGCGATTCCGCGCCTGGCGTTCCGGCATTCCCTATAGTCATTACGTAATGCAGCAGACGCGCTCGTTTGCGGTTGAACAGGCATTTCTCATTCATGCAAGTTCCGGGCTGTTGATCGCGCATGCGCAATCCGCAACGCAATCAGGGCGCGACAAAGATGCTATTTCGGCGATGTTTTCCGCCCTGCAATCTTTCGTCCAGGAATCATTCACGCGCGATAACAAAGGCGATCTTGAGACGGCGGAACTCGGTGGGCTGACTGTTTGGGCCATCCACGGGCCAAGCAGCATTCTGGCTTGTGTGATCGGCGGCTTGCCGCCCCGCTCCTTGCGCGGGGAATTACGGGGAATTTTGGAAGGCATCGAGGGGGCCCATGGGGAACTGCTGCGCGGGTTCCCTGGTGAGCGTGATGCGGAGGCGGTCGTCGGCCCGGCTTTGCGCCAGGTACTAGACCTGCGTGGCGGAGAGTCGGTCGCACCGGCGAAGAGCGCCACCGGCACGATCAAGCCAATCGCCGTCATCGCCGGATTACTGTTGCTGGGCCTGCTGTGGCTGATCGGCTCAACGATTCTCGATCACATGCGCGAACGCCGTTTGGCTGAGGCATTTGCGGATGTCCCGGGTCTCATTATCAGTACACTGCAAAGCGACGATGGCAAGATCGTCGTGCACGGATTCAGAGACCCGTTGTCGGCTGAGCCTGTGCAACTGATTGAATCCGCCGGGTCGGACCTGAGCCGCGTGCAGCTCAAGCTGATGCCCATCCTGTCGCTGGACCCGGAGATAGTCCTGCTACGCACAAGGTCCATCCTGCGGCCCCCGACTGGCGTCAGCATTGAACTGGTCGACAACATCGTACAGATAAGCGGCCAGACGGACGCGGCCTGGATTGAACAGGCTCAGCAAACAGCGCGGTCGATTCCGGGACTCGAGCAGGCGGTATTTGATCTACGTGCCCAATACACAGACCCGCCCGAAGCTGCCACCGGGAGCGATGACGCCCTTGACCAGCTTGTGGCAGAACTCGACGGCACCACGGTGCGATTCACCGAAGGCACACGATTCATCGCCGGGGACGAGTCGCGCATCGATAGGCTCGCCTCGAGGCTCGCGACATTCATCAAAGCAGCCGACGCAGAAGGTTATGACTACCGCCTGCGTGTGGATGGTTACTCCGATAGCCAGGGCCCGGCTGATCTCAATGCCCGGCTGCGACAGCAACGCGCCAGCGCTCTGGCGAGCCGCTTGTCAAATGCCATCAGCCGGGGCGGTGACATGCTGCCGTCGATCGCCGTCGCCGGCAGCACGGATGCCGATGCCCGGCAGGCTGTGCTGAGAGTCCAACTGGTCCGCCCTGCCACACAATGACCGGGAACCGCACTGAAAAGGTCTGTGTGCTGGGCGATTTCGCGGTCGGCAAAACCAGCACTGTTGCGAGATTTGTCCACAGTGAGTTTTCGGACAAATACCTAACTACGGTGGGCGTCAAGATCGACATCAAGGAGGTCGATTTCGGCGCCCACGGTTCGATCAAGCTGATCATTTGGGATATCGCCGGAACCGATGCCCTGGACGGCCTGCAACAAGCGTATCTGCGCGGGGCGTCGGCGTATCTCCTGATCGCCGACGGAACCAGAAAAGAAACCATATCAAATGCGCTGAACCTGCACCGTGACGTCCAGGCAATCTACGGGAAATTGCCGTTTGTTGCATTAGTTAACAAATCTGATCTGGATTCAGAATGGGAAGTGGGCGAGGATGAAACGATGCGATCACGAGAGGCAGGAATAGAGTGGTTGCCCTGCAGCGCCAAGAGTGGAGAGAATGTCGAAAACGCAATCCGATCACTTGCCGCCACCCTCATCCGGCAATGATGGCACCGCCGGGTTTCCGCGTGTCGTCCAGCTGGAAATCGATCGCTGGATCCGCTCTCGACTGAGACCATTCTGTTTTGAATATGATTCGTCGCTGACGCTGCGCGCCCAATGGGGCCCCGGCGCACGTTATGGTTTTGAGCGGATCCAGGCCGGCATGGACATCAGTACCGTAGCTCCGTATCTGATCGGCATGGACGGCGAGATGGATTGGGCGCTGCGTTTCATCGAGGACCCCGAGGGCCGGCATATCCACGTCTATCTCCTGACCGACAACGGCAGATCATTCGCACTGCTTTGTGATGCGGGCGAAGAGCATGAGGCCGCGCGCCGGATACAACAACGATCGAACGAAAATGCGCTCCTGCTGGCTCGGCAGAAACGGCTGATCGATGAGATGATTGATGTGCGCTGCGAACTCGATCAGCGGCGGCGGGAAGCCGAAGAAGACAGCCGGCGAAAGGGCCAATTCATCGCCACGATGTCCCATGACCTGAAGAACCCGCTGAGCGCAGTACTGCTCAACGCAGAACTCATCGCGGGTCGTGAGCTTGACGATGAAAAGGCACGAGCAGCCGCGGAGGCAATAACGCGCATGGTGGGCGACCAGGTCAGGATCATCGATAACATGATTGATCAGGCCCGGTCAGAGGCGACCGGACAAGCCGTCAATACCGGCACCGTGGATATCCGCGCGCTTCTCGATGAGGTCAGTCTGGTATTCGCCCCGTTGGCAGCCGAGAAGGAGCTCGGGTTCGAGTTGGGCATTGCGCAAGACGTCGCCTGTTTTGTTCGAGTGGATGAGACCAGGCTTCGGCGAATCCTGGGAAACCTGATCGCAAACGCAATAAAATTCACCGATGCCGGCAAGGTGCATCTGGCGGTAGCGCGCAATGCTGAACAGCTGCACTTTGAGGTCGAAGACACGGGCCCTGGCGTCGCGCCCGAAGATCGGGAGCGTATATTTCTTGCCTTCGAGCGGTCGGTCAATCAATTGCCACGGCCTGGTGCGGGACTGGGCCTCGCGATATCCCGAGGCTTTGCCGAAGCCATGGACGGTTCGCTGTTATTGTCATCGTCATCGGGTGGTGGCAGTCGCTTCTCTCTGACCATTCCTTATCGCCCGGTGTTGAGCTTCATGGCGCCGACACCGTCGCTGGATCGCTTGGCACTGCGCCATGATGTGGCACTGCCCTACGAGATCTTCTTGTGCGACGATGATGACGATATTGTCGGCCTGCTTGGGTTGCACCTGTCCGGCGCGGGCTATCGTGTCCGCCCGGTGACCGATCCGGATGAAGTTGTTGAGCTCGTTCGTTCGTCGCCCCCCGATCTGTTGGTCCTCGATATCAATCTGCAGGGAAGAAACGGACTCGATATCGCCCGCGAATTGCGCGAGGCTGGATTTACAGGTGCGATTTTGGGGCTGTCGGCGTCAAATCTGGGGCGCACGCGAAGCCGATTGCTGGAGAATGGGTTCACGGACTTTTTGTCGAAGCCAGTCAGTTCGCAGCTTGTACTCAAGAGAATTGAGGCGCTGCTATTGGCAAGCCAATCAGAGTCCGACCCGGGGCCGTGCATCTGAACCTGTAGCGGCCGCCCGGCGGCCGTTGCATTTATCGAGGCCCGCGTCCGGCATTAGCCATGGGCAGAATGTCGTTTCGTCTCGAGTCCACACAACGCCAACCCTAAAGCGCCAGTGGGGTCTCACTTGACCTTTGCGCCTGTGTGATGCTGCAGGGGGCGCCGCCTAAATCAGGGTTTCATAATGTCCGGGCAGTGTGACAGCTGTCACGGACTTCCATCGCTCCATCGTCTAGCGTCAAAGCTCATGTTGTACCCGGAGAGTCGACAAGCCTTCCGGCAGAGAGGATGGAGTGCGAAATTTGACACCGCTTTTGCGACTCGGATTACTCGCGGGCCTTGGCCTGCTGAGCGCCTGCACACAGGCGCCGGCGGTGCCGGCACCAGGATCCTCTACCGTGCTGCTGGTTAGCCTGCAGGACGGATCCATCGTCAAACAGGACATCGACCTGGACGCCGATATCTGCATGAAATCGAATGCCAGCTCTGTAACGACCTGTCTCTACAAGGGCGATCCTATCTTCGATCCCGATACAGATCAGCTTATCGGCTACCACATGCAGAGCGAGCAGGTTGATCTGTACGGAAGGTGACGCGCACGGCGCGGGGCAACTCAATCATCCGCCCGATCAAGCGATGAAATACAGCGGCCAGATTGCCGGCCGTGATCGCCCCGGACAATCAGCCACAAGAATCGGTACGCGCAGAACCCTCTGTGGAGAGAACGAGGCGGCTTGGGCTGCTGCGCTCCTCCGCGCGAGCTGAGAGTCTATTCGATGGTCGGATCCTGTTCGTTGCGTATGATCAGGACCCTACGGGCATACGGTATCTCGATTTCGTTCTCATCGAAGGCGTCCTTAATCCGCTTGCGCAGATCTCGTTCTACCTGAAGATGACAGCCCGGTTTTACGCGCGTGACCGTGCGCAGCAATAACTCAGACTCACCAAAATCGTCCAGGCCCTTTACAGATGTTGCTTCGAGCACCATGTCGTTTTCGGCATGCAGCCTTTCGCCAGTTGCTTTGAGAACATCAAATACCTTGTTGAGATCCGACTCGTAGGCAACGCCGACTTCAACCACCGCGTTAGTGTATTCCTTCGAGTAATTGACGAGATCATCAATCCTTCCATTGCGAACAATGTGGTGCCGACCAGCATTGTCCCGGACTCTCGTCGTGCGCAGGTCGATTGATTCTACTGTGCCTTCCGCCTCACCGATCTTGATGAAATCACCGACCAAAAAGTGTTCCTCGAACAAGATGAAGAACCCGGACACCATGTCATTGATCAGATTCTGCGCGCCGAGGCCAACGGCCAGTCCGGCGATGCCGGCGCCGGCGAGTATCGGGGTCGGATTGATGCCGAGTTCTTTCAGAATCATGATGCCGGCGAAAAAGTAGATGGCGTAAGTGACGATGCTGCGAAACAAGGGGACCAGCGTTTTACGGCGCTGTCGCTGCTGTGTCGTCAGACTGACATTCCTCAGCAACGTTTCTTCCATCAGGTAGTGAGCCAGCTCCTTCACTAGCCGGGCGAGGAAAACGATGCCGATAATGCGAATAACTCGCGGACCCCAATCGGCAAGCGACGCAATGGCTTCCACCTGCAAAACCACAAGGGTGGCGACAGTTACCATCAGAACGTATTCAATACTGCGTCGGAAAATCGGCACAAGCGAATTGAGGCGTTCGTAGGCTCCAGCGAATCTCGACTCGGCGACGTATTTCTTACTGAGCGCATCGGCACTGTCGATCAGTGCTCCCAGCGCACGCCAGATCAAGATGCCAACGGCGATAATGAGGAACAGCCGTAAAACCAGGATGATGGCCGCGTCGACAGTCGCGGGCAGACCGAGCCAGACAGCCGCCAGCGCCAGCACGATGAGCCAACTGGCGGTGCTCGCCGTTCGGCTCAGGGTGCCGAAAAACTGTTCGATGCTTTCGTTGTTGGCGTGGATTCCCTCGAAAGCCTTGGCGCGGGCACAGAGAAACGCGAACAGGCGGCGCACGTATCGAAGTACGATTGCCGCGGCAATGACAAGGCCGAGTATCTTCGCTAGTGCGATGCCGGTATCGATCCAGAACTGTGTTGGGATACCGCGGATCAGCTCCAGAGTGTACTCGGGCAGGTTCTCCCCAAGATACATCAGGTAGAGATTGACACCGATCGCGGCGATGATGCACAGCGTCGCCAGGACGACCAGCAGCATCCGGAGATTCGACTGCGCTTTTGTTGCGACACCCTGCCAGCGCGCCAGCGCCGGCGCTTTGATTACGCCCGCTATGATGCGTTTGGAGATCCCATTCAGAATCAGAAACGCAACAGCGATTACGCCAACCTCAACTGCAATCGTGACGATGTTGGCAATCAGCGCATCCAGTTCGAAAGTCGTTTCCATGCGCGGTTGCACCTTGCCGATGGATCAGGTAAACCCGATTATGGCAGATCGGAGCTGTATCCGCCGGTAGGAATCTCAAACGCTATCCCGACAGTACGCGGCCAACTTGCAAAGATAGGTGCCGGTGTTGAACGTGTGGCGCATGAGCTGATCGGCAGGCTGGATCGGCATAAAACCGTTGCAAGGAGACGGCTTGGCGGGGACGGCTGGGTCGGACCAAGGCAAGAATATAGGCTCGCAAGAAATTGGGTCTGTTCCCGCGGCGAAATTGGACTTACACGCTGCTTTTCACCACTAAGCAGGGGGGGCTGATCAGACTGAATCGAGGTTCAGGTGACGCGTCAGATGGTGTGGTCGTTAGCGGCGTCTCTGAACACAACCGCGTTCCCCACCGGATTACATGGCCCCTACGAGATTCAGGAAGACGCCGTGTTGATCGTAGCTCAGGTCTGTCAGATCGTCCGAGAAATCGGTGAAATTGTAGCCGAGCCCGACCTTCAGGTGCTCACCTAAGTATCTGTATAGCGTCACCAGCACGCCGCTGCGTCGGTCGCCGAGATCGGGGAGATCGAGCATGCGCATCTCCAGCAGACCCTCCCAGTGCCGCCGGAAACGCCAGTCGGTTCGCGCCACGTAGAGATGCGCGCCGTTGTCGAAGAACTCCTGATTCTCACGATCCAGGCTCACCTTGCCCAGCCGGTACGCATATTTACCGCCGATCGACCAACTCGCTGTCAGGTCGTAGGTGACGTCCAGCGCGGCGATATGACTCTTCTGTATGAACTCGGCGGGGATCGGCGCCTCCTGCCCGCTCAGCTGTTCCGGGGCCGGGACATTGTAGAAGTACGAGTACTTGGCCAGCGCATTGAGCCGGTCGTGACTAATCGGGCGGTAGCCATATCCGACTACGGCCTCGGTATATCCGCCGTCGTAGAACTGCCCGAGAGAGCTGTCGCTATCGGAGTGGTTGAACTTGCCGACCACGCGCCAGTCCGGATTTGTCTGGTACTTGAAGTTGTTCTTGAACAACCAGGTCTTCCTGTCCGACCAGGCGCCATCGAACTGTTGCGCGTCATCATGACGGTACTCGACGGCGCTCGATAGCTGCATCGTGTCAAACCCATAGCCCATGCGTATGCCGCCGGCTCTGCGCTTGGTCTCCGCACCGGTCTGTCTGTCCCTCAGGGTCCCGATGTCCGAGCTGGCACCGAAGGTCCAGCGCTCGAATGGCGTCAGGCTGACACCCGTGGTGTGGGTCAGGCCCGTCACCGCATCGGTGCGCTCGTAGCGCTCCTCGAGATAGACGCTCGCGCTGTCCGAGAAGCGTGTGCGGACCCCGGTGATAAGGTTGCCCCGACGCCCCCCCACGCCGCTGTCGTTTCGCTCGTTGTCCAGCGCATAGTTGAGATACATGCTGGTCCGATCGGAATAGACGTAGCTGGTCCCGAGCTTGCCGGCGGTGCCCAGGTCTCCGTCCGAGACCTCTGCGTCGACCACCAGCCGGTCATTGAAACGATAGGAGCCGCCGGCACCGTAGCGTTCGTTCTCCTCTCTGTCGTCGCTCGAGGACAACGTGGTCTGGAAGAACCCGTAGCCGCTCCATCTGGAGTTGACGTCGTAAGCCACCTGCCATACCGCGTCGGTCCGTTCACCTTGGTCCTGCGTCGCCGGCACCAAGGGGGAGCGATCCGTACGATCGTCGTGCCTGATACCGCTGCTGAGAGTGATACTGTCGGTGTGCCGGTAGCTGGCATTGATCTCCTCGGTGCTGGTCTCCAGCCCGTCCTGCTGATCGGACCGGTCCGCGGTGGCGGCGATGTCGAGTCTGTCCGTCACCGGGATCGTCAGCGTGCCGCCAAACTGTTGCGTGTCTGTCAGCGTATTCAGACCCTGCGCCGAGTAACCTGCGTCGAGGCTCTGGACATACAGATTGAGACGGCCCTTGCTGCCAGCGAAGATGTCACCGAAGCCGACGCTGAGGTCTGCACGATACGCATCGGCTTCACCGTCGCTGATTATCGGGGCGCCCGTCGGCTGGAAATCGAAGCCGCCGTCGTCGGAGCGCCAGGTGTTGGAGACCAGCCCGTCGCTCCTGGCAGCCTGGAGCTTCATCCAGGTGTCCGCACCTTTCCGGATCGTGATATCGGCGGCGCCGACGCTGCTGTTGTCGGTCTCGCTCTCGTCGTTAGTGCTCACGGTCACGCCCAATCGGACCATATCGTGGACCCAGTAATGGCCCTGGGCACCGGTGGTCAGCGCATCGACGTCATCGAAGCCCGGCGTATGCTCATAGTGGACGACCAGCCATGCCTCGTCGCCGCTGAGACCGCCGGTACGGACGAGCAGATTGTCGTCGACCGTCGAGGACAGCGGCTCGGACAACATCACGCGGCCCTGCAGATAGTCGATGTCGTAGTCCTGGAAGGCGCGCAGGTTGACCACGCCCGTCACGATCCCCGTGTCCTTGTTCCGTATTTCGATCCGCACACGCTCTGAGCCTGGCAATAAGTCCTGGCGGCCGAGGAAATACAGCGATCCACCGGTGCCGCGGAACGCTTCCCGGCTCGCCAGTGTGCCGGGTTCGGCAGCATAACCGTCGATGCTGAAACGCTGCTCGCCGAAGGCCGTCGTCTCCTGCGACTGGTAATGGGCATTGGCGCCATAGAGGCCGCGATCGACGCGCGCCAGCTCGTTGTCGGCATAATCGACCTGGAAGTTGCCCCAGACGGCATGGTTGTCCTGCTTGTCGAGCCGGACGTAGAACTTGCCCATGGTCGACGCTGTCTGCTCGACCGTACCGTCATCGCCGAAGGTGGGGTAGTGGTAGTCGGGATCCATCCGCCTGAACAGCGAGTCGGGCGACTTGTCCATGAAGTTACTGAACAGATTCTGCAATGAGTCCTCGCCCGTGTCCGCACTCGCCGTCAACTTATAGTCTTCGCTGAACTTGCCGGTGACGTAGAATGCCAATCTGCCGTCCGCGGATGAGTCAGGGTCGTAGGGCGCGTTCTTGCCGTCGAGTTCGTCGGCCGATCCGCTGTTGCTGTCGGCCGAGAGCGTCAGGTCGGCGATGCCGACGTAGAACCAGTCCTGCTTCTTGAACTCCAGATCGCGCAGGAACAGCTCACCGTTGCCCTCCGGGTCCAGGACCGCCACTTCCACCGTATGCAACCCACTGGGCAGTATGATCTCGGAGACGAAGCTGCCGCCAGCATCTATCGGCACCGGTGTGCCGGCTACCCATACCGTGTGATCGTCCGGTATACCTGTGCCCCGGACGTTGACCGTGCCGCTGCTGAGCGGGATATTCCTGACCGACAGGCCGCTCTCGCCGTAGCCGGCCAGCAGACCGGCCTCGGCGGCAGCGTACAGTTCAGGCACCGTGCTCTCTTCGCCTGACTCACCATCTTCCGCGGTCTCGTCCTGTTTGACGATCCATAACGGTTGCGACCCGGTCTCGTCGAAGCGGCCGTCTCCATCATAGGCCCGCAACACATACTTCAGTTCGTGCACGGGTCCGGTGAACGGCAATTCGGCGGGACACCACTCCGCCAGACCGTCCCGATCGATCTCCAGAACGTTTATGGGGGCCGAACGGGCCGACTGGTCGTTATGGAAGATGCGAACCTCGGCGCGATCGATCGCGTTCGAGTAGTTCGAGTACATGCGGAACAGCACGGTCGGTCCGTCCGCCTCGCCTTCTGTTGCCGTTTCCTGCACGGCGACCGCGCCCGGCTGCGCGGTGACGCTCAACCGCCGCCTGGCCTCGAGATTGTCGAAACGGAACTGGATGTCGGTACGCTCCAGCGCGACGTCGGTACACCGCTGGATGTCCGCAGAGCTCCTGCCCGGATCATCGATCGGCTCACCGTCCACCGTGATCCGCATCATGTTTAGTCCCAGCGGGTTCTGCGCACTCAGTTCCCTGGTGATCGGCGTGACGTCGACGCCCTCGTAGTCATCCAGCACGGCCAGCTCGTCGTAGACCACCTGGACTTCCACATGCGACGTATCGCCCTGGACAAAGCCGGCGTTCACGACGTCGCTGGAATGGACATAGCCGCGACCCTCGTGCTCGACCTGCTCTTCGGCAAGCTGCATGCTCTCCCTGACGGTCTCCATCGCTCTGCGGGCGCGCGCAGCGGACAGGCCGATATCATCGCCGTAGATCAGGGCGGTGCGACGATCCAGACGCTCGTTACCCGTATATCCCACAAACCGGAGGCGGACATTCGTCTTGTCGCTGACGTCCGCCATGGCGCGGCGCAGGTCGTCCGTGTAGACGTTCGGGATGACCGCATCCCCTCCTGACAGCTCCAGCGCCTGGATACGCCCCCACGGGGGGTCGTAGAGCTTCGTCACCATCTCGGCGCCAGTCGCGCCCGGACACAGCTGCGGCTCGTCGGGTAGCTGCTGGAGCGGGTCGTCGTGCCAGAACTCGACTTCGATGCGCCGGTTCAGAGCACGCCCTCTCTGCGTGTCATTGGATGCCAGCGGCTGCGCCGCCCCACGGCCGTCGCTGGTGATCGCCGCGGTCGGGAGATCCAGTGCCTCCTGGACGCCCAGGGCGACACGGTGCGCCCTCGCCTTCGACAGCGACAGATGGTTCCCGTAGATGCTTTCATTCCTGCCCGTCAGCGGCACGTCGTCGGTGAAGCCGATGAATTTGACCGTTACGTTCTGCTTGTCGCGGAGGTTATCCAGCGCCTGCCGGATATTTCCGACGAAGCGCTCATTGAGCCCGATGCTCTCCTCTTTGTAATGCAGCGGCGGGACGAGATTCTTGACCCGGGCACGGCGCGCGTGACCTTCCTGATAGCGCAACTTGCACACGGTCTGGGTCCGACAGACCTTGATCCGCGTGATCTGCTCGGGGACCAGGACCTCCTCCATCGCGATCATGTTCTCGATCTCGTCGTACCAGACCTCGACCTCGACGCGCCGGTTGAGCGCACGACCCTGGGCGGTGGCGTTGGTGGCGATCGGCCGGGTGTCGCCGGCCCACTCGAAGGAGATCGCCTCGGGCGGCAACACCAGCGCGGTCTGGATGAATTCCGCCACCTCTCCCGCGCGCTCGCGAGACAGCCCCGAGTTGTCGCCGAAGACGTCTGCCAGCGCCGGAGACAAGGGCTGGTCGTCCGCGTGACCGACCAGGTGCAGCCTGACGTTGTTCAGGTGGCGCATGCTGTCGAGGATGCCGCGCAGGCTGTCTATGTAGCTCGGTGGGATGTCGGCGATGCCGGACTCGAACCGTATCGGCGGCAATACGTCCCTGAGCTTGATGGTCTTCACGTCCTCGGCGAGGACTTCCTGCATCTCCAGCCTATCGCCGGACTCGGTCTCGAGAATCTCGGGATCGTGCGCCCACAGGGAGATCGGCTCGTCGCTGGACAGATGTCGCTCGACCGCCTCGCCAGGCACCGCCTCGTCGACCTGCCCGGCGGCCGCCACAGCAGACGCCAGGGATGCCCATACCAGCAGTTGACGGCTGATTCTAATCATCCCGATCACCTGCTCTCCGGAACCTGCACGACGGATCTTTGCGGCGGGCCGCCGCGTCTCCAGAACACTTCCGGCTCAACAGTGAGCTGGTAGCAACAGTCCAGGGCCTCCCACGCCGCGATGATGTCCCGCTGTATCGCGGCCAGGCGCTGGTCGACGAGCTTTGGATCCTCCACGTCAGCGACATAGGACAGACGCAGGGTGGCGGGCGCCTTGCGCAGCTCGTCCAGCAGCATGTCGATCCTGTGCTTCCACTGCGGGCGCAACTCCGTGGTGTCCGGCTCGAACACGGCGTCGGCCATGTCGAGGCCGACGACGCGATAGATCGATGCGCCGTAATTGAAGCGCAGCGTCTTACCGCGGGTAGCCCGCTTGACCTGGACCTGATCGGTGGACACCCGGTAGCCACTGGGCAGCGTCCGGTCGTCGAGCTTGAGGGTGAAATTGCTGCCACGATCCTCGCGGGGGGTCACCGCACAGGTGATGTGGTAGCGCCCGTGCTGATCAGTCGTCGCGTACAGTCCCCGCGTAGTGACCAGCCGGATGCCCTGCAGTCCGCTTTCGCCCGCATCCTGAACGCCGTTACGATTGGCGTCGTCGAATACCTTGCCGGTCACGTCCGTGCAATCGAACGTCGGATCAGGGACCACGCGCACCGTGGCGGTAGCTTCACCGGACAAGGCAGTCCCGGTCAGGCTGTTCGTCACCTGGGCGCGATTTATGAACTCGCCTTCGGTGACTCCGGCGCTGACTGCCAGCAGCAGACGGATGGTCCGCCGCTCGAAACCGGCCAGAGAGAGCCCGCTCCAGGTCAGCTCGAGTCCATCGATCGTTGGCTCGGTCGGCTCCCCATCGATGTTGGCGGAGCCTGCCACGTAGCGGAAGCCTGCGGGATAGCGATCCACGACACTGAGATCCTGCAGACGCCCGCCGAGTATGTTCGTGAACGTGATCGTGTAGGGCACCATCTGACCGCGGCTGGCGTTGACCGTGGGCGTGGTCTTGGTGACCGTCACGGCCCCTTCGAGATCCGGGTCGAGCGCAATGTGGTTGTTGAACAGCTGACTCGAACCAGGCACCTGACTGTCGTCGAGCGTCAGGTGGACGTAATACGCAGTCCCCGGACTACGCGCCGGCACTGTATCGCCCGGCGCGAATTCGGAGGGCTGGATCTCGCAGTGCTGGCTGGTGCTCAGCACCGCATCGTCGACGCCGCCCGGACAGGGGGGAACGGAGAACGGCGGGGTAGCGCCGTCGGACAGCGGCGGGATGATCTGCGAGTAGCCGGCGACGAATCCGGAGCCTGGCACCTGTACGTCGATCATGTACCCGCTACCGCTGGGGCAGGCCGGGTCGGAAAAGTTCAGATCGAACTTGTACCATCCGTCGCTGCCGGTGACCTGGCTCTGCTGGGCCGAATCGTCGAAGCAGGCATCGGGCAGCGGTGCCATCGTGCCGGCGCGCAGCAGGGACAGCGTGGCGCCGGCGACCGGAGTCCGCTGGATGGCATCGTAGACGACCCCGTTCGGATCGATCGGCAGATTCAGATCCGTCAGGTTGCTGCCGACGCTAACGACGATGTCCGTGATTTCCTGGGGACTGTTGGTGAACGGGGAGTCGGCCTGGCCGAGCATGGCCGTCCCGGCCCCGGCACCCGGGGCGCGGAAGCGCAGCGTGTAGATCTCGCCGCTGACGTCGTTCGGGTCCAGTCCGGTGATCCGGTAGGTGCCGTCGGCACTGGTAAACACCGTGTGCAGGAGCTGGTCGTCGCGATACAGCTCGACCGTCCACCCCTGCAGCGTCCTCTCCGCGATACCGATAGCGTCGTCGAAGTCGACGTCGTGCCAGACCGAACCATTGAGCGTGCCGTAGCCGACGACGCCACCGACATCGAAATACACGGTGTCGCTGGCCGATTGCACCGGCGTGTTCCAGGTGACGACACCCGTGTTGATGACCCGTGTGCCGATCGCAAGATTGGGATCGATCACCGCCCGGAAACGCAACACCACCGACTCGCCGGGCTCCAGCGGCCCGTTGACGACCGAGTAGTCGGCCGTGATAACGGAGCCCACGACACTTACGCCCGCCGTCGCCCCGTTCATCGTCGCCGACTGATCCACATAGGTGAGGAAGCCCGGTGAAGCCAGATCCAGATCGTCCGTAATCACCACGGAGAAGGCCGGGACCGAGGCGACGTTGGTGACCCGCACCGTGTATTCCACCTCCGAACCGGCGAGCGCAGCGCCACCGCCGACCACCGCGACCTGCTTGGTGATCGACAGACGCTGGCCGTCGCCCACCACGACCACCGTGGGTTCGGGACCCGTCGCCGGGTCACCGTCGCCGTCGGTCAGCAGATCCGGCGAATCCGCGCTGGTGACCACCGCTTGGTTGCTGATCACGGTGCCCGCCGGTACGCCGTCGTCGACGCGCAGGTCGAACTGGAGCGTGGCCGGGACATCGACGGAAATCGTGCCCTCGGTCGGGCCTGGCAATGGTGGTGTGAGGTCGGACGAACTCACCGGGATACCGGCGGTCAGCGGTGAAACACCGCTGTCCGGCTGTGCGACCGGCAGGCCGTTGAGCAGCGTGGAGTCCGCCACGTAGGTCGTGTTGGCGGGCACCTGGTCGGTGAGCACGACCTCTGTCGCGTCCCGTCCGCCCGTGTTGTACACCGTGATCGTGTAGCGCAGCACGTCCCCCGGATCCACGATGCCTGGCGATGCCTGATCGTCCTGGAGCACGACCCGCTTCTCCGCGTAGAGCAACGGCAGGTTGCCCACGATGTCGCGGGTCGGGTCATCGGCGATCGGCGTGGTCGGATCGTCGGACGGCTGGTCCGTGATGCCGCCGGCCACGGCGCTGACGAAGCCCTGGTTCGAGATCACGGTGCCGTCGATGACATCCGGGTCCACGACTACGTCGAAAGTGACGGTCGCGACATTTGACAGGGTGGGGGTCGGCGCGGCGGGCATCACGCCGGGCGTCGGATCCGCCGGCGAGTTGAGCAGCATGCCGTCCACGAGCGGCGAAACCCCTCCGGGGTCCGCGAGCGATATGCCGTTCAGGGTCGTGCTGCCCCCGACATAGGCCGTGTTCGCTGGCACCTGGTCCCGTAGCACCACGTCGAGGGCATCCTCAGTGCCGATGTTCTCCACCGTGAGGGTATAACGCAGCGTCTCGCCTGCGAGCAGGACATCCGGGTCGCCAGTGAGGTCCGTGGAGATCTTCTGCACCAGGAATGCCGGCGCCGAGACGATGGTCACCTGCGTCGGGTCCTCGTCACCCGTCACATCGGGACTGGCCTGGCCGTTGATATTGGGATCGTCACTGTCGGCGATCTTGACCGTGTCGATCAGGTCCGCCTGGTTCAGAACCACGAGACCGTTGCCGAGGCTCAGCGCCAGGGTGATATCGAACTGGATGAGAATCGCGCTATCGGCGGCGAGGCTCAGGTTACGGACGTCGACGATGCCGGCACCGTTGGTACCGCCATTCGGATCAGTGTTGCTGGCGTCGGCACCGGGGGGGACACTGCCCGCGACGAGTGTGAGCGTGCCCGGCGTAAACACCGGCGTGGCGTTCATCGCGCCGAGGTCGTCGTAGAACGTGACGTCGTTAAGCGGGGTGTCGGTGGTCCGCAGGCGCAGTGTGTAGCGCAGCGTGTCGCCCGGGTTCGCGGTGGCGGTCGGGCTTGCGCCGGTGGTGAGATTCTCGACGCTCTTCTCGAAGAAGAAGCCGCTCAGAGCCACCGTCACGGTGTGCGCGTCCTCGTGATCGAGGGTGCCGACGCTACCGTCGGTCAGCGTGCGCGTGTAGCTCTGGCGGTTGGCATTGCCGGCATCGGCACTAAACCACTCGGTGGCGCCGGCGACATTGGTGAGTGTGACACCGTCCTCGGTATCGGCGTCGAGCTGTGTCCGGTAGACGACGATCAGCCGTTCGTCGGGGCCGATCGCGCTCGCGGCCGTGAGTAGCGTCAGGCCGAGCTCACACGCAGGGGCGCCATTGTAGGTCAGCGAGAAGTCGGTGCCCGAGCTCAGCGGGCCCTTGCCCGGGACCGGCGTGACGCCGTCCGCGGCGAACACCCGGGCGCTGAGCACGGCCGGCGTCGCGTCGCACATGCCGCCGTCGACGCTGTCAGGCAGCTGATCAAGGATCGTCGTGTTCCACGCGGTCACGTTGCCGACGTTGCGGACGTCGAGGGTGAAGTCCGCCGGCTCCGCCAGATTCAGCGTCGCCGGGCCCGTCTTCATAAGGACGAGCTCGGGTACCGCGATCGTCATCGGCGGGGTGACGCCCCATTCGCCGGGGAGGGGTTCGTAGAACACTCCTTCGATGAGCCTGCCGAAATCCCACTTGGCGGTGTTGATGAACTGCGTGCCCGGCACGTTCGCCGGCGTGTCATCGAGGACCACCGTGAGTTCAATCACGATCTGTTCGCCGGCCGGGATGATCGGGAAGTTGTCGAAGGTAAGCACGCCGCCCACGTTCGAGAACGTGTGCGACACCGGCGAGCCGCCACCCAGCCAGTAGGCAACATGGCTCACGTAGGACAGATCGGCGCCCGTGGTGTTGAGATCGTCCCACACCGTGACGCCATGCAGGTCGTTCAGTGAGCCCGCATTATTGATCACAGTCTGTGTGGCCGGATCGAACAGGACCGGCATCGTAAGGCTGTAGGTGAAGGGCTCACCGACCACGGCCGTGGTCCGGCCCACCGGGTTCTGCTTGTCGATCTTCTCGACAGGTATCAGGAGATTCTGACAGCCCTCCTGAATAGTCGTCGAGGAACCGTTGGTGAACCAGATTCTGTGGCCGGCGACGGAATTGCATGCCATCTGCCCGGTGTGCACGACATTGTCGAAGACGACGAGCCATCGCTCGTCAGTCTGGCCGGGCTGCGTCAGGAAGCTGAAGTTAGTGGGCAGCGGGTTGTTGGCCGGGAAATTTCTGATCGTGCAGTTCCGGTCGATCTGCAGCTGGGACGGAGCGGGCGTGCCGGCGAAGCCGTCGATCAGGCCGCCCGGGTAGTCGGAGCAGTCCTCGGCGCGCGCCGTCTGGGCGGCCAGCATCAGCAAGGCAAGCGCGAGCAGCCGGATGCCGATGCTCCGGGCGCCTGCTCTGTCGCTGACTGTATCGCTGAAAACCATGCGCTCTCTCGCTCCACTCACCGTGCGAACTCATCGCCGAAGTGGCCGCGGCAGCACATGCTGCACACCGGATCCCGGCGGTCCCGCTGTCATGGGGCCAGAGACCCTGTAGACCGGTGACTTTGCGTCGCCACCTTTCGGTGGTTTTGCCTTTGTCTGAATCGCGTTGAGCCTGTGGCTCAATGTGTCAAATCGATTAACCGTGCTCGTCTTCTACTGCGGATGGAGAGGGCATCCGCTCCCGCACCCGTGGCTGCAAGGCGCCGCAGGCGATCTCTCCTGCCGGTATCGGCGCGATGCGCGTCACCGCCGTCTGGTGACTTACCTCGGCGCAATACCATCGCTGCGTCCATCACTATCTCCGTGTCGCTCATATCGCCGGCAGGAAGTCGATCGGATACAAGATCGTGATTGCCGGTATGCCGTCCTTGGCGCCGAAGTCGAACGTGCGGACACGATCCAGGACCTGCACAGAGAGGGTCGGCGCGTCCATGTCCGTGCCCTGCAGCTCGCACAGGGAAACCCTGCCGTCCGGTTCGATCCTTATGCGCAGGACCATCTGCCCTTGCAGGGTCGGATTCTTGCGCAGCTCCCGATTGTAGAGCCTGTACAAGGCTGACTTGTGGCGGTCGAACACGATCTGTATCTCTTCGTCGGTCCGCCCGGCGCCGGCGCCGGCGCTCAATGGTCGGTCCTGGCCACCGCTGCCGCCGATGTTGCTCGTCGCGCGTGTCAGCTGCACGCCGGCGATCTGCCCGCCGCCGCCTCCGCCACCGACATCGCGGCTGATCGACGCAAGGTTGATGCCGCCGCTGGAGCCGGGGGCCTGCGTGGTGACCATCAGGCGCTGCGGTCGACCTGGTGCTTCGTCGCCGGCACTGCTTATGCGTGCGTCGGCGCCCAGTCTGGCAGAGGGGTTTTTGTTGGCGAGGTTCGAGAATTTCTCCCGGAACGCCAGAATGCCCTTGGACCTGGCCCGTTTTTCCTGCGCCTTCTGCGGAGCCTGTTCCGGTGCGGTCGCATCAGCGAGCTGCGGCGAGTCGGTCGGCGTCAACGGCTCCTCGATCGGCTCGGGCTCAGGCGGTGTTTCCTCCGGGGGTGTCTGCTGCAGTAGCGAAGGCGGCGGCGGTGGCGGGCGCTTCTTGGTCACCAGCTGCACCAGTCGCTCGGGCACGTCGATCACCTCCCAGCGCTCGGGCAAAGGCAGATCTATCTGCGGCAGCAGCAGGCCGAGCAACAAGCTTATCAGCAGAGATGCCGCCAGTGATTTATGGAAGCGCTGGTCTTCCTCGCCACCCCGGGCCCAGGGCATAACCTGCCGGCGGACGGGAAGCGCGCTGATCTCACGCTCGACGATCCACTCGAGCTTGCGCAGCTCTTCCTCTTCCTGGGCCTCGAACAGGTCGTCCTCGAGAAACGCGATGGCCTCCTGGTCCTGCTGGATGGTCTCTGCGATGGCTTGACGCCTGCCCTCTACCTCGTCCAGACGCTTCTGGAAGGCGTCCAGACGCATGCGCGCGCGGCGGATGCGTTCGACACCATCCCTGTCGCCGGGCGCTCCCGCCCAGAACAACTGGTCCGCGCCGATGTCGTGGAGCTCGTCCAGCGTGTCGCATGCCCGGCGCAGCAGTTCATATTGCCGTCGCTCGTTGGCGAGCGCCTCCAGCTCGGCGTCTACCGCGTGCAGATCGCGCACCAGGCCATCGAGTTTTTCGTTAGCCTGAGCGAGATCCGTCTCGAGTGCGTGCTGGTCATGGGTCTCTAAGGTATTCACAGGTTCACACTAGATTTGCGCGAGGTTCGGCGATTTCTGCATGACCGCCAGGGAGATCCGCCCATAGCCGTTATTGGTGCAGGTCGACATGACCTGCCTAACCACGCTGAAGGGCACCGACTTGTCGGCAAGGATGGTCACTTCCTGGCTCTCTGCGACGATCTGGGTCTTCAGGCCGATGATGTTGTTGCTCAGCTCATCCAGGCGCTGACCGATAGGCTCGATGTCCTGCCCGTCCATCGCCAGTATGTCGTCGATCAGGACCACGGGCTCGCCCTGCACGATGACCTGCTCGGAACTGACGAAGATAACGACCGAATCCCGCGGTTTCGATTCGACGGCGGACTCCGGGAGCGTGATCCGCTTCGGCGTCTCCAGCACCTCGGTGGTGGCGGAATTGATGAGCAGGAAGAACACCAGGATGGTAAACACGTCCATCAGTGACGTGAGATTCATCTTGGTGATCCGCACGCGGTTCCTCGACATCCTCTTCATCCGGCGAGAATTCTTCATGGCGCTTCTCCAACCGATATGGCCGTAAATAATGCGACCCTGACAGGCTCTTCCGCAGTCTCGCCCGGCAACTCCGCGCTCCTGACGATATCCATCACCTGGATGAGGTAGTCGTACGGAATGTCGGGCTCAAGCAGCACGGACGCATGATCCTGGTCCGGATAGTCACGCTTGAGTGATATCAGGTACTCGGACAGCGTCGGCAGGTCATACTCGTCATCCACGTTGGGGATCGACGCGATCACCTGATTCCCGTTGGTGATCTCCAGGCCTGCGTGGCGGACGATGACCTCGACCTGGAAACCGGGATCCCCGGGTGGCTGCCCGCCCGTGGCGCTGGGCAACTGCAGTTCAACAATGGTGATGCGGGAGAACACCGCAGTGATCAGGAGAAATGGCACCAACACCACCATCAGATTCAGGAAGGTGGTCATGTCCAGCTCGAAAGGCTGTTGCTTATGTCGCTGATAGTGATGCTGTCTGGCCATTTTAGTTACACCTGAACCTGGCGTCGCGCCGTCGTCGAGATCACATTGAGGGCCTTCACCGAAGCCATCTCGAGGCTGTCTACGATCTGGCCAGTCTTGGCCGTCAGCATGGTATGGATGACCAGAAGCGGAATCGCCACCATCAAACCGAATGCCGTCGTGTTCATCGCCACCGAGATGCTGGCCGACAGCAGGTCCGCCTTCTCGGCCGGATTGGCATTGGCCACGGCCGTAAAGGCCTGGATCAGGCCCATGATCGTCCCCAGCAGGCCGAGCAGTGTGGCGATGCTGGACGCCAGCGCAACGTAAGGCGTGCGCTTCTCGAGCCGCGGGACGATCTCCATCATGCTCTCCTCCATCGCGATCTCGATGTCTTCGCGACGGCGCACCGCGCCCTCCCGCGCCAGGCCCATGCCCAGGAGCTGAGAGACGGTCGACGTGTCATCGCTGGCCAGCTCGCGAGCCTTATCGAAGTCACCCTCGCTGAGCGCCGGCTGCAGCTTGCTCCAGCTGGTCTGGTTCTGATCGGTAACCAGCTTCAGGGTGATGTACCGCTCCACCGCAATCGCGGCGCCGACCGCGAACACGATCAGAATCGGGTACATGAACGGCCCGCCTGTGACGAAAAATCCTATGATCGAAAATATGAAATCCATAACCACATCCTCCTGAACTCAAAGTCTCCAAAACCTACCGAAGCTACTGCGTAACCGCGCGTGCGCGTCTCCATCTGTCGTCATGCGCCGACGATCGGGCGGCGCGGCTCACTCCGCCCTGATCTCGTAGTAATCCAGCTCACGCATAAACACCTCTTTGTCCACCGGGCCCCGGCCGTCATCGGCGGTCTGCGATACGTCGAGCCTGGCGCCAAGCTCGGAACTCTTCCAGGGCACGATCACCAGGGCCTTCGGCGCCTCGTGATCACCGACGATGGACATCCCGGAAATGAGCTTGTCCTCGTCTTCCTGGGTCTCCTCACCGACGGCCGGTCCGGCAAACACGAGCAACGGCATGCAGATGATGATTGTTCTGAACATGTCTCCTCCTAGCGGCTCGCCCTGGCGCGAACATCACTGATCCACATGGCGGCCTCTTCGTCGCCCGGGACGGCCTCACTGTAGAGCTGATAGTGCTCCAGCGCGCAGTCGGTATCCGCGAGATACATGTCGCAGAGGATCGCGAGATTCAGCCGCGCGAAGTGAAATCGCGGGTGTATCTCCAACGCTTCTTGGTAGCTGGCCCGCGCCTCCTCGAAGCGGCCGTCCTTGCGGTAGATCATCCCCAACTCGTTATGGGCAACCGGGTGCCGGGGATTGAGCTCGAGGGCTCGCTTGATGCTCGCCTCGGCGGGCCGCAGATCGTCGACGCGGCTGTAGGCAATCCCCAGGTTGATGTGGGCGGCAGTGACGTCAGGCGCACGCTCGACAACGTCCTGCAGCAGCACGATGCCCTCGTCGTAACGTTCCTGCTGCAGCAGCAGCATCGCGTTGTCGAAATCGGCGCGCACGTCCCCGCTGACCTGCACCTCCTCGATGATGGTGAAACCCGTATCGTCCTGGACTTCCACCACCGC
>Ga0265306_10000239_pt1 | contig 24690 bp, 22 predicted proteins | sample Helome_3_FD_192493 | JGI IMG/M metagenome (GOLD analysis project Ga0265306, IMG submission 192493) | Marine sediment microbial communities from subtidal zone of North Sea - Hel_20160420 (Illumina Assembly) | ecosystem: Environmental > Aquatic > Marine > Subtidal zone > Sediment ... | reverse complement strand
TCCGGCCCGTACTGGCCCGCAAATTCGCCGAGCAGGTTTTCCACTCGCTCCGAGAAGTCCACGGTCCCCTCGATGATGAACTCGGCGCTGGCCGGAACCAGCAGATCGTTGGTCTTGCACCTGACCAGTTCGACGGGTTGCCCGGCCAGCGCGCCGCCGACACCGAATTCCGTGACATTCGGCGGCAGCTTGCACGTGGCGGCGACGATCATCGACGGGTCGGCACCGATGGCCAGCGCGATGGGCATCGGCTTGCCGGTGGTCTCCCAGGCTGCGTAGTGCCGCCGCAGATCGCTCATGCTGCTCGCATTGATCACGCAGCGGTTCTTGCCAATGATCAGCGTCCGGTACACGCCGACGTTGTAGATACCGTTGTCAGGATCCCGGGTAATGCCGATGGCGGCGGTCATGAAGGGCCCGCTGTCCAGTTCGAAAAAGGTTGGCACCGGCAGGCTGGCAAGGTCGACGTCGTCGCCCGCAATGACGATTTCCTGGGCGACAGCCTTGTCAGTCTCGACCGGGTCGATGGGTGCGGCCCTCGCGGCCTCCAACAGCGCATCGAACTCGTCATCCCCAAAAGCCCCCGGGTCGGGCTGTTCCAGCGCCAGCGCGAAACGGGGCAGCGTATTCAACAGGCCGCCCACGGCGCGATAGCTGGCGCCCCTGACGGCTTCAAACAGGAATGCCTGCCGCGCCTGGTCGAGCTTTTGCATCACGCCGGCCATCTCGTAGTGAGGGTCTACCTCGCGTGGCACGCGCACCAGTTCACCCCGCTGTTCGAGCAGTGCGACGAAAGAACGAAAGTCCAGCACCCGGTTCACTCCTGCAGTCAGATGGCCCGGTCGGGCGAGCGGCTGCATTGTATCTGCGCAGTGGTCAGGGTCGCAGGCACGGTCCGGAGTTTGACCGCCCAAGGGGCAGGCGGGGTGGCGCAGGGCGGGCGTCCGCCGCGCTGATTCTTGCATTAAACCAGGAATTAAAAGTCATTTAAAACATGCAAATAGAATTGATATCTGAGAGTATTTCTGGAATTAGCCAAGGCCTGTAAACAGTTGTGTAATCAGCGTGGCAATGACGCTTTCCCGTTAGGCAAGCAACACCGGTTCGGGGCATGATCGCCGTGGCGCGATGTGAGCCATCAACGAGCGGGAGGCGGTCTTGAGTAACGCGGCAGAAGCAACCCTGGCAGGGGCGGGGACGGACGCAGATCCGCAGCGGTATTTCTGGTACGCGGTGTGGGCCATGCTGATGGGGGTGTCCTTCCTGCCACTTCTCGGCGGCCCGTTCCGGCTGCCACAGATCATGGGCTACACGACGTTGCTCGTGATCCACGAGTTCTCCGCGTTCCTGTTTTTTGGCCACACGTTTTTCAGCAACATCTGGGCTCTGAAACTCCGGTTGACGGAACCGGAAGAGACCGGGGTTCGCGCCCGGGCCTTCCTGCGCATCCTCGCCATGAGCATTACCGGGCCGACGTCGTTCATTATCCCTGTCAGCGGTCTGATGGTTGTTGAGTCCTTCGGTGGCCTGGAAGCTGCCCCCTGGGCCTGGGACGCATACTTCGCATTCTGGATCATGCTTGGCATCAGCATCATTCCCGACGTGATTCGCTATGCGCGCAACCGCCATGCCGGCCAGGTGCGCCACGGTATGAAGAGCGGCGGGATCCGCGGCATGCTGGCCCTGGTGCTGACCCTGTACATCATGGTTTGCATGGTGGCGAAGGTGTCGATTTTTGCCGGACCTCTCGGCGGCCTGCTGATCAGATGAGCCACGGCCGGGGCGGTTCCTGAGGCTTTACCAGGCCACGGTCTCGCCGTTATAACGGCGGAACGTGCCGCTGTGTTGCGGCTGCAGATCGGCAATCAGCTGGCGCAGGCCGGCCACGCTGTCTTCCGGCTGCACGTCTGCGGTGCCGAAATCCATGCGGGTTTGCACGTAGCCGGGACAAAACAGGGCAACGATGATGCCCCGGTCGCGCAGCACGTCCGCCAGCAGTCGCATTGCCTTGTTCAGGGCCGTCTTGCTGGAGGCATAGGCGAAGGCGGGTGTGTCGCGTTCCACCAGCGAGCCAACGGTGCTCGACAGGGACACGATCTTTTTCTGCTCGCTGGCCGCGACAGCATCGACGAAGGCTTCCGCCATCTTCATCGGTCCCAGCGTGTTCGTTTGCAGCACCTGCTGCCAAAGCTCATAGTCCAGCGTGCCGAAGTGCTGGCGCCCGATATGCTGCGGAATGGGTACCGGGCCGATCATGCCGGCGTTGTTCAGCAGCACGTCGATGGTCTGCCCCCGGTAGCGTTGGGCAAGGACGTCGATCTGGTCGCGATCGGTGACTTCGAGGCCTTCGATGATCAATTCGCCGTCGCCGGTCAGGGCTTCCAGGTCGCCGGCGTTGGCGGGGTCGCGCAGGGTGGCGATCACCCGCCAGCCGTCAGCCAGGTACTGCCGCGCGAACTCCAGCCCGATGCCGCGATTCGCACCGGTGACCAGCACCGTGGGCCGGCTCACGCGAGCAGGTCCTCTGCCTCACGCTCGCTCAGCGGATCCGCCAGCATGAAGCCCGCTGCCTTAATTTTCTCGTTGCTGACGTTGCGCGGGCCCTTGCTGAGGCCCAGCCAGGTGATGGGCGCCAGGCCTGCCTGCTCGCCCACCTTGCCGAAGAACTCGGCCTTGGAATCCCGGACATCGTTGAACAGGTTGTAGAGACCGTCGAGGCGGTTCTCAATCGCGAATTGCAGCCCCCGGACCACGTCGTCACGATGCACGATCATCGCGTCCGATTCGCCGTCAAACGGGATCTGCTGACCGGCAATCCGGGCGACTTCCAGCGCATGCAGCCGGCCGGGCCCGTAGATGGTCCCCGTGCGGTAGTTGCACACATGCAGGCGCTCGGTAGCCGCCTTTGCCAGCAGTTTTTCGGTGTCGATATAGACCTGCGCGAAGGGTGATGTCGCGTTCGGCGGGGTGGCTTCGTCCACGTGGTCGGCGCCGCCGGCATCGCCGTAGGCGTTCAGGGAGCTGCAGAAGACGATCTGCTGCAATCCGGACGCCGCATCCAGGTTCGCCACCAGGGATTCTGCAGTGCCCACGTAGGAGTCGCGGTACAGCTCCGGGTCCATGTACGGCTTGCCGTCTTTCTCCGTAAGGCCTCCGGCCATGGTCAGCAGGACCACATCCTGGCCGGCGATCAGCTCCCGCATTTTGTCGCGATCGCTGCCCTTCATCACAACCACGTGGTCGGCGACGGACTCGAGTTCCGCTGCGCGTTCCGGCCGGGTGGTCGTCACGCTGATCTCATGTCCCTGGCTGCGCAGGTGGCGGGCTGCCGCAAGCCCCGTGTAGGCGGCTCCAACGATGGCAATTTTCATCATAAAAACCTAAATAAAACAGATACTAGAAAGTTATATATCACTTAGATTATTCATCAGGATCCGGCGCATTTCCTGGCCCTGATCGGTGCCGACCAGGCGGTAAACGCCTTTCCAGGCCCGCGGGTCGAGGCGCTCGCTGAAAAAGCCTTCCAGGTGCCGCCGGTTGCGCTCACGCATCTCCGCCGGCTCCGGGGGCGGGTAGTCGAGGGTTTTCACCAGGTCGAGCCAATGGTCCAGGTAGACATGAATCTGTTCACCGACGCGCTCGAGTTCGGCGCGATCGGTAGGCCGGCCCACGCCGATGCTCCACGGCGACAGGTAAGCCGCAATGGCCGGGTTTGCGGGGGCACTGGCGCAGGCATTGTCCGCGTTTTGCGTGGCCCGCCAGTAGGCCTTGGTAATAGGGCCGAACACCGCTTCGATGTACGCCGGGTGGTCGATGGGATCCAGGCGCGGCAATAAGTCGGCGTTGTAGACGCAGCGATCCTCGCCAAACTGAACCACCTGGCCGTGAAAGTGCGGCATCACGCTGGTGGCGGTGCCGAACAGGAAGAACAGCTGGGTGTCGGCCGGGTCGCCCGCCAGCCGGATGTGGACCATGCGGTCCACGCACCCGCCGCCGGCCCACAAGCGCAGAAAACCGGCGGGTTGCCCGGGGTTGTCGGCGGCCGTCAAAGGCAACAGCGGCGCGCCGCCCGCGCCGGTGCGTTCCTCGAAAGGCAGCCGCGCCGTGCAGCGCGACACGAGGGCATCGACGAAGCTGAAACCAAAGTCTCCGGTAGTCATGGCTGGGGAGCATACGGAAGCGCGTTCTGCGCAGTGCCGATTGCGGTTGCCCGTGTTCGCTAGGCAGAATCCACGGCATGAAAGACTGGCAGTTCAGCGGGCGGGTGACGGCGGGCGCGGGTCAGGGCAGCGGCTTTACCTCTCGCGACTGGGTTCGCGAGGCGTTCATTGCTGCGGTCGGCATCGACCCGTTCCCCGGTACGCTCAACCTGCAGCTGGAGTCGGACAGCGCGCTGGAGGCCTGGACGAAGCTCAAAGCGTCGCCGGGTATCGGGATTCCCGGCCAACAGGGCGCCTGTGATGCGCGCTGTTATCCCGTGCGGGTGGCTGAGCGCGTGCCCGCGGCGATAGTTCTGCCGGAAGTTGCCGGCTATCCGCCGGCGCAGGTGGAACTGGTGGCCGCACTGCCCATGCGCCAGCACCTGGACCTGAGCGAAGGTGACGAAGTTCTGGTCCAGGCCAGTCCGCGCGGCCTCGTGACAGCGGCCATCTTTGACGTGGACGGCACGCTGATTAACAGCGTGGACGCGTACCACATTGCCGCTGGCCGCGCGGCAGCGCCGCTGGGTTACTCCGTCACTCACGACATGGTGCGCCAGGCCCTGAACTCGCAGCAACCGTTCTGGAATGTAGTCATTGAGAATCCGGCGGAGCGGACCGCCGACACGATCGCGAATCTGCGCCGGGACACCATGCGGCACTGGGCGGACGTGCTCGACGAGCATGTATCGGTGTTTCCCGGGCTGCGGGCGACACTCGAGGGACTGCAGGCCGGCGGCCTGAGATTGGCTATCTACACCGGGTCGCGCGGGGAGTCCTTCGGGCCCCTCGAGCGTTCCGGGCTGCTCGAATTCTTCGAGATCGTGTTGACCGCTGACGACGTGGAGGAGGCGAAGCCGCACCCGGAAGGCGTGCTCAGGTGCCTGGAAGTTCTGGGCGTTGCCCCGGCCGAGGCGGCCTATATCGGTGACTCGGTGCCGGATATGGGCGCCAGTCATGCGGCCGGCGCGCGTGCCGTTGGGGTGCTGACCGGTGCAGCGAACTCGGCCGCCCTGTCGGCGGCCGGTGCGCACGATCTGGCAGCTGATCATGCAGCCCTGTTGAGGATACTGCTGCCACAACGCTAACGCGCAGCGTCGGTCCCTCGTCGCACCAGGCGTCCCGCAGCGTGACAATCGGAGTATCCTGATAGCTGGCTGATGCTCGCATTGGTGGCGAATCATGAACTCTCGATCCATAACGATGCCGTTGATCAATGCGCTGGCGCTGGCGCTGACCCTGCTCGTCAACGGCCTGGCCAGCGGGCTGCCGCTTAACGGCCAGACCACCGGACAGATTTCCGATCGGTTTGACGTCTACTTCGTGCCGGCCGGCTACGTGTTCTCGATCTGGGGGCTGATTTACGCCGCGCTGATTGCCTTCGTGGTCTATCAGTTCTTGCCGGCTCACCGGGACAGTCCGGCGGCTGGAAGAATCGGCTGGTTATTTGCCGCGAGCTGCGCGGCCAATATCGCCTGGATTTTCTGCTGGCACTACGAGCTTTTTCCGCTCGCTCTCGTCACGATGCTCTTCATGCTGGGCTGCCTGATCAGCATTTATCTGCGCCTGGATATCGGCGGCGACGATGCACCCAGGCCGGATCGCTGGTTCGTGCATGCGCCGTTCAGCCTCTACCTCGGCTGGATCACGGTAGCCACCATCGCCAATACCACGCAGCTGCTGGATTACCTGGCCTGGGGTCGCTGGGGTCTCGCTGCGGAAACCTGGATGGTGGTGATGCTGGCCGTGGCAGTGGCCCTGGCCGCAGTCGTGGCCTGGCGCCGCCGCGATGTGGTTTACCTGCTGGTACTCGTCTGGGCGCTGGCGGGTATCGGTGTCAAGCAGGAGGCGGTGGCGCTGATCGCTACAGGTGCCTGGGTTGCCGCCGGTGCGATCGCGCTGCTGGCACTGGCATCACTGGTGCGCCCGTTGCGCCGGTCCGCCGCCTAGTCGCGCCAGTTCCTGAAGTAGTCGGCCCAGCGCTCGTTGACCAGGTCGAAGGTCTCCGGGCTGAGTTTCTCCAGCAGCACGCGGGACACTTCGGGCCATTGTTCCGGGCCGCCCTCGCCGGGCAGCTGACGCGTGGCGTCGATGATGATCTTGCTGGTCAGCCAGCGGGTCGGCGCACTCGGGTCCAGGGGCATGCCGCGCGTCTGCGGCAGGATTGCGGCCGCCGGGTGAGGCTGCCAGCGAGTGCCCAGCGCGCGCAGGATCTGGCTGCGGTCGTGTACGTCCACGTCGGCATCTACCACGATGATCACCTTGCCGAAGATGTCGCCGGCGGCAATGTGTTGACCGGCCAGCATGCCGTCGCCCGGGAGTCGCTTGCGGATGCTCGCCATGACCACGCCGTTGGTTTCCGTAGGCCTAAAGAACTCCACCAGGTTCGGAATGACTCGCCGGTAATTGCGGTTGTTCGTCACCAGCTGCGGAATGCCCATTGTCAACTTGGTGATGCCGGCGAAGGAGTTGCTCACCCACGGATTGTTGCGGAAGGTCACGGCCTGGATGTCCATGAAGAAGTTGCTGTCTTTCTTCAGGCCCATGTAGCCGTAGGTTTCGCCGTACGGGCCTTCTGCCTCCATCTGGTCGACGGAGATCTCGCCTTCGAGCACGATCTCGGCGTGGGCCGGCACGTGTATGTCACTCGTCTCGCACTTCACCAGTTCCACCGGCCGGCCGCGCAGTCCGCCGGCGATCTGTAGTTCGTCTTCGCCGAGGCTCGCGATCTTGGATGTGCTCAGGGCGAAGATCAGCGGATCTGCGCCCATGACCACGGCCGCCGGCACGCGTTTCTCTCCGCGCTTTTTCACGCGCATCAGGAAGCTCCAGGCGTGCTGACCGATCTCGGTGTTTACGCCGATGCGCTTGCCGTTTTTGACCTGGCAGCGGTAGGTACCGACGTTGCGTCCCAGGTCCGGATCTTCGATGAACACGCTGGCCGCCGTGATGTAGCGCCCGGCGTCCGCGGGGTTGGTCTGGATCCACGGAAACTGCAGGATGTTTACCGCATCCCCGGTATGGATGTTGTTCTTGCACGGTGCCTGTGCGGGGGCGACCTCGATCGGTTCGATGGTGGGCCAGCGCCCGTCGTTGTCGAGCAGCGCGTCGAGATGCGCAAAGGTTCGCCGGTAGATTTCGCGTGAACTGCTGCCCGGATCCTGGACGCCGAGGGCCAGGGCCTCGCCGAGCCAGCCGCCATAGATGTTGCCGAGCACGGGCCCTTGCTGCCACTCGCCGTCGATCTTGATGCGTTCGACCAGGAATGCCGGGGCATCGTCGTACCCGTATTCCTCGATCAGGCGATAGCAGAAGCCGGTGGCCTCGAACCGGTCCTGGTCCATTTCGGCGACCCGCAACAACCTGCCGCGGGATTCCAGCGCACTGGCGAAATCACGCAGCGAGTCAAAGGGTCCGGTAGTCAATGCGCCCGCGCGTTTCAATGCGGCTTCGCTCACGATCCGATCTCCAGCCTGGTCTCGATGTGCTCGCCGGCGACTTCCACGTTGTCGAGCGCGCGGCCGAGCAACTGGGTTATCGCGGCGATTTCTGCCGGCGGCAAGCCGGCCAACAGATCCTGTACGCAGTCGGTGGCCCGGGGCAATAGTTCTTTGTGCACCCGCCGCCCGACGGACATGTAATTACGTATATTATCGTCGGCTGCAATGCAAGCAGGGAGACGGCGATGGCAGCAGCAACTGACCTGAAGGCGCTGCACGACGTGATGTACGGCAAGGTGCGCGGGCACCCGGTGGCTATCAGCCTGTTCCACGACGAAGTGCCCGCCGCCTACCAGGCCATCAAGGTGGATCCATGCGCCATCGTCCGCCACGCCATGGACGATGGTGAGATCGTGCATGTAGATCGCGAGCACCACGACTGCATCACCGGCGCGTACACGGCCGGTTTCGATGCAGGCACGCCGGATACCCGCACGGGCCAGTACCTGGCCAGACACATCCCGGCGATTACCGACGAAGGCGCCGCGGCGGCGAAGAGCGGCGAGTATGTGTTGCCCCAGGGACTCGTGCGGGCCATTGGCGCAGCACCCCTTGACCGGGTCCCGGCTGGTGTTGAGGTCAACTGGATCGTCGTCGTGTGTACGCCCTACTGGGCCAATTTTATCGGCGGCGCGCGCTCGGTGGTGGACGGCACGCCGCCCCACGGCGCGGCCGGTACATCATTCTGCAGCGAACTCTTTGCGACGCCCTGGTACTCGGACAACGTGGTGCTTGCGCCCGGCGACATCGGCGGGCGCATGAACAACCGGCTGAAGCCCGAAGAGATGTTCGTCATCGTGCCGATGCAGTGGACCGGAACGCTACTCAGCATTCTCGGCGAAACCCCCGATACGCGAGCCATCTACGAGGCCACGCGGCCTGCGGATTCTCCTTACTGGCTGAAGCGCAAGCGCGCGGCGGAGAAGAAAAAGGCAGCAGGGGAGCACGCCGAGATTTTCACCATGCTGTGGGACGAAGAGGCCCAGGCACTGCTGGCCAGGATGCCGGGCAACGCCCGCGAAACGGCCATCGAAACCATGGAAGAATTCGCGCATCTGAACCATTACAAGAGCATCACCCGGTTAGTGATCGACGAACAGATGCGCAGCATAGGCATGGATCCGGCAATACTGGACCAGGGGGGCTGATGGGCGAAGCAACAATCGACGAGATTGGCCACGATATGCAGGGCAAGACCGTGCTGATCACCGGCACGGCCAGCGGCATGGGTCGTATCGCGGCACGGCGGCTTGGGGAGCTCGGCGCGCGGCTGATTCTCGTGGACTGCGACGTGCCGAACGGTGAAGATGGTCGCGACGAAATCATTCGCACGACGGGCAATCATGCAGTGGAGTTTATCGATTGCGACGTGACGGACTTCGCGCAAGTCTCGCGCATGTGCCAGCACGTGAACGCGGCCTATGACCGGATCGACGTGCTAATCAACAATGCTGGTATCACGGAGACCGTTCGGCGCGAAAGCGTGAACGGCTTCGAGATGACCATGGCGACGAACTTCCTGGGGCCATTCCTGATCTGCCATCTGCTGCAGGACCAGCTGAAAGCCAGCGCGCCGTCGCGGGTCATCAACATCTGCTCCGATGCGCACAAGATGGTCAAGGCCCTGGATTTCGACGATATCGACAACCGGCAAGGCTGGCGCGGAGTGAATCACAACAAGGGCTTCCAGGCCTATGCGCGGTCGAAATTGTCGCTAGCCGCGGCGTCTTTCCGGCTTGCGGAGAAACTGCAAGGCTCGGGTGTCGATGTCTACACGGTGTCACCGGGATATTTCATCCGCACGAACATTCACCGGAACATGCGCGGTATCTGGAAGCTCGGGGTGAAGCTCTTCTGGCCGTTGCTGCAGTCGGCTGACCGGGCAACGCGAACCTACGTATATCTTGCCAGTGTGCCGGAGGTTGCCGGCGATACCGGTCAGTACTGGGAGCATATGGCACACAAGGAGCCGTCGCCCGCGAGCCGGGACGGTGCACTGCAAGACAGGATCTGGAATTACGCGCTGACGGCAACCGGCTCGGCGAGTGATGCCGCAGCCTAAATGATCCCGCGCGCGCGTAAATCGGCGAGTTCGTCTGCAGACAGCCCGAGCACGCCGCCGAGCACCTCGTGGTTGTGTGCGCCAACGTCCGGACCGGGCCAGTCGGTGCGCCCGGGCGTGTCGCTCAGCTTCGGCACGATGGCGGGAATCTTCAGGTCTTCCCCATTGATCTGCACGGTTTCAAACATTTCGCGGGCCTGATACTGCGGATCGTCGAGCATGTCTACCACGCTGTAGATCGGGCCGCCGGGCACCCGCGCTTCTTCCAGTGCCGCGAGCAGCTCATCGGAGGTCATAGTTTCGGTCCAGGCCAGGATCGCATCGTCGAGTTCCTTTTCGTGCTCCACCCGGCCGGCGTTGTCGGCAAGGCGCGGGTCCTCGCCCAGGTCATCCCGGCCCATGGCGTGGCATAACCGCTTGAAGATCGAGTCGCCGTTGCCCCCGATGATGACGAACTTGCCGTCTTTGCAGCGGTAGGTGTTGGTCGGCACGATGCCGGTGATGGTGGAACCCGACGGCTCGCGGATCACACCGGCGCCGTCGTACTCGGGTACCACGCCTTCCAGCAGGTTGTACACGGCCTCGTAAATGGCCGAGTCGATGATCTGGCCCTTGTGCTCCGGGTCGCGGGCGCGATTCACCACGGCCAGCAGAATGCCGATGACCGAGTGCATGCCCGCCAGGGTGTCGCCAATGCTGAGGTTGGGCCGCACGGGGGCTTCGCCCGGGTAGCCGTTTACGTAGCGGAAGCCGCCAAAGCCTTCGCAAACAGAGGCGAAACCGGGTTTCGAGGCATAGGGCCCCGTCTGCCCGTAACCGGAAATCCGCGCGTATATCAGTCCGGGGTTTGCGGCCCGCAGCACGTCGGGGCCAAGACCCCATTTCTCCATGGTGCCGGGGCGGAAGTTTTCGACAATCACGTCCGCGGTTTCGGCCAGCCGGCGCACGAGGTCACGGCCTTCATCCGTGCGCAGGTTAGCGGTGACGCACTTCTTGTTGCGGGCCAGGCTGTGCCACCACAGGGCCATGCCGTCTTTCATGATTCGCCACTTGCGTATCGGGTCGCCGTCACCGGGTGTTTCCACCTTGATGACTTCGGCACCGTAGTAGCCGAGCATGGTGCCGGTAAAAGGTCCGGCCAGCAGCTGGCCAACTTCAATGACGCGAATGCCGTCCAGCGGCCGAGGGTTGTTTTTTGTCATGGCCTGGGCGCCCGTCTGCGCGGGTTTCCTTGTTAATGGGAGAGTTTCAGTCTAGCCCATGCCTGCCGGTCATGACAGGGACGGGCCGGTGGTCTCCGTCAGATGAATGACCGCACCGCCGGGCACCCTGGCCGTGCGCGCTGCTTATTGTGCCGTGGCTTCCGTCAGCGGAATCACCCGGGCGAGATCGAAGTCGATCACGGCGTCGAGCTTGCGCTCGATCTGCAGGTAGCGCATGACCTTTCGTTCCGGCAGCACCTTTCGAAACTCCTTGATGTACCGGCGCTGGAGTTTCAACATGTCTTCTTCGTATTTCACGACAGAGTCAACGATGTTCCTGGCTTGCTCGTCCGTCATCGTTGCGTAGTTGTCTCGGAAGGTCTTGATGTTTTCCAGGCGGCGATCGATCAGCGGCGCCCGATCGTATTGAAAATCCCTGTAGACCGGCCAGAATTTTTCGCTTTCCGCCTCGCTCAGCTGCATATTCTCGGCCACCAATGCCTGGCGATCCGTGGCGATTTGTGAGCGTATGACCTCCATCGCGTCGCGCTCCTGCTGGGCATCGACAATGGGTGCGTATAAACCGGTGCCGAGCACGACAGCGACCGCGACGGACAGAATCTTGATGGACATAGGTGGTCTCGCTTGAGGTGAGCGGCGGACGGTACCTAACGTGGCTGGGCTTGTCCAACGTAGTGATACGAGATAAAGCGGGGCCCGTCGAAGTACTCCTTGCGCAGCTCGGACATGCGGAACCCTGCTGCGTCGATGAGTTGATCCATAGGCCGGTTAAGTGAGCATCCCAGCAGCGGTCGGCTGAGGTGTGTCAGCCAATCCTGCCACCTGGCGACGCTCGCATCCGGCGCGCGGCCGTGCTCGAGAAAGAGCAGGCGGCCCGACGGCCTGAGCACGCGGCGCAGCTCCAGCAGCGCCGTTTCCAGATCCGGGATCGAGCACAGGGTCCACGTGGTCACGACGGTATCGACACTGGCGTTTTCCAGCGGGATCGCCTCGGCATCGGCCTCGATCAGGTCCACAGAAAACGGGACACCCTTAGCACGCTCGGCCGCTTTCTCCAGCAGTTGCCCTGCCGGTTCCAGCCCAAAGACGTGGGTCACGTCTTTACCGTAGTGTTCGAGATTGAGACCGGGCCCTATGCCCACCTCGAGCACGCGCCCGGTCGCCAGGGGCGGCACCAGCGGCCGGTACTTGGCCATCTGCTTGTTTTCCATGCCGCGCGCCACTAGCGCGGGCAGGACACGGTCGGCGTACCAGCCCATGGAATCAGGCCAGCCGACGCAGCCAGTCGGCAATCGCCATGCCAATTTCCGGGCCGGAGTCTTCCTGGATAAAGTGGATGCCGCGCACGGTCACCTCGCTCTGATTGGGCCAGGTGCGACAGAACTCGCGCTGCGCGCCGCTCAGGATTGCGCCCGGTTTTGCATTGATGAACAGTTTTGGAGCCTCGCAACGGGCCAGCCACGCGGCATACTCGCTGACGATGGCCACAACATCCGCCGGTTCGCCGTCAATCGGGAGTTCGCGCGGCCAGCTCAGGGTCGGGCGGCGGTCTTCGCCGGGCATCGCAAATGGAGCCCGGTAGGCGGCCATTTCCTCGTCACTCAACTCGCGGATGATGGAACCGGTCAGCACTCGTTCGACGAAGGTATTTTTTTCGAGAATCAGGTTTTCTCCGGCCGCGCTGCGAAAGGCCTGGAAGAGGCTGCGCCCCGCCTCCGGCCACTCGGCCCACGCCAGCGGGCGGACCAGGGCCTCCATGTACACCAGGCCCCGGACGCGCTCCGGGTGGCGCCGTGCCCAGTCAAAGCCCAACGCCGATCCCCAGTCATGCAGGACCAGGGTGACCGCATCACCAAGGTCGAGCTGGTCGAGCAACGCGTCGAGAAAGCGCCGGTGCTCGGCAAAGCGGTAGCTCGAGGGGGTCGGGTGCGACAGCTTCTGCGACTGGCCCATGCCGATCAGATCCGGCGCCAGGCAGCGGGCCTGGCCGGCTACCTCGGGCATGACGTGACGCCACAGGTAACTGGAGGTGGGATTACCATGCAGGAATACCACCGGTGGCCCGGTGCCAGTTTCCCGACAGGCCATGGAATGATCGAGCACGTTGTAGAAGCGCGTTTGCGCCTCAGCGCTCATTTGCGGCCCTTGCGCAGGATCGCATCGGCGATCAGCCCGAGGAAATCGGCCTCGTTCTCAATAGCCGCGGCATCGCGCACCTCGATGGTATAGCCCTGGGCGTCGGCCACGTCCTGATACAGGGGGCGGCGGTGCCGCACGAGCTCGGGAAAGATCCAGCTCACGAAATCGTCCGGATCGATGTCATCCGGGTCGGCCAGTTTCCGTTCGCGCAGATACGCGGCAAGCCGGCCATCGAGAAAATCTTCCCGGTAGTAGAGCGGCTTCGGATTGCTGACCGCGCGGCGGATCAGTTCCTCTTCCATGTCCTGCCCGGCGCGCAGGTACAGAATCAGCGTGTGATCGATCAAGGTCTGCATCGCTGACGGGTCGTCCAGCTCCACGATGCTGCCGCCGGCGTCGTTCAGGAAATTATCGTATCCGTAGATCTCGTTCGATTTGCGAATGAAGCTTTCCACGTCGTGCATCGCGGCTGCTTCGGCCTGCGCGTGCAGGCGTTGCCTCCGCTTGAATTCATCCAGGGACAATCCGCCCCGGTCGCGGCGGCCGAGCTTGCCCAGGAAACTCGAAACCGGCTCGAGATTGTGTACGGTGATGTTGCTGGCAATATAGATGGAATCGCTGCGCAGCAGGTCCCGCAAAAAATCCACCTGCATGGCCTGCTGCTTGATGTTATCGAGGATCGGCTCTTCCAGGTACTTGGTGCCGATGCGGTAGTCGCCGGAATAGTGAAACCACCGGCTTTGCGGCAGGTGGTTGGCCAGGTGGGTCTTGCCTACCCCTGACATGCCGAGCAGGGTGATGGCTTTGCGGGGCCAGCGCAGGAATTCTTCCGCGGACATGTGCATGCCGGGATTGTTGCCGGGGGTGGCGCCGGGCGCAAGGCCGTGGTGGTCAGAGGCCGGCGAGGCGCCGGTGCAGATCCAGGGAGTCGGTGCTGGGCCGCTGGGCCTCTTCCTGCGGGTAGCGGAGCGGGCGGCCGGCCAGGATACGGTAGTTCGTGTCGAGCATGTCGTCGGCGATGATGACGGTGAGATTGCGCGTGTCCACCGCGATCTTGCCGAGATCGAACAGCGTGTGGAGGTCGGCCCGGAGCAGCAGGCCGTTGGTGGGATCGTTCGTCAAGCGGCCACGGTAGGGCACGATGTAAGCCGCTTCCAGTGCATCGGCCGCGTCACAACTGGTTACGGCACACTTGTAGTCGTAGGCGGCCAGCAGGCGCTTGCGGAACTCCGGGTGCCCGCGGCGACGGATAATACCTTCGACCACCTGGTTGCGGGCTTCCTTGCTGCTGGCGTTCTCAAAGGCCCGCAGTTTGTCCTGGTCGCGCTCGGTGAGCTGGATGATGCCGCTCATGTCGAGGATCGGCCCGCCGGCCCCCGTATTCAGCAGCCGGCGGCGTATGAAACGATCCACCGTCGTGAAATCCGCCTCGATTCGGTCCAGGACCTGGTTGTCCACACGCTGGAACTCCGGGTACTTTGCGGGGAGATAGTCCGTGAGCTGCTCACAGGGCAGTGACAGGGGTATCGGCTCCGACAGAAAAAACAGCAGCTCGCGGGCCGGCTCGTCGCTGGCGGTGTCCCAGATGGCGCGGGCGGCGGTGTCATTGTTGTACCGACCGATGACTTTCGCGAAGTGGTGATAGTTCCCGTTGTAGACAACCAGCACGCAATCACCGCGACCCATCTGAAACCAGGCCTCGACGAACTCCGGGCGGTTGGGGAGGCCCCACGCGTAGAAACCCCGGCCGCGGCGCTCGATATCGATCAGTTCAGGATAGGTTGCGTCGCTGAAGCTGCCAATCACCGTCTTCCGATCGACTGATTGGACGACCGACCGCTCCAGGTCTTTCCGGGAGCGAGAGTCCTCGACGGGCGCGACGAACAGTTTTGGCATGTGCACCTCAATGGGGCCAGAGATTATTCGCCGGTGAGGGCTGCATTGCAACGTCGGGCTCCTATGCGAGCACGCGTAGGGTTATCATTGCTGGCTTTGCGCGCGCTGCGGGCCGGGACCCGCGCGACTCAATGGAGAGCGGTCCGGGGCAATGGGCAGGGATAACTGGCAAGTCCACAAGTTCGGCGGCTCGAGCCTTGCCGACCCGGCCTGTTTCCGACAGGTCGCCGATATCCTGCTGGCTGCCAGTCCGGCGCCCATCGCCGTGGTGGTATCCGCCATGGGCGGGATGACCGATGCGCTGCTCGGCCTGGTTACCACCGCAGAGCAGGGGCCGGATGACATCGCGCCCGGTCTCGAAGCCATTTCGGCCCGCTATGCAGCCGCGGTGGACGAACTCCTGGGCGAAGATCCGGCGGCGGTCGAGGTGCTCGATGCCTTCCGGGCCGACCTTGGCGATGCGTCCGACGTGCTGCACGCTATTTCCCTGGTGCGCTCGGCGGCCGACCGCAGTCGGGATCTGGTAGCCGGATACGGCGAGCTCTGGTCGTCTCGTCTGCTGACCGCATACCTGCGGCGTGAGGCCGGGGCCCGTGACTGTCGGACCGAAGTCCATTGGCTGGATGCTCGCCGGCTGATCGTGGTAGAGCAGCGCGAAATGGGGCCGGCCGTGTTGTGGGACGCCTCGCATGCCAATGCCGCGCAGCATTTCCCGGCGCCCGCCGACGCCATTACCGTCATTACCGGCTTTATCGCGGCGGACGACGCCGGCTTGCATACGACCCTCGGCCGCAACGGCAGCGATTTTTCTGCGTCCATCGTAGGCGCCCTGTTGAAGGCCGGCAGCATCAGCATCTGGACCGATGTCGACGGGGTGCTGAGCGCCGATCCCAGCCGGGTCCCGGAGGCGGCCGTTATCCACCAGTTGTCTTACAACGAGGCCATGGAGCTCGCTTATTTCGGCGCCAAAGTCATTCACCCGCAGACCATGGCGCCGGCAGTCGAGCACGCGATCCCGATATGGATTCGCAATACCTTCAACCCGGAGGCGCCAGGATCGTGCATCAGCGGTGATGTCGAGAGCAGCACCCAGATCAAGGGCATTACCTCGATCGGCGGAGTCTCGCTGGTGAACCTGGAAGGCGCCGGCATGATTGGTGTGCCGGGCACCGCAGACCGGCTGTTCGGCGCCCTTCGCGAATCCGGTATTTCTGTGATCCTGATTTCCCAGGCGAGTTCCGAGCACTCCATTTGCTTTGCAGTGCCCGAACGCAATTCTGCGATGGTTGAGCAGGTCGTTCGGCGGGCCTTCGCCGCAGAACTCGAACAGGGGCAGGTTCAGAGCGTCGAGGTCCAGCACGGCTGCAGCATCATCGCGGTGGTGGGCGACGGGATGGCGGGAATGCCGGGCCTGGCGGCGAAGTTCTTCAGCACCCTCGGGCGGGCCGGCATTAATGTACGTGCCATTGCGCAGGGCTCTTCCGAGCGCAATATATCGGCCGTAGTCGACGCCGAAGACGCGACGCGCGCGCTGCGCGCCGCGCACTCCGGGTTCTACCTGTCGGCCGAGACGCTGTCGGTGGGGCTCATCGGGCCAGGTAACGTAGGCGCCATGCTGCTGGAGCAGATGGCGGCGCAGGCGAAGGCCCTGCGGGCCACCTTCGGCCTGGATTTCCGCGTGCGCGGCATTGCGACTTCCAGCCAGATGTTGCTGGCCGAGGCTGCCGTGGACCTCGGGAACTGGCGGGCGGAATTCAAGGCTGGTGCCGAAGCCCTGGACTGGGCTCGCTTTACGGCCCATGTGAATGCCGAACACCTGCCGCACGCGGTGATGGTTGACTGCAGTGCGAGCGATGATGTCGCGGGCCGATATCTCGACTGGTTCCGGCAGGGCGTGCATGTGGTCACACCCAACAAAAAGGCCGCCAGCGGGAGCCTCGCGGTCTACGACGAACTGCATGCGGTGCGGCGCAGGCACAACGCCCGTTTTCTTTATGAGACGACCGTGGGTGCCGCGCTGCCCATCATCGATACGCTGCGGGATTTGCGCCAGACAGGCGACGACATTGTCAGTATCGAAGGGATTTTTTCCGGGACCCTGGCCTACCTGTTCAACGTGTACGACGGCAGCGAGCCGTTTTCGGCCATTGTTCGCCAGGCCCGGGACAGCGGTTACACGGAACCCGATCCCCGCGACGACCTGTCGGGCATGGATGTTGCGCGCAAGCTCATCATCCTGGCGCGTGAAATGGGCCAGCGCCTCGAACTGGAAGACCTGGACGTGGAAAGCCTGGTGCCGGTCCACCTGGGCAGCGGCACCATCGACGAATTCCTGGATGCCTTGCCGGCCCATGACGCCGCCATGCGCGAGCGCTGGCAAGCGGCGTCCGACGCCGGGCAGGTGCTGCGCTACGTGGGTCGGCTCAGCCGGGAGCATGGCGCATCCGTGCGACTGGAAGCCTTGCCACTGGCGCACCCGTTTGCGCGCATGAACCTGACGGACAATATCGTGCGCTACGTGTCGCGACGCTATAGCGACAACCCGCTGGTGGTGCAGGGTCCGGGTGCCGGCCCGGCGGTCACCGCAGCGGGGGTCTTCGCTGACCTGCTGCGGTTAGCGGCGTACCTCGGCGCGAGTCGCTGATCGTGAAATTTCTCAGCACTCGCGAGGGTCCCCCGGTCAGGCTCGAGCAGGCCATCATGAGTGGCACCGCCCCGGACGGCGGGCTGTACGTCCCGGCTTCCCTGCCGCATTTCTCGCCCGCCGATTTCGCCGGGCTGGACGAATTCCCCCACATCGCGACGAAACTGCTGCAACCTTTCTTCGACGGCACGTCCCTGGAGAACGAGCTGGCCGCTATCTGCCGTGATGCGCTGAATTTTCCAGTGCCGCTGCGGCCCCTGGAGAGCGGAGCTGCGCCGCTGTCGGTGCTGGAAATGTTTCACGGCCCCACGGCGGCCTTCAAAGACGTGGGTGCGCGGTTTCTCGCCGCCACGATGGCGCGCATCATTGCGCACGGGGAATTCGCGACGCCGCCGGTTACCATCCTGGTAGCCACATCGGGTGATACCGGCGGCGCGGTAGCGGCTGCGTTTCACCGCCGCGCGGGCCTGCGAGTCGTCGTGTTGTTCCCGGAAGGCCGGGTATCTCCGCGCCAGCAACACCAGCTGACCTGTTGGGGAGATAACGTGCTGTCGCTGGCGGTGCGCGGCGAGTTCGATGACTGCCAGCGGCTCGTGAAGGCCGCCTTTGCGGATCCGGTGCTCAACGCGCGGCACAACCTGTGCTCGGCCAACAGCATCAACGTAGGTCGCTTGCTGCCCCAGGCCGCCTACTATGCCTGCGCGAGCCTGGCCTACTGGCAGCAGACGGGAAAGCCCACCAGTTTCATCGTGCCAACGGGCAATCTTGGCAACGGTTTCGCCTGCGTGTGGGCCCGGCGCATGGGCCTGCCCATCGACCGCATTGTATTTGCCACCAATGCCAATACGACCATCCCGGATTTCCTCAGCTCCGGCACCTGGTCCCCGCGACCCAGCGTCGCCACGCTGGCCTCGGCCATGGATGTGGGCGACCCGAGCAACATGGAGCGCCTGCGAGCCCTGGTCGGTGCGGATGCCGACGCCGTGGCGCGGGAAATCACTGCCTATACGGTGGACGACGCAACGATACGCTCGACTATTCGTGATGAATTCCAGCGCCACAACGTTGCCTGGTGTCCGCACACCGCGACCGGGCTGCACGTCTATCGGACGCTGAGCGAGGAAGCGCGGCGCAGCAGCCACTGGGCCGTCGTGGCCACGGCCCACGCAGCGAAGTTCGACACCATCGTCGAACCGTTGCTGGGAACTGCGGTGGAGCCCCCACCCGAGCTGGCAGAGTTGCTAGGCTGGGAGTCGAGTTACGAAACCATCGATGCCCAACTCGCCGACCTGGCGGCACAGCTCTAGCTGCAACGCCACTAGCGGAGTCGCAATGAACTGGCAGGCTACCCTCAGCGACCCGCGCGTTTTCGGCAGTGCTGCCGCCGCCGTAGCGCTGTTGCTGGCAGCGTTCTGGTGGTGGCGTCGGCAGCGGCGCCGTGATCCGCGCCAGCGCCTGCGAGCTGCCGCCCTGGATCTGCTGGAGGGTATCGTCGTGCCGGACGGCGAAGACGGCCAGCTGCATATCGAGTATGCGCTGCTGACGCCGGACGGAGTCATGCTGCTGGACCTGCGCGACGTTGAAGGACACGTGTTCGGCAGTAACGCGATGCAGGACTGGACGGTGCTGGCAGCTCGACGGCGATTCACATTCGCCAATCCACAGCACGCGATGCTCGACCGGGTGGCGGCGGTCCGGCGGTTGTTGCCGGGCGTGGATGTGCAAGGGCTCGTCAGCTTTACATCGCGCGCGCGTTTCACCAAGGGTTTGCCCGAACACGTCGTGCCGCTGGATACGCTGATCGACGAGCTGCGCAAGAATCGCGATGACGGTGAAGCGTCGGGCCTGCGCGAAGCCTGGGATCGGTTGCGGCGCGAAGCAGTGGCGGCGCAGGTTGGCCGCTTGATGGCAGACTAGGGCGTCGCAGCTGGTCGCTCCCGGCCATCCCTGGCCTCCGCGACACCAGGTCGTCCTGACCAAGCAAGCCGCTCCCACGGGCTTCCGGACCCCTTGGTGGGAGCGGCTTCAGCCGCGATTTCTTTGCGGGAGCCCAAATAGCCGCTCGGCATTGTGGGTCGCAGCGGCGGCCAGCTCTGCCGGTTCACAACCCATGAAGCGAGCCGTGGCGTCCAGGATGTGGCGCAGAAAAGCGGGTTCATTGCGGCGCCCGCGTGGCGCCTTGGGCAGGTCGCGCGGGACGAGGTAAGGCGCGTCGGTTTCCAGCAGCACCCGGTCCAGGGGGAGTTCGCGCACGGCCTGCTGCAGATCCTGCCCGCGTCGCTCGTCGCAGATCCAGCCGGTGATGCCGATGTGCAGACCCATGTCCACGTACTCGTGCATTTCGTCCGGGCCGCCCGTGAAGCAGTGGGCCACACCACCGCGAATGGCATCGATGCGTCGGCGCAGGATATGGACGAAATCTGCGTGCGCATCCCGCTGGTGCAGAAAAATGGGTTTGTCGGTCTGCACCGCAATGTCCAGCTGTGCGGCGAAGGCTTCACACTGGATGTCCCGGGGCGAGTAGTCGCGGAAATAGTCCAGGCCGCATTCGCCCACTGCCACCACCAGGTCATCGGTGGCGATGGTAGCCAGCTCGGCGATGGCGGACGCATCCAGCTCGGACGCGTGATGCGGGTGCACACCGGCAGTGGCAAAGAGGCGGCCGGCTGCACTTCGAGCCAGCGCTACGGCATGCTGACTGCCCGCTACGGTCGTGCCGGTGACCACGAGCCGGCGCACGCCTGCAGCGGCAGCGCGTTGGAGCACCTCGGCGCGGTCGCGGTCGAAACTGTCGTGAGTCAGGTTCGCACCGATGTCAATCAGGTCAATGGCCTGTTCCATCATCAATCGAGGGCCTTGATCGGTTAGAGTTTCGCCACGGATTCTAGTGCACTGGAGCGACCGCAGAGATGATACGAACAACGCGCTGGTGGGGCATCCTGCTGTTGGCTGGCGGGCAGGTGCTGGCACTGGACCAGCAAACCACGCAAGTGATGGCATTACGAGATGGTATCGACGAGGCCGTGTTGGTGGGCAACGGTGGGGCGCTGGCGGGATTTGCTGCACAGCTGGCCGACGCCCAGGGAGACTGGGTAGATTATTACCGCGCCTATGTCGATTACCGGCAGTCTCAGTTCGCGGGCACGTCAAAGAAGAAGGCCAAGGCGTTCCTGAACAGTTGCATCGATACGCTGAGCGACCTCGTCGAGCGCCGCCCGGATCTGGCCGAAGCGCACGCGCTGCATGCCAGCTGCTATGGCAACAGTGCCCAGTTCTATATGTTGCGTGCGGCCGCGCGGGGGTCGGCTTCCAACAAGGCGCTGCAGCAGGCGCTGAAGCTGGGCTCAGGCAATCCCCGGGTTTTGCTCCAGGACGCCCAGAGCCTGATCTTCCGCCCGGCCATATTCGGCGGCGACAAGGAAAAAGCCATGGAAAGGCTCAAGCTTGCGGCAGAACTGTTTCCGAACTGGCAATCCCCCGATCCGGAAGCGCCCGTCTGGGGCGAGGCGGAGACCTGGCTGTTCATCGCAAGGCTGTATCGGGACGCCGGCGACACGGACCAGGCGAGGGCGGCTTTTGAACAGGCGCTGACGGTGGCGCCGGACTACCAGGTTGCCCGCGAAGAACTCCGGGCCCTCGGCTAGCGGCCAGCCGCCGGTCGGGCGTCAGAGTTTTTCACATCGCGCGTAGCAGGCGGACAGGTCGTTGTAGCACTTTTCCTGGCACGCGGGCACACGTTTCATGGTAGAGCCCATGCCGCAGGGCTGTTCGCACTGCGCGTAATCCGTCTGGCAATTTTCAACACACTGTTGCGCGGCAGGGCTGCTGACGGTGGGTGCCTGGGGCATGGACACGGGTGTCACGCAGCTGGCCAGACCGGCTGCCACAAAGACGACTAGAAAATTACGCATGCAGGGGCTCTTTGCTCATTAATTGCGCCAGTATATACGTGGGATAGTGAGTAGGGGCAGCAGGCAGGGCTCCGCCCTTCAGGCTGCAAGCTCGCGCAGCACATAGTTCAAAATGCCGCCGTTGGCGTAATAGTCGCGTTCTTTCGGCGTATCGATGCGCACTCGCGCCTGGAACTCCGTGGTGTTGCCGTCCTCGGCGGTCGCCGTCACGCGGACTTCGCGCGCATCGCCGCCGTTCAGCCCGGTCACGTCGAAACACTCGGCCCCGGTCAGGCCGAGGGTCGCGGCGTTTTCACCGTCGCGGAATTGCAGCGGCAGCACGCCCATGCCGATCAGGTTAGACCGGTGGATGCGTTCGTAACTGGCAGCAATTACGGCCCGGACCCCGAGCAGCTTGGTGCCCTTGGCTGCCCAGTCACGGGATGAACCTGTGCCGTATTCCGTGCCGGCCAGCACCACCAGTGGCATGCCCGCCTCTTTGTAGCGCATCGCGGCGTCGTAAATCGTCATCTGCTCGCCGCCTGGCTGGTAGCGGGTCCAGCCACCCTCGGTGCCAGGTGCCAGCTGGTTGCGCAGGCGAATATTGGCGAAGGTGCCGCGCATCATGACTTCATGGTTGCCGCGGCGTGAGCCGTAGGAATTGAAGTCCGCCGGGGCCACACCGTGATCCTGCAGGTAAGCGGCTGCGGGGCTGTCCTTCGCAATGGAGCCGGCCGGAGAAATGTGGTCGGTGGTCACGGAATCGCCGAGCAGTGCCAGCACCCGGGCGCCCTTGATGTCTGTCACCGCCGGCGGCGTCTTGCCCATGCCGTCGAAGTAGGGCGGGTTACGCACGTAGGTGGAATCCGGCTGCCACTCGAAGTTCTGGCCGCCGGGCGTGTCCAGCCCCCGCCAGTTCTCGTCGCCCTCGAATACCGTCGCGTAACTGGCCCGGAACATCGTCGAGTCGATGTTGCCGACCACGATTTCCTGAATTTCTGCCTGGCTGGGCCAGATGTCTTTGAGGTAGACGGGCTTGCCGTCGGGGTCATGGCCGAGGGGGTCATTAGCCACGTCGACATCGAGGTTGCCGGCCAGCGCGTAGGCCACCACCAGCGGCGGCGAGGCCAGGTAGTTCATGCGCACGAGGGGATGAATCCGGCCTTCAAAGTTGCGATTGCCCGACAGCACGCTGCAGCCGAGCAGGTCGTTTTCGCGCACGGCCGAGTCGATGTTCGGGTCCAGCGGACCGGAGTTGCCGATGCAGGTGGTGCAGCCAAAACCCACGATGTTGAATCCGAGGGCGTCCAGGTCATCGATCAGGCCGGAGCTCTCCAGGTAATTGCTGACGACCTTGGAACCGGGTGCGAGGCTGGTCTTTACCCACGGCTGGCTGCGCAGACCTTTTGCGAGGGCGTTGCGGGCCAGCAAGCCGGCACCGACCATCACCGACGGATTCGACGTGTTCGTGCAGCTGGTGATGGATGCAATCAGCACGGCGCCGTCGCGAAGCTCGAAGCTTTCCCCCTGCCGCGTCACGGTGGCCGAGCGCGCCTCACGTTTCAGCAACTCGGCGGACTGTTCGCGGTAAGTGCTGGCCGCATCAGCGAGCAGGATCCGGTCCTGCGGCCGCTTCGGCCCGGCAAGGCTGGGCTGCACGTCGCCGAGGTCCAGTTCCAGTACGTCGGTGTACAACGGATCCGGTTGGCCATCCACGCGCCACAGGCCCTGGGCTTTCGCGTAGGCTTCCACCAGCGCAACCTGTTTTTCATCGCGGCCCGACAGCTGCAGGTAGCGAATCGTCTGGTCGTCGATGGGAAAGATGCCGCAGGTGCTGCCGAACTCCGGCGCCATGTTGCCCAGCGTGGCCCGATCGGCAAGGGGCAGTTCAGCCAGGCCGTCGCCGAAAAACTCGACGAACTTGCCGACGACGCCGTGCTCGCGGAGCATGTCCGTGACGGTCAACACCAGGTCAGTGGCCGTCGTCCCCTCGCGGAGCTTGCCGTTGAGGCGAAAGCCGATGACCTGCGGAATCAGCATCGTGATGGCCTGGCCGAGCATCGCCGCTTCCGCTTCGATGCCGCCCACGCCCCAGCCGAGCACACCGAGGCCATTGATCATCGTGGTGTGCGAGTCGGTACCCACCACCGTGTCGGGGTACGCAACGCGGCGACCGTCGCGTTCGCCGTCGAACACCACGCGGGCGAGGTATTCGAGATTGACCTGGTGAACGATGCCGGTGTCCGGTGGCACGACAGCGAAATTCTTGAAGGCGTTCTGGCCCCAGCGCAGGAATTGATAGCGTTCCTGGTTGCGTTCGAACTCGAGGGTTTTGTTGCGCAACAGGGAATCCGGGGTGCCGTAGGAGTCGATCTGGATGGAGTGGTCAATCACCAGCTCTGCGGGAGACAACGGGTTGATGGCCTCCGCCTTGCCGCCGAGCTTGACTACCGCATCGCGCATTGCGGCGAGGTCTACCACGGCGGGTACGCCGGTGAAGTCCTGCAGAATCACGCGCGCCGGCGTAAAGGCGATTTCATGGCTGGGTTCGGCCTGCGGGTCCCAGTTGGCAAGCGCGTTGATATCCTCCGCAGACACATCGCCGCTGTCCGCGTGGCGCAGCAGGTTCTCCAGCAGGATTTTCAGGGAATAGGGCAGTCTCGCCACATGGCCAGCGGTGACGCTGTCGAGGCTGTAGATCTCGTAATCGGTGCCAGCCACGTTCAGGGTGGATCTGGCATTCACTGCTTGCGCCATGTTTGTCTCCGTAGTGGTTTTGCTTGCCGACCCCTGCTGCGGCGAGCGCGGGATTATAGCGGATGGCATGGCTGCCACCGAGCCGGCCGCCAACATCGCCGTTGTGGCGGGTCGTGAGTCAGCCAGCAGCGGCGGCGGCGCCCCGCCACGGGGCCTGCCGCACCCCGGCCTGGGCGATCACGGCGCCGCCGAGACATTCCTCGCCCCGGTAGAGCACCGCCGATTGCCCGGGAGTGATGCCCCACTGTGGCGTATCGAACGCAATGTGGAGCCCCCCGCTGGCGAGCTTTGTCACCGCGCAGGCAGCATCGTGCTGCCGGTAACGGGTCTTGGCCGTGCATCTCAGCGTGCCCCCGCTCGCCAGGTCTTTCGGTTCAGCG
>Ga0265306_10000238_pt1 | contig 24698 bp, 22 predicted proteins | sample Helome_3_FD_192493 | JGI IMG/M metagenome (GOLD analysis project Ga0265306, IMG submission 192493) | Marine sediment microbial communities from subtidal zone of North Sea - Hel_20160420 (Illumina Assembly) | ecosystem: Environmental > Aquatic > Marine > Subtidal zone > Sediment ... | reverse complement strand
GTGGTAGCCATCGATGCCAAGCGGACCAGTGGCGAGCACGAGCCGCCGGCATGGGAGATCTACACCCACGGCGGCCGCAAGCCGACGGGGATCGATACCGTCGAGTGGGCGCAGCGCATGATGGCTTACGGCGCCGGCGAGATCCTGCTGACCAGCATGGACCGCGACGGTACGCGCGATGGTTTCGACCTGGAACTGACCCGCACCGTAAGCGATGCCGTCGATGTGCCGGTGATAGCCTCCGGCGGTGTCGGCACGCTGCAGCACCTGGCGGAGGGTGTGACCGAGGGTCGGGCAGATGCGGTGCTGGCGGCCAGCATTTTTCACTTTGGCGAATATACGGTGACCGAAGCCAAGCAGTACATGGCGAAGCAGGGTATCGAGGTAAGGTTATAGAGATATACATCACCGCATATTCACGAAGGGCGTTAAGCAATAATATCCCTGGATATTACGGTTCCCTCCCCCTGAGGGGGAGGGTGAGGGAGAGGGGATATAATCAGGAAAATGCCCTGTGATGAATCCCCTCTCCCCAACCCTCTCCCGGAGGGAGAGGGGCCAAACACACTTTGCTGCCTTCGCACCATTGCGGCGAATAGAGAATTTTCAGACATGAGCAACGAAGACTGGCTGGAAGAAGTCAAATGGACTGCTGACGGACTGGTCCCGGCGATTGCGCAGGATGCGCAGGACGGGCGTATCCTGATGATGGCGTGGATGAACCGCGAGGCCCTGCAGTTGACGGCGAGCACGGGCAGCGCGGTCTACTGGTCGCGTTCCCGCGGCAAGCTATGGCGCAAGGGCGAGGAGTCCGGCCACCAGCAGCGTGTCAGTGAAGTCAGGCTGGACTGCGATAACGACGTGATCGTGCTGCAGGTGGAGCAGGCCGGTGGTATCGCCTGCCACACCGGACGGCGCAGCTGTTTTTACCAGCGCCTGGACAATGATCGCTGGGTCACCGTTGACCCGGTACTGAAAGATCCGCAACAAATTTACAGCAAGTAGTTTCTGGCGGAAGGCATATTATGAGCGATACACTGGAAAAACTGGCCGCAGTCATCGATGCGCGCAAGGCTGCAGACCCCGACAGCTCCTACGTGGCCGGGCTGTTCGACAAGGGCATGAACAGCATACTAAAGAAGATCGGCGAGGAGGCCGCTGAAACCATTGTGGCCGCAAAAGAGCCGGACGATGCGCAGCTGGTGCATGAAACGGCCGATCTGTGGTTTCACACCCTGGTGATGCTGGCGGCGCGCGGGCTGGGGCCGAAGGCCGTGCTGGCCGAGCTGGAGCGCCGTTTCGGGACCTCCGGGGTAGAGGAAAAGGCCGCGCGCGGTAAATAGGTATAAACTGTTTCTGTGTTGACACAGGTGGAGTAGATAGATGGGAATTAGTATCTGGCAATTACTGATCATTCTCGCGATCGTGCTGGTTCTGTTCGGCGCCAAGCGCCTGAAGAATGTCGGTTCCGATCTCGGCGGCGCCATCAAGGGTTTCAAGAAGGCGATGCACGAGGGCGAGGATGAAGCTGACAAGAGCCTGGAAGACAGGGAGGGCGGTCGTGTCATTGATGGTGAAGTCACCAGCAAGGACAAGGACAAGGCCTGACGCTGACTGAACGGGGTACAACGACTGTACCGTCCCGCCATGTTCGATATCGGTTTCACGGAAATCATTTTTATCATGGTGATCGCCCTGCTGGTGGTCGGTCCCGAACGGCTGCCGCGTATTGCGCGCACCGCCGGTCTCTGGGTCGGCAAGATGCGCGGCTTTGTTTCGTCGGTGAAGGCCGATATCGACCGTGAACTGGCGACCGATGAATTGCGCAAGGCGCTGGACAAACAGGCTGCTGTACCCGAGCTCGAGGAACTGATCGACGAGGTCACCGGAGACCCGCTCAAGGCCGGTGAACGCCACATCGATGGACCGGCTGCCGGGAAGCCCGCTGAAAAACTGAAGCAAGGCACGCCAGATGAGCCTGACGGGCAAGCAGAAAAAGACACCTGACGCTGTGGAAGACGCCGAACAGCCGCTGATTTCGCACCTGGTCGAGCTGCGCGATCGCCTGTTGCGCATCGTGCTCGCAGTTGCCGTGGTGTTCATGGCGCTGATCCCGTTTTCGAATACCCTGTTTACCCGCTTGTCCGGTCCGTTGCTGGTGCACATGCCGGAAGGTGCCAGCATGATTGCCATCGAGGTGGCATCACCGTTCCTGATTCCCTTCAAGCTGACGCTGTTCCTGGCGGTGTTTATCTGTATTCCGTTTTTGCTGTATCAGCTGTGGTCGTTCATTGCGCCGGGGCTTTACCGGCACGAGCGTCGGCTGGTCATGCCACTGCTGGTTTCGAGTACCTTCCTGTTCTATGCTGGTGCGGCGTTCGCGTATTTCGTCGTCTTCCCGCTGGTATTCGCGTTCTTCACCAGTACCGCACCGGAAGGTGTGTCGGTGATGACCGACATCAGCCGCTATCTCGATTTTGTCCTGACGCTGTTCTTTGCCTTTGGTGCGGCCTTCGAGGTGCCGATCGTGACAGTGCTGCTGGTATGGACCGGCATGACCACGCGCGAGGGGCTGCGCAGCAAACGCCCGTATATCATCGTCGGCGCGTTCGTGATCGGCATGCTGCTGACGCCGCCCGATATCATTTCGCAGACCCTGCTGGCCGTGCCGATGTGGATTCTGTTCGAACTGGGCGTGGTGTTTTCCGCGTGGTTCGAGCAGAAGCGTGAAGGGGACGGGGATGAAGAACAGTTCCAGCCGCTGAGCGAGAAGGAAATGGACGAGGAGCTGGACCGGATCGAGGCAGGCGAAAAGGATCAGTAGTCCGTCAGGTTGCGGCCGTCAACCACCGGAGATTTTCTTCAATTCCGGTGCTGCCGTCTGACTGTATTCCACCGGCTCACCGTACAGGCCGATTTCGATGGGAACCGGCTTGGCGATTTCATACCCCTGCGCGTAGTCGATGCCGATCTTCCTGACGGCCTCCAGTGTCTGCCTGTCCTCGACGAATTCCGCAATCGTCTTGATATTCATGCTGTGTCCGATCTGATTGATCGCCTCGACCATGGCCAGGTCGGTCTTGTCGTGAACCATGTTTGTCACGAAGCAACCATCCAGCTTGAGATAGTCCACTGCCAGGTTTTTCAGGTAGCCGAAGGAGCTCAGCCCGACACCGAAATCATCGAGTGCGAAACGGCAGCCCATGGTGCGCAGTTTCGAGATCAGGCTCGATGCGTTGGACAGGTTGGCGATAACCGCCGTTTCCGTGATCTCGAAGCACAGCAGTTCTGGCGCGACGCCACTGTTGCGGATTTCGGATACCAGGAATTCCATGAAACGCTCGTCGGACAGGGACTGGCCGGACAGGTTGATGCAGCATGCGCTCAGGTGATCCCTGATACGCTGCTTGTCGAGGGCCAGCATATGGAAGGTGTTAGTGACGACCCAGCGGTCGATGGCCGGCATCAACTGGTAGCGTTCCGCGGAGGCGATGAATGAACCCGGACCGACGATCCGGTTGTAGTCGTCCAGCATCCTGATCAGCACCTCGCCATGCGTGGTGTTTACCTCGCCCGGTTCCCGTGTCAGCTTGGCGATCGGCTGGAAGAACAGCCGGAAGCGGTCTTCTTCCAGCACGTTCTGAATACGCTGCACCCATTGCATCTGGCCATGGCGTTCGGCCACTGCCTCGTCATTCTGTTCGTAGATATGTACACGGTTGCGACCCTGCTCCTTGGCGATATAGCAGGCGGAGTCCGCTGCACTCAGGATATCCGACAATGTGCCGCAGTCCTGGTCAATAGGTACCAGGCCAATACAGACACCGATGCGGAAAGAGTTGTTGTCCCATACGAAACGGAAGTCTTCCACGATCTTGCGCAGCGATTCGACGACTTCGGTCGCGTTCTCGATGGAGCAGCCCTCCAGCAGGATACCGAACTCGTCGCCACCAAGCCGCGCCAGCGTGTCCGCCTCGCGCAGTTCCATGCGCAGTCTGATCGTCAGCTGCTTGAGCAGTTCATCGCCCGCGATGTGGCCGCTGGTGTCGTTCACGACCTTGAAGTTGTCCAGGTCGAGGTAGCACAGCGCATGGCGATTGTTTTCCTCGCGCGCGTCGTTGATCGCCTGCTTCAGCCTGTTTTCGAATTCACGGCGGTTCAGCAGGCCGGTCAGGGAGTCATGCGTCGCCTGGTAGGACATCTTCTTCGCCAGACCGCGCAGTTCAGTGACGTCGTGGAACACGAGCACGACGCCTGTGATGTCGGCGTTCGCGTCGCGAATCGGCGAGGCATTGACCTCGACCGAGGTTGGCTGGTCGCGGTAGCGATGGATGAGCAGCAGGTGGCCGGTGAGCATAATGCTCTTGCCCTGTTCCAGGCACTGGCTGGCCGGGTTCGGCGGCTCCTCCTGGTATTTTTCATCGAACAGCCTGAAGACCTTGTGCATGGGCTTGCCGCGTGCATCCTCGAGTTTCCAGCCGGTCGAGAGTTCCGCGACAGTGTTCATGTACTCGACATTGCCGTTCATGTCAGTCGTGATCACGCCGTCGCCGATCGAGCCCAGTGTGACCTCGGCGCGCTCCTTCTCCTTCTGCAGCGCCTCCCTGGCCATGTTCAGTGCGGTGGTGTCGCGGATGGTGCCCTCGATACCGACCGGATTGGCCCGGGTGTCATAGCGGTAATGCGAGTTTTCCGAAACCCAGATATGGGTACCGTTCTTGTGCACCAGGCGGGTCTCGAAGTGTTGCAGGCGGCCGGAGTGGATGTTCAATGCGTGTTTGAGCTGGGCATGATCGCCGGCATTCAGGTAGAACTCCTTGATGTTCCTGTCAACGACCTCGTGTGCGTCATAGCCCAGCAGTTGCCTGATGGATGGCGTCGCCCACTGGATGATGCCGTCGAGGTCAGTCTGGTAAATCGTATCCTGCATGCTTTCGAAGATTGCACTCATGCGCTGCTCTGATGCCCGAATACGCTCCTCGGCCAGCTGTCGCTCTTTAATCTGTTCCTGCAGCTGCACGTTCATGCGCTCGGCGTATTTCTGGGCGTTTTCCGCGGTCTCGCGCGTACTGATCAGGTTCGTGATGAGTTCGGTGTTGTGCGTACCGAGTCCGATGGTGTTGATCTGCACCTTGCGCACGGCACTGGATGCGCCGAGCATGAGGTAGAGGAATATGGCATTCAGGCCGGCCATCGCATATTGCATCGTGCCGCCCGTGTAAATGAACCACGCAGTGATCGGCAGCAGCGCGGGTATTACAAACGCCGACAGCGTGCGGGGGGAGAACTGCATGGATGTAAAGGCGGTCAGCGACATGCCGGCGAGCACAACCATGGCGAATATCTGGTGCAGCAGATCGCTGTAGATCGCGGACAATACTCCGAACCATCCCCAGCAGGCACCGGACAGCAGGGAGCCGACAATGTACTGTCTGCCCCAGACGTTGACTTCGTCGCGCCGTTCCCAGGAATTACTGGCAGATATAAACAGTGAGCGGATGCCGACGGTCGATACCACTGCAAACACCCAGCCGAGCAGGAGGGCGTGCGGGACGTGGTTCCAGAAGACGACCACAACGATGGCGGCAACCAGCACGCTGGTACTCATTTCCGACTGCACTTGCTGCTGGCGCAGCTGGATCTGGTCGGCACGGTACTGCCAGCGGTTCATGGAGCGATGCTCGTGAAATCCGCCTTTACCGGTGCGTGGCTTCTGACTGGCCGGTTGGCTGTTGTTGTCCGGATTATCGTGCATCCACCATCGCCTGTTGCTGTCGGTTGAATATCAATCGAGGTGCGGATACTTGCGGGCACGCACTCGTCTGGCGGCAAGGTAAGTTCGCCTATCAGGTTGAATCGGGTGGCGGGACGTAAACTTTAGTTATTAGTATGTGATAATTTCCTTGGCATTCAGGAGATTAGCCTGCACCAGGACGCCCCGCGAGCAGGCTTTATACACGCGAACATTATTAACACGTTGTAATCCAGAAAGTTATTCAGACTGCTGCGGCCACCGTGTCGGCGAACCGGTGCGGTCGGGGTGACTTGGACGGTCACTGCCAAAGCTGCCCTTTGGTACACTATGGGGCCGTCAGCCAGGACGGTAGCATGGTGTCAGGATGCCGTGTCGTTTGCCCACGGAATATATAACTAACTGAAATAAAATATAAAATGAATCACCCGTTCGCCGGACAACCGCGGTCATATGCCGGGCTTGTTGCCCTGCTCCTGCTGGCAGGCACATCGCCCGCTGCCGCTGATTTCAATCTGCGCATGCAGACTGACCTGGGCGCCCTCGATATCCTGATGCTGGACTCGGTTGCACCGCTGACGGTCGCCAATTTCATGAACTACGTGAATGACGGCGATTACGACAACATTTTCTTCCACCGCAGTGCGGCCTACACGGACCCGGCCGAGCCACTGTACCCCGTGGGTACGCCCTTCGTTGTGCAGGGTGGCGGTTATGTGATGACCGGTGCGCCTGGCAGTTTTTTCAGTGGTGGCGTAACGCCGGTCCCCAAGGACTCGCCGGTGATGAATGAATTCAGCCTGTCGAATCTGCACGGCACGCTGGCCATGGCCAAGATTGCGAATAATCCGGACAGCGCCACCAGCGAATGGTTTTTCAATATGGTGGACAACTCGAGCGTGCTGGATGGCCAGAACGGCGGCTTCACGGTGTTTGCGCAGGTGCAGGGCACCGGTATGAACGTGGTCGATGACATTGCCGCCCTGCCGATTTGTCCTGATGTCGCACCATCATTCTTCTGCAGTGCCGCCTTTGCCAGCCAGGTGCCTGTTGCAGGTGCTTCCGGCACCTTCGATAACAGCACCCTGATCAATATGTACGTGGGGATGGACAATGACGGTGACGGCGCCATCGACCGGTTCGAGGACGCGGCGCCCAATGGCGGGGACGCCAACAACGATATGCAGCAGGACAGCACGCAGGCGCACGTTGCCGGATACCCGGTGGAGGGGGGTGAATTTGTGGTGGTGGAGTCGACCGCGGCGAATCCGCTGGCAGCACTTTCGCACAGGGACGCCTCGTTCAATCTGGCCAACCCGGCAGGCACGTATGATCTGCTGACGCTGGCGCAGAGCAGTGGCATGAGTATCACCCGCGGCTATGTCGGGTTCAACGTAACAGGGCTGGCACCAGGTGGCGCGACAGCGGTCACGGTGACACTGCCAGCCGGCGATACGCCGGATGTATTTTTCAATTACGGCCCAACGCCCTCGAATCCGGCGCCTCACTGGTATGTCTTCGACTATGACGTTACTACCGGTACCGGTGCGCAGTTTGCCGGTAATGTACTGACGCTGCATTTTGTTGACGGCTTGCGCGGTGATGCCGATCTCGACGGCAGCAATGGTTTGATAACAGGAACCCCCGGTGGAGCCGGGCTGCTGCCTGCCGACCTGGACGGCGTGTCGGATGTCATTGAAGACGGTGCACCCAACGGCGGTGACGGCAACAATGACGCCATAGCCGACAGCATTCAGGACAATGTGGCATCACTGCCCGACATCAACGCCAACTATGTGACCGCGGAGGCCCTGCAAGCCGGGCATACGCTGCATTATGTCGAGTCGCTGGACGGCTCGACGCTTGGGCTGGTGGCGGTAGGACCACCCCTGCTGGCAGGCAATAATTTCGAAAACGGCTTCTTTGAAATGCATGTGGCAAATGTTGCGGTGGGCGGTTCGGCGGAGATCAGGCTTACGCTGCCGCCGGGCGCCGCACCTGACAGCTACTTCATGTTTGGTCCCGAACAGGGAAATGCGACTGATCACTGGTATTTGTTTGACTTTGATGCGGCAAGCGGGACTGGTGCAGTCATCAACGGCAACGAGGTTACCTTGCACCTGGTCGACGGAGGCCGGGGTGATGCCGACCTCGTCGCAAACGGTATTATTGCAGATCCGGGCGGCCCCGCAGTCAGGGTTGCCATTGAGGGTCCAAAGGACAGCAGTGGATGCGCACTGCTGCATGTGGACAGGGGGCCATTACATGCGGGTGCCTGGTGGCTGATATTACTGCTGGGTATGGGGTATGCGGGCTGGCGCAGCTGCCGCCAGTAATCGCATCCAGAGTATGATTGGTGGGCCCGCCAGGACTCGAACCTGGGACCAAGGGATTATGAGTCCCCTGCTCTAACCAACTGAGCTACAGGCCCTGATATTAAAGCGGTGAGTATAGCGGTGCGGCCTTGAGCCGGCCAACACCGCGGGTTCTTATTCCACTTCCAGGAAACTGCGCAGCGGCTCCGAGCGCGTCGGGTGACGCAGTTTGCGCAGGGCCTTGGCCTCGATCTGGCGAATGCGTTCGCGCGTGACGTCGAATTGCTTGCCGACCTCTTCCAGCGTGTGGTCGGTATTCATGTCGATACCGAAGCGCATACGCAGAACCTTGGCCTCGCGCGGCGTCAGGCCGGACAGCACGCCCTGGGTCGCTTCCCGCAGGCCTTCCATCGAAGCCGAGTCGATCGGCGAATCGACGTTCTGATCCTCGATGAAGTCGCCCAGATGCGAATCCTCGTCATCACCGATCGGCGTTTCCATGGAAATCGGTTCCTTGGCGATCTTCAGCACCTTGCGCACCTTGTCTTCCGGCATGTCCATGCGCTCGGCCAGTTCTTCCGGCGTCGGTTCGCGGCCGATCTCCTGCAGCATCTGGCGCGAGATGCGATTGAGCTTGTTGATGGTCTCGATCATATGCACCGGGATACGAATGGTGCGTGCCTGGTCCGCGATGGAACGCGTGATCGCCTGGCGGATCCACCAGGTCGCGTAGGTCGAGAACTTGTAGCCGCGCCGGTATTCGAACTTGTCGACCGCCTTCATCAGGCCGATGTTGCCTTCCTGGATGAGATCCAGGAACTGCAGGCCGCGGTTGGTATATTTCTTGGCGATAGAGATCACCAGCCGGAGGTTTGCCTCGACCATTTCTTTCTTGGCGCGACGCGCCTTGGCCTCGCCGATGGACATGCGGCGGTTGATATCCTTGATCTCCGAGATCCTGAGGTGGGTATTTCCCTCCAGCGCAATGAGCTTGTTTTGCGCGCGTACGATCTCGTCGCGACACTGCGCCAGTGCAGCGGAATACTTATGGCCGCCCTGTGCCTGTCCGTCGACCCATGTGAGGTCCGTCTCGTTGCTCGGGAAGGAGGTGATGAAATCGCGTCGCGGCATACCGGCACGTGTCACGCAGGCATCCATGATGGAGCGTTCGTGCGTACGGATGCGGGAGATTGACTGGCGCAGGTTGGTAGTGAGGATATCCACGATCCGCGGTACCAGTTTCAGCGACAAGGTCTGTTCCGACAGCTGGTCGCGCAGTTTACTGATGCGCGTGGCATTCTTGCCGCCCTTGCCGATGGCGGTGATCAGCTGCTGATAGGTCTTGTCCAGCGCGGTGAAATGTTGCTTCGCCTCTTCCGGGTCCGGGCCGGTATCGACCGGGGTGTCATCATCGCTGTCGCCGTCATCACTATTCTTGTCCGCTTTATTTCCGTCTTTTGCGGCCTGCGGTATCTGTGGTTGGGGAATTTCTTCTTCAACCGCATTCAGATCGATAAAGCCGGATATGAGGTCGTTCAGGCGCATTTCACCGGCCTCGACACGCTCGTAGCCGCGCAGCAGGGTCGCTGCCGTTTCCGGGTAGGCGGACAGCGCCTGCAATACCTGGTTCAGGCCGTCCTCGATGCGCTTGGCGATGATGATCTCGCCCTCGCGTGTGAGCAGTTCGACGGTACCCATTTCACGCATGTACATGCGAACCGGATCCGTGGTGCGGCCAAACTCGCTGTCGACGGTGACCAGGTTCTGGGCGGCTTCCTCGGCGGCATCATCGTCGGTGGTGCTGTTGGCGGCGGTCAGGATCAGGGAGTCGGTGTCCGGTGCGACCTCATGGACTGTGATACCCATATCGTTGATCATGCCGATGATATCCTCGATCTGTTGTGGATCGACGATTTCCTCGGGCAGGTGATCGTTGACTTCGGCATAGGTCAGGAAGCCCTGTTCCTTGCCTTTTTCAATGAGCATTTTCAGTCGTGATTGTTGGTCTTTGTCCATAGTGATCCGCGGGCGCCGGGTTGCCCGATTTCCGTTTAAGTCAAGGGGACGAAAAATAGCAGCGCAGTATAATCTATTACATATAGACCAGCCAAGGGCAAAACAAGTGTGCGTTTGCGCAAATTTCCGGACATTTATACCTGTCTGAAGGTATGGCTTTTCACCAGCAGGTCGCCGTATTCGCGCCGTTCCGCCTCGCTCAGACGCCGGTGTCTCTCTTCTTCGCTAAGATAATTTATACGTATATCAATGAATTGCCGTTGTATCTCGTTCAGATGGCCATGCAGGTCCGGGAGCAGATCGGGCATGTCGACGTCCGGCGACCATTGCGCCAGCCGATGCAGGAAACGGCCTTCCTCGCGTTCTCGCCAATGCTCCAGTACGGCGCCGGTATTCAGACCCGGGTGCTGCAGCAGCAGCGCCAGCAGCTCTATTAATAACGAGACACCGGGCAAGTCGCATTGTTTCAGGAAGTCCGTGTTGCCGACCCGGACGGCCAGGTCCGGCTGGTAGAGCAGGATCTCGATCGCCTTGCGTACCGGGCTCTTGCCCGCTGCAGCGGCCGGCCGGCGCGGTGGTGCGGCCGGTTGCGATGCCTGCCCGGGGGTCGCGGGGCGGTCGAGGTGGCCGGCGAGGGAGTCGCTGCGGGTATGCGCCAGCTCGGCAAGCCGCTCGATCATGAGCTGGCGAAACATGCCGTCCGGCAGACTGGCGAGCAGTGGACGCGCCACATTCACCAGGCGGGCGCGGCCATCGATACTGTCGATATCGAGCTCCCCCGACAGGCGCTCGAAAAAGAAATCCGACAGGTGGGTGGCTTTCGCAAGCTGTGCCTCGAAGCCTTCACGGCCGATCTTGCGTATCAGCGAGTCGGGATCCTCACCTTCGGGCAGGAACTGGAAGCGTGCCTCGCGACCGTCGCGCAACACCGGCAGGGCATTTTCCAGTGCGCGCCAGGCGGCGTCGCGACCGGCGCGGTCTCCGTCGAAACAGAACACTACCTCCGGCACCGTGCGGTACAGGCGTTCGAGGTGTTCGCGGGTTGTGGCGGTACCCAGCGCGGCCACGGCGTAGCCTATGCCGAACTGTGCCAGTGCCGCCACGTCCATGTAACCCTCGACGACCACGATGCGGTCGAGTCGCCGGACTGCCTTGCGCGCTTCATACAGGCCATACAGTTCCTGCCCCTTGTGGAACACGGGGGACTCCGGGCTGTTCATGTATTTCGGCGTTGTGTCATCCAGCACCCGGCCGCCGAAACCGATAGTCCGTCCGCGGCGGTCACGGATGGGAAACATGATGCGGTCGCGAAAGCGGTCATAGACGCCCTCGCTGCCCTCGCGCTGGACGGTCAGGCCAAGTTCCAGCAGCAGCTTGCGGGTGGAGGCATTGCCCGGGCCAGCTTCCCGAACGGTCCCCGGCTTGACCTTCTCGTTGCCGAATGCGCCAGCCAGGTTTTCCCAGCCGGGCGGTGCATAGCCGATGTTGAAACGCGCCGCGATTTCACCGGTCAGTCCGCGCTGCTTGAGATAGTCTACTGCGCGGCCTGCCTGCGGATGAGCGCGCAATTGTTCCCGGTACCAGGCGGATACCTTTTCCAGCAGGGCGTAATGCGGTTGCGTCGACGGTCCGCTGCGCGCCTCGCTACCGGACTCGCGCGGGACCTCGAGACCGGCGCGGTGCGCCAGCTCCTCGACGGCCTCGACGAACTCCATATGTTCGTAGTTCATCAGGAAGGTGATCGCGGTGCCATGCTCGCCGCAACCGAAACAGTGATAGAACTGTTTCACCTGGCTGACGGTGAACGAAGGGGTTTTCTCGTTGTGGAACGGGCAGCAGGCCTTGTATTCGCGCCCGGCCTTTTTCAGCGGCACGCGTGATTCGATGATATCGACGATGTCGGTGCGCGTGAGCAGCTCGTCGATGAATGCCTGTGGGATGCGGCCGGCCATGAATCCTAGGGTAAAAGGGATATACCGGGATGGGAAGATAATCCTGAAAAAACCTGCCTCGCGCAAAGCCGCCAAGACGCAAAGAAAACCATAGAGAACACAAAAAATTTCATGTCATTCCCGCGAAGGCCGGAATCCAGTACCAAAATAATGCCCTGCTGCACTCTTTCCGGTTCAGGAATTAGGGAAACGAGTATTTCTTAAAGCTGATGGTAAATTGATGGGCTGGATCCCCGCCTTCGCGGGGATGACGACAGGCTGTTTGGCTGGAATGTCTGCTCCAGTAAAAAAGTAATTCTCTGTGTACTCTGTGATCTCTGTGGCAGGTTTATGGTTTTCTTTGCGTCTTGGCGGCTTTGCGCGAGATTGTTACTGCAGGCGGGACTTGATCAGTGCGCTGACTGCGCCCATGTCCGCGCGGCCCTGGATTTTCGGTTTCAGCTGCCCCATGACCTTGCCCATGTCCTTGATGCTGCTGGCACCGGTGGCTTCCATGGCGGCATCGATCAGGGCATTCAGTTCGTCTTCCCCGAGCGCTTCCGGCAGGTAGGGCCGGATAACCCCGAGTTCGGCGTTTTCCTGTGCGACCAGGTCCTCGCGACCGGCCTGCTCGAACTGGCTGATGGACTCGCGCCGTTGCTTGGTCATCTTGTCGAGCACGGCGATCACCTGCGCGTCATCCAGCTCGATGCGCTCGTCGACCTCGCGCTGCTTGATGGCTGCAAGGATCAGCCGGATGGTGCCAAGGCGCGATTTTTCCTTCGCGCGCATGGCATCCTTCATATCCTGCTGAATGCGATCCTTGAGGGACATGGGACAGCGGGATGACTAGTACATGCGCACGCGGCGGGCGACTTCGCGCGAGACTTTCTTCTGGGTGCGCTTTACGGCCGCGGCCATCTTGCGCTTGCGTTCCTGGGTGGGCTTTTCGTAAAACTCGCGACGACGCACTTCGGCCAGGATGCCGGCCTTTTCACATGAGCGCTTGAAGCGGCGCAGGGCGATTTCGAACGGCTCGTTTTCTTTTACACGTACATTGGGCATACAACACCGCAAACGGATTGGTTAAAAGGGCTGCGAATTCTATACACCTCTGGACAAAAAGGCAAAAAAATTCCTTGTTTAACAATCGCTGGCGCTTACCATACGGGCCATGATCATCCTCGGTATCGAGACCTCGTGTGACGAGACCGGTGTCGCGCTCTACGACAGCGACCTTGGCCTGCGCGGGCATGCGCTCTACAGTCAGGTCGAGCTGCACGCCCGCTATGGCGGCGTGGTGCCCGAACTGGCGTCGCGTGACCATGTCCGCAAGCTCCTGCCGCTTATAAGTCAGGTTATTGATATATCAGGGATAAATATAGCCGATATCGACGGGGTCGGGTACACGGCCGGTCCGGGCCTGGTGGGTGCCTTACTGGTCGGTGCCGCGGCGGGTCGCAGCATGGCCTGGGCCTGGGAGGTGCCGGCGGTGGCCGTGCATCACATGGAGGGTCACCTGCTGGCCCCCATGCTGGAGCCGGATCCGCCCGGGTTCCCGTTCCTGGCCCTGCTGGTCTCGGGTGGACACAGCATGCTGGTGGAAGTCGGGGGGGTGGGGCAGTACCGGCTGCTGGGCGATACCGTCGATGATGCGGTCGGCGAGGCCTTTGACAAGACCGCCTCCCTGCTGGGACTGCCGTATCCCGGCGGCCCGGCGCTGGCGCAGCTGGCGCTGACAGGGGATCCCGACCGTTTCCGCTTTCCGCGACCGATGACGGACCGGCCGGGTCTCGATTTCAGTTTCAGCGGTCTCAAGACCTTTGCCCTGAATACCTGGCGTGAATCCGGGCACACGGAGCAGGACCGCGCCGACATCGCCCGGGCATTCGAGGATGCCGTGGTCGATACCATGGCCATCAAGTGCCGCCGCGCCCTGCAGGAGACCGGCCTGCGTACACTGGTGATCGCCGGCGGCGTCGGCGCCAACACACGCCTGCGCGAACGCCTCAGCGACCTGCTGCGCAAGCAGGGCGGGCGGGCCTGTTACCCGCGCCCGGAATTTTGTACCGATAACGGTGCGATGATTGCCTATGCCGGCTGGTGCAGGCTGGCGGCCGGCCAGGCCGAGAGCCTCGGCATCCGCGCCACACCGCGCTGGTCGCTGGAGGAGTTGCCGGCGGTTGAATCGAACCCGTAGGAGCGCGGGGCCGCTCCCGGCTCCTGCCTCCCGCGGCACTTGTACTTCCCTGTACATCGAACGCGCGAATTAAACCATTCGCGGACAGCGTCCGCTCCTGCAAATCATTTTTTTCCGAACGAGATTTTGCCTTCCTTGCCACTCAGCAAATCGGCGATATTGGTGCGGTGGCGCCAGAACAGCATGATCGCGAGTATCAGCATGGCGATGACGACCGGCGGTTCCGGCATCAACCAGTAAAACACGGCCGGCGCGAGTGCGAAGGCCGTCAGTGCCGATAATGAGGAATAACGGAAGACCAGTGCCATCAGCAGCCAGATGCCCGTGATGGCGAGCCCTGCCGGCCAGTGCAGTCCGAAACTGACGCCCAGCGCCGTGGCCACGCCCTTGCCACCCTGGAAACCGAAAAACACCGGGTAGAGATGACCCAGAAAGGCCGCCAGCGCCGTTCCGGCCAGGATCACCGCGCCGGCATCCAGTGCATGTGCCAGCAGCACCGGGATCAGGCCCTTCAGCATGTCTCCAACCAGCGTCAGGGCGGCCGCCTTTTTCCCGCCGATGCGCGCCACGTTGGTTGCGCCCGGGTTGCGGGAGCCCTGGGTGCGCGGGTCCGGCAGGGCCATGAGCTTGCAGACAATGATCGCGGCCGAAACGGACCCGAACAGGTAACCGCCCGGAATCAGCAGGTAATCGGGATTCATGGGGGACCATTGGAATCGCAAACCATCCATACGTCAAGGTATAGTGTGCGCAAAACCTGACAGGACAGCACGAGCATGGATATCGTTTTCATCAATGACCTGCGGATAGAGACCATCATCGGTATCTACGACTGGGAACGCCGGGTGAAGCAGACCATCAGCCTCGACCTGGAAATGGCCGCGGATATCCGCGCGGCAGCGGCCACCGATGCCATCGAGGACACGCTCAACTACAAGGCCGTGGCGAAGCGGTTGATCGCCTTCGTTGGCGACAGTGAATACCAGCTGGTGGAAACGCTGGCCGAGAAAATCGCGGACATCGTGCTGACCGAATTCAGTGTGGGGTGGCTGAAGCTGACGGTGCACAAGCCGGGCGCGGTGCGCGGTTCGCGCGACGTGGGCGTGATTATCGAGCGTGGCAGCCGGGGGACCGCGTGAATGGCGCATGCCTGGGTCAGTATCGGCAGCAATATCGAGCGTAGCAGGAATATCGCGCTGGCACTCGAGCTGCTGGAGGCGCATTACGGTGCACTCGAGCAGTCATCGATATACGAGAGTGACGCCGTCGGTTTCGACAGCGCACCCTTCTACAACCTGGTGGCGGGATTTCAAACCGACGAAACACCCGCGGCATTGCAGGCACAACTGCATGCGATCGAGGACAGGAGCGGGCGTGCGCGGACCTCTGCGCTGACTGCGCGGACGCTGGACCTCGATCTGCTCCTGTATGACGAGCTGGTCATCGACGAGGACGGACTGGTGCTGCCGCGTGACGATATCACCCGCTATGCCTTTGTCCTCTGCCCGCTGGCCGAGATCGCGCCGGACGAGCGTCATCCGGTAAGCGGCCGGCGTTACGCCGATCACTGGGCGGATTTCGACCTGGACGGGCAGCCGCCCCTGCAACGCGTGGACTGGCCGCCCCGGCCCTAGCCTTTCTGCATGCATGGCACCACTGAGTTGCCGGTACCCACACCGGCGGAACAGCAGCTGAGTGATGCACTGGTGGCGGCGATCCGCGCGGAAATCGCCGCCAGCGGCGGCGCCATCCCGTTTTCCCGCTACATGGAGATGTGCCTGTATACGCCCGGCCTGGGCTATTACAGTGCCGGGCAGCACAAGTTCGGCGCCGGGGGTGATTTCGTTACGGCACCGGAAATATCGCCGCTGTTCGGGCGGTGTGTCGCGCGCAGCTGTGCTGCGGTACTGGAGGCGACCGGCGGCAGCCTGCTTGAATTCGGCGCCGGCAGCGGCCGCCTGGCAGCCGACCTGCTGGGTGAACTGGCGGCACTCGATTGCCTGCCGGAAAGCTACCTGGTCCTCGAGCGCAGTGCGGAACTCCGGCAGCGACAGCAACACACCCTGCAACGCGAATTGCCGCAGCTGGCCGACCGGGTCAGCTGGCTGGATACATTGCCCGGACCCGGATATCGTGGCGTGGTGCTGGCGAACGAGGTGCTCGATGCCATGGCCTGCGAGCGCTGGCGCTGGAACGGTGCACGGGTTGAACAGTATTTTGTGGTGCCGGACGGACAGGGATTTGCCTGGCAGGCCCGATCCTGTGCCGACAGCGAACTGGCCGCGATCATCGAGGGCTATGCGAAGCAATACGGGCTGGACCGCGGCTATATATCCGAGCTCAACCCGGCCATCGCACCCTGGCTGCGCAGTATCGCCGAATGTCTTGAAGCGGGCCTGGTGCTGCTGATCGATTACGGTTATCCGCGCCGCGAGTACCTGCATCCGCAACGCGCGGACGGCACCCTGCAATGCCACTACCGGCAACGGGTGCATGATGATGTGTTTTATTACCCGGGGCTGCAGGACATCACGGCACATGTGGATTTTACTGCCGTGGCCGAGGCAGCCACGGCAGCAGACCTGCAGGTCGCCGGTTACACCACCCAGGCACATTTCCTGCTCGACTGCGGCCTGGACCGGTTGCTGCAGTCGGCCGGTCCGTCGGACGAGGTGGGCTATCTGCAGCAGGCACAACAGGCCAAGACGCTGATCCTGCCCGGTGAGATGGGTGAACGCTTCCACTGTATCGGATTGATGCGCGGCCTTGATGCGGAGATCCCGGGCTTTCGCATGCACGACATGCGTGGGCGGTTGTGATTAAACAATTCTCGCGCCAGGCCGCCAGGCCGCAAAGGCGTGAAGACGTCAACAAGGCGATAAATAGTGTTGTCATTCCCGCGCAGGCGGGAATCCAGTCCCGATGACTTAGAGTGAAGTGTAAAAATGAAAGGGCGTGTTATGTCCCGATCACCTTTGCGAAAACTAGGCATCAAGGGCTCGTTTTGGACTGGATTCCCGCCTGCGCGGGAATGACGGTATTGTTAATGATGGTGTGGTACTGAATTGGTATACATGCTTTCAATTCATATAACTCATAAAATAACCACAAATGGATAATCTTCAGGCAATCATTCTTGCACTGGTGCAGGGCATCACCGAGTTCCTGCCGATTTCGAGTTCGGCGCACCTGATACTGGTGCCGCACCTGCTGGGGTGGACCGACCAGGGCCTTGCCTTTGATGTCGCCGTGCATGTCGGTACGCTGTCTGCCGTGGTCTTTTATTTTCGTGCCCAACTCGCACGCATGACCGTCGCCTGGCTGCAATCCTGTGCCGGCAGGGGCGTGTCGGGCGACGCCCGCCTGGCATGGCTGGTCCTGCTCGGTTCGGTGCCGGTTGCACTGGCCGGCCTGCTGTTTCACTCGTTGATCGAGGGCGAGTTGCGCTCGCCGCTGGTGATTGCCGTCACCACGATCGGTTTCGGCCTGCTGCTGTGGTTTGCCGACCGGCTGGGACGGCGCGTGCGCGATACCGGTTCACTCGGGGTAAGGGATGTCGTCCTGATCGGTCTCGCCCAGGCGCTGGCGCTGATACCGGGCACCTCGCGTTCCGGCATCACCATGACGGCCGCGCTGGCGCTCGGATTGACGCGCACCGATGCGGCGCATTTTTCGTTTTTACTGTCGATCCCGGCGATATTGATGGCCGGCGGCTACGAGGGATGGAAGCTGCTGAATGACACGGGCCCGGTTCAGTGGGATGCAATCCTGCTTGGTACCGCTGTTTCCGCCGTCAGCGCCTGGCTGTGCATCCACTTTTTCCTGCGTCTCATCGAGCGCATCGGTATGTGGCCGTTCGTGGTGTACCGGTTGCTGCTGGGTGCGGTGTTGCTTGCCGTGTTTTTGTAGGAGCGGACGTTGTCCGCGAACTAACGGACAATCAATATTCGCGCGTTCGATGTACAGGGAGGTACAAGTGCCGCGGGAGGCAGGAGCCGGGAGCGGCCCCGCGCTCCTACAATATTTCATTGATGGCAGCAATGCGTGCCTGCCTGATGGCCTCGCCGATCTCCTTGCCGCTTTTTTCACCGGTATCCACCTCGATATCCACGGCGGCCGCCAGGGCGCTGCGCAGTTGCTGCGCCTGCGGGTAATCGGTTAACCCGTGGTTGGTGCTCCTGGCATCGGCCTCGCAGACCTGCAGGAAGTCCCCGATACGTTCGCCGCGCCGGAATGCATCGAGTCCTTCCAGCACCTTCAGAACCTCATCGGCAGACAGCGTGACAATCTCGTGTACCGGTTTACGGTAGCGGATCGCCAGCTGTGCGAGTTGCCGGTAACTGTTCGGTGCACGGTGTTGCGCACAGAAATCATCCAGCCAGTCGCCATTCCCGTTCATGTCACAGGCCAGTGCGGCGAAGCGGACCCCGGTTGCATCGCTGAGTACACTGGCCGCTGCCAGCACGGGCAGGCGGATGCTGTCGTCCGCGTGTGCAGTGTCGTCTGCATAGCGCGTGACCAGGCGTGGAAACAGCACCGGCAGTGCATTGCAGCCGCTCAGGACATCGAAAAAACGTGTCGGTGTCCGGGTGCCCAGCGCCTTGACCAGCTCTGCCCATACCCGCTCCGGCACCAGGTAATCCACTTCGCCAGCGGCCACCATCTTGCGCATGAGGGCGTTGGTTTCGTGCGCGACATGAAACCCGTAGTGTGCAAAGCGCGCGGCAAACCGGGCCACACGCAGGATCCTGACCGGGTCTTCCACGAAGGCCGGCGAGACATGCCGCAGCACGCCGTTGTTCAGGTCTTCCGCGCCGCCACAGGGATCGACGAGTTCTCCACTGGCATTTTCCGCCATGGCATTGATCGTGAGGTCGCGACGCTGCAGATCATCTTCGAGCGTCACATCCGTGTCGGCGCAGACGTCAAAGCCGGTGTAGCCGTGACCGGTCTTGCGCTCGGTGCGTGCCAGTGCATATTCTTCCTTGCTGTCGGGGTGCAGGAAGACCGGAAAGTCCCTGCCAACCAGGGTGTAGCCCTGCGCCAGCATTTCTTCCGGTGTGGCACCAACCACCACCCAGTCACGCTCGGCCACCGGCAGGTCGAGCAGCCTGTCGCGCACCGCGCCGCCGACGAGATAGATCTCCATCCGTTCACTGGTCCCTGTGCGCATGCCGGCGCAGGCCGGGGTATCGTGCACGCGCATTTTTTCCTCCCAGGTAGCCCGGCACCACGGCGGCAACCGGTACGGGAGTGATGCCCAGTTCGGGCAACGCATTGTCCACGCAAATACTCTGTTTCTGCAGGGAGTAATAGTTGTCCAGGGTAAAAGGCTTGCCGGGCACCAGGCCGAGCAGCCTTGCCTGCAGGCGGGACAGGCCGTCACCCAGGCCGATGATGCGGCAGCGGGACCCCAGCTGGTCACGCGTGTACACGACCAGTTCCCCGAGGGAGAAGACCTCCGGGCCACACAGGTCGAGACGCTCACCGGCGGTTGCCATGTCGATCGACCGGCAGAAGGCCTCGACGACGTCGATGACGCAGACTGGCGCAAAGCGGCTGTCCGGGCAGGCCAGCGGGAAAAACAGCGGGGACAGTTTTAACAGGCCGGCGAAGCGGTTGAAGAAACTGTCATCACGCCCGAAGATGACAGACGGGCGAAAGCTGGTCACGGCCAGCCTGTCTGCTGCAGCTGCATGGACGAGGTCCTCGCCCTCGCCCTTGGTCTTCAGGTAGCGGCTGTTTTGCTCGCCGGCGTCGGCATTGAGAGCGCTCATGTGCAACAGACGCGGCACGCCACTGGCCAGCATCGTCCGGCAGACCAGCCGCGGCAATTCAACGTGCACACGCTGAAAGCTGCCGGCGCCACCTGTCTCGTTCAGAATGCCGACCAGGTTGATAACCACGCTGCAGTTGTCGAAGTGTCGCTGCAACTCGTCCTGGTCGTATACATTGCACTCAATGACCCTGACTGCAGGATTGACGATGAGTGACCGGTGTCGTTCACGGCGCCGGGTCAGAACACGCACATCATAACCGTAATGTGTCAGTCGGTTAACGAGCGCCTGTCCGACAAAGCCGGTGCCGCCCAGAATGCAAACGGTTTCCCTGTTCATGTCTTTTCCGGTGTGGGTGCAGTGCTATTTGTCAGCATAGTATTCATACGGATATATATCCGGCATGTGTTCGTCGAGTGTCGTGATCGGCTGCTCCATGCGCCAGTCATAAATAGCGGAATAGGCCAGTACCCGTTGAATGTAATTGCGGGTTTCATCGAATGGAACCATTGCGACCCAGCGTTCGGCTTCCTGCTTGTCCTGTTCCGGCAGCCAGCGCTTCAACCGGTGTGGTCCGGCGTTGTAGGCGGCGGAGGCGAGCACGATATTGCGGTCATAGTTTTCCATGACCTGGCTCAGGTAGGCGGTGCCTATCCTGATGTTCTTGTCGGCCTCGTACAGCCTGTGCAGGCCGCCCAGCGGTATGCTGTATTTGCGTGCAGTGATGCGGCCGGTCCTCGGCATCAGCTGCATCAGGCCGCGCGCACCGGCCGAGGACCTCGCATCCGGGTTGAAGGCGCTTTCCTGCCGGATGACCGCGAACACATGGCCGGGGTCGAGTTTGTTCTCGCTGGCATGCTGCTCCACATGGTCCTTGTGCGCCAGCGGGAAGCGCAGTACCAGGTCGCCGAATTCACGGGCACGCGCAATCGTCAGGATCGCCTGGTCGTGCCAGCCCCACTGATGGGCCAGTGAGGCGGCCTGCATAATCTCCTCTTTCGACAGGTCGCTGATGATGTGGCGCCATTCGCGTCGCGCATCAACCCACATTTCGGCGCGGTACAGTTCGCGTGCACGCACCAGGCCGGGGCGCTGCACCAGTGCCTCGAGATCCGCCGGATTGAGTTCCAGCGGCCGGTTGTCCATCTCGTATGGCCATGCCAGTTCATCGGCGGCCAGGAAGCCGTGGTAGTCGCGTTCCCTCGCCAGGCGCGCAAAGCGGTTGCTGGCCTGCAGCGTCGCACCGATCTCGTGGAAGGCGCGTGCTTCCCAGTAGCGCCACTCTTCCTGTTGCGCCTCCGCTGGCGGCATCTGGGCAATATGGCTGAGCAGCGTATCCCAGAGGCCGGCGGCGATGGCGGTACGGGCGCGCCATTCCCTGACTTCCGCATCCACGGCCGTATCCGGAACCTGCAGGAGCCAGTCATGTGCCCGCGGGTGCCGCTGCCAGGCGGCCCGCAGCGCCATATAGCGCTCCAGCGCGGCGCTTGCAGCGGGGTCGAAATCGTAACGCGGCTTGATGGCGGCCCACTTTTGCTGTGCCTCGTCGAGATCACCGCGTGCGATACGACGCATGGCATACAGCACGATTTCGCGCGCATGCGGGACATCGGTCGCCAGCTGTTTCGAAGACAACATGCTGGCGGGCTTGCTGCGGGCATCAATCCAGGTGCTTACCCATTTTCGATCATTGGCCGGCAGTCGCTTCGCCAGGTATTTTGCCAGCGATGGCTGGCCCTCCTGCATGGCAAGACGGATGCGCTCCCAGACCCGCTCCTGTGTCAATGCGCCTTTCCTGTCGAGGTACCTGAAGATCGTATCGCAGGCCTTGTCCTGCGAATGTCCGACCATCCACAGCCGCAAGGCATCCTCGACAAGGTTTTCCGTGTCTTTGGTCTCGTGCCTCGCCCTCAGTTGGTAGCACTGTAACCGGGTAGACTGCTTGCCCGCGTAGACAGACAGGTACTCCTTCCACTTGCCCTCTTTCGCCAGCTTGTACAGCCAGGCACGGCGCATGCGGTGACCGACCGGCTGGTCGGCATATCGTTCGATGAAGCGGGCGACTTCCTCATGACTGGCCGTGTTGAGGCGTTTGCGCAGGGCGCGGTACTCAAGGTAGGGATACAGCGGGTAGTCCTGCAACTGCCCGGCGAGTTTTCTGAAGGTGTCCAGCTGTCCCCGGTCGAGTACGCTGAGCGCATCGAGGAAGCGCGCGCGCTCAGCCGCCAGTGGATCGATACTGGCCATGGCCGTGGCGACCGGCAGGCCGGCAAGACAGGCGATGGCAAACAGGATAAAGCGGGCGCGGTGCATAACCGTTATAGTTACAGAAAACAACGCGCCAGAACAGGAGGCAACGTGGACTTCAAGACAATCAACCCGGCAAACGGCCAAACGAAAGAAATCTGTGCAGCCATGACCGCGCCGGGGCTGGCGGTGACCCTGTCAGGCGCTGCATCGGCTGCAGCGGAGTGGGGCAGGCGTGATATACGCGAACGCTGTGAGCTGGTCGCCGCGGCGGCCCGGATATTGCGCGAAAATCAGGAGGATTATGCCCGCCTGATGACGCTGGAAATGGGCAAACCGATCACAGAGGCGCGTGCCGAGGTCGAAAAGTGTGCGCTCGGCTGTGATTACTATGCAGAGCACGGCCCGGACTTTCTTGCCGACGAGGTGATCGAGTCGGATGCCAGCCGCAGCCTGGTCTGCTACCAGCCGCTCGGGACCGTGCTGGCCATTATGCCGTGGAATTTCCCCTTCTGGCAGGTATTTCGCTTTGCCGCACCGGCGCTGGTTGCCGGCAACACCTGCCTGCTCAAGCATGCGTCCAACGTGCCGCAGTGTGCCCTGGCCATCCAGTCGTTGCTTGCCGACGCCGGCTTCCCGGAGTATGTCTTCAGCACTCTCATGCTGCCCTCATCACGCGTGGCGGCCGTCATCGAGGACCCGCGCGTGCATGCCGTGACCCTGACCGGCAGTGAACCGGCCGGCCGCCAGGTGGCGGCAAAGGCCGGTGCGCAAATCAAGAAAACCGTGCTGGAACTGGGTGGTTCCGACCCGTTCATCGTGCTGGAAGACGCCGATCTGGACCTGGCGGTGGAGATCGCGGTGGCTTCGCGTTTTCTGAATACCGGCCAAAGCTGCATTGCGGCCAAGCGATTTATCGTGCTGGAGACGATTGCGGACGACTTCGTGCGACGCTTCAGGACGGCTGTGGAGGCACTGACGCTGGGTGACCCGCTGGATGAGAACAACCGGCTTGGCCCGATGGCCCGGCATGACCTGCGCGACGAGCTGCATCGCCAGGTGGTGGAAAGCATCGCCCAGGGCGCAAAAGCCATTACCGGTTGCAGTCCAGAGGGCGGGGACGGCGCGTATTACCAGCCGTCGATTCTCGACCATGTGAAGCCCGGCATGCTCGCCTATCATGATGAGCTGTTCGGACCGGTGGCCAGTATCATTCGTGCGGTTGATGAGGCCGATGCCGTGCGCATTGCCAATGACAGCGATTTTGGCCTCGGCGGCAGCGTGTGGACGCAGGATACGGCGCGCGGGGAGCGTATCGCCCGTCAGCTCGAATGCGGGGCTGCATTCGTCAATGGCCTGGTCAAGAGCGATCCGCGTCTGCCCTTTGGCGGTATCAAGCATTCCGGTTACGGGCGCGAGCTGTCAAAGCTTGGGATCCGCGAATTCGTCAACGCCAAGACCATATGGATCAAATAAAGCCGGTCTCGCGCCAGGACGCGAAGGCGCAAAGAAATCCAAAATATTTGCCACACGACTACAGGGATGGTCACTCCGGGCATCCTGCCCTCTCGTGACACTCGTACGTCCATGTACATCGCAGGAGGTAGGGTACCAAAAGTAGGCGCCTCCAGGCGACGCATGGAGCAGTTACCGAGAGAACACAGAGAAAAAACCTGGTTATTCCCGCCCCCGCTTCCGCGGGGTCAGGCTCCTGCGGCAATTCAGTCCTTGATAATGTTGCGAAGCCAGGGATTACAACCGATCGCACTAAATTCCGAAATGATTTGAATCCAGGGGTCTGACTGCAATTCACTTTTTATGGACGAGGCAGCGCTAGAACAATACCGGAAAGCACTGCTTCGCCTGCAGGCAGAGCTGCGGGCGCTCGCGGAAACCTCACGGGAGAGCGGCGAGACCGTCGAGCTGGACCAGACCCGGGTCGGGCGGCTGTCACGCATGGATGCCATGCAATCACAGCAAATGGCACTGGAAACGGCCAGACGCAGGCAGCAGCAGCTGACCAAGGTCGAGGGTGCCTTGCGCCGCATTGAGTCAGGTGATTTCGGCTACTGTTTCGTGTGCGGTGACGAGATCGACGAGCGGCGGCTGGCTATCGATCCGACCGTTTCACGCTGTATGGGTTGTGCTGATAAATAATATCTAATTGCGGGCGATTTCTCTTTGTAAAGATACACCGGGTTTTGCAGAAATGATTATGACTGGATTCCCGCTCCCCGCCTTCGCGGGGACAAGCTTCGCGGGAATGACGGTATTTTTTATTTCTCTGTGTTCTCGGTGTTCTCTCGGTAACTGCTCCTGCGTCGCTCTACCTTGTCCATGGCCCAGGCAAGCTTCTCGATCCGGGCTATGCCTGCGGGCTATGCCCGTAAAAACCTTCTCACCTCCTCCCTGGACTCGTACCTCCTGCGATGTACATGGACGTACGAGTGTCACGAGAGG
>Ga0265306_10000237_pt1 | contig 24786 bp, 18 predicted proteins | sample Helome_3_FD_192493 | JGI IMG/M metagenome (GOLD analysis project Ga0265306, IMG submission 192493) | Marine sediment microbial communities from subtidal zone of North Sea - Hel_20160420 (Illumina Assembly) | ecosystem: Environmental > Aquatic > Marine > Subtidal zone > Sediment ... | reverse complement strand
GGCTCGACGCCGCAGATGCATCCGTAGCAACCAGAATTTTGTTGATCATGCGTTGAAAGAACCGCTTCAGCCCTGAGAATCGCGTATTAAGCCTTTAAGTCGCTTTTTCTGCAAGCAAATCAGTTCCGTTCCATATTTACAACGACTATTCCGGGTTTGTTAACAACAGATTCTGACCTCTGAATCCCAACAACTGAGCCGAAAGTATCATCTGGTGCCACCGCAAGCAACGTATCGCAGTACCACGGTAATAGTAGTTGCATATTGAAACTTTCCGATAGAACCTGATCGGCGTCGTCAGTTACTCAGACGGTTTCCACAACAAAATCAGGAGGAAGTTTGCAATGTATATTAAAGTCATCACACCAATAATAACGACTGTTTCTCTTCTCGCGGCCACCCTTTGCCTGACGCTTGCACCACTCGGTCAGGCGCTTGCCGATGGGAACGCAAAAATCAGGGTAATGACTCAAAACCAGTACCTTGGCGCAGATCTCGAACCCCTTGTTACCGCCCCCGATCCAGCCGCTTTCAATGAAGCTCTGGTTTTTGTCCTGCAGACGATAGGGGCGAGCAACTATCCCGAACGGGTTCAGAAGCTTGCACAAACGATCGCAAAAAGCGGAGCGGACCTCGTTGGCCTGCAGGAGATGTGGGCTTTCAACTGCACACCCACGAGCCCCACAATACCTGAGCCCTGTAGTCTTTTTGGACCCGCGTTCAATGATCACCTGGAGGCAACGCTGGATGCACTGCACAATATCAATGCTGACTATTACGCGGCGGCTACGGTGCAGAACCTGACCATCGAAGATGTCGGATTTCCGGTGCCCGGCATACCAGTTTTTCTTGACAACGATGGAACTCCGGACGTCTTTATCACCGTCCTTGATCGCGACGTTATCCTGGCGCGCAGCAAAATCGTAGCCACACCCGTTAGCTTCGATTGCCCCAGGCGGTCCCTCGACGGCTGTAATTTCGAAACCGTGGCAATGACCAGTATCGGCGGTATTCCGCTCAATATCGAGCGCGGTTTCGTTGCCGTAGACGCAGTTATCAAAGGCAACGCTTACCGCTTTGTGAACACGCACCTTGAAGTCCGTTTCCCGGACCCCTCTAATCAGTTTTCACGATATATCCAGTCTGCCCAGGCGAGCGAACTGATGGGTACGTTAGCATTTCAGCCCGCGCCTCCAAACAGCAGGCTGCTGGTTGTAGGCGATATTAACTCGGACCCCGATGATCCCTATCCGAGTCCGACAAGCGGGCCTTTCCTGACACCATACCAGCAGTTCGTTTCGGGACTGACACTGAACGGGGCATGGATTTCCGATGCTTACACCGATGTCTGGACGCTGAAACGCAAGCAAAAGCCGGGCCTGACCTGTTGCGAGGATGCGGATCTTCGCAATGCTGTTTCAAATAACGACCGACGCGTCGATATGATCTTTTCACTATTGGTTCCGAAGAAAGTCAAAGCCCGAGTCTTGAACACGAAACCCAGGAACAAAACAGCCTCCGGCTTATGGCCATCCGACCATGCGACAGTAGTCGCCAAACTCAAATTCGATCACGATCACGATGATGATCATGATGACGATGATGAGGATATGGATGGGGATGACTAGTTAACTCGGGTTGACTGCTGGAACGCAAAGCTAGTGGAATTTTTCACCAATACGGATAGCCCAGCGCAACAGCCTTAAGGGGCTCAGATCTGAAAATTTGCCAATATTCGGATCTGAGCCCGATAGCTGCTAGTTGTTTTTATCTCCCGACAGGTTTAGCTTTTTCAGAATTGCGGGTAGTTTTTTGATAGACGCCCATTGTTGCAACGTGGTCTTGTGAGGGGCGGCCGGAAATCCGGAAACAAATTGATGTGACTCAACATCACTGATGACAATAGAACCGCCACCTATCGTGACATGGCTTCCGATCGTCACATGATCTGAAATCGCGACCTCCCCGGCTACGGTCGTAAAATCACCTATAGTGACAGAACCACCAACCGCGGCGGCAGCAACAATGATACAGGATTGGCCTATACAGCAGTTGTGACCAATCTGTACCAGGTTATCGATTTTTGTGCCATCGCCAATTCTGGTCGAACTGAATTTGCCCCGGTCGATACAACTGTTCGCCCCGACTTCGACGCCGTTGCCAATAATCACTTCCCCAATTTGCGGTATTTTGACCAGTGTCTTCTTGTCAAGCGAGGGTCGATAACCAAAGCCGTCAGATCCGATAGACGCGTTCTGGTAAAGAACACAATCATCGCCGATGTGGCAGCGGTCACGCACGACAACACCCGGCCAGACAACTGATCGACATCCGATCGTAGATTCGTCCATGACAGTAACATTTGCATATAACAGGCTATCATCCCCAACTTTCACATGAGGGCCCAGGTAGCATCCCGGTCCAATGGAAACGTTCTTACCCAGCACCACCGTGGGGTCAACCACGGCTGTCTCGTGGACACCCGTATTGAATCGGGGCGGGTCGGGTGCAAACAGTTGCAATACCTGCGCCATCGCAAGGTCAGCAGATACAACTTGTATCAATGTGCGGTTCCCGGGACTTAATTCCAGGTCCTGGTTTACCAGGGCAGCGGACGCCTGGGAATGTTGCCACAATTTTAAATACTTCCGGCTTCCTATGAAGGTTAAATGGCCTGGTTGTGCCTGCGCCAATTCTTCTAATCCAGAAATAAAAATATCTGTCTTGCCAATAATTTCTCCGGATACATGTTGTGCGATTTCCTGGATAGAAAACTGATTCATTTTCACGCTCTTCATAAGTTCAACGATTGTCTAAAACGGGTAGACTTTAGCGACGCACTCTCGCCTGGGCCCGACCTGCACTGCGCGCAAGTCTAACGACGAACCTCAAGACGATCAATCCAGCCGGACGGTGATCAGGTTGCGCAGGTCGGTTATCGAAGTCTCATCGGTGTCAGATCTCAATTGTTTCTAATATTAGTTAATATCGGGACCTGACCCGAGTGGCACTTACTCAAGCACGAAAAACCAATTACCGGGTCATTTCCGCGAATCTGCATACAGTTGCTGCGCTGCTATACTCGATATCTACTGTTTAAAAGAATTGAAGGACGCTAATGCTGGAACCTCTACTTAAGCAGGCAGGTCAACTGCCTTCACTTCCTGAAGTCTATATCAGGGTGACTGAACTGCTTGAAAACGAAAGCTCCACTGGTCTAAAAATCGGCGAAGCAGTTCAGTCGGATCCTGCGTTAACCGCCAGGATTCTGAAAATGATCAATAGCGCCTATTACGGATTGCAAAATCCGGTCACCTCCATTCCCCAGGCGGTTACTTTACTGGGTCGCCAACAGTTAAAACAAGTACTGGTGGGTTCCGTATTAGCCCGTGTTTTCAAAGACTTTGATATTACCTCTTTCCCGCTGCGTGACTTTTGGCAGCATTGTATAAAAACCGCAATTATCGGCAGGCAACTTGCGATGCAAAATGCCCGTGTCCTCGATCACGAGGTTTTTTTTACGGCTGGACTATTACACGACATCGGATGGCTGGTAATAGCAAAAGTAAATCCGGGTTCATACGGGCAAATCATCGAGCTGGCGAGAGCCGAAAACAAGGATGTCATTGAGGTCGAGACCGAAAAACTGGGTGTTACGCATATCGATGTAGGTGTTGCTTTGTTAGAAAAATGGGGTATTCCCGGCCTGATCACCCAGTGCGTTAGAAAACATCACGATATCGATCACATTGGGTCTTTCGAAATCGAGACCAGCATTGTCTATCTGGCGAATAAATTGAGCCGGCTCGACCTGAGCGGTGAAGAGGAAGAAGGAGAGAAGTTGATAGCGGATACCTTGTCAGCAATCCCGAACTGGGAAAAATCGAAGTGCACAGCGGAACAAATCACCATTGCCTGTCGCCTGGCCGAAGAACAATGGCTGGAGGTTATGGAGTCGCTTGGAATGGTTGACCTCGATATCGACGATAGTGCAGACGAAACTTTCCTCTTCAATACCGATTTGGAGAAACCATAAATTGAGTTGCGTAACCGCTTAGCTGACCCCACCAGGCAGTCGTCACTAGAGCTGGGTTTCGAGCGGTAATTCGGTGGTGTACTTGATCTGCGTCACGGCGACATTCGAATTAACATCCCTGACCATCGGCAGCTGCACCAGCTGACGCCGCAAAAAGCGATCGTAATGCTTGATATCCCGGGTGATAATCTTGAGAAAATAATCGGCTGAACCGGTCACGGTGTAGCATTCAACCACCTCTGGAAAACGACGCACCCGTTCCTCGAACTCATGCAGCGAAGGCTCGTCATTCTTCGTCAGGCTGATACGGGAAAATACGACCAGTCCCATGCCCAGTTTCTCGGCATCGAGCAGCGCCACCTTCTTTTCAATCACCCCTGCCTTTTCGAGGCGACTGACGCGCCGCCAGCAGGGTGAGGCTGACAGGTTGACACGCTCGGCAATTTCGGCCGCAGTCAAGGATGCATCATGCTGCAAAATCGCCAGAATCTTTATATCGGTTGCTGATAGTTTCATAGGAATGGAATATTATTCTAAATAATTAATATATAATAGAATAATATTTCATTTAAAAATCGACAAGCACAAAATTAGCAACACCATTTCCCCGCTACGGCATTAAAATTACACAGATTTTGCGCTACCGCGGTGCACATATGAAAATCTCTCTCGACGACAAGTATTCGCTGGCCACCGGCCGGGCCTTCATGACCGGTATCGAGGCACTGGTCAGGTTACCTATCCTGCAACACCAGCGCGACGTTAAACGTGGACTCAACACCGCCTGTTTCATTTCGGGTTATCGCGGCTCGCCAATCGGTGGTCTCGACCAGGCGCTGTGGAAAGCAAAGAAGTTTACCGCGGCGCATAACATCCACTTCCTGCCAGGCGTAAACGAAGACCTGGCGATGACTTCGGTATGGGGCAGCCAGCAAGTTGGACTGTTTCCCGGCGCGAAGTATGACGGCGTTTTCGGCCTGTGGTATGGCAAGGGACCCGGCCTCGACCGCAGCATGGATGTACTCAAGCATGCCAACGCATTTGGTACCTCGCCTTATGGCGGCGTGCTTGCCGTGGTGGGCGACGATCACGCCTGCAAATCATCTACCCTCCCCCACCAGAGCGACCATATGTTCATCGGCGCCACCAGCCCCGTACTCAACCCCGCGGGGGTGCAGGAAGTTCTCGATCTGGGAATTTTCGGCTGGGAATTATCGCGTTATAGCGGTTGCTGGGTCGGATTGAAGGCGATCACCGAAAACATGGATGCGGCGATTTCAGCCGACATTGACAGTGGTCGCGTCGAAGTCGTGCTCCCCGGGGACTACGAACTACCCGAAGACGGGGTCCATACCCGCTGGCCCGACACGCCGATGGCACAGGAAGAGCGGCTGCAACGCCACAAGATTTATGCCGCCAGGGCGTTTGCACGCGCCAACAATCTCAACCGCATCGAACTCGATAGCGACAACGCCCGCCTCGGTATTGTCACCACCGGCAAATCCTACCTCGATACCCTGCAGGCACTCAACGACCTCGGCATCGATGAAAGACTGGCTGGACAAATCGGCATTCGCTTGTACAAGGTTGGTATGAGCTGGCCGCTGGAACCGGTTATGACCCATCAGTTCGCGCAAGGACTCGAGGAAATTCTGGTGGTCGAAGAAAAGCGCAGCGTGATCGAAGATCAGCTCACTGGTCAACTATATAACTGGCCGGTCGACAGGCGCCCGCGCGTGGTCGGCGAATACGATGAAGATCGCAACCTGCTGGTCACCAATCTCGGCGAACTGACCCCGGCGATGATCGCGCGCGTCATCGCCGCCAGAATCTCGAAGTTTTTCGACAGCGAATCGGTCCAGCAACGCCTGGCCTTCCTCGAAGCCAAGGAAGCGGCGCTCGCCAAACCAAAGAATCGCGCCGAACGCAAACCCTGGTTCTGCTCCGGCTGCCCGCATAACACGTCAACCGTGGTGCCCGAGGGCAGCAAGGCGTACGGCGGTATCGGTTGCCACTACATGGCCACGTGGATGGATCGCGGCACCGAAACCTTTACCCAGATGGGCGGGGAAGGCGCCACCTGGCTGGGCCAGGCGCCATTTACCGAAACCAGGCACGTATTCCAGAACCTCGGCGATGGTACTTATTTTCATTCGGGATTGCTCGCGATCCGCGCCGCGGTAGCTGCCGGGGTCAATATCACCTACAAAATCCTGTACAACGATGCGGTCGCAATGACCGGCGGACAGCCACTCGATGGCGCCCTGTCGGTTGACCAGATCGTCGAGCAATTGCGCGCCGAGGGTGTACAACGTATTGCCATCGTTTCCGATCATCCCGACAGCTATCGGGGCTCTGCTTTTTCGAGACATGATGGTGTTTCCATCTCGCATCGAAGTCAGCTGGATTCAATCCAGTGCGAATTGCGCGATACCGAGGGTTGCACCGCGCTGATCTACGCGCAAACCTGCGCCGCGGAAAAACGACGCCGCCGCAAGAAGGGCATCCTCGAAGACCCCGCCAAACGGGTATTCATCAACGAGGCGGTGTGCGAAGGTTGCGGTGATTGTGGCGTACAGTCCAACTGCCTGTCGATTATCCCAAAAGAAACCGGGTTAGGTCGTAAACGAGCCATCGATCAGAGTGCCTGTAACAAGGATTATTCGTGTGTACGCGGATTTTGCCCAAGCTTCGTCACGGTACACGGTGGGCAGTTGCGCAAGCGCCAGCCTGGCGCAGAGACCGGTAACTGGGCTGAACCGGGCGAACCACAGCGAATTTCAATCGATGGGCCATTTAATATCCTGATTACCGGCATCGGCGGTACCGGCATATTGACCGTGGGTTCGATTCTCGGCATGGCCGCGCATATCGAACAGAAAGGCGTATCGGTACTGAACCAGACCGGGCTGGCACAAAAGTTCGGCGCGGTAACCGGGCATGTGCGCATCGCCGAAAACCAGCGACAGATTTACTCGGTCAGAATTCCAGCCGGTGAAGCACACCTGCTACTTGGCGCAGATCTCGTGGTATCAGCGGCCGATGATGCGCTGGCCAAATTGAACCGGGATCATTCACACGCCGTGATCAACAGCCACTTGTCGCCCACCGCTGATTTTACCCGCGACGCGGATGCCCTCTTCCCGATTAACGATATGGAGCAGGCCATTGCCGGAGAAATTGAAAGTGGGCATAGCCACTTTGTGCGCGCAACCACGCTCGCGACCCGGCTGCTGGGGGATGCGATCTACGCCAATTTCTTTTTACTCGGTGTCGCTTACCAGCAGGGCCTGATACCGCTCGGCGCGGACGCGATCAACGCCGCGATCGAGCTAAACGGCGTGGCGATAGAACAAAACCAGCAGGCCTTCCTGTGGGGACGACGTTACACCATCGATACCGCCGCAGTGCTTGCCGAGGCAGGCCTTGGCAACGAACATAAGACTACTGAAGCTGAAAGCCTGGAGGAAGTCATCGCATATCGCAGCGCCTTCCTGACCGATTACCAGGATCAGGCTTATGCCAGTCGCTACCTTCACCTGGTTGATCGGGTGCGCAGGTTCGAACAGGAATTGCGACAGTCAACCGATGTCGAGATGCCCTTGACCGAGGCAGTGGCACACAACTATTTCAGCTTGCTGGCCTACAAGGATGAGTATGAAATCGCGCGACTATACAGTAACGGCGACTTCGAGCAGACGCTGGCAACCCAGTTCGAAGGTGACTATCGCTTGCGTTTCCACCTGGCCCCGCCATTGCTGGCTAAACGCGATCCACATTCCGGCAAACCGATCAAACGCGAGTTCGGTGGCTGGATGCTGCCGCTACTCCGCGTACTGGCGCGATTCAAGAAATTACGCGGTAGCGCGCTGGATATATTCGGCTACAGCGCAGAGCGTAAAATGGAACGCGACCTGATCACGGCTTACGAGGATGATATCGAACAACTGCTGGATGAAACCAGGCCGGATAACCTGGATACGGCAATCGAGATCGCGAGTTTGCCACAACAGATACGAGGGTTTGGACATGTCAAACAGGCCAGTATCGAGACTGTTGCAACGCGTCGTGAACTATTACTGCAGAAATTTGCCGGAGCAGACCCGGCGGTACAAATTTTTAAGGCTTGACCAACACCCGCAAGAAGCCCTAACTTAGGGTTTCGCTCAAACTTAGCCGCAGCCCGGCGACCAGGATGTCAGCAAAGTATCGTATTCCAATCACTGCGATCACCGTGTTTGGTACCAGCAGTCTGCTCGCACTGACCGTGGCCATCGTACTCTACCTTGGTTTCAGCCAGGCCGCGGAAAGTACGCTCAAGCAGCTGGCAGGCACGGCAACTACGCTAATAGATTCGATGGAGTCGAGCATTGAAGCACGCCTGGCGCCGATTCGAGACCAGGCGCGCTGGGTCGCGAACGATGTCAGGGACTTATCCAATCCCGCTGCGCTGGATGATTATATGTTTGGCAGCCTGGCGGCGACGCCGCAGGTTGCCGGCATTGCTATTATTACACCTGATGGTAACAGCCGCCGCTGGGGACGCGATGACCGGTTAGCAATAGACGAAGACTGGTCGCAGAAATCCTGGATCCAGGATTATCTGAAACAGGTAAAAAGTACGCAATCTCCGACCTGGCGCGAGCCAATATTTACCGAAACTGTAGGTTCTTCGACATTGCTACACGATATCCCGTTGCATGCTGAGAATGGCGAGTTTATCGGTGTTTTCGCGCAGATTATCACACTGCAGGAACTCTCCACTTACCTGTCAAGAAAATATGCCGAGACCGGGATAACGCCATTTGTACTCTACAACCGGGATTTCGTGCTCGCGCATCCAGCCATTAGCATTGGCAGTTTGCAGCAACCCCTGTCAAAACTCGATGAGATGGGTGACCTGGTATTGAAACGCATCTGGTCACCGGACGAAACAGACCCGTTTATCGCCAGTGAACTCGTCGACACCAGCGCCACTGGTGTCTACTGGGGAGATGATTTTTATCTTTACCTGTATCGTGACATCGAGCGCTATGGCCCTGCTCCGTGGACCATCGGCGCCTACGTGAATATGTCGCTGAGATCGACTGACTGGCGAGATCGCATTGTCGGGGCCATGTTGGCGGGGATCGCGGTGCTGGTGTTCGCGGTGTTGGCTTCGATCATTGTCGGTCGCAAGGTCAGTGTGCCGATCAGGAAAATCGTAGACGCCGCCAATACGATCGACGCGGGTGAGCTCGATGCAGTCGATCAACTGAAGGGTAGCCATATCCGCGAAATAGACGATGCCGGCAGGGCCTTCAATAACATGGTGCAAAATTTACGTGAACGTAAAGTGATTCGCGATACGCTGGGACGCTTCGTGCCGGAAAAAGTCGCCAGTTCACTACTCGCGGGCGGCGGTTCAATCCCGGTTCAACAAACCGAGGCCACCGTATTGTTTTGCGATATCGAGGGATTTACCCAACTCACCGAGTCGCTGGGGCCGGTCAAGATCGTCGACGTGCTCAATGCCTTTTTTTCCGCGATGGTAGACATTCTCGAACAACATGGCGGCGTGGTCACCCAGTTTCAGGGCGATGCAATCCTGGCCACCTTCAACGTTCCGGTGACCGATGCCAATCATGCCCGCAATGCGATTAAGGCCGCTCAACAGATGCTGGACTGTACCGCCAGTAGCGAATTCGAAGGTGAAACACTGAACATCCGCATTGGCATCAATACCGGCAGCGTGGTCGCCGGCGCCATCGGTGCCAAAGGGCGTTTGAACTATACGGTGCATGGTGATGCAGTTAACCTCGCCGCACGTCTCGAAGCCCTGAACAAGGAATACGGCAGCCGTCTGCTGATTTCAGAGTCGAGCGTCGCGCAGGCCGGCGAATTCGAGCTGAAGTGCATCGGTGAAGTGACCGCGCGCGGGCAGACCAAATCGATTAACCTGTTTACGCCGACGTCAACCGCCACCAAACCACAACCCTGATTGCGGACATGCCTGCCAAGATCTGCTAACGACTGGCCTAACTGGTTTCCTGCTGGTGGGCTTTGACAAAATCGGCCATGCTGTTGAATTCCCACTCCATCGTGTATTCACCCTCGGGCGGAGCCGTGGCACCGTAACCCTCCACGTTATGGCGGCGATTAATCCATACCTTGGTCATGCCCATACTGGTGGCCGGCACCATGTCGTGGGTCAACGACTGGGCCACATGCAGAATTTCATGCGGCAGGACACCCAGATCGCGGCGCGCGTGTTCAAACATGTAATCGAAGTTGCGCAGGTTCGGTTTGTAGAAGCCCACATCCTGCGCGGTGTAAATCGCATCCCATTCGATTTCGAGCCTGGCGTTACTGCCCATGTAACTGATGCGATCGCAATTCGTCAGGGTCGCCATGCGGTAATGCTGACGCAGGTACTGCAGACTCGCAGCTGAATCCTCGAACTCGGGCCAATGCTTGACCGAGCGCCCGAAGGTCGCCGCTTCCTCGTCGCTCAGCTTGATCTGCCATTTATGCGCAATCGATTTACTGACTTCGGCCAGCAGTGAACTGTAAACCTGCGCAGGAGTATCGGCTTGCTGCTGCATCTCGAACCCGGCGAACAACTCGAGTACTTCATCACGGTCCAGTCTCAGTGGTAGCTTGTCGAGCAACGGTCCGAGCGCGTTGTAAATCCCGCTCTCCCAGTCGATCAGGGTACCGTAGGTATCAAAAGTCAGCATTTTGAAATCAGAAAGTTTCATTTTAAGCCTCGTTTACGGAATGAGGCGATTCTGACCGACCTGACAATCAAGTCAAGTGCACATTCACAGGCGATGCGCTTTGTGTTAAATATTGATCTCTGAGTCATTTTCCGATCAATATATGAGCGATACCCTGCCCGAAATCCGGATCTTTCTTGAACAGGCCGGTCTGCCGTTTGAGGTCTGGCCATGTGACCCGGAGCTCGCCGACACGGCCGTGTTCTGTGAACACTATGGCGTGGCGCTGGAAAACTCCGCCAATGCGATCCTGGTCAGAGCAAAAACCGGGGCAGAGAAATTCGTCCTCTGCGTACTGCTCGCGACCGATCGTTTGAACACCAATCACACGGTGCGCAAGAAAATGGGGGCACGTAAAGTCTCGTTTGCCTCCGCCGATGAAACCCGCGAGATCACGGGGATGGAAATCGGCGGTGTAACTCCGCTGGCGCTTGCCGATGATCTGCCCATCTGGGTGGACGATGCCGTGATGCAATGCGAGTACATCGTACTGGGCGGGGGAAATCGTAGTTGCAAGCTCAAGGTAGATCCTCGCGTACTGATTCAGCAGCCCACGACTGAAATCGTGAGCGGACTCGCCAGGCATTTAGTAACCGGATCGAATTGATGCCTGCTTCATTGCACAGTCTCATTAACAAGTTAATCAAGGTAAAGCCGCACGAAATCCCTGCCGCAGTTTTATCGTTTCTGTTTGTTTTCACGCTGATGGCGGCCTACTACGTGTTAAGACCGGTGCGGGATGCCATGTCCAGTGACTGGACCGACGCTGAGTTGAGCTGGTTATGGACGCTGAATTTCTTCATCAGTGCGGGCGCCGTACTGCTATATGGACTGGTGGTATCCAGGGTCAGGCTGCACAAACTGGTACCGGGAATCTATATTTTTTTCGCCGCCTCCTTCCTGCTGTTCTAGCTCTCCACCCACTGGTTTGAAGATACCGCGCTTATCGACAAATCGTTTTATGTCTGGGTCAGTTTTTTCGCATTATTTCATGTCTCGGTGTTCTGGAGTTTCATGTCCGATATCTACTCCAGTGGGCAATCCAGGCGCCTGTTCGGTCTGTTCGGCGCCGGTGCCAGCATCGGTGCGGTACTGGGACCTTCCATACCCGTTTTCCTCGGTGACCGACTAGGCGTATACAATCTACTGCTCATCGCGGCTTTAATGTTGCTGCTGATCGTACCAATCATATTCTACCTCGATAAAGCCAGGTCACGGATTCCAGGCAAGGTCGATAACAACTCCGACCCAATTACCCTGCAAACCATCGGCGGCGAGTTCTTCAATGGCTTTGCTGACTTTATCAGCCATCGCTTCCTGCTCGGCATAGGCCTGTTCATTGTGCTCTACACGATGATGAGTAGCTTTGTTTACTTCGAGTTGAAAAATGTCATGGTCGAGTATGATCGGGCCACGCGTTCGCAGTACTGGGGCATGATGGATTTGATCGTCAATACGCTGGCCATTTTCACTGCCCTGTTTGCCACCAGCCGCCTGGCTACAAAATTCGGCCTGGCAGTGACCCTGGCGCTGATTCCCGTAATCCTCGTTTTCGGCTGGATCGCGGTTGCCGTCGCGCCGGGACTCGCGCTTCTGATCGGCCTGCAAATCACCCGCCGTGCAGGTAACTACGCAATTACGCGACCCGCACGGGAAATGCTTTTTACCGGAGTCGAGCGCGAAACCCGGTTCAAAACCAAGCCGGTTATTGATATCGTCGTCTATCGAGGCGGTGACGTACTGGCCGGCTGGACCTACACCGCGCTCGCGCAGGGCGTCGGGCTGGGGCTCGGCGCTATCGCCGTGGTCGCGGCCCTGCTCGCCTGCCTGTGGACACTGGTCGCTGTTTTTCTCGGCAACAGCTATGAGAAAAATGACCTGAACCGGCAATCCGCCCGCGAGGCGTTAACGGAGACTTGATATGAAACAGTTCAAAGATGAATTTTCACGCCGTCAATTTCTACAAACCAGCGCTGCCGCATCGCTGATGGTTTCGCTCGCCCCAGGGTTTGCACTCGCGGCGGAATCGGCGGTCATCAAGAAAACGATTCCATCCAGCGGCGAACGCCTGTCGGTGATCGGGCTTGGCACCTCGCGTACTTTCGACGTAGATAGCGACAACGCAGTTACCTCACCACTGATGGCGGTTATGCAGGCGTTTTTTGATAATGGCGGACAATTGATCGACTCGTCGCCGATGTATGGCCGCGCCGAAGCGGTGACCGGCGCCCTGGTGAAGCAGGCAACTAACAAGCAGGATATTTTTACCGCGACCAAGGTGTGGACTTACGGCAAAAGTGAAGGCATCGAGCAGATGGAACGCTCGATGCAGCGCCTGGGTGTCGAGCAGATCGATTTGATGCAGATCCACAACCTGCGCGACTGGCAAATTCACATCGACACGCTGGTCGACTGGAAAGCCGAGGGCAGGATACGCTACATCGGCATTACCACCTCGCATGGCCGTTACCACGACGAACTGGAGGAAATACTGCAACAGCTACCGCTGGACTTCGTCCAGTTCAGTTACAACATCCTCAACCGGACCGCGGAACAGCGCCTGCTGCCTATTGCCCGGGAAAAAGGCATCGCGACCCTGATCAATCGGCCCTATCAACGCGGCAGCCTGTTCCGCAAGGTCAAGGGTAAATCCCTGCCTCCGTGGGCGGCGGAGTTTGATTGTGCCAGCTGGGGACAGTTCTTCCTTAAATTTATCGCGGCTCATCCGGCGGTAACCTGCATTATCCCGGCCACATCGAAGCTCAAGCACATGGTCGACAACATGGGCGCGGGTTACGGGCGTCTGCCCGATGAAGCTACGCGACAACGTATGATCGAGTTTATTGAGACGCTGTAATACTCGAAGTTAACTTAAATACCCGTTTTCCCAACTAAACAACCAACTAAAGGGGTCGGTGACAAATGATTATCATTCGCAAATGTCACCGATCACTTTATTTTTTGGCGCAACATCTACCGTCCAAGCAGCTGGCGAATAACACCGCTCATGTGCGCCACATGTGAGCCTGACCAGTAAATCTTGTGACAACTCGAGCAACGGAAGAACTCGCTATAGTATCGACGCGTGAGTGGTTCGAGGCGAGACCATACCTGTTCCCGTGCAACCGGTTCTATCTTCCCATTGCAATCCATACAGCGTTGTAACGGCTTGACCTGTTCATAAAGGTCGAGTCGCTGCAGAACTTCCTTTACCTGGGTGTCTGCATCGACCGATCTTATCCAGAAACCATGCGTTATTGCCTTACGAAACAGCAGTCTCCTGTCCCGTGTCAACACGATACGTTTTTCCCGTGTGGCTATGTCGACTATTTCACGATCCCTCAGGCGATTGTCGTAAGCCGCGTCAAATCCGAGCATGCGCAAGCCGCGTGCCAGTTTGCCGAGATTAACGTCAACAATGAATGCAGTATTGCGCAGTGGTTTCGGTCGCAAGCGCTGCACCGGGGAGATATCAAAGCTTTCGAACACCGGGTATACCGCGACACGATCACTATCTTTTAATTTATAGTCAAAGCCCACGGACTCGTTGTTCACCAGGATCAAGTCGACTTCACTATGTGGCACGCCGAGAACTTCAATCGGGTCCTTGATCGCGGGCTGCCCGCCAAACCGATATGCGATGGTCTGTTTATAATGGTCGCGTCCGACGAAGTCATTGAGTTCCTCGTAGAAACGAAAATTGGCCAGGTATGGTTTCAAGTTTATACTCTGGGTCAGCAGTGGGGCAGAGGCAACTATTTAGCTATGTTTGAACCGGTTTCATATCGCCATCTCGGCGCAGCAATGCTCGGCGCATTGCTGTTGCTCGTCGCTAGCAGCTGTCTGCTCGATCCGGCGCAGGCCAGCGATCGCTTCCGAGACAGTCGCGAACAAATGATACGCCTGATCGAAGCCGATGTCCGTTATACCAGCCATTACCTCAAGCAATCGTCTCTCGATACACGCGTGCTCGACGCGATGGCGAGGGTACCCCGACACGAGTTTGTGCCACCTCACATGGTCGATATGGCCTACCAGAACCGACCCTTACCGATTGGTCACGGCCAGACAATATCGCAACCGTACATCGTCGCGATCATGACCGATTTACTGGATACCGAGCCAGGCCAGCACGTTCTGGAGATCGGCACCGGCTCCGGCTACCAGGCCGCGGTACTGGCGGAGATCGGCACCCGGGTATGGAGTATCGAAATCATCCAGGCACTTGGCAAACAGGCGCAAACCCGCCTGCAGCGCCTCGGTTATGACCAGGTCGAAGTACGTCTCGGGGATGGCTACTATGGCTGGCCCGAGAACGCTCCTTTCGACGCAATCATCGTGACCGCGGCGGCCGGCCACATTCCCCCGCCGCTGTTACAACAACTCAAACCGGGAGGCAAGATGATCATCCCGGTGGGTAGCCGATTTTCAACCCAGCAATTGATACTGATTACCCGTAGCGATAACGATGAATTTATTACGCGCCAGGTTTTGCCGGTCAGATTCGTGCCGCTGACCGGGGAACATTAGTACTCTTTCAATCGTGACCTCAAACGCGCAGCCAAGGATCTCCATCGCTTTGATTTCGGCAGCGGTGCTCGGTTACGAAATACTGCTGATGGCATTGTTTTCGTTAATCCAGTGGCATCACTTCGCCTACCTGGTGGTCAGCGTCGCGCTACTCGGTTTCGGTGCCAGCGGAAGTTTCCTGGTATTGACCCGGGCAGTTTTCGAAAATAACTTCCGCAACTTTGCGGTGATCCAGGCTTGCCTGTTCGGGGCGAGTTCGCTGCTGTGCTATGCGCTGGCCCAGCAGCTTTCGTTCAACCCCGAAGAGTTGATCTGGGACAATAACCACTGGCTGCGACTTGCCCTGGTCATCCTGCTGCTGGCGCTACCGTTCTTTTTCGCGGCCAATCTGATTGGGCTGGCGCTGATACGGTTCAAGGTTTCATTAGCGCGCATTTACGCAGCCGACCTGTTCGGAGCCGGAATCGGCGCGGTTGGAATTATCGCAATACTGTTTCTGGTACCGCCGGCGACGGCGCTTCGTTTTATATCGTTTTTGGGATTTGCCGCCGCCGCCGTGCTGTGGATCGAATGCCGGGGACGCTGGCGGGAGATAATCATCGGCCTGCCGATTGTGATGCTATGCCTGTACTCGATACCAGGCACATGGACCGAGCCGCTAGTATCCCCGTACAAGGGTCTCACCCAGTTGCTGCGCGTGCCAGACACCCGGGTGGTTGCCGAGCGCTTCAGCCCGCTGGGCATGATTAGCGTGGTAGAAAGCGAGACCGTTCCACTACGCCATGCACCGGGGCTGAGCCTCAACTCTCAGATCGAGCCACCTGAACAACTCGGGCTGTTTATCAACGGCGATGGGTTAACCGCGATCACGCGCTATTCCGATGATCGCGCCAGTCTTGCCCATTTGGACTATCTAACCTCGGCACTACCCTACCATCTGCAAGTTCCCGGGAGGGTCCTGATACTGGGTGCCGGGGGCGGAGCTGGAATCTTACAGGCGCTCTACCATGATGCAGGGCGTATTGATGCGGTAGAAATCAACCCCCAGGTGGTAAAACTGGTACGCGGTCGTTTTGGCGAATTCAGTGGCGGGATCTTCGATCACGCCAGGGTCAATCTGCAAATTGCCGAGGCGCGCGGATTCCTGCAGCGTGCAACCAGCCGTTATGATTTGATCCAGTTCCCAATACTCGATTCGCTCGCTAACGCAGCTGGCGGGGTCCATGGTCTCAGTGAAAACTATTTATACACCGTTGAGGCACTGAAACAGGCGATAAAACGGCTCGATGACCAGGGGTATATTGCACTAACGAACGGCATAAAGTTACCTCCGCGGGACAGCCTGAAATTGTTTGCCAGCGCGATCGAGGCACTTAAGTCTCTGGGCGCAGATAACATCGAGCGTCGGCTGGCGTTAATCCGTGGATGGCAAACCAGTACGCTGTTGATTAAAAACGATGAAATAAGCACCGCGGACATTAAAGCGATCAAGGACTTCTGCACGCGACGGTCGTTTGACCTGGTCTATTACCCGGATATGCCGGCGCATGAGGCTAACCGCTATAACCAGCTTGAAGCATCTTATTTCTACGACGCTACGCGGGCGCTGCTGGGTAAGCAGCGCGATCAATTCCTGCAGGATTACAAATTCAACCTCGAACCGGCAACCGATGACCGCCCATTCCATTCCCACTTCGTAAAATGGAGCAGCCTGTCGGAATTAATCGGGCTGAGGCACCGGGGCGGCGGCGCATTACTGGAAACCGGTTACCTTACCCTGGTGATAACGCTGGTGCTGGCATTGCTGTTCAGCATACTGCTGATCCTGTTACCGCTTTTTTTTATACGCCGGGAGACTTCACGAATGCTCAGGTACTCGAGTAGTCTCAAGATACTGAGCTATTTTTTCTCGCTGGGGCTTGGTTTCCTGCTCATGGAAATCGCTTTTTTACAGAAATTCATATTACTGCTGCATCACCCGATTTACGCCGCCTCGGTGGTGCTGGCTTCATTTCTGGTTGCAGCTGGAGCCGGCAGCGCCTACGCGCAGCGCTTTGCCGGCCAAATCCGTTCGAAAAAAGTCAATGCCACCGCGGTGGCGCTGATCATAACGCTTGGCCTGATATACCTGGTGCTGCTCGAGCCATTGATGCAGTCCGCCGGGAGTTGGCAGCTGGGCCTAAAGATACTGCTCAGCATCGCATTGATAACGCCACTGGGATTTTGCATGGGGATGCCTTTCCCGATGGGGCTGTCCGCGCTCGCTACCAGCCCATCATCGCTGACGGCCTGGGCCTGGGGCATTAACGGCTGCGCCTCGGTGATTAGCGCGATCCTGGCAACCCTGCTCGCGGTCCATTTTGGCTTCAATGCTGTAATCTTGCTGGCGCTGGCCTTTTATTTCGCAGCTGCAGCCAGTTTTCCTGACATAAAATCTGACTGAATCCTGAAATCTAATTGATATTCAGCGACCCACAAGCAAAATGATATAGAACAGTCACGCTTCTCCCAGGTACCGTGTTGGTTTTCAAGATTTTACTGCTATTAGTCTTAGCCAACGGCGCACCGGTTGTTGTCAAAAAGCTGCTTGGCCCCAGGTTCGCATATCCTCTGGACGCTGGTAAAAAATTTATCGATGGCCAACCCCTGTTCGGTACCTCTAAAACTGTTCGCGGAATTATTGCTTCAATCCTGACAACCTCGATGGGTGCTTTATTAATCGGCTACTCGATGCAAACCGGTCTATTGTTTGCGACGGCATCGCTAACCGGGGACCTTGCTTCCAGTTTTGTCAAACGACGCCTGAATTTACCGCCCAGTAGCAGAGCACTGGGATTAGACCAGCTTCCCGAGTCGATACTTCCATTATTACTTTGCTGGCAATCCCTTGGTCTGGATATAGTAACGGCTGCGACTGTCGTAGTAATCTTCTTTGTTGGTGAACTTTTACTGTCGAAACTTCTCTTTCGATTAAACATACGAGATCACCCCTACTAGCAGGTATTAGAGTATTTCCGGGAGTCCGCTCATAGCGGTAGGTCGCCACTCACATTAATGCTACGGGGCTTTGCTTTGCACACCGGGCAGCAGATTCCAGACTGAAATTGACGGGCAACTTACCGATAACTGCCATTCAATCAATCGACGAGAACTTCTCAAAACGCAACTTTACGGAGTTACGCAATACTGGCCGCGTAACCCGTGAAATCCGGGGTTACTAAGACTAGCCCTTTCTCTGTTAGCATGGTGTCTTTATATTTGACCGCTAATAGCAGAGGAGCCCTGACTCATGTCTCACTCGAATATTCTCCAGGCAGCTGGATTCAGCACATCTGAACTCTCCGGGGGAACTCTCGCCGTTCATACTCCGGTAGACGGGAGCGAAATCGCTCGCCTGAAAGCACACAGCATAGACGACGTTCAGGTCATGATTGGCAAGGGCGTCGACAGCTTCAAATCCTGGCGCAATACCCCTGCGCCCCGGCGCGGCGAACTGGTCCGTCTGATTGCTGAAGAGTTACGCGCAGAAAAGGAAAACCTGGGCCGCCTGGTCACACTCGAGTGTGGCAAGATTTATCAGGAGGGTCTCGGCGAAGTGCAGGAGATGATCGATATCTGTGATTTCGCCGTCGGGCTGTCGCGTCAACTTTATGGATTGACCATTGCGTCTGAGCGCCCGGGGCACAGTATGCGTGAAACCTGGCATCCGCTAGGCCTGTGCGGAATCATTACGGCGTTTAATTTCCCGGTAGCCCCCTGGTGCTGGAATACGGCTCTGGCGCTCGTTTGCGGTGACCCGGTGATCTGGAAACCATCGGAAAAAACACCGCTGACGGCATTAGCCACGCAGAAAATCTGCGAGCGCGCTATGCAGAAATTCGGCGACGCACCAGAGGGTTTGATCCAGACCATCGTTGGCGAGCGCGACACCGGTGAAGTTCTAACCAGCAGCCGGGATGTGGCCATTGTCTCGGCCACCGGCTCCACGCGCATGGGCCATGCCGTCGGGCAACAACTTTCTGCGCGATTTGGTCGCTGCATTCTCGAACTGGGTGGCAACAATGCCATGATCGTGGCGCCTTCCGCCGATCTGGAAATGGCGTTGAGGGCTATCGTTTTTTCAGCCGTCGGCACAGCCGGCCAACGCTGCACCACGCTCAGGCGACTGATCGTACACGAAGATATCTATGCGCAGCTTATTCCTCGCCTCAAGTCGGCTTACGATGGTTTGCCGATTGGTGATCCACTGGCTGAAGGCACGCTTGTCGGCCCGTTGATTGATGGCGATGCTTTTGCGGGAATGGAGCACGCGCTCGAGCAGGTTAAGGCTGATGGCGGCCAGATACATGGCGGCGGTCGGACTCTGGAAAGTCAGTATTCCGCTGCCTATTACGCCACACCAGCAATCGCCGAAATGCCGGGGCAAACCGATATCGTCAAGCACGAAACCTTCGCGCCAATTCTTTACGTAATGAAGTATCGCGATCTGGATAACGCCATCGCCCTGCAAAATGGCGTGCCGCAGGGGTTGTCATCATGCATATTTTCCACCGATTTGCGTGAGACCGAAGAGTTTCTCTCGGCCACTGGATCAGATTGCGGTATCGCCAACGTCAACATCGGGCCATCCGGTGCAGAAATCGGCGGTGCGTTCGGCGGTGAAAAAGATACTGGCGGGGGGCGTGAATCGGGCTCTGATGCATGGAAAGGTTATATGCGTCGCCAGACCAACACCATCAATTTCTCACGTGAACTGCCACTGGCGCAGGGCATTAAATTCGATATCTAGGGGCTTGTCGGCATGTCGTTTGGAAAAATTGCAGTACTCGGGCTTGGAAAAGTTGGCAAGCTGGCGGCAAAGTTGCTGCATGATTCCGGTTTTGATGTGACGAGCTATGATGTTAAAACGCCCCGTGAAAAACTGCCCTTTGCCGTTAAAAATACGGATCTGACTTCGCCGCAGGCCCTGGCAGCAGAGTTCGCCCGGGTCGAGGCCGTTTTGTCCTGCCTGCCCTATCATTTGAACCTTGATGTGGCGAGCGCGGCGCACGCGGCGGGCATTCACTATTTTGACCTGACCGAAGACGTGCCAACGACCAGGGCAATTATTGAACTGAGCGCCAATGCGAAAGGATTGATGGCCCCGCAATGTGGGCTGGCCCCGGGTTTTGTCGGCATCGTCGGTGCGTCGCATGCGGCAGTTTTCGACCAGTGTCGCTCCATCCGCATGCGGGTCGGGGCCTTGCCGCAACACCCCACCGGACGCCTGGCGTATGCATTCAACTGGTCACCGGAGGGGGTGGTCAACGAGTACCTTAACGATTGCGAAGTGATCGAAGAAGGTGTGCACAAATGGGTCTCACCGATGGAGTGGCACGAAACGCTTTACATAGATGGTGTCAAACTGGAGGCCTTTACCACATCCGGTGGCCTCGGCACCATGTGTGAAACCTATCTCGGCAAGGTCGATAACATCGACTACAAGACCATCCGCTATCCCGGCCATATGGATTTGATGAATTTTTTCTTTCATGAACTGCTGATGCGCGAGCAGCGCGAAATCGCCGGAAAAATTCTCGTAAACGCCAAACCCCCGGTAGAAGATGATGTGGTTTACATTCATGTCTCTTCCGAAGGCGAGATAGACGGGCGCCTGCAGCGAAAAGAGTTCGTGCAGGGCTACCGTCCGATTGAAATTGTGGGTGCCCAGCAGACGGCAATTGCCTGGACAACGTCTGCTTCAGTGGTGGCTGTCATCGAAATGGTGCGCGATGGGACCTTACCCGGCCGTGGTTTTTTGAAGCAGGAAGACATCCCCCTGGCAGCGTTTCTGGCAACCAGGACAGGCAGTTTTTTCAGGCGGTAACAGCTACTAAATTCGAGCTTGACTCTCCTTATTCAATGCTCGACAAAAACCTCCATAGTTCCCTGTTCATCGAAACTTATGACATTGTAGGGCTGGACCGTACTACCGCTTTCCATACCTGGCGTGCCGACAGGCATGCCCGGGACCGCAATACCCTTGATATCTGGCCGAAACAGTAACAACCGTTTGATATCCCTGTGGGTAATATGGCCCTCGACTACATATCCATCGATGACCGCAGTATGGCAGGCTGCCAGTTTTTCCGGCACACCGAGGCGCTTTTTCACCGCCAGCACGTCGCGGGTATGCTCAATCGTGACGTTGTAGTTATTATCCTGCAAATACTTGACCCACTTGGTACAACAGCCGCACTCGGGATTTTTATAAACCACGATATCCTTTACCAAAGCGTCGTTGGCAAAAGCCGTCGTCATGGTCAGAATACTTAAAATAGCTAACATTAAGATCGATTTCACTTCGCTGCTCCTGCCGACTTAGAACACAATATGTAAATATAGGACACAATTCCGGGGAAAGTATAACTGTTAGCAAGCAGGGAACTGCCATACTGTAAGAAAGGTCGCAGGTTAAGGGGTCGGTGACAAATGATTATCATTCGCAAATGTCATCGACCCATTTAGTCTATTCCTCCCTTGCTTCATTGTTGTCAGGTTTAACGACAGGACTCCGGTAATGCACTTCCGGCAAAAAGTCATCGAAGGCGATGCCATAAAGCTCCCAGATCGTTACAAACAATGAAGCGATCAATGGACCAATAACAACGCCAGAGATGCCAAACATCATGATGCCGCCAAGGGTGCCGAAGAAAATCATCAATTCGTGCATCTTGGTATCTTTACCCACGAGTATCGGTCGCAGAATATTATCCACGCTACCCACGACAAGACCGCAAAAAATCAACAACCCCACACCTGCCCCGACACTGCCCTGCATTATCAGGATTACGCAGGCCGGACCCCATACCAGCGCCGAGCCGATTGCCGGTATGATCGACAGTACGGCCATAACCGAGCCCCAGAAAACGGCATTGTCTATACCCGCAAATGCAAAAGCAAAACCGGCGAGACCACCTTGCAAAATGCCGATTAACAGGGATCCTTTTAGTGTTGCCCTAGTTACCGAAGTAAACTTTTCCAGCATCAGGTTCTCGTCGTCACTGCCCAGGGGAAGATAGTAGAGAATCTTTTTTATCAGTTTTACACCGTCCATCTGCAAAAAGTACGTCGTGTATAAAAACACGAAGGTCATGAAGAGGAAATTCGCCGTACCAAGAGTTGCTGAAGATAACCCGTTTACAATCAATTTACTGATGGATCCAACCAGTTGCCCCGTTTTTTCCAGGATGATTTCGCGATAAGGCAGCAGCTGTTCATAAAAAGGCAGATGCTGCAGATAAGTGGTAATCCTGTCGGGTTGATCAATATATTGCGTCACCCAGGGGGTAACCGACTGGCCGACATCAATCGCCTGTCCGACGATAATACCGACCAGAAGCATCAGCGGAATCAACACCACTACTATCATTAGCAACATCGTCGTAACAGAGGCAAAATGCCGGTGCCCTCTGAATCGCAATTTGAGATACCGGTACACGGGGCGCGCCAGTGCACTGAACAGTCCGGCCAGAAAAATCGCCATCAGGAACTGCGAAATCATCGAAAAGAAAAGTGCTGAAATAGCAATTGTCATCAGCGCCAGGATTGATTTGTTTACGGTATCTTGATTCATTAAATAAGCTCCACTCCAATTGCAAACAACAGGGGACAGACCACGATTAAATTCGGTATGGTCGGTTTGAGAAATAAATCTGGTCTGCCCCCTGTTACAGGTTCTGGGACTCTATAATTTATTATTTTCAATCAGGACCTGCAGCTGGTTAGCATAGTCGTCAGGATTGTTTCGATAAATATCGAGTATCTGGTTGGATAGCGCGTCCCAGTGGGCCTTACTCGCCGCTACCAATTCCTCGATTACTTCGCGCTGGCCTCCTGTCACCCAGGATTCGTAGCCCTGAATAAGGGCAGGGAAAAGATCTTTGTGCATGTTCGGAAGATTCGCAAAATAGAAATGCAATGACGCATCTTTTCCTTTACCCAGCAGACCGGGAAGCGTTGTCAGCGAGTCGGCCAGGTGATCACGTACGGCGCGGATCATGATTTCAGTTTTCGACCGCGGCAGACCTGCGAGCATTTGCTCCCATTCCGGTCCCAGTTTTTTTCCTGCAAGCACCTCGCCCTTTTCGTGCAACAGTACCGAGTCGATTACCGTATCGGTTATATCATCAAGTGCGGCCTCGGCGTTATCTTCGAAGTTGAAGTCCTGAATAGCACGACTCATAGCGTTTTCCAGTTTACTCCACCGCCATTCCTCGATCTTTTCCCAAATCATCCGCCGGAGTGACTCGCGCCGGATAAAGATCGTGTCACCCAGTGCCATTGCCGGGGGGGCTGTCAAATCCCGAGCATACTCGTTTTCCGACACGAGAACTGTAAAGTCCGATTGTCTTTCCTGATGACACAGTTTGCCCAGAAAAAAATGTGGCGTGCATTTGTGGCCGAGTCCACCACTGTAAACCAGTCCGTATGGATTTAACGACGCATTCACAGCCTCGTTATCAAAGGGGTCGTAATATTCACCGTCAACCGGTAGATCGGTAAAAGGCTCATCTTCTATGGTTTGCCAGAATTGTTCCCTCTGCGAGAGCCATTCACCAACGTCGCCATCGGGCAAGTTGTCCCGAAAAGCATAGCTCTTCTCCCAGCGAAAATACTCGCGCATCTTCAGCAGGTAGATGCACAATGTATAGTCTCCGGCGTGTCGCGCATCGGAGATATGACAGTTTCGCTGGACAGCTGTCAGAAGTGGCTGCAGTTTGTCTTGCATAAATGCCTGAATGAATATTTGATGAATGGCCTACAAAATTACCTTGCGATTACGATCCTATCACGCTGAACAGCAACCACTCCATATAAGGGCACAGAAGTTTATCTTGCAAATCCAAAAGCGACGCTCATCAAACCCTGGCTGGCGGCAATCTTCGGCCAGCAACGGACACCTGGAAACAAAGTGATAATATCTGTCTGGTCAAAAACTAATAATGCTACTGTTAGGCGTGAGGAGGAACAATGATTCAGCATCAAGGGGGGTGTCACTGCGGCAGGGTTCGGTTCGAAGTGCTAGCACCTGCAATCATCAACGTATCTCAATGCAATTGCAGTATCTGTTCAAAGTCGGGGATTTTGGGAATGACCGTTCCACGGGATCGATTCATGCTTAAATCGGGCGAGGATAATCTAACTGAGTACAGGTTTGATTCTGGTGTTGCGAAGCATCTATTCTGCAAGACCTGTGGAATCAAGTCATTTTACATACCTCGTTCACATCCAGATGGAATATGCGTCAATGCGAGGTGCTTAGATCCAGGAACGGTTGAAGATATGAATATCACAGAGTTCGACGGACAAAATTGGGAACAATACTACCCAAAAGGCCGAGCCGAAGGTTATTCGAACTAGTACCAAAATAGCGCCTAAGCAGACACTCAAATTAACAATCCCGACGGCGGGGAACGGCCA